>Ga0180432_10009922_pt1 | contig 11511 bp, 10 predicted proteins | sample SS_ome_10_FD_132414 | JGI IMG/M metagenome (GOLD analysis project Ga0180432, IMG submission 132414) | Hypersaline lake sediment archaeal communities from the Salton Sea, California, USA - SS_1_MS_2 metaG | ecosystem: Environmental > Aquatic > Non-marine Saline and Alkaline > Hypersaline >... | reverse complement strand
ACTCGTTCGGAAAAAGCGTCGGCGTCCACCGCGGCGGGCAGCTTGCCCCGCATCATCCGGCGCCAGTCGTCGGGCCGTTCGGCGCGAACCTGCTCGAGGGGAACGTAGTGCGACATCCCACGGTCGTACTCCGCGATTCGTTCGTCAGTATCGACGGTCAGACCGCGGGCGGCGGCCACCGGAGCCGCCGTCTGAATGGCCCGCAGCTGCGGGCTGCTGAACAGCCGACTGATCGGGAATCGGGCCAACGCCCCCGGTAGTCGGCGGGCCTGCTCAAGCCCCTCCGGCGTCAGTTCCGGATCACTCCCCTGCCCAGCCTCGGTGCGCTGCGGCAGCGCGTGCCGGATCAGCAGGAGAAGCATGCCGGCCACGATAAAGTGCATCCCCGCCGAGTGTGCGTCCACGACGAAACCGCGGCCGATTCGCCGCGGTGAGTGCACGTTCGGCGGGACATCGGCGCTCGCCTTTCACGGCGTGATGATGTTGAAGTTGGGATCCGGCCGGTCCAGCACACCGAGCAGTGCCTGCACTGCGGCGGCGTCACCGCTGACCTCGAGGCCGGGCGAGCTGAAGTCACCCAGCGCCGCGGCCATCAGCCGCATCTTGGCGGCCAGCGAGACCGTCGCCGCTGCGGTGGCCTGGTCGGCGGGCCGCTTGCGGTAGACCAGCACCCCGTTGCGCAGCGTGAGCCGGTAGTTGACGCCGAGGTCGGCGAAGGTCACGTCGATAGCCAGGTCCAGATCCCAGGCGCGGGGACCGTTGACCGAAATCGCCAGCACGTCGAACATCTGCTCCGGGGTCAGTTGGCTGAGCATGGTCGGAGCCGAGGTGCTCACCGGGGTACCGAAGTTGCCGGTCCGCAACTCGGTCGACCCGGACAGGAAGAAATTGCGCCAGGTCGCGCACTCCGACCCGTACCCCAGCTGTTCGAGGGTGTCGGCATACAAGGCCCGCGCACCGGCATGGTTCTCATCGGTGAAGATGACGTGGTCCAACAAGGTTGCCGCCCAACGGAAATCACCCGAATCAAAGGCATCGCTGGCTATCTCGACGACCCGGTCGACCCCGCCCATCGCGGTGACATAGCGCGGTGCCAGCGCCTCCGGAGGATGCTGCCACAGCCGGGCCGGATTGCCGTCGAACCAACCCATATAGCGCTGGTACACGGCCTTGACATTGTGGTTCACCGAACCGTAGTAGCCATGGGTGTGCCAGGCCCGTTCCAGTGCGGGCGGCATGGCGAAATCCTCGGCGATCTCGATGCCGGTGTAGCCCTGGTTGAGTTGCCGGAGCGTCTGATCGTGCAGGTAGGCGTACAGATCCCGTTGCAGGGAAAGGTACTCCACGATGCGCTCCCGGCCCCAGGTCGGCCAGTGGTGCGAGGCGAAGACCACGTCGGCCCGCTCGGCGAACGCGTCGATGGCCTCAGTGAGGTAGCCCGACCAGGCATGCGGGTCACGTACCAGGGCACCGCGCAAAGTCAGCAGGTTGTGCAGGTTGTGGGTGGCATTCTCGGCCATGCACAAGGCCCGGAACTTCGGGAAGTAGAAATGCATTTCAGCCGGCGCTTCGGTGCCGGGCGCCATCTGGAACTCGATCTCCACCCCGTCGATGGTGTGGGTTTCACCGGTGGTGGTGATGTCGACGGTCGGCACGATGATTCCGACCTCACCGGTGGACGGCGCCTGCCCCAGGCCGCAGCCGACCTGACCCTGCGGACCCCGCTCCAGCGCGGTGCCGTACATGTAGGCGGCCCGGCGGGTCATTGCGGTTCCGGCATAGACGTTCTCCTGCACCGCGTGGCCGATGAAACCCTCCGGGGCCAATACCGGCACTTTGCCGGCGTCGACCTCGTCCTGGGTGGTCACCCCCAATACCCCGCCGAAGTGGTCGACGTGACTGTGGGTATAGATCACCGCGCTCACCGCCCGAGGTCCCCGGTGCATCCGGTAGAGGGCCAGGGCCGCCGCGGCGGTCTCGGTGCACACCAGTGGGTCGATGACGATGACACCGGTATCGCCTTCGATGAAGGTGACGTTGGACAGGTCCAGACCCCGCACCTGGTAGATACCCTCCACCACCTCGTAGAGACCCTGTTTGGCGGCCAGTGTCGACTGGCGCCACAGACTGGAGTGCACCGTCGGCGGAGCGTCGCCGCTCAGGAATGCGTACGCGTCGTTATCCCACACCACCCGGCCGTCCGCGGCTGTGATCACGCAGGGGGCCAACGCACCGAGAAAGCCCCGATCGGCATCGGCGAAGTCGGCGGTGTCGGAGAATGGCAGCGCGCCACGCTGTTGGGCGTGCGCGGATTCGATGACGGGTGCCGCGGGGTTGTTGTTCATGCGGCCGATTGTTTCGCGAAATCGTCCGCCTCGGTCCGGATTGCGCCGATACCCCGGTGCGGTCGGCCAGCGTTCGCTATCGCCCCGGTGCCAGGTCCGCCGACCGGGGCGTCATCGTCAGCAGCGCCATACCGGCGGCCACCACCAGCACCGAAGTCGCCAGAAACGTCGTCCTCATCCCGACGGCATCGATCAGCGCGCCCAGGCCGACCGCGCCAACAGCTGTGGTCGCGGTGACCAGGACGAAGAACAGCCCCATCATCCGACCGCGAACCCTCTCCGGCACCTCGGTCGCGATGGTCGCCTGGCCGCCGACGAAGACGAATTCCCACCCGAAGCCGATGACGAACGCACCGATCAAATCGACGGCGATGCCGTGGTACGGGGTGATCGCCAATTCGATCATCCCGGCCGCGGCCAGGAACAGACCGGTGGCCATCAGTCGCGGCCGTCCCCGAGGCGCGTTGCCGACCCGGCTGATGATCGGGTTGGCCAGAATCGCGCCCACCCCGATCGCCCCGATCAACAGGCCGACATCTGATGCCATCAGCCCGTGCTCCATCGCCACCATCGGCATCAACTGCTCGACCGGGGCGACGAAAACGAAGAACACCCCCACCCCGACGGCGGTCAACTTCACCAGGCTCATCACGCCGACCAGACTCAACGCCCCGGCATCAGCGGTGGCTGGAGGCGATTGCTCGCCCGCCCGCCGCGACGTTGCCGGGGGCCCGTTTCGATTGACGTCAGACGCCAGGGGTGTACCGGCGAGTACGGCGGCCACCAGGAAATACGACGCCGCGTTGAATGAGAAAGCCGCACCGATGCCGACCCAGTGCACGATGAAGCCACCGACGACCGCGCCGCCGAGACGGGTGAGGTTGAACATCATCGACGACTGCGCAAGGGCCGCCTGCCGATACTCCTCGGGCACTGTGTACGGACCGACCAGACTGATCACCGGGCAATTGAGGCCGTAGGGAATGGCCCCGGCGAAAACCAGGGCGTAGAGCCACTCGATCGATACATCGCCGGCGAGCGCCATGCCGGCCATCACGGCCGCGGGAAGCCCCTGGAGCACGTACAGCACTATCGCCAGCCGGCGCGGTTCGTAGCGGTCGGCAAGCGCGCCACCGATCGGGCCGCCAACGATGGACGGTCCGAGCGCGAGAGCGGACAGCAGCCCCACCGACGTCGCACTACCGGTGATGGTGAACGCGTACCACGTGGTGGCGACGATTTGCATGTAGGTGCCCGCCGAGGACACCGCGCGGGCGTTGAAGAGACGGCGATACGCGGGGAAGGACAACGGATTCCGCGGTCGCGCCGGACGCATCCGGAAAACGCTAGCCATCGGACAAATCAGCCGCAATGAAGCGGCAGGTAGACGGCGAATTCGGTGTTGCCGGCGACGCTGCGCAGGGTGATGCCGCCCCCGTGGGCCCGCACCACCGCCGAGACGATGGCCAGCCCCAGACCCGTCGACCCGGCCCTGTGCGAGCGCGAGGTGTCGGCCCGGGCGAACCGTTGGAACACCTCGGACTGCAGTTCTGCCGGGATACCCGGCCCGTCGTCAACCACGCGGAGCACCGCCGTGTCGGCCTCGGCATGCAGGGACAGCGTGACCGTGGTGCCGGGCGGGGTGTGTACGCGGGCATTGGCCAGCAGGTTGGCCAGCACCTGATGCAACCGGGCAGCGTCGCCGGGAACCAGGACCGGCTCGGCCGGCACCTCCAGGGTCCAGCGGTGCTCGGGGCCGGCGGCGTGGGCATCGCTGATCACATCGGTGCACAGCCGCGAGAGGTCAACCGGTTGGCGATCCAGTGGACGCCCGGAGTCCAGTCGGGCCAGCAGCAGCAGATCCTCGACAAGTCGGGTCATCCGATGGGCCTCGGACTCCACCCGGCTCATCGCATGGGCCACGTCCGGGGGGACCTCGGTGCGCCGACGCTGAGCCAGTTCGGTGTAACCGCGGATGGCGGCCAGCGGTGTCCTCAACTCGTGGCTGGCGTCGGCGACGAACTGGCGCACCCGGCTCTCGCTGGCCTGCCGGGTCGACAGCGCGGCCGCGATGTGGTCCAGCATCCTGTTGACCGCCAGACCCAGCCTGCCGACCTCGGTGTTGGGGTTGGCGTCGGCATCGTCCACCCGCACCGGCAGCGCCACCTCTCCGCGATCCAGCGGCAGATCCGCGACCTTCCCGGCGGCACCGGCAACCCGGTTCAACGGCGACAGCGCACGACGGATGATCAGCATCCCCACCGATGCCGCGATGAGCAGGGCGAGCGTGGTGACCACCGCGAAGATCAGCGCCACCCGGGCCAGTGTCTGCTCGACGTTGCGCATGCTCAACCCGATCACCAGGGTGTTGCCGTCGCGCCGGCCGGGTACGGTCACCAGGCGGTAGCGGCCCACCCCGTCGAGATTGCGGGTCACCGGCCGGCGCTGGTCCGGCAGATCGAGGAGTTGCCCGACCGCGGTCGCCGACAGCGGATCGCGGTCGCCGCCGCGGCCCAGCATCCCGGCCGTGCTCACATCAGCGCCGGTCACCACGACGGCGAGCATTCCTATCGGCTGACCGGGGGCGTCGAGGAAGTCCGGACCCGGCCCGGGCCGCGGCCGCAGCGGCCGAGAACGCGGGTGGTCCGGCAGCGGCGGGGCCCGTCGTTCCAGGATCGAGGAACGCTGCGCGCTCTGGGCGAGCTGGCTGTCCAGTTCAGCGACCAGATACCGGTAGAGGGCCACCTCGGTCACCGCCCCGATGCCGATACAGACCGCGGCCAGCAGGGCCAGTTGCCCGGCGAGTAGTCGGGCCCGCAGCGACCACCGCCCGGGCCCGCGGCTACCCCGGTTTGAGGACATACCCGGCGCCGCGCAGCGTATGAATCATCGGTGCACGACCGCTGTCGATCTTCTTGCGCAGATAAGAGATGTAGAGCTCGACGATATTGGACCGCCCGCCGAAGTCGTAGCTCCAGACCCGGTCCAGGATTTGGGCCTTGGACAGCACCCGTTTGGGGTTGCGCATCAAAAACCGCAGCAGCTCGAACTCGGTGGCGGTCAGCACAATCGGCTCACCCGCGCGGGTCACCTCGTGGCTGTCCTCGTCCAGAATCAGATCGCCGACGACGATCTGCGAGCTATCCGGTTCCACACCGACCCCGGTTCGCCGCAGCAGGGCTCGCAGGCGCAGCACCACCTCCTCGATGGAGAATGGCTTGGTGACGTAGTCATCGCCACCGGCGGCGAGTCCGGCGATACGGTCCTCCACGGCGTCCTTCGCGGTCAACAGCAGTACCGGCAGCGCCGGAATCTGCTCCCGGAGCTTGCGTAATACCTCCAGCCCGCTCATGTCGGGCAGCATCACGTCGAGAACCACAGCGTCCGGGCGCAAGTCCCGTGCGACGGCCACAGCTGACGCCCCGTCGGCTGCGGTGCCGATGGTCCAGCCCTCGTAGCGCAACGCCATCGACACCATCTCGGCCAGCACGGCCTCGTCATCGACCACCAGGATCCTGATCGGGCTGCCGTCGGTGCGCCGCATCACGACACGCTCAGCCGCGGGTGAACCCATGCCCCCAGTATGGCCGCCGCACTGGGCCGACCCTATGCGCCGGCTATGCGCGGGCTGTGCAACCCGGGACCGGGAAGTGGCTCCCTAGACTCCTCGCCATGAGCTTTTATGACGTCATCGAGACGGTGGGCAAGGTCATCGACGCTGTCGGTGTGGCGGTCATCGCCATCGGTGCCCTGATCTCCGCTGCGGGCGCGGTCTCGCGGATGCGCCGCAAGACCGGGGATGTCTACCGGGTGTTCCGTGAGCAGTTGGGCCGGTCCATCCTGCTGGGCCTGGAGTTCCTGGTGGCGGCCGACATCATCCGGACCGTCGCCATCACACCCAACGCCAGCAGCGTGGCGGTGCTGGGTGGCATCGTGCTGATCCGGACCTTCCTGAGTTTCTCGCTTCAACTCGAGGTGACCGGGTACTGGCCGTGGCAGTCCGCCCGGGCCCGCGGGCAGCAGGCCGCGGCGACAGCGCCGTGAACCGGCAGAGCCGACAGAACCGGCGACGGCGAATCGCCGATGCGGTGCGCAAGACCCCGGCGACGGCGCTGGCTCCACCGGACTCCTACGACCCGGACGACGTCGCCGCGATGCTGCGGGAGATCGGCATCGCCCTGGTCGAGGTCGCCCAGCCGACATCGATCGTGAAGGACCGGCTGACCCGGATCGCCGACCACTACACCACCGAACGGGTACGCACGGTGGTGCTGCCGACCATGCTTCTGATTCAGATCGGGCGGGACGCCTACGAGATCGACGGATCAACCCGCTCATCGCTGCAACTCGACGCAGCCGGCACGATCGACCATATCGCCGGCCTGGCCGAGGCCGGCGCGATCACCCCCACCGACGCGGTCGCCGCGGTGGCCGCGGCCCGCAGCCAGCCACCGCGGTTCGGCAAGGTGGCCACCATCACCGCATCCGCCGTCACCTCGGTGGGCTTCGGGATGATGATCAACCCGACCTGGGCGGCACTGCCCGGCTACTTCTTCCTCGGCCTGGTGGTCGGCGCCATCCTCATGCTCGGCGAGCCCCTTCCCTCGCTGACGCCGATCCTGCCGACGCTGTCGGCGTTCGTCGTCACGCTGCTGGCGAGCTGGTTCGTCGCCGATACCGCCGGCGATGGGCTGCTACGGGTGATCAGCCCGGCCCTGGTGGCCGCCATACCGGGAATGGCCCTGGCCAACGGTGCCACCGAACTGGCCGCCTCCCAGATCATGTCCGGATCCAGCCGGTTGGTGTACGGCATCTCGCAACTGGCGTTGCTGGTATTCGGCGTGATCATGGCCATGCATCTCGCCGGACCGGTGGCCCCGCAGGCCCCGTCACCCCAGATGGGCTCCTGGTCGCTGTACCTGGCGATCATCGTCGTCGGCCTGAGCCTGTCGGTCTACCTCTCCGCGCCACGCGGGTCGCTGTTCTGGTTGACCGCCGCGATCGCCGTCGCGCTGATCACCCAGCAACTCGCGGGTATCTTCTTCGCCTCCACCCACGCCGGTTTCCTCGGCGCGGTCATGTCGGTGCTGTTCGCCAACCTTGCCGCCCGGATCAAGACCTCGCCGCCGGCGGTGGTTCTCATCCTGGCGGCGTTCTGGTCACTGGTTCCCTCGACGACGAGCTTCATGTCCGTCAGCCAGGCCGCCACCGGCGGTAACGGCGACATGGCCAGCCTGGGCCAGGTCGGTTCGGCCATTCTCTCGATCGCACTGGGCACGCTGGTCGGTTGGAGCATCTTCCAGACGATCGCCAGCCGGTTACCGTGGTCGAAAGCGATACCGGTTTAGCGGTGGGGTAGCTTCGCCCGGGTGGACGACCTGAGCCCCGAGCTGACCAGGGTGGCCGCCTGGATGTCGGCCCACGACCTCGGGCAGGGCCCGGTCAGCGGCGTGTCGGAGATCATCGGCGGCACCCAGAACGTCATGCTGCGGTTCACCCGCAGCGGCCGTGAGTACGTGCTACGCCGCGGACCCCGCCACCTCCGCCCGGTCAGCAATACGGTGATCCTGCGGGAGACCCGGGTATTACGCGCCCTGGCCGGAACCGAGGTGCCGCATCCGGACCTGATCGCGGTCTGCGAGGACACCTCGGTACTCGGCGACGCGGTGTTCTACCTGATGGAACCGGTAGACGGTTTCAACGCCGGAGCGGCGCTGCCACCACTGCACGCACACGATGCCGGCGTCCGGCACGAGATGGGCCTGTCGATGGCCGACGCCGCCGCGAAACTCGGCGCGGTGGATCACGAAGCGGTCGGGCTGACAGACTTCGGGAAACCCGCCGGATTCCTGGAAAGGCAAGTGCCGCGGTGGCTTTCCGAACTGGAGTCCTACGCGAAGTTCGGCAACTACCCCGGACCCGATTTCGGCGACGTCGACGCGGTCGCGGCCTGGTTGCGCGAGCACCAACCGAACGATTTCACTCCCGGCATCATGCACGGTGACTATCACGCCGCCAACGTGATGTTCTCTCCCGCCGGACCCGAGGTGGTCGCGATCGTGGACTGGGAGATGTGCACCATCGGGGATCCGTTGCAGGACTTGGGCTGGATGCTGGCGACGTGGTACCGCCCCGGTCACAAGCCGGTGTTGCCCAATCAGCTCATGGCCGCAGGAGGGCTGGCCACCCCGGACGAACTGGTGGAGCGTTACGCGGCCAACACCGACCGCGACCTGTCCCGGATCGACTGGTACACCGTGCTGGCCTGTTTCAAGCTCGGCATCATTCTGGAGGGGACGCACGCCCGCGCGACAGCGGGATTGGCACCCACCGAGATCGGCGACATCCTGCACACCGCGACGGTGCGCCTGTTCGAGCGGGCGACGGCGATTATGAGTGGAGACTGAAATGATCGACTTCGAGATACCAGCCGACCTCGCGGCCCGACGCGACCAGATCCGCGCCTTCGTGGCCGAGCAGATCGTGCCCTTCGAACGGGATTCGCGGCTGACCCGGCACGGGCCGAACGAGGATCTGCGCACCGAGATGGTCGAGTTGGCCCGGTCGGCAGGGCTTCTGACTTTCCAGGCGCCGCGGCGCTTCGGCGGCTGGGAGCCGACGCACACCGAACAGGCGGTGCTGTTCGAGGCGGCCGGCTGGTCCACCCTCGGTCCGGTGGCGATGAACTGCGCAGCCCCCGACGAGGGCAACATGTTCATCCTGTCCAAGATCGCCAACGAGGCTCAGTCCGAAGAGTTCCTGGTGCCGGTGATCGACGGCCGCCAGCGGTCGGTCTTCGCGATGACCGAACCCGACGGTGCCGGATCGGACCCCGGCCAACTCAAGACCGAAGCCGTCTTCGACGGCACCGACTACCTGATCAACGGTCTCAAGTGGCTCATCACCGGGGCCGACGGCGCCAAGACCTGGATCATCATGGCCCGGGTTGCGCCTAATGGGCACGGCGCCGACGGCCCGACACTTTTCCTCTGCCACGGCGACACCCCGGGGATCGAACTCGAACGGGTGATGGACACCATGGACCGCAACTACGTGCAGGGCCACGGTGTGGTGCGGTTCAAGGATCTGCGCCTGCCCGCCTCAGCGGTGCTCGGCGAGGTCGGTCAGGCATTCCGTTATGCCCAGATGCGGCTGGCTCCGGCCAGGCTTACGCATTGCATGCGCTGGCTGGGTGCAGCCTGCCGGGCACAGTCCGTCGCGGTGGAGCATGCCCGCACCCGCACGGCGTTCGGTAAACCCCTCGGCGAGCACCAAGGGGTGGGTTTCATGTTGGCCGACAACGAGATTGCGCTCCAGCAGTGCCGGCTGGCGATCTGGTGGGCCTGCTGGACCCTGGACACCGGCGCCAAGGGCCGCCACGAAAGCTCGATGGTCAAGGCCTCGGTGTCCGAGGAGTTGTTCAAGGTCGCCGACCGGTGCGTGCAGGTGCTCGGCGGCATGGGCATCTCCGATGAGACACCGGTCGGGATGATCTTTTCCGATATGCGGGCGTTCCGGCTTTACGACGGGCCCACCGAGGTGCACAAGTACGCCATCGCCCGGCAGGTCCTGCGGGAACCGCGGGGCACTGACCGGTGAGCGTGCTGGATCTGTTCCGCCTCGACGGCAGGGTCGTCATCGTCACCGGCGCCTCATCGGGCCTAGGGGTCTCCTTCGCGCAGGCCTTCGCCGAGGCGGGCGCGGACCTTGTGCTCGGCGCCCGGCGGGTGCAGAAGATGGCGGACACCGCCGCGTTGGTGGTGGCAGCGGGCCGCCGGGCCCTCACCCGTAGCACCGACGTCGCCGAACCGGAGCAGTGCGCGCAACTGGTCGACGCGGCGATCGCCGAGTTCGGCCGGGTCGACGTGCTGGTCAACAACGCCGGGGTGGGCACCGCCGTGCCGGCCACCCGCGAGACCGCCGAGCAGTTCCGCTCCGTCATCGACGTCAACCTCAACGGCTCCTACTGGATGGCCCAGGCCTGCGGGCGGGTGATGCGGCCAGGCAGCGCCATCATCAATATCGCCAGCGTCCTCGGGTTGACCACCGGCGGGCTGCCGCAGGCCGCCTACAGCGCGTCCAAGGCCGGGGTGATCGGTCTGACCCGAGACCTGGCCCAGCAGTGGAGCGGCCGCAAGGGGATTCGGGTCAACGCGCTGGCGCCGGGGTTCTTCACCAGCGAGATGACCGACGAACTCAAACCCGGCTACCTGGACAGCCTGATGCCACGGATCATCGCGGGCCGGCTGGGCGATTCCGCGGAACTCGCGGCGACCGCGGTGTGGCTGGCCTCGCCGGCCGGCGGGTACGTCACCGGGCAGACGATCGTCGTCGACGGCGGACTGACCATCACGTGAGCCGCGCCGCGAACCGGCTCGGCGGGAGCGGGATGTGACGGCCCGGCGACGCCTGATGGTTGTCGTGACGCTGGGTTGTCTCGCCGCGCTGGCCGCTTTTGCAATCCTCACCGGGGTACGCGAGCGCGGGCCGGAGACCGAAGCCGCGGCGCCGGCCGAACTCCGCGATCTGGACGAGGCGCTGCTCATCGACGAAAGCGTCGTGCCCCCGCTGGAGGGGACGACATGGGGCAGCATGGTCGCGATTCCCCGCGGCGCGGAGCCCCAGGTGTCACCGGCTGGCTGCGTGTTGTTTCTGTCGCAGGGACCGGCAGCCGAGAAGGGCCTGGCGATGCGATCCTCGAAGGAGGCCTCGATCGGGGTCTCGCTGTCCCTGGGCGGACCACGGCCAGATCTTGCGGCGCTGGCGACGGATTGCCGAGTTTTCACCTTCGACGGTGCGGGTGCACGTTCCCGGGTCGAACTCGAGACGATGACCACCGCCGGTCTGCCCGACGGCGCGATCAGCACCCTGATGCACTGCCGGACCGTCAAGACCGGCGAGACCCTGGTGTGGGATATCGCGCTGATCGTCGGGTATCACCGCGGTGTGCTGGTGAGTGCGCAATACACGCCTGGCCCCCGGGGCGGTCCCTTCGATGACCGGCTGGCATCGAGCCTGGCGGATGTCTACCGAGCGCAGATCGCCAAGCTGGATTACTCGACACCGTGAGGCTGGGTGCGCCCGAAGGGATTCGAACCCCTAACCTTCTGATCCGTAGTCAGATGCTCTATCCGTTGAGCTACGGGCGCCGATCTTCAGTTGTCGT
>Ga0180432_10009918_pt1 | contig 11512 bp, 15 predicted proteins | sample SS_ome_10_FD_132414 | JGI IMG/M metagenome (GOLD analysis project Ga0180432, IMG submission 132414) | Hypersaline lake sediment archaeal communities from the Salton Sea, California, USA - SS_1_MS_2 metaG | ecosystem: Environmental > Aquatic > Non-marine Saline and Alkaline > Hypersaline >... | reverse complement strand
TACTGAGACACAATGAAATTTATCTTTTTCAGATGGTCTATCACATCGCTGACATTTATATCATTACTTACTTTCTTTCCATTCTCAAGATAGAAGTAATGGCCTATGATCTTATCCTTATCAGTGTCTATCCCATACGCCCGTATAATCATTAAGGCATAACAAAGTACCTGGAACATATCATTCTTTGTCTTACCTGTTTTATAATCAATGATATGCCACACACGGCCTTTATCAAGAGTCTCCAGGTCAATTCTATCAATTTTACCCCACAGCTTACGACCACCAGAGATAACAGGCACTGATAAAAGCCTGCTATTATATCTTCCGAGATCAACACGGAAGGCCTCGGGGGCGTTCCTTGATTCAACATCAAACAATTCTCCTTTGATTGTAAACTTCTTATCAAACAAATGCCCCACAGCTTTCTGCCCCCGGGAAAGGTAATCCATAGTGTTCAGGCGGGTCTCTTCAGTGAGATTATATATGAACTGAGCCTGAGCTTTTGCAGGAGATAGCTTTTCCAGAAGAGTCTTCTCACATATATCATGTATCAAAGACCCAAATACCAGCGGCGCAGCATTGTTGTCTCTCTCTTCATGTACTGCTTTATACATACATTGCTCTGCTGCTTTAAGCCATGAGGGACTAAATGTTTTTTTCATTTTTTAATTGTCCCTCCTGTTCCTGTGCTCTTACTTTTTTCGAGGCACTCATTAGCATAAAATACCCACGCTGGCGCCCCAAACTCTACCCGATACTTTCCTTCTTCATTCCACCACTCAACAGACATTTCCAAAGCCTTTATCATCTTCTCAACGGAAATATTTCGTTCAATCATATCCGCTCCTTCTTCAAAACTTAATGCCTCCCCTGTTCGCTGAAGTACCTTTACCACTGTGGAGGGTTTTGAATGTTTTTTAGTCTTAAAATTGTAGGTCTCACCCAATAAAGCAAGTCCCAAAAACAATAAAGACAAAATAAAACAAGCAGTGGCTCCCTTATTTACCTCATACTCTATCATGGCTCCTCCATTCAAATATTAAATACTGGGGGAACAAAATTCTCCACGCCCCCCAGTTCTTCTTTGTTCTTGATATCAGGCTTAGAATCTCCCCACTTTTTAAAGGCGTCCGATTTAAAGATAAACTTATTTCTCTGCACCAGACAGTTATTACTGTCCAGAACTCTGAAAAGCCTTTGTGCCTGCTCTCTGTTCATCCCATAGACAGAGAAAAAATCTATCACATCATTGCGGGAATAAAACCCCTTACTATCATGAAATGCCTTGAATAAATCAGCTGCAAAGGGGCTCATTTTGAAAGCCTGTATAACCTGCTGCTCAGATTTTACTGTCTCTCTCATCTGCATCTCTTCACAATAATTAAAATACTGATTATTTTTTGACGTGTATTCGTTGTAAATTATCTCACAGGCCTGCTTGATATGCTCCCCGCTGACAACAAGCTTGTGATTCTCATGGCTCCCCAGGAATGCCGCAAGGGCAGAGGCAAAGCGCAAGACCTTCCACTTCACGGTTCCCCTGTTTAAAAGGGGCAGAGACTTATGACTTTTCTTTGACAGAAATTTAGCGGCCAGACATAATGTCGGGCCCACGTCATCTTTAAAAATAATGTCCTCTTCAGTAAGGCTCCACACCCACAACAAATGTTTTCTGGCAATGTCTTCAGTGTAAATATGGGGCACATTTTTTTTCCTGCCCTCGTCAATCTCAGACAGAGAGACAGAATCTTCCAGCACTGCCACGCCATCGAATCTTCTGATATCAGGTTCCCCGGGGATGACAGAGAAAATAGCCTCGATGGGATAATTGTAAGACTCTATCCTTCTTTTCCCCTTTGCCGGGTTAGCCGAAGCAATTAGGCGAGTGCGGGCAAACTGAACAAACTTTTCAATAAGCTCTATCTTCACCATCCCTGACGAGCGAGACTCTCGGAGGCTTCTGAATACCTCCTCATTTAAGTTACCTATCTCCTCTATAAAAAGAGCCATCCTGTCCATCTCAACAAAGGCCCCGGGGGTTATAAAATTTCTTCCCCGGCCGCTCTCACTTACGCCTCCGAGGAGACCTGCTCTTGATGTACGGTCACTGTCAACCTGCTTCCCAACCTTGTAAAAGTCGAAAAGTTTTTTGACAATTTCAGATTTACCAACCTCCGTATCACCAAGAAGCAGAGTCTCCATATAAAGACGTACTCTCTGCCCTTCAAAAAAGGCAAAGAGAGGGGAGAAAAGAGTGAGAAGGGAAAAGATGATGGCATTGTCATGTTTATAAATATGTACTGTGTTATAAATTATATCCTGTAAAAAAGCCTCAAGGGTTTTGTAGGGCAGATCAGGACAGGTGCCCTGTTTTATTACCCCGGTCATAACTGTTTTTTCCAGTGCCACGAAGCACATCTCCTGCGACTCCGGGTAAGAGGTCATCAGGCCTTTAAAAAGATATTGGCTGTTTACATCCGCCTCATCACCCATAATAAAACATTTCCTGTCCACACTGCGATCTGTTGTCTTCACCCGGGTATGGGGGGTCTTGATTCGACACTCTTCCCACACCACTTTCTTGTTATCGGATATTTCCACATTACAGCCGGGACAATTCCGGGGACGGTCGAGAACTTTTTTCAGCCGGCTTTCCATCTTTTCTTTTGGAACGCCAATAAATTCAATCTGTTTTTCAGGGGGTATCTTTACTATCTGCCCCGAGTAATGCTCACAGTTATCACAGGCCTTATTCAGGCGGGGGCACTCAAGTATTACCTCTGCGGGCACCGGGTACGGAGAAGAATATTTCCCTGACACCACCGCCTCAACCTCAAAAAGAATATCCTCTGAGGTCTGGTCAATTTCGGCCAGGGCTTTCTTACAATTCTGATATTCTTTTTCAGGGACAGGTTCAAAAACTTTTTCAGGCCAGCGATCTACCTCATACTGCCCTGCAAGAAAAGCCTCAGTTACATCAGTTCCACTGGGAGGGACTCTCCACGTGACCTCGACACCTTCTTTTCTGAAGAGTCTGACAAGATGTCCTCCGAGGATTTCTCCAGTTTTATCCTTATCTGGCACAATGGTAATCCGTCCTCCATTGTTTGCCTGCACAATTCTATTAACGTGTTCTTGTCCAAAATGGCTTCGGCCTCCCGCTGTAAATGCATTATATCCTGAAGAGATGAGAGCGACTGTGTCTCCAAAGCCTTCGGCAATGAATATTTCATCATGATCTTTCTCTCCTGCTCTCCCAAAAATACCAGGTTCTGCATCTTTCACCTCCGCTTTATACTTCTTGCTCTGCTCTTCCCCGGGCCTGTAATACCACACCTGGACAAGAATATCATCATCCCACACAGGAAAAACAAAGGCCTTTTTTCTTTTATCCCATCCCACGCCAAGCTCTTTACATACCTGTCTGTTCCAGGCAAGATGAGCTATGGCAGGGCGCACGGTATCAAAGTCTTGCTGGTATTTATGTAACCTGTCAAGCTCCATGCAATTATATCGAGGGGGCGGGGGCTCGGGAATTTCTAAAAACTTACACAATACGTTAATGGGCCCGGAAAAACATTCCTGACTCATACAGCGTACTGTCCTGCACTCAGGGTCTATTCTTAAAGACTTTGATTTATGGGGGTGACCGTCTCGCTCATGCTTCGGGCACCAGCCTGTTATCCAGCCCTTTGAGTCTTCTTCACCTTCTATTAATTCAATTATTTGTGTTTTAAAATCTATGCTTTCCATGTGTTTCTCCCCTGAAAGTTATGGAAAATGCCTCCCCCGGTTAAGGGGGAGGCCAGTAAAAAGGTGCTATATATCCAGTACGGCCTGAGACTGGCCGGCACCGGGAAGGGAGGGCTCAGGGGCCTGAGCCCTTTCAGGGGAAACTTTTTTCTCCGAGGGCATTTCAGGAGGCTCACTCGGGACGATCTTGTGCTTGTTGTCCTTGAAGGCTTTCAGGGAAGCAACGATATCCTCGATATTGGCTGCCATGGGCTTGCATACCATTACTGAAGTGGAGCTTTCCTCATCCGAAGGCTTGTCCCCGGTCAAGGTGATCTCTGTCATGACAGACTGAAGGGAGAGGGATTTCTCTTCCAGGGCGGCACGGTATTCCTTGAATTTCTGGCTGTTCAGGTGCGTGCCATTGACTGTTATGATATCTTTTTTATCTGGACGGAAGATGTAGAGCATGGTTTTTGTGGCACATGCCGGCCCCTTACCCTGTCTTGCCGTTCCAAACTCTGCCATCTCACAATTCTGGCAAAGGCGGGCGAGTCTCTTACCGCCGTAAGAATGCACACCATCATCTGAATAACAGGCAGGAGCTTCCTTCTTACCCTTCACATAGGGGCCCTCGAAATATGCCTTGTTTGCCCGGTCATATATGATTATGCCCTTGAGAGATTTGACGGGAAGTCCCTCAGGGTTGGTGAAAACCCTGCACTTGACCTGCTGGCCTGTGGCGGCGTCCATTATGAACATAGGCTTCATTTCAATTTTGTACTGTGGAAAAACTGCCCGGCCTTCGTCTGCTCTTTCTCTTCTCTGAAGCGCCTGATATTCGGCGGCAATTTCCGGGTCAACATCTTTGAGCAAGGCATAAAGTTCTTCGTTCTGTATGAGAGCAGGGGCCTGTCCCTGCGGGGTGGCTGTCATTTCTCTTGTCACGGTGGTCTCCTCCTTAATGGATTGGGTTTTTGCCGGGGCCGGGGTTTCTGGAGGGATGTAATGCACCCGCTCTTCTGCCCTCGGGGCCGGGGCCTGTAAAAAGTAAAGAACATGGTCTCCGGGAACAAAAGTTCTCTTTGTGTTTCCTTCTTTCATGAAACCATATCTTTTACCGGTTCTGTCAAGGCCGTCCCGCACAGCCTTCACACCATCGAGGAGGTATGCACTCCCCTCTTTTGTGTTAGAGGCAAAAATACCTCCTTCAGGTGCGGTCACAGCGTCAGCATCGGTAATAGCTGCGGCAAATTCCGGGTTCACAGCTACCTCTTTTGTTCCCCTGGCTGGCTCCCGGGGTGCCGGGGGCAGGCCCATCGGCGCCTCAGTAACAACGGGAATGCACAGGGCCTCATCGGGCTTGTTCTCCTTGAGTTCCGGTGTGAACTCTTCCACTGCTGCCTTCGGCAGCGACACTTCCTGGCTCATCTGCTGAAACAATGCGTCAAGTTCTGCGTTCATAATTATTTTTCTCCCTTCACTTTATGTTCACGCCCGGATTTTCAATTATCCAGGCCTCTTCTATCGCTTTCTTCCGGGACACAGGGTCAACCTGCTTCCAGAATTTCTTGAGTGTGCTCGGGGGAATTGTTCTTTTTACCAGGCCCGGTTCCTGCTGGTCAATCCAGTCAAAGGCTCTCTCGTGGATGACAGACACTGATTTGTCTTTTTCAAAAACAAACTTTTCTCCTATCAATTCAAAGGTGGTTCCTGACTCCAGATTTTCTCTGACTGCGAAGTCAAGGGCCAGCTTCGTGAATTTTTTCAGAGAGTTTTCCACCTCTGTAAGATGTTTCCTGACCACCTTACGGTAATCATCCAGCCCCTTTACCGTCTTGGGTATCTCATACCCTTCCAAAATGTTTTCCATTCCGTTCTACCTCCTCAATAAAATTGTTTAATTCTGCTGTTGACCTGATCTCCAGGGCCAGGCCTCCCCTTTTCCTGATCTCTCTTAAATGCAGTCTCTGGATAGCGGTTACCTTTGTCCCGGTCTTCAGTTCGAGGCCAAAAAACTGTCCATAAGGAGTTACTCCTGTCAGGTCTGGCCTCCCTCTTCCACTGAACATAGAACCATGATTGTTGTATGTCCAGAAACCGCGCGCGGAGAGAATCTTGATACATTTACTCTGAAGAGTGCTTTCCATGCTGTTTTAACATCCTATCCATCTTATGCCGTGGAAAAACTTTTTTGATCTGTTGATACAGAGCCTGCTCAATCGGCTCCATTTTCATTTTCAAAAAATGCTTCAGCATAAGATTCAGAAACATCTCCTGAGTAAAGCCACAGGGAACAGCGTCTTTACACATCTGAAAAGATTTCTCAAAAAGATATTTTGTTTCGTCGGTAATGTAAGCATGAAAATAGTGGTGCAAGTTTCCCTCCTGTGTGCCCTATGTTAATATACTAACACACTGCTCACTGTTTTGCAAGCATTTCTCTTTCTTTTTTCTCACGCTTCAGCCTGGGCAGGTGATATGCCTCAAGCTCTGCCTTTTTCTGCATGATGGACTCATGGGTCTCGGAGTCAGAGAAAACTCTCTGAGCCCACAGTTCAGCCTCTGAGCGTGGGAGGCCGTCAGCCTTACTGGCCCACTTCTCTTCACGCTTTACAGCGTCATCCTTCAGCCCGGTTATCCCATTTCTGGAAATGACAGCATATTTTCCTGCCCGGATTACTGGAAGGCGCTTGACCTCACCCCCATTTTTCATGCGATAGACAAGGTGTGCATTTGCCTCGCTTCTTCTGACTTCTTCTGCTGTTGCGGGTTCAATGCCCACAAGTTCTGCTATTCTTTCATGATAATTCACTTTCGTTGGCTGTGCCATGCTTACCTCCTGATTTCTTTTATTAAAAACTCTACCATACCATATAAAAAAATACAAGCAACTAAAATTTCCCATATAATTTTCAGTTCATTTACCTCCTTCCTTTCAGTGCTTTTTGTACCTTGTCCCATTTATAAGCAATATGCATCGGCGAAAAAGCTCTGTCAACTTTCTTGTCCTTTGTCTGTTAATTCTTGAAATAGCCTGATAAACTTATCTGCTTCTCTCCTGTCTGACTCTTTTTCCTGCTCAGATAAATAGGAATATGGGGTCTTCATCTGACGTTGCCATCGCGCTATCCATGTTTCAGGATATTCAGGGTCAGGAGGCTCTTTTAGCACAAGGCTAACCTTTTCAAACATCCATTCCATCCAACCGGCCCACTGAGCATGACACAACTGAGCCACTGTTTCTCTCAGAGTTCTCCTATCTACGCCCATACCATCGGCCTTGCCTGTGTCTGGTTGTGGTTCCCGGCAATAAAATACCCAGGCGGGGCAACCAAATTCTACCAAGTATTTCCCTTCTTCTAACCACCAATCTACCGCCATAGCGCATGCTTCTTTGAGTTTCTTGTTCTCTTCTTTAAGCTGTTGGTTTTCCTGCCTGGCTTCTTCTATACATTCACTCATCCCTGCTCCCCTTTCAAAACTCAAACTTTCCACATTCTTTAGCTCTATGAAATTTGTTTACTACTTTTCGGAATGTCTTTAATTTCAACAGTCGTTTCAAGTCCTTGTCCTTGACAATATCCGGGTGGTACTGACAAGGTTTTGCCCCATGAAAAAGGTATTGGATGATGTGTTTCTCATCAAATTTTGCTTTGAGAGTTTTGTAACTGAATTGTAAAGAAGCAAAGTCGAGGTTTGTTCCGTGGAGGTTTGTTCCGTGGAGGGAGGCCCTGTGGAGTTTTGCCCCGTCGAGGGAAGCAAAGTCGAGGTTTGTTCCGTTGAGGTTTGTTCCGTTGAGGTTTGTTCCGTTGAGGGAAGCAAAGTCGAGGGAAGCCCTGACAAGGGAAGCAAAGTCGAGGTTCGCTCCGTCGAGGGAAGCAAAGTCGAGGGAAGCAAAGTCGAGGGAAGCCCTGACAAGGGAAGCAAAGTCGAGGGAAGCCCTGTTGAGGTTTGCCTCGTCGAGGGAAGCTCTGTTGAGGTTTGACTCGTCGAGGGAAGCCCTGACAAGGGAAGCAAAGTCGAGGGAAGCAAAGTGGAGGGAAGCTCTGTTGAGGTTTGCCTCGTTGAGGGAAGCAAAGTTGAGATTTGCCCCGTCGAGGAAAGCCCCGTCGAGGGAAGCAAAGTCGAGATCAACGGGCGCATACCCGGTCATTCTTCTCCACCTGTTCCAGACCTTTACTTTGCCTGCTTTCAATATACTTATCATCTTTTCTTTCGTTGGTTTCATCACTGCTCTCCTTTCAAATTTACCCTGCGATTCCAGTCTTCAATATTGGGTGCTTCTGCCCCACAATCATTACAAAACGGTTTTGTGGGCTTTGCAGTGTACAACAGAAAAATATTCTCAGACCCACAGCGGGGGCAGTCTTTAATATTACTCACCGCTTACCTCGCTTTCTATCTTCGCCATTGAATCTGTAAAAATGGTATGTCTATTGTAATAAACAGCGGATGAACCATAATTAAAAATCCGATTTGTTTACGCCATACAAATTGCAATCTTGGTTCTCTACTTACCACCATTTCTCATCCCTTTCCTGTGGGTCTGTGGCTGAGCTGTGTTCTTTGGGCAACCACAAATCAGCTTTCCATCTGGTAATTTCAAATCTGTTTTCATGCCTCTTATAACTTTCGAAATAACCATTGTTGAATATTACATTAGAATGATACCCCTCTATGCCATATTGCTTAATTTGGCATCTCTGACCTTGTTTAGGTTTTTCTAAAAATAAGTTTATACCATTTTGGTCTGTTATATTCACCCCGTCATTCTCCTTTCTAATTCTCGATCTCCCCGCGTTCCTTTGGTTAATCATCTTTCCATCTTTTTGAAATTTCGTCCGAAACGTGAGAAGGCATCCATCCTGGCCTTGGTAAACCACCTGCTCCCGGCATACTACCATGTAATTCACTTACATCTCGCCTTTCATGAACTTCGGAACAATACCAAATTTAACGCAAAATCTCTAAATTGTATTTTTCTGGTAAAAACAATTATATTATCAGGAACACAAGGATTAATAATAAAATTAATATGATAGAATTTTACTTGTTTAGTTTTAGTTTCTTCCCCTTCTTTAATTAAATTTAACTTTATCGCTGTTTCTGGTGAAATATAAATATCACTATACGCTTTTGTATCTATTTCACGGTTACCTATTTTTAGGATATAGTCTTTTTCTAACAATTTTTCTGCTTTTTGGATAACCTCTTTGAATTCATTGATTTCTGTTTGATTCATTTTGCTTTCCATCACTCTCCTTTCAGCTTTGCCAGTATGCCGGGTAGTTTGTCATCATGATAAAACTGGTCTCTGCCTGTATCCTCATATTTTTTCATAACATCACCCGAAAAGTTTTCTCTCAATTCTACGGTTAAATGTATTCGCCTTTGTCTTAGCCTTTCATGCTCCTCCGCCCACTCGACAAGGGGCTTGTACTTGGCTTCGGGCTTGCTGTCTGGTAGTGGGCAGTCTGGGTGTATAGCTTCAATAGGATTAACTATTATTACCTTATCCAATTTAAAACAGGTGCTATCATGTCCAAAATAAGGACAATCAAAACAACAATCAATCTCAATCAGCTTCATCTGTCTGCTCCTTTTAGCTTCTTCCATTTTCCCAAGTCCGCATGGCCTACCATTTCATCAAAATAGAATCCTTTCATTCCTATTTCCTTAATAATGTTCTTTGTTATTACAGGAAGAGCCCATGCCCTTTGAAATCTTCTCCACTCTGGATCCTCATCGCCATTTTTATTTTTCCACAGCATGGCCATAGGCAAAAAGCCCGCTTTCCAAGTCTGTAACAATCTCCGTTTAGCATTTTCAAAAGTATCTTTAGGCCAGCCAATTAGGACATAGCAAGCCATGTGTGATCTTGTAAAATTTGCATATCTCAGTTTATTGCCCGCAACAACTAATGGTTCCAGATCATCCGGTGTATCATAGGCGAAAAACATTCTCTTAGGGCGCAACTCCCAGAGAAGATCAATATGCCAATCCTGAAGTATTTTCGCCTCAAGGCCTCCGGTGAACTCAGCTTTTTTCTTTTGACGTTTCAACATTGCGAATACTGCCCTGATATGCTTGTCAGAACAAGCAAGGATATTAGAATCCAGAACATTATGTCCCCCTGTTATTGGTAATTCTCTGATGTTGCCTTCTCTTTTTGGTACAGAACAGAACCAACAATTATTCGGGCATCCTCTTGATGTTATCACATAGCCCGGCTGTAGATATCTGCCCGGGATAAATTCTTCTCCCGGGTCGTCAAAGGCTGGGCCACCAATTTTAATTGGTGCGATTGTTTCCCATGCCTTGGCGAGTTTCTCAGCCTCTGGAATGTCGTATGTAAATGTTACTGATATATGCACCTTGTCAATTTCAGGAAGAAAAAGGGGAGGCGAACCAACAAAAGCGTAATTGTCCTCTGGTGTTGCTTTTGTTTTTCTTGGAAATACTCTGGCCAATTTCACCTCACTCACCATCCTTCCTCAATCACCGCATACCACTCGCCCCTGGCCTCACGCTCGAAATGCACCGGGTACGGGCCTTCAGGGTCATCCCATTCAAAAAATAATTCTTCGTCAACCTCGTAGCCCGTCAGCGAGACAGCTGAAACATCGGGAATTTTCAAAAAACCTGCCCGGATGATCTGGATGAGGTCTTCATCCGTGGCCTGAACTGGCCGGGTTTCTTTAGGTGGTTTGATCTTGCGGAGCCATATGTCACAAGGATTTGAGCTATAATAAGGATGGTCTTCATCAAGCTCAAAATAACAGGGAGCTCCAGAAGCGTCAAATTCCATATAATGCGTAGCCCCCTCCGGTCTCTTGCCAATGCAGAGGAGTTCATATCCGTCTTTTCTGATCCGCTCGGCAAGGTCGGGGTCTATGGGTATGGAGTTTTCAAGTCCATTTAAAATACCGCGTTTAAAACAATCACAATCTGAAACTCTTTTGTTCCAGTCTCTCCGAGCCAGATTTTTAGTAGGGGAGACCGGGCCCCACGTTCCGCAAGTGAGGCAGACTACACGCCGCCCCATTTCTCCCTCTTTTACTGTATCAGTTGTATCCGTCATACTAAACCCACAAAACGGACACGGCTTTAGTGTTGTTATTTCGTGTTCTTGCTGCATGTTTTCCCTCCTGTTGTGTTTTAATCGATTACAGGCCCTTGAGAGCCCGTGAAAAAGATATGGCCTTCAGCGGCGTGTGAGGGGGTTTATTTGTCCCTTCTCTTTTTCAGGCTCTTCGCCCGCTCGGGATTGTATTTGTCAACCATATCCCGCAGGCGCTTATTTACGCAGAGGCGGCACTCGTAGGAATATCCCAGGCGGGTGGTCGTTGACTTCGCAAAAAAAGTATATTCAGGGGTGAGAGGCTTTACCTCACCGCAATTACGGCAAATACCACAGCCGAGATCATGATACCTGTCCCTGACTGCCCGGGTGATTCTGAGGACCTTCTTACCTGTCTCCTGCTGGGTCTGGAGAAGGTCGACGATCTGGATCTTCTGGCAGGCAAGGCACTCGTCAGTGTAACAGCCCTCTTTCACGTTGAAAGGAAAAAAATTTAATGGGCGGGTTTCCCCACAGGTTTTACATTTTCTTGTTTTTACTTTCATACTAAGTGGATTAGACATAAAAAACTCCTTTTTGATGATTTTATTGAATTATACACCAGACGCTAATATAAGTCAACCAAAAAAATGGGGGGCGTATATGAAAAAATCATAAGGGTATATGTGCGGGACGGAAAATGGGGGTAGTTTC
>Ga0180432_10009917_pt1 | contig 11512 bp, 8 predicted proteins | sample SS_ome_10_FD_132414 | JGI IMG/M metagenome (GOLD analysis project Ga0180432, IMG submission 132414) | Hypersaline lake sediment archaeal communities from the Salton Sea, California, USA - SS_1_MS_2 metaG | ecosystem: Environmental > Aquatic > Non-marine Saline and Alkaline > Hypersaline >... | reverse complement strand
AATGCAAATTTGCTTCGAAGAATAGATTGATGTGTTGTATATACGATGAATTTTACACTTATTGGAAGGTAAATCAGTCACACCCTGTCTCCCTGCGAACCCCTGTACCGCTCTCCGCATGGTATGGGATGACCGGGGATGCGGTGGAATAAACCAGGCCGGGCGTAGCCCGGCCGCATGCTTACCTGTCGAAATACCAAGTATATCAATCGGGATTAGATGGCCGACGGGGCGTCGTCCGGAGCGGGCGGTCGCCCCGTTTCCATTTGGAGAGTACCGCGTTATATTTTTACTGGGAAACCGGTGTGAAACGTGGTATAATCCCTCTTTCCCGTTCACTGTGCGTCAACCATGTTTTCAAGGCGCTTTTTATGATTCCCCGCTACACCCGCCCGAAAATGGGAGCCGTCTGGACCGACGAGAGGAAGTTCGACACCTGGCTCGCCATCGAAATCGCCGCCTGCGAGGCCTGGGCCGAGCTGGGGAGGATCCCCGCCGAAGACCTTTCCGTCATCAAGGAAAAGGCGGCGTTCAATACCGAGAGAATCCTCGAGATAGAAGAAACGACCAAGCACGACGTCATCGCCTTTCTGACCAATGTGGCTGAGTACGTGGGGCCGTCCTCCCGGTTCATCCACATGGGCCTCACGTCGTCGGACGTCCTGGATACGTCTCTGGCGCTGCTGCTGTGCGAGGCCGCGGATATCATACTGGAAGACCTCGACGGGCTCCTGGCGGTCCTCGATCGCCGGGCACACGAATTCAAGGACACCATCACTATCGGCCGGTCCCACGGCATCCACGCAGAGCCCATCTCCTTCGGACACAAGCTCGCCGTCTGGTACGACGAAACGAAAAGAAACAGGGCCAGGCTGATCGACGCGAAGGAGTCGATACGCGTCGGCAAGATATCCGGCGTGGTGGGGTCCTTCGCCACCGGGGACCCGAGGCTGGAGGAGATGGTCATGGCGTCCCTGGGGCTCAAGCCCGCCCCGGCCTCCACCCAGGTCGTCCAGCGGGATCGGCACGCCCACTTCTTTTCCACCCTGGCAATCATCGCGTCCAGCGTCGAAAAGTTCGCCGTGGAGATTCGACACCTCCAGCGAACCGAGGTCCTGGAGGCCCAGGAGTATTTCTCCAAGGGGCAGAAGGGCTCGTCGGCCATGCCCCACAAGCGAAACCCGATCCTCTCCGAAAACGTGACGGGGCTCGCCCGGATCGTTCGGGCCAACGCACTGGCGGCCCTGGAGGACGTGGCCCTGTGGCACGAGCGGGACATCAGCCACTCCTCGGTGGAGCGGGTCATCGCGCCGGATTCCACGATCCTGACCGACTTCATGCTGGGGCGCATCACCGGCGTCATCGATACGCTGGTAGTCCATCCCGAGAATATGATGAAGAACGTCAATTTGACCGGGGGGCTGATCTACTCCCAGAGGCTGCTTTTGGCCCTGGTCGAGACGGGTATGACCCGGGAGGACGCCTACACCGCGGTCCAGCGCCTGGCGGCGATGGCCTGGGACGAGGGGAAGAACTTCGTCGACCTGGTCCGGGGCGACGACACCATCGAGAAGCACCTCTCCCCCGACCAACTGGAAGAGGTGTTCGACCCGGGGTGGTATATCCGCCACACCGACGAAATCTTCGCCCGGGTCTTCGGAGACGGCGTTAAAAAGGGGAAGGATGGCGGCACAGGGATGGAAAGCGCCCGCAAGATGAACTGGTAATTAACTATACATCGTGCATTATTCCCGTTTTGGGTGGTACGTGGTATGAAAAGGGAAGCAAATCTGAACCCGTGGGACTCGGACAAGTTCCACGAGGAGTGCGGCGTCGTCGGCATATACGGCAGGGCCGAGGCCAGCAACCTGGCCTACCTGAGCCTCTACGCCCTCCAGCACCGGGGGCAGGAGAGCGCCGGCATCGTCACCATGAATAACGACAGCTGCTATGTCCACAAGGGCATGGGGCTGGTCAACGACGTCTTCGACGAGGACACCCTGGAGTCCCTCCCGGGACGCATGGCCATCGGCCACGTCCGCTACTCCACCTACGGCTCCTCCACCCTGGAAAACGCCCAGCCCTTCGTGGTGAACGGCTACCGGGGCGTTTTGGCCATGGCCCACAACGGGAACCTCGTCAACGCCGGGCGCATACGCCGGGATCTGGAGGAGAGCGGGTCGATATTCCAGTCCACCATGGATACCGAGGTGATCGTCCACCTCATGGCCGCCTCGAAAAAAAACGGCCTGGTCGATCGCTTTGTCGACGCCCTGGGGCAGGTCAAGGGCTCCTATTCCCTGGTGATGCTCACCGAGGGAAAGCTCCTGGCGGCCCGGGATCCCCGGGGGTTTCGGCCCCTGGTGGTGGGAAAGCTGGGGGACGCCTTCGTGGTGGCCTCGGAAACCTGCGCCCTGGATTTGATCGACGCCGCGTACCTCCGGGACGTGGCCCCGGGGGAGATCCTGCTGTTCGATAACGACGGGATGCACTCCTTCATGCCGTTTTCGAAGAGGAAACACTCGTTTTGCATCTTCGAATATATCTATTTCGCCCGGCCCGACAGCATGATCTTCGGGCAGAACGTCTACACCATCAGGAAATCCTTCGGGGAGCAGCTCGCCCTGGAGGATGATATCGAGGCGGACCTGGTCATCCCGGTGCCGGACTCCGGGGTGCCCGCGGCCATCGGCTACGCCCAGGCGGCGAACCTCCCCTTCGAGTTCGGCCTCATCAGGAACCACTACGTGGGCAGGACCTTCATCGAGCCCTCAAGCGGTATCCGCCATTTCGGGGTGAAGATCAAGCTGAACCCGGTCAAGGGGGTGCTGGCCGGGAAGCGTGTCGTCGTCATCGACGATTCCATCGTCCGGGGGACCACCTCCCAGAAGATCATCGGCATGATCAAGAGTGCAGGCGCAAAGGAGATCCACATGCGCATCAGCTCCCCCCCCACCACCCACTCCTGTTTCTACGGCATCGACACCCCCACCCGGGAGGAGTTGATCGCCTCGTGCCACGAGTGCGTGGAGATCGCCGCGTTCATCGGGGTGGACAGCCTCAAGTATCTCACCCTGGAGGGGTTGATGCAACGGGCCAAGGGGACGGGGCTGTCGTTCTGCAACGCCTGTTTCTCCGGCGACTACCCGGTGTTTGTGGATGAATCCACCGAGGACGAGGTCAACCAGCTGGTGCTGTTCCCGAGACGGCCCCGGGCGACGGGGGGGATGTAGATGAGGGAGGTCAACCTCCTTGATACATCCATCGATCTGAAAATCGTCCTGGCGGGTCCCCCCCGGGCCGGGAAAACCGGTATCCTGCGCCGGCTCTACGAGCAGACCCACCGGCGATTGCGCTCCACCCTCACCAGCTACGTCGATCCCGACGGCGATACTCTCTATTTCGACCACGTGCGCATCGTCTACGGCCGCGCCCAAAACCGCTGGATCAATCTCGACGTCTACACGGCCCCGGGCTCGCCGGGGCTGGCGCACCGCCGCCGCCAGGCGTTAATGCTGGCGGACGCGGTGGTGTTCGTCACCGGTACGGGCGACATCCCGGCGGAGAAGTCCAAAACGATCTTCCAGGAGATCACCCGTCACCTGGCGGCGGATATCCTTCGAACGAACACCCTCCCGATATTGACCCTCTCCGCCGACGGTGACGGATCGAGGGAGACGTCCCTGCTCCGGGAATGCGCCGGCCGCAAGCCCGGCGGCATCGGAGTCGACTACAGCATCGTACCGGGGGGTGACGATGTTTGGGGCGTCATGCACAGAGCGACGGCCCTGGCTCTGGAGGCCGGGGGGATCACCCGGTATCGCCGATACGCGGTGGAAAACCGGAGGGCCCGAGACGCCGCCGGGACCGAGCGGGTGCTGGACAACCGGCGCTCCCCCCTCGCCGGAGGACGAGACCCCGGGCGTCGGGCGTCGGCGTTTTCCACGTCCGGAAACGTCGTGCACATCGATCCCTCCCGCCCGGAGTTCTTCCGGGTCCTGGCGGACACCTTCGACCGGAGGGGCCGACTCCGCCTGGCGCACAAGTATCACCACCGGGCGAAGAGCCTGGTGAGGATCGAGGGTGGGGGCATCGTCACCAGGGTGGTGACCGGGGAGGCGAAAAATCCGATGACCGCCCGGGACAGGAGCCGGGCCCTGACCATGACCCGGCGGTTCATCGCCGAGGGAGACGTCCGGCGGGCGATGCGGGCCCTCAGGATGGTCTCCGCCGGGGCACCGGAGACGTACGAGACGCTGATAGTCATCAAGCACCTGGCGTGGGTGAAGATACTCTCGGGCAGGGGGGAGACCGGATTCAACTCCCTGTCGCGCCTGGCCAGCCGGTTTCTGGGCATGGGGTACCACCGGGAGGCGGCGGCTTTATTTCGCCGGGTGCTCATCGTCCGGCCCGGGAGCCTCGAGTGCCTGCTGGGGGCGTCCGCGGCGATGGAGGCGATGGGGCGAAACGCCGATTCCCTGGCCTACCTCCTCAGCGCCCGGCGGGTGATGGACGACGGCCGGATACAGGTGGGGCGGTCGGACGTGGACAAGAAGGTCGGAGAGCTGGAAAAGCTCGTGTTCGCCCGGTCCATCGCCGGGCAGGGGTGAGTCTCCCCCGGCGATCGGACAGCGCGGAGAGGGACGGGGGGTCGCCCTCGGGATGATCGTGTGCATCACCGCTGAGGGGGGGTCATCCATGATTTCGCATCACAATCGACACGCGCACGATGCCGGGAATAGGGGATGAATCGTGGGGGTTGACGGGCCGGGGGGTGGGTTGATCTCCGTGAGTCGGACGCAATAGAGCGCCGGGGGACGGGGGTGACGACACCCGGGGAATACGAATAGCTCGTACTCAACGTAATACGGCCGCCGGGGGGCGGCCGTTATTGTTTTCTATATGATGACAGGGCGGCGGTGGGTATGTATCGCTCGTCCGGGGCGTATCTTGGTACGGGGGGAGGGGGGTGGATTGATCTCCGAGGCAGCGGCGTAGCCACGCCCGGGGAACCGGGGCGCCAATATGCCGGTAATATCAACAGCGCCATATATCACGCAGTCGAAGCAAGACGGCCGCCGGAGGGCGGCCGAAATCATTTTTGCACGGTAACGGGGCGGCGGGTGGGTCAGTCCCTCGGTTCTATCTTGAACTCCCTGCCGCCGGAGCCCCGCCCGGTGATGGAGAACTTCACTCCCAGGGCCGAGAGTGTACCCAGGCCGCCGGTGAAGGCCAGCACTATCCCCCCGGCCACCAGAAGCCCCAGCTTGCTCGTCGGCTCCGGGTCGAAGATCGCCGCGGCCACCATGGCGATCCCGGCGCCGGACAGGCCGAGGCCCACCAGCACAGAGGAGATGGTCTTCCAGGGGAGGCCCGCCTTTCCCTTGGCGGCGCGGATCAGGTTCACCGCCGACTCCAGGTCCTGCTGGGTGATCCCGATGCCGGCGTCGTCGACGAAGACGAACGGCACCTTCTCCTTGTAGTGGTTCAGCGCCTTGTGCAGCCAGTCCTCCTCGGTGGTGCGCACGGTGGCGTCCACCTCGGTGCGGGGGACGACGGAGGTGTCGGCCTTTTTTCTTATAAACGGTAATTTCATCTTATAACTATGATACTGCAGCGGGGCCCGGTTGTCAATCATATCGCGACGGCTTCCCGGAGGCTTTGTCGAGGATCAGGATTCGGATTGAAAAGAAGAGGGGCCATGTGTTCGGGGCGCACCGCCCCGGGGGGGGGTGATGTACTCCCGAAGGGGCTTCAGCATCCATCGGCTCGATCCGCTCCCCTGTGTCGCGTTTCCGCGTCGCTCTCTTTCCGTGTGAGGGAAAAATAAAAAAGTCTGGACAATTGCTGAAAAAAGAGGTAATATATCCAGTTTTAAGGGTAAAGATATCTACATTTTTTCCCGAAGGGGCTTGAAATCGGGAAAAGCGTGATTATTATATAGGGTGAATGAGAGCGATATACTGATATACAGCACGTCATGGAATGACTGGAGGTGTTTCCCGTGCCTATCTATGAATATGAATGCCAGAAATGCGGCGAAGTCACCGAGGTGATGCAGCGGATCACCGACGATCCCCTCACCACGTGTGAAACCTGCGGCGGGGAGATCAAGCGACTGATATCCAACACCAGCTTTGTTCTGAAGGGGACCGGCTGGTACGCCACCGATTACGCCGGAAAGAGCAACGGGTCCAACGGCTCCGGGGCGAAGCGGAGCACGGAGACGAACCTGTCCGACTCGTCGGATAAAAAGGAAGCCACCGCCCCGAAGAAGGAAAGCGCGGAAAAATCCACCGCCGCGTCGGAATAAGCCGCTTCACGAAGGCGTTCCGCGCATTGTTTTTCCCTACCCCGAGAAGTCACCGCACCGCGTTTCGATGACGGATGAGTCATTGAAACCGGTGTTTTTTTATTACCGACATATACGCGTGTTAATCCCCCACTGTGTTCGATCCCGCCCCCCTTTTTTCAGAAAAAACTTGATTTTTTAAAAAAATGAATGTACACTCATTCATTACAGCAAATGACGGAGCCGGTTTTTCCTTTTATTTCGACGGGTTATGCCGATTCATGTGACGGTGACACGTGTGAGGCAGCCGAAAAAGAGACCCGGGGGAGACCGACCCCGTATTGCAAGTCAACAAAAACCAATCAGGAGGATACCATGGCTCAAAAGACGAGAGAAGTGGTAATGGTTGACGGTATCAGAACGTCCTTCGGACGCGCCGGCGAAAAAGGATATTTCTGGGATACCCGGGCCGACGATCTGGTAAACAGGGTCATCGATGAATTACTCGAGAGGAATCCGAAGGTGACCCCGGACCTCGTTGAGGACAACATCTGGGGCGCCACAACACAGGTGGGGGACCAGGGCATCACCATGGGCCGCACCACCGTGCTCACCAGCAACCTGCCCATCGAGACGGCGGGCTGCTCCATCGACCGCATGTGCGCCGGCGGCATGTCCGCCATGACCTACGCGGCGGGCGAGATCGCCATGGGCGCCGCCGACATCATCGTGGCCGGCGGCGTGGAGCACATGGGGCATCATCCCATGGGCGCCGGGGCCGACCCGAACCCGCGGCTCTTCCAGGAAAAGATCGTCACCGTCGACGACATCAACATGGGAAAGACCGCCGAGAACCTGCACGACATGTTCCCGGACATCTCAAAGGAGATATGCGACGAATACTCCCTGATCTGTCAGCAGAAGGCGAAAAAGGCCCTGGACAGCGGGAAGATCGCCGAGATGATGGTCCCCATGACCGTCTACACGAAAGAGGGCTGGAAGGTTGCCGACTACGACATGCAGCCCCGGCCGGAGACCACCATGGAGGGGCTCGCCGGTCTCAAGACTCCCTTCCGGGAGGGCGGACGAGTGACCGCCGGAAACTCCTCGGGCCTCAACGACGGCGCGTGCGGCGCGCTCCTGATGTCCCTGGACAAGGCCAAGGAGCTGGGATACGAGCCCGCCATGAAGGTGATCGGCTGGGCGTTCGCGGGCGTTCACCCCAGGATCATGGGATACGGCCCGATCCCGGCCACCCACCGGGCGCTGAAAAAATATAATATGAAGATGGACGACTTCGGTCTGATCGAGCTCAACGAGGCTTTCGCCGTGCAGGCCATCGCCTTTATGAATGAATTCGGGTTGAAGGTACCGGACGATCCGCGCCTGAACATCTACGGCGGCGCCATCGCCTTCGGTCATCCGCTGGCCTCATCGGGCATTCGGTTGATGATACACCTGATGCACGCCTTCCGTGAGAAGCCGGACGTGAAGTACGGCATGACCACCATGTGCGTCGGATTGGGCCAGGGCGGAACGGTTCTCTGGGAGAATCTCCTGGCGAAGTAGCGGATCATTCAACTCCGAATTATCAGGAGGAAAAAATGGCTTATCAAGAGTTAGTTACCGAATTTCGCGTCACGTTCAACGATTCCCGGGCGGGCACAATCGCCATCATCACAATGGATAACGGCGAGCCCTATACCAAGCCCAACACCTTCGGCACCGGAGGGCTCGAGTCCCTGAGCAAGGCGGTGGACGCCGTCGAGGCCGAGAAGGGCGTCAAGGGCGTGATGCTTGTGGGGAAACCCTTTATATTCGCCGTGGGCGCGGACCTGGATGGCACGGAAGAGATCACGACCTTCGACGAGGGATACCAGATCGGCAAGAACGGCCATGACGCCATGAAGCGGCTGATGGACTTGAAGGTCCCGACCCTGGCGGCCATCAACGGCGCGGTCATGGGCGGCGGGCTGGAGATCTCTCTCTACTGCGACTACCGCACCATCTCCGACGCCGTGCCGGTGATCGCCCTTCCCGAGTGCTTCCTGGGCCTGGTCCCCGGGTGGGGCGGCACCCAGCTGCTCCCGAAGCTCATCGGGCCGGAAAAGGCGATCCAGGTTATCATCAATAATCCCCTCAACCGCAACAAGATGCTGAAGGCGAAGGAGGCCAAGGAGCTGGGCATCGCCGACTGGATTCTCCCCAACGGCCAGTTCTACGACATGTCCTTCGAGAAGCTGGTGGACATCGTAGACGGCAAGGAGAAGCTGAAGCGGGAGAAGGTGGACTGGTCGAATTTCGACGCGCTGTATGACGCCACCAAGGCGTCCATCGACGCCCAGGTCCACGGCGCGGCCATCGCCCCCTACCGGGCGCTGGACCTCATCAAGGGCGCGAAGGACTGGGATTTCGACAAGGGGTTCGACGAAGAGAGCAAGGCCCTGGGAGACCTGATCATCAGCGACCAGTGCCGGGCCGGGGTCTACAGCTTCGACCTGGTGCAGCGCCGGGCCAAGAAGCCGGTGGGCGTGCCGGAGGCTCCCCCCGCCAGGATCAAGAAGATCGGCGTCATCGGCGCGGGCCTGATGGGCGCCCAGATCGCCAGCCTCTTTTTACAGAGATACGAGTGCCCCATCGTCATGAAGGACATCAAGCAGGAGTTCGTCGACAAGGGCGTCTCCTACGTCCACGACCAGATCGACAAGTGGGTCAGCAAGGGTCGCATGAACGAGGGCAAGGGCATCTGGATGAAGTCCCTGGTCCAGGGATCGCTGGACTACAAGGACTTTGCCGACTGCAACTACGTCATCGAGGCGGTGCTGGAAGAGATGCCCCTGAAGAAGAAGGTCTTCGCAGAGGTGGAGGGATTCATCCCCGAGGACACCATCCTTGCCACCAACACCTCGTCGCTTTCCATCACCGAGATGGCCTCCGACCTGAAAAAGCCGGAGCGGGTGGTGGGATTTCACTTCTTCAACCCGGTGGCGGTGATGCCGCTGCTTGAAATCGTCAAGGGCAAAAAGACCGACGACGTCACCATCGCCACGGCGTTCGCCATGGGGAAAAAGATCAAGAAGACCTCCATCCTCATGAAGGACTCCCCGGCGTTCCTGGTCAACCGACTCCTCACCCGCTGGATGGCGGAGATCATGAAGCTCGTGGACGAGTCCAAGAACGACTTCAAGGAGATCGACGACTTCTGCGTGAGCCTGGGATTCCCCATGACCCCCTTCAGCCTCCTGGCCCTGGTGGGCCCGGCGGTGGCCCTGCACGTGGCCGAGACCCTCAAGGGCGCCTTCGGCGACCGCTTCTACATCTCCGAGGGATTCAAGAAGATGGTGGAGCTCAAGAAGCCCGGCGTGTACGACTGGGAGGGCAACGTGGATCCCGAGGTGGCCTCCGGGTGGCCCCGGGGCGACAAGGAGTTCACAAAGGACGAGGTCATCGACCGGTTCCTGACGGCCCTGGCCGAGGAGTGCCGGATGATCCTGGACGAGGGCGTGGTCTCCGACGCCAAGGACATCGACACCTGCATGATCATGGGCGCCGGCTGGCCGTTCTTCATGGGCGGCATCACCAAGTATCTCGACCAGAAGGGATACTCCAAGAAGGTGACCAAGAAGCTGCTGGCATCGAAGTAGCGGCACAATAGATACCTGTTTCCATGCCGGGGGCGGGGGGAGAGGGGACACGTCCCTCCCCCTCCCCCCGGTTTTTTTCATCCCAATGACGCCGCGGCGGGAGGAAGCCTCTCGCCTTTTCGTTTTCGGTATAGTTTCGGATATGAATTGACCGGTTCATGGTGATGTGGTATGTGTAAAGGGGCCGGTCCAGGCGGCGGCGCCCGTGAAGGGCCCGTAGGTGGGGAACGGTGTCAGAGAGGATTTGGATGATTCATTTTCAATAGCATGGAGTGATGGTATGAAGCGATGTGTAATCGGTGTGGTGCTGGTGGTTGTGATGTGTGCGGCGGCTGTTGTCGTGGCGCAGAGTGCACGGGACTGGCTGGAAAAGGGGATCGAGTATTCCAATGAAGGGAATTACGAGAAGGCCCTTGAGTGTGACACGAAAGCGATAAAGCTCGATCCGAACTGGGCGCTGGCGTATTACTATCGAGGCATAGACTTCGATGATCTTGGTCGATACGACGAGGCCATTGCGGACTACACGAAGGCTATTGAGCTGGATCCCGATTTTGAGAAGGCCTACTACAACAGGGCGTCCGCGTATAGTGATATAGAACGCTACAACGAGAGCATCGTCGACCTGACAAAAGCCATTGAGCTGAATCCGAAGGATTCGAGATACTTTTTCAACCGGGCGGTGGCATATGTTCAGCTCGAAGAGTATGAGAAGGCCATCGCCGATCTCAAGACGGCATGTGACCTTGGTGACGGGAAGGCCTGCGAAGCCCTGGAGGCGCTGGAGGAGTAGTGCGGCCGGGCGGGGGGTTCATATCGAGTATTGGAAGGCCCGGGGCTGGGGGATTTTCCCCTCCCCCGGCATTTTGTATTTGGGATAAATTCGGATATGAATTGACCGGTTCATGGTGATGTGGTATATGGGTGGGGTGGGTGGTATGGTCTGTGGGGTTGCGGGTCGGTCCTTGTTATTTTTTATATAGAGTTAAAGTGATTAGAGAGGAGAGAATCATGCGTGGGTTGATACGTGGAAGCGAGAGCAGGGGTATCGTGTTTCGGTGTGTATTGTTGGGGGTAGCCTGCGTGCTGGTTTTGGTATGGATAGGCTGCGCCCCTGCGACGCCGTCGAGCACGACTCCGTCGTCGTCAACCGGTATGTATGACCCTGCCTCTTACACAGTGGATAAAGCCGTGTTAGAAGAAAAACTCACGTACGATGCGACCACGGGTGAGTACGTGGTAAACGATTTAACAAATACAGACCTTTATGAAGCCGTCATCCGTAATTTTGAAGAGGCGAAAGCCTCGACAACGGTGGAGGAGCGGAACAAGAACTTACGTCAGGCCGATATAGCGCTTGAAGTTATCGCATACGTAGAGATCAATTACAACAAGAGCGTGGATAAGATACTGGGTGGTTATATAGAGAGAGGTCGAATCGGAGAGATAGAGCCGGACAGCGGTGAGTTTGAGAGGATCAGGTTGAGTGGTGAGAAGGCGCTGGTGGTGGTGATAAATCTTGATAAAGGTGAAGAGCCAGTATCTTTACGTATGGCTATCTTAGCGAGATTGTCTT
>Ga0180432_10009916_pt1 | contig 11513 bp, 10 predicted proteins | sample SS_ome_10_FD_132414 | JGI IMG/M metagenome (GOLD analysis project Ga0180432, IMG submission 132414) | Hypersaline lake sediment archaeal communities from the Salton Sea, California, USA - SS_1_MS_2 metaG | ecosystem: Environmental > Aquatic > Non-marine Saline and Alkaline > Hypersaline >... | reverse complement strand
GCCTGGTTCAGCCTCATCGCGTTGGCGGCCCCGATCGGATCCTCGCTCGGGTTGAGGAACCGGTAGCCGGACGCCAGCTTGTTCTCGTCGTTGAACAGCTTCAGCGTGTTCTGCCTCAAGGTCTCCAGCAAACGGAGCGTCTTGAGGTTCTCGCTGACGCGTCCCACGTTGACTGCACTGACGTTCATTGATCGTTATATCCGTCTGGGCCCGATGCCCCGGGCCGCGCCCGGGTCGGGCAAGCCGACTACCTCGTCATGACCAGAACCTGCTGGATCAATTCGTCCACCACGGTCACGATCCGGGCCGCGCCCTGAAACGCCCGCTGATACCGCATCAGCATCAGTGTCTCTTCGTCGAGGTTGACGCCGCTGACCGACTCCCACTGGGCCTGTAGCGCTCCGGAGATGACGTCCGCGGCGCCCACGGCGTTCTGGGCCGCCGAGCTCGTCGTCGCCAGCTCCGCCATCGTCGCGTTGTACTGGTCCAGCAGGCTCTGTCCGTTGTTCAGGTGCGCACTGGCGGCCGTGGCCAGCTCGGCGATCTGACCCGCGTTTGTGCCGTCGCCCACCAGCCCCGACGTTGCCGCCGCCACGCGGTTCGGCTGACCGACCATGTTGCCGTCCAGCGCAATCGTCGACGCGTCCTTGCCACTGAAGAACGTATTGAGGCCCAACGCGCCCAGCACGCCGCTCGTGTCCTCGCCGAACGTGACCGTATATCCCGCGCCGGCGTCGATCTTCAGACGGTTGTCCGCCGTCGCCGTGGCCGTCACGTCCGAAACGGTCGCCGTGATGTCCGCCGCCAGCGAGTTCAACGTCGTGTCCGCCCCGATCCCGTCCAGATCCACGTCGATCCGCACGGTCTCCTGCAACCCCGTCGTCGTGTTCGTGACCGTGATCAGGAAGCTGCCGTTTGTCGGCACCCAGGGCAGGTTGTTGTTGGCCGTGTTCAACGCCACCGCCGGATCGAACACGTCGTACGAGCCCGTCAGCGTCTGGAACCCCTCCAGCCCCTGACCGCCCGCGTGGATCCGGTTCACATCGGCGATCACGGCCAGCGCCAGCGCATCCAGCTTGTTTATCTGGTCGACCACGTGCGTGTCGCGGGCCGTCATCAGTCCCTCGAGCCGACCGCCCCACGGCGTGATCTGTTTGTTGTTGTCCTTCCAGCGGACCACGTCCGTTTGGCGCCTGTTGACCGTCTCCGACGTCGTCGTCAGCTCGCGGTACGTTGCGCGTTGGACCAACGGCTCGTTGCCGATGTAGACGTTGACGCTGCCGTCCGGCTGTTCTCGGGTCTGGATCGCGACCAGCTCGGACAGCTCGGCCAGCAATCGGTCCCGTTGGTCGCGGAGCATGCTGACCGGGGTGGTGGTGCTGGCCTCCCCCATGACGATCTGAACGTTGACGTCGGCCAAGTCGGCGGCGATCTCGTTGATCCGGCCGACGGTCTGGGTGATCTGCTGGTTGAGCGCCTCATACTGGCTGTTAAGCAACTGCAACGTCCGACGAAAGGCCTCGGCCAGGACCGATCCCTGGTTCAACACCAGGCTTCGCGTGCTCAGATCCTCGGGGGTGTTCTGCAAGTCTGCCCACGCGTTGAAGAACGCGTTGAGCTGGCTGGACAGGTCCTCGTCGCTCAGTGCGTTGAACAGCGATTCGAGCTCGACCAGGGCCTGGTGCTCGGCCAGCGCGCCGTTCTGGTCGCCCAGGGCCATCCGCAGGCGGACGTTCAGCGTCTCGTCGATGTTCCGGCGGATCTCCGCGAGCGCCACGCCGCCGCCCGGCTTGAACCCATCGGCCTCGTACGTCCCGCCCAGTGGGGCAATCATCGGCGACTGGCGGGTGTATCCCTCGCTGCCCAGGTTCGCGATGTTGTTGCCGATGATCTGCAGCCCGCCCTGATACGCCAGCAGGGCGCTTCTGCCGATCTGCAATGCCGAGTTCACCAGACCCATCTTGCCGTCCTACCTAGCCCACCGCCTCGAACACCTGCGCCGGACGGTCCGCCGCCAGTTGGCCCCTCGACGAATACGTCCCCATCGACGGCCCCGATCGCGCCATCGCCGAATAGACCTGACGGTAGTGCTTGAGCATCTCACCCGTCACCAACGCCGCGACCCTATTGGCCGCGTCGATCGCGCCCAGTGTCTCGCGTATGCATGCCGACAACGCCAGCAACTGCCCCCGCCGCGGTTCGTCGACGCGCTCGGCCAACTCACGCAGCGACAAGCCCTGCACCTGCTCGCTCGATAGCCCCAGCTCCCTGCCGATCAGTTGCACCAACTGCTGCCGGAGCCCCTCACGCTGACGGATGCGATCGGTCAGGAACTGCTCCCGAGCCAGGCACGAGTTCAACGCCTCGGTGTCGGCGCGACGCATGGCCGCCAGCTTCTGCTGAATCACCGCCAGCAGCTCCTCGTGCACCTCCTTCAGGTCGCCCAACAGGACGACCAGGTCACCGACCCGTGATTCGATCGCACCGCGTGCCGTCACGATATCCTGCTCCCCGTCGACGTTGCCTTCGATCCTTGGGTCAGACTGCGATAGATCGCTTCGTTCAGGTCGAACCGTTGGGCCCGGCCCATGCGCTCGGCCAGCAGCAGGTCGAGCTGTCCGCGAAACACCTCCTCGCCCCGACCCCCATGACCGTACGGGGCCTTCAGGGCCGAGTCCCGCATGGTCTTGAGCAGCGTGCCGTAGAACGTCATGCCCACCAGCTCGTCGATCCGTTTCCGTAGGACCTCGTCCTGACGGTTCGGATCCTCGATCGGCCTCCCCACCCGGTCGCGGACCTGGCCTCGAAGCCCACGCGCCACGCCCAGCGCCCGGTCGCCCTGGACCATCGATCGGGCCTGGATTTCCGTCACGCTGTTGCTCAATCGCTGGCTCATGTCGTCTCGGTCGCTACCTGGCTTCGCTCGTCGTGCCAGGTCCTCGTCCGGGTCAATCCACCTCGACCCACCGGGCCAGGATCTTCCCCGAACGGTACGCCTTCTCGATGATGGCGATCCGGTCCTTGGCCGGCACCTTCAGCTTGTTCAGCGCGTCGACCAGCTCGGTCAGCTTCGTCCCCCCGCGACGCTGCGGATCAATTGGCACCCAGGTCTGTTCCTCGACCCGCGGGTTCCCCTCCGACGCCTTAGGCGGCTCCGGCACCATCGTGGTGATCGTCAACCCGTTGTGCGTGATCACCATCGGGGCGATCTCCACGTCGCCGGTGACCACGATCGTCCCGTCCTTCCGCGAGACCAGGACCCGCGCCTCAGTCACGGGCATCAGCAGGTCCAGCCCCTCGATCCACGCGACGAAGCTGGCGGGGTTTCGGACCTCCGCAGCCGGCACGCGGACGATGACGTTCTTGGGGTCCAGCGCGAGGGCCAGTTCCTTCGGCGCCTCGGACGCCGGCCTCTCACTCGCGTCGTCCGCCTTCTCGCGAGGATCCGCGACGGGGAAGGCGGCCTCCTGGTTGATGATCTGTGCAATGGTGTTGGCCATCGACCACTCCGCGTGCACGTCGTTCAACACCAGCGTGATGTAGTGCTCGGTCGGCTGGATCAGCAAGCTCGGGTGCAGCAGCTCCCTGCCCCGCGCTAGGTACGTGTGCAGCACGCTGACCTCGAGCGTCGCCCCCTCCTTGACGACCGCCGTGGTCGGGTGTTCCGAATCGGTGACCAACGGGCCCGACGCCATCGCGTACACCGTCGTGTCCGTCTTGTCCGCCCCTTGCAGCAGCGGTGTGATCAGCAGCCGACCGCCGACCAGGCTCTTGCACGCCCCGATCGACGAGACGTGCACCAGTACCCGATCGCCCTCCCGCACCCCGTTCTCGGGCAAGGTGGCCTCCACGAACACCACCGCCACGTTCTTGGTATTCTTCACGTCATCCTTGAACAGCACCGGATTGGCGAACTGCTCGAGCACCTGCACCAGCGGTCGGATCGCAGGCGCATACTTGTCGCCGTCGCCCGTGCCCTTCAGACCGACCACCAACCCGTGCCCGACCAGCGTGTTGGTCCGCCGCCCCTTAAGCCGGGTGACGTCGCCGATCTTGGCGCCCCGGGCGGGCGCAGCCAGGATGCCCGCCACAGCGAAGCTCAGAATCATCAGGTGCCTTCGGTGCATCGTTGCGCTCGCTCCGTCAGAACGGCCTGAGGAAATCCAACGCCTTGGGGATCCACCCCCGCCGCGTCGCGTCCCGGACCGCACCGGTGTGCTTCGCACTGAACCGCTTATCCGCCAGTTGCGTGCTCAGGATCGTGTTGTCCGGCGTCACGTCGATGCTCCGGCATGTCCCGCTCAGCGTGACGATCTGCTCTTCCTCGTCGTTCTTGATGGTGGCGTTGGCCTCCAACACCAGGTTGCCGTTCGGCTTGACGTCGACGACCTCCGCCGTGATCCGCGTGATCAGCTTGTCTTCCCGTTCGGACTTGCCGTCGCCCTTGAGCTGACCACCGAACTTGGCCTTGATCTGCGGCTTGCCCCCCGCGAACGCCTGCTGCTGCCACTTGTCGTTGTGGATGCGGAACCAGGCGTCCAGCAGGGCGTCGAAGCTCGCGTCCTTCTTGTTGTCCGTCTGGGCGTCGGCCTCGTACTTGGTCTGCTCCCGCACGATGACGGTGATCAGGTCGTGCACCTTGAAGATCTTGGGCGGCTCGGGCTCGACGGCCATCAGGCTCAGACGCTGCAGGGTCCTGGTGGCCGGCGAAACCGGTCGGCGACGCCAACCGGAATAGCTTTGCGTCAGCAACGGTGTCTCGGTGGCCTGGTACGGCTGACTCGTGACCGCCATCCGATGGCGGCGTAGAAGCGACGACGTCTGCCCCGCCGCCGGACGCGCCACCGCCAGCGCCAGCACGCCTGCCCACAGAATGGATTTGCCCGTCCTCGTCACGGTCGCCCTCCCGTATCCTGCGGGGCCATGCTCACCTGCCGCGAGGACCCGCCCGCTCTGCCCGTCTGCGGGCCGATCACGGTCACCGGGTACTTCTCACGCGACGTCTCGTTGCGGACCTCGATCGTGTCCCCGTACGTGCCGGACCCCAACGCCTTGGCCACCGTCTCGATCTGCAACCCACCGACTTGGGACCAGACGGTGATCAGTTCCCCACGGTTGACCAGGGGCCGAGGCTTCAGGTCGCGGGCGACGAGCATCTCGCCCTTCCGTACGAGCCGACGGGCCTGCTGGCCCGCCACGGGCGACACGTCCGTCAGACCGATCCGATCCAGGTGGTAGAAATCTCGATCCTCGAGCTGCACGTCCTGCGCCCGGATGACCTGCCCGCGATTGATCGGACGCGCCGCCACCACCACCGGTAGCGTCACCGACACCTCGACAACCATCGGGACGGTCTGTTTGAGCTTGCCGCCTTGCAGGATGTCCACGTCCAGCCCGCACGAACCGAGCCGCCTCTCGCCCCGCCAGTGGACCCGGAACTCGTACGCCGGGCTCGCCAGCGACAGGACCGTCCGTGCATTGGGGCTGAAACGCAGATGGATTTGCCCGCCAAGCCGGGCCAGCTTGGCGGAAACGTACTCGTTGATCACTTCTTCGAGGGTCACCGCCGGTCCGGCGGCCGGATGGGCGGCCACGGTGATCTCGTCCGGAACGACAGACGCAGCCTCCAGTGTTCGATCGTCACCGGCATGACCGTCGGGGCGATTTCGTGCCGTCGCCGGCCACCACCACCGCGACGACGCGGGCTGCTGATCGCCCGAATCGACCACCCGCAGCGTCAGGGGCCGCGTCACGTGACATCGCACCGCGCCCCGCACGGTGAACTCGATGGGATTGGCCCCCGCCTTGATCAGGGCCTGGCGAACGTCATCCAAGGCCACCTCGGTCTCCTGGCCAGGGGTCGGGGACGACCCGACCACCACTGCGCCGAACCGGGACGCCTGGCCCGGCACGGCATTTAGGACCTCAGCCACGTCCGCCACGCGGATCTCGTCGCGGTCGACGACGGTCTTGGGCCACATCCGAACCGCCGCGCCCCCCGCCGGCTGCGCGAGCCACCCGACCGTCAGCGCGGCGATACCACCGAGGGCGGTCCAACTCGTTAGAACCCTCAAGTGACGTCTAAGGCTGTCGCAATCCTTGCGATACATCGTAGCGTCCTGCTCTTCTGACCCGCTCAGTCCCTTACGGCGGGCCAGGTCCTACCAGCCCCGGCAATAGGCTTAGTACCGTTTCAGGTTCGTCACGGTCTGCAGCGACTCATCCGCCGCCTTGATCGATTGTGCATTCAGCTCGAATCCCCTCTGCGTAAAGATCAACTGGACCAATTCCCGTACCGGATCGACGTTGCTCATCTCGGTGTGGCGGGACAGGATCGTGCCCGTGCCCTGCTCGCCCGGATTCGCGTCGATCGGATCGCCCGAGGCATCGGTGGCCAGATACAGGTTCTTGCCAAGCTGGAGGAGCCCTTCGGGGTTCACAAACCGCGACAACTGGATCTGGCCGGCCTCGGTCAGGTTGGGCTGACCCGCCTCGCGATACTGCACCAGCCCGTTCGGGCTGACCTGGATCTCGACGGCCGTCTGCGGAATCGTGATGCTCGGGTCCAGCCGCGACCCCAGGCTGTTACCCAGAACGATCTCCCCCTGCGAGTTCAGCGTGAAGTTGCCCGCCCGCGTGTAGCTTGTAACATCTTGCCCCCCTTCGTTATACAGCACCCGGAAGAACCCGTCTCCCTCGATCATCAGGTCCAGCGCCCGGTTCGTCGCCTCGGGTGACCCCTGCTCGAAGTTCAACTGCGTGCCGCTGACCTTGGCCCCCATTCCCACCTGGATCCCGTGGGGCAGGTAGCGGTCGTCGGCGTTCTGGAGACCTGGTTGACGCCTAACCAAGTACAGAAGGTCCTCAAAATTCACACGGGACCGCTTGAAACCCACCGTGTTGACATTCGCTAGGTTGTTCGCCAGCACGTTGAGCTTCTCGTCCAGCGCCCTCATCCCGGACGCGGCGGCATGTAGTGCGGTGATGGCCATGTCTCGTTGCCCTTCCTAGCCGGTCACCGGGTTCCGCCCGGTCGGCCGTCGCTCATCTAAGCCACACGTCCCACGTCGTTGACGGTCCTGGCAGTCATCCCGTCCTGTAGCGAGATCAGCATCGCGTTGAGCTGATAGGCCCGGGCCGCCTCGATCATCTGGACCAATTCGGTGGTGGGCTCGACCCCCGACGCCTCGACGTAGCCCTGTTGGACCTGGCCGGTCGGTTCGGTCGGCTCGGCGTGTTGGCCGTCGAACAGGTTCTGGCCGACCTTGATCAACCGGCTGCGATCGGCGAAGTCGGTCACGCCCAGCGTGCCGACGCGCCGCTCGCCGATCGACATCCTCCCCCCGCTCTCGATGGCTATGCTGTTCGGGTCCGCCCGGCCGATGTGGATGGCCTGGCCGTTGGCGTCCAGGACCGCGTGCCCCCCCGCCACCGTCACCAGATCGCCGGACGCGTTCAGTGTGAACCGCCCGTCCCGGGTGTACCGCGTCTGGTCGCCCACTTGCACCGTGAAGAACCCATTCCCTTCGATGGCCACGTCCAGCGGGCCGCCCTTCTCCAACGCGCCCTGGCTGAAATCGGTCCGCGTCGGGTTGAGCCACGTCCCGCCGGTCATTCGGTCCAACAGACGATGCCTCAGGGCCGTCGCCCCCGGGGCGGTTCTGCTCTCGACGTCGCGCTCGCGGAACACGGCCAGATCGCGTTTGAATCCGGCCGTACCGAGGTTGGCCAGGTTGTTGGCGATGACGGCCTGCCGATGTTGGTTGACTTGCAGGCCTGCAGCCGACAGCCACAGTCCGTAGCTCATGGGTAATCCACCCTAAGTCCTGCGCGGCGACTCCTTCGCCCCGCCGCCCTGACCGGTTCGTCGGGCCTCGCGGGCCAGGTGAATGGCCGTTGCGATCCGCGCGGCGTCGAGGACCCGACTGCCAATCCGCGACCAATCCTGGACAGGCCTGTTGGTCCGCGGTCTTCTCGATTGGCCGGTGCGGTCCATCGTCTTGCTCGCGCAACCCCGACGAATAGATGGCGACGTTCGCCAACCAGGCACCCGCCGTGCCAACGCACCCGCCAACGGCGAACCCCGCGCGGAAACACGGCACCAACCACTCCTAAACCCATGCCCTGTCTAAGGTTAGCAAATCCAGGGCCTGATGAATGAGGATCATCCGGCACCGCTCGGGCCGGACAACCCCGCGCAAGATTTGGCGCCCACATGCAGACCTTGCGCCCCGAAGACGACATGACCAAGCCCAGCGCACTCGCCTGGCGGCGGCGGCGGTTTGTGCTACAATGCCTGCCACAGTACCGAGAAGCCGGGATTCCCCCTTCCGAATCAACGCGGCATGAACTGAGGATCGACCAGATCCGGAGGACCCAACGATGGCATCCGAACCGATGAACCGAAGAGACTTCCTGCAGAACTCCGCCCTCGCGACGATGGGGCTGACGGCGGGCACGTCGGCGGCCAAGGCGGCTGGCCGCAAATCCGCAAACGAGAAGATCATCCTGGGCTGTATCGGCCTGGGCGGGCGGGGCAGCTACCTGGCCGGCAAGTTCGCGGCCCGGCGCCTGAAGGTCAAGGACTGCGAGGTCGCCTACGTCTGCGACGCCCGGCAGAGCAAGCGCGACGCCGCCGCCAAGTCAGTCGAGAAGGCGCAAGGCAAGAAGCCCCAGGCCGTCAGCGATTTCCGCAAGATCCTCGACGACAAGAACGTCGACGCCATCATCAACGCCACCCCCGACCACTGGCACGCCCTGCCGGTCGTGTGGGGCTGTCAGGCCGGCAAGCACGCCTTCGTCGAGAAACCCGCCTCGCACAGCATCTGGGAGGGCCGAAAGATGGTCGAGGCCTCCCGCAAGTACAACAAGGTCGTCCAGCTCGGCACGCAGTCGCGGAGCTGCGAGTACATGCGCAAGTGCATCGAGTTCATCAAGGGCGGCGGGCTCGGCTCGATCCACGTGATCAAGGTCTACAACATGATCAAGAAGCGGAGCAGCTTCAAGGCGGCCAAGGACTGCGACCCGCCCAAGGACATCAACTGGGACCTGTGGGTGGGCCCGGCCCCGATGCGGCAGTACAACCCCGATCGGCTCCGCTGGAACTGGTGGTGGGACTACTCGGGCGGGGACATCATCAACGACGGCGTGCACCAGATGGACCTGGCCAATTGGGTGATCGGTTCGGTGAGCCCGAAGGCGGTGTACTGTGCGGGCGGCAAGTTCGCCGTGGATGACCCGCTCGACGCCCCGGACACGCAGACGGTCGTCTACGAGTTCGACAAGATGACGATGACGTTCGAGCTGGCCATGTGGACGCCCTACCAACACAAGACCGACTGGGCCATCCGCGACAAGGAGATCTTCCCGGAGTGGCGGTTCAACTCGACGCGGGTCGAGATCTACGGGACGAAGGGCCAGATGTACCTGGGCCGACACGGCGGCGGCTGGCAGGCCTTCGGCATGGACCCGAAGAACGCCAAGCAGAACGTCGAGACCGGGCACGCCCACGGCGTCCAGGGCAACGTCTGGCACCAGGACAACTTCCTCAAGTGCATCCGCTCCGGCGAGCGCCCCAACTCCGACATCCTCGACGGCCACCTGTCCACGACGCTCTGCAACCTGGGCAACATCTCGCTGAGGGTCGGCTGCAAGAAGCTCCTGTGGGACGGCAAGGCCGAGCGGTTCACCAACAGTGACGACGCCAACAAGCTCGTCAAGCGCACCTACCGCGACCCGTGGGTGATCAAGGAGCAGGTGTAGCGCAGCACCCAACCAGATCGGGTCAGGCCGAAGAGACGATCGCGACGGGGCGACACGGTGCCGACGGGAACGCCTGTTGACGCCTCAAGCGCGCGGTTACTACAATCGTCCATCACAACAGGGCAGCGGCCGCATACCACGGACGAACCGCCCCGGGACACCAGACCTGTCGCTTCACTGGAGTCGAGGTGATGCCGTTTGAACCCGCCGACAGATTGCAGGCGTTACCGCCCTATCTATTCATCGAGATCGACCGCAAGCGCCGCGAGGCGATCGCGGCCGGCAAGGACGTCATCAACCTGGGCGTGGGCGACCCGGATTTCCCCACGCCCAAGTTCATCCGCAAGCGGATGGCCGTCGCGCTGGACGACCCGCGGAACCACCGCTACCCGTTCGACGAGGGCGTGCCCGAATTCCGCGAGCAGGCCGCCAAGTTCATGAAGCAGCGGTTCGGCGTCGAGGTGGCCTGGCAGCGGGAGCTAATCACGCTGATCGGCACGAAGGAGGGCCTGGGCCATCTGCCGCTGGCCGTGGTGAACCCCGGTGATCACGTACTCGTCCCGCAACCGGCCTATCCAGTCTACCAGGCCGCCAGCATCTTCGCCGGCGGCGTGCCCTACCACATGCCGCTGACCGAGGCCAACGGCTGGCTGCCCGACCTGAGCGCGATCCCGTCCAACGTGGCCCGCAGCGCCTCGCTGATGTTCCTGAACTACCCGAACAACCCGACGGGCGCGTGCGCGACGATCGAGCTCTTCACCGAGGCCGTCGAGTTCGCACGCGCGAACGACCTGGTCATCGTCCACGACGCCGCCTACAGCGAGCTGTACTTCGACCAGCGCCCGAACAGCATCCTGGAGCCCCCCGGCGCGAAGGACGTGTGCGTCGAGCTGCACTCGCTCAGCAAGACGTTCAACATGACGGGCTGGCGGATCGGGTGGGCGGTCGGAAACACCGACGTGATCGCCGCGCTGGCGGGAATCAAGAGCAACATGGATTCGGGCCAGTTCAACGCGATCCAGCAGGCGGGTACCGAGGCGCTGGCCCACGCCGATCACGTCGAGGTCAAGGGCTGCCTCGACGTCTATCGCGAGCGGCGGAACGTCCTCGTCGACGGGCTGAACAAGATCGGCTTCGGCGTGACGCGACCAGAGGCCACCTTCTACGTCTGGGCCCGCTGCCCCGAGGGCTACACCTCGATGGAGCTGGCCGGCCGCGCGCTCGACGAGGCCTCGGTCGTCCTCATCCCCGGCATCGGCTTCGGCGAGCCCGGAGACCGATACGTCCGCGCCGCCCTGACCGTCGAGGCCGATCGAATCGCCGAGGCCGTCAAACGCCTCGCCGCCATCGACTGGTAAGATCAACGCACGCTCATCGGTCCAACCACTCGAGCAAGATCAGGAGGACCCAGGCGACCCCGCCGTAGTAGTTGGTCTGATCGGCCTGGAGTCGACGCTGTAGCTCATCCCCGAACCCGCCCTTGAGCACCTCACCGGCGTGTCGGCTTGCCAGCGCGTCCGCCAAGCGCTGCCGCAGCGTCGGGTCCTGCCTCAACCAGACGCTGACCGGCAGACCGAAGCCCTTCTTTTGCTTGGCCAGGATCTCGTCCGGCAGGAACCCCCGCATCGCGCGCTTGTAGAACGCCCGCAGCTTATACCCGCGCAGGTGCCACGCGGCCGGGATGCTGCCCGCAAAGGCGACCAGCTCCGGGTCCAACATCGGGTAGACCACGCGCACCCCGGCACGGGCCG
>Ga0180432_10009914_pt1 | contig 11516 bp, 10 predicted proteins | sample SS_ome_10_FD_132414 | JGI IMG/M metagenome (GOLD analysis project Ga0180432, IMG submission 132414) | Hypersaline lake sediment archaeal communities from the Salton Sea, California, USA - SS_1_MS_2 metaG | ecosystem: Environmental > Aquatic > Non-marine Saline and Alkaline > Hypersaline >... | reverse complement strand
TTTCAGGCCCTTGGTGCCGGCCTGGTTTTCTATGTCTATATAGTTGTACTGGATCTGGCAGAGCGTCCACTTGTCATAGGCGTCTATGATCTCTTGAAAGACCTCATAGTCGTCGTGAAAAGAAAAGCCAATATGCGCGATGCGCCCATCGGCGATGGCGCCTTCGGCCCACTTGAGCACACCCAGGTCGCGCATTTTGGGCCATCTGTCCCGGTTCAACCCGTGTAGCAAGTAGAAATCGATGTGGTCGTCCTGCAGCCTTTCGAGTTGTTCGTTGAGATACCTGTCAAAATCCCTGGGGCTTTCGACCTGCCAGCAGGGCAGCTTGGTCGCCAGCCTGACCTTTTCCCGGTACCCTCCCTGGAGCGCGCGGCCGAGGAGCCGCTCGCTGTTTCCGCCATGGTAGGGGTATGCCGTGTCAATATAGTTCACGCCGTGATCGATGGCATAGTGGAGCATCTGGGTCGCTTCTCGCTTGTTGATGTTAGAGTGATCTTTACCCTTTGTGGGCAGTCGCATACACCCAAATCCCAGTGCCGAAACCGGCCAATCCAGTTTTCCAAATTTACGATACTGCATTTATTGTTCTCCTTCAACTGTTGCTTTGTCAGGGTTACCGGGTACGATAACCGCGGTTGGGCAAAAATGTCATTCTGAGCGACCCAAGGCAAAGAGTCCTGTTGTGGCGCACGATTCAGACCGGTACAACGAGATTCTTTTGCTTTGCGTTTCGGAACGACAAGAGCCTGGCTAAAATCCGTAGAGACTTTTTCCAACAGACAATGATTGTGTGAAAGGGTGCGTTAAAAGGCATCACGCTTTGAGGGTAATCCAGGTCTTCCAACCGGGATTCTTTCAAAGAAAGGCATCGATGCCCTGCCCTGTCCGGACGGGACAGGACCTTTTACCTCGAGTCAGATTATACACCAAGTTGGCTTTGAATTCCAGGAGCGGGTAGGGCAAACGCATTTATATTCACCCTTGTCGAAACTGTCATTCTGAGAAACGGAGCGACGAAGAATCTCGTTCTGTGGATACGAATTGCCGGCCCAAAATGACAAATTCGCCAGTCACCAGGATAAATGCGGTCGCCCTAGGAGCGGGTCGAGTCCGTGACCGGCGGCGAGTCACACGCGCGGACGGCTTAAAGTGGAAGTGACCTGGTTCAGGCGGCTTTTGACGCTGGGTGACAGGCTGCTGCGCCTGTTCTTTGTCCGGGCGGGCCGGTGTATGCGCCCGGCGGAAGACCTGGGGCGGTGTTGTGCCTGTGGGGGAGAATCGAGATCCGCGTGGCGTGCGGCTGCGAGTGTACAGACCGGGACGGTGCCCTTGTGGCTGGCTGCCAAAGTGGTTGAATTGCGCCTGCGGCACGGTTATGTGGTCAAGTAGTGAAAGAGCATTGTGTGGCGGGTCGATAGAGATGATATGATTCTTGATGTCGAAAGTGCAACCCGTTTGCCTGAGGTGACTCACTCGATGACAAGAGCCTACAGATAAATCAGGGAGCATCACATGTTTTTGGCAATGGCCTTTTTATACTTCCGGTTTACAAAAATTATAATTCGTGGTATAATGTAAACCAGAAAGGAGGAAGATCATGAGGATGGGGGAGCGTCTCAAGGTCGCTCGAAAAGCAGCACAGCTCAGCTTGCGCGCGCTGGCAGAGGAAGTCGGCGTCAGCGCACAAGCCATTTCAAAGTATGAGCGTGACTTGATGATGCCAAATTCTGAAATGCTATTACGCTTTGCTCAGGCGTTGGGAGTAAAGGTCGAGTTTTTCTTCCGTTTGCAACAGGTTACTCTTTCCACTCCTGCCTACCGCAAGAGAGCAGCTCTGCCACGCAAGCAGGAGCAGGCTATATTGGCCCAGGTCCAGGAATGGCTGGAGCGATATTTAGAGATAGAGAGCCTTTTTCCCGATGAGAAGACGCCCAGCTTTGATCCTCCTGACCATACAAGTCGGCAGGCATCTTCTCTGGAAGAAGTAGAGGATGTAGCCCTGGCGTTGCGCAAGAAGTGGAGATTAGGTGAAATATTTATCGAAAATCTGATAGATTTGCTCGAGGATCAAGGTGTCAAGGTTGGTCTTGTAGAAGGTCACGATGAATTTGATGCCTGCACCTTCTGGGCTAACGACTCTATACCAGTCATTGTTACGAAGCGCGGGGTGCCAGGGGATCGACAGCGCATGAATGTAGCTCACGAACTGGGACACCTGGTACTGGAAACGGATGACGAAAAGGCAGCTTATCGCTTCGCCGGAGCTTTTTTGGTGCCAGCAGATATAGTGCGCTACGAACTGGGAGAGCGGCGCCGCAGCTTGGATCCCTATGAACTGCATCTGCTGAAGCACAAATACGGCCTGAGCATGCAAGGCTGGATTTACCGTGCCAAGGACCTGGGGATAATCTCTGAAAGCGCTGCTGGTCATCTGTTCCGGCTCTTTCGACGCGAAGGTTGGTATCGAGAGGAACCAGGGGATCAGTTGCCTCCAGAAGAACCAAAGCGAATGACACGTCTGGTGTTACGCGCTCTGTCCGAGGATCTTGTTTCCGAATCCCGCGTCGCTGAATTGCTGGGTAAACCCTTGGCTCAGTTTTACAAAGAGGAAGCAGAACGACATGACGGTTTCCCCGCAGATTTGCGTCGTTGATACCAATGTCTTGATTGACTTGTACACTGGCGGAGTGTCGCGGGCAGTCTTTCAGCTTCCGATCCTACTGTTGGCGCCCGATGTTCTGATCGCAGAACTACAAGGGCCAGATGGCAAATTCCTGTTAAGCTGTGGTCTTAGTGGTTGCGAATTGTCTAGCGATGAGGTGCAAGATGTGTTCCGGCTGGCTACCCAGTATCGTCGAGTGTCCGTCAACGATCTCTTTGCACTGGAACTGGCAAGAATATTGGGAACGGTTCTTCTCAGTGGCGACAAGCATTTGCGACGAGTGGCTGATCAGGAAAGGGTACTAGTTCGTGATACGCTGTGGCTGCTAGACGAGATGGTGCGTCTGACCGTGATCCCCTCACGGCTGGCAGCCCGGGCACTGGAACACATGCTGAATAGAGGGAGGCAGCTACCCTCGAAAGAGTGCGCGCGGCGACTCAGGCAATGGAGGAGTTGGTAGTCCAATCAACAACAGTGCAACAGTATAAGAAGGAACAAATGATAAAGAAAAATCAATATGTAGTACCTTGTGACGGCGGTTGGGCGGTGCGCGGGGAAGGGAACAAGAAAGTCACCCATGTGACTCACACCTGGGAAGAGTCCATTGATATTGCTCGCCGTATCGCTCGGAATTAGGGCTCAGAGGTTGTGATTCACGGATGGGATGGGTGCATCCGCGACAAAGACAGCTATGGCTGCGACCCGCATCCACCAATGATACGAAGCATTAAGTACATGAGATATCATTCGGATCTGAGTTGAAAAAAGGCTTGGCAGAGAGCAAAGACACCCCCTGCTGTGGTTTTCTGTAGCACATTTAGGTGAAATGCATATTCGTAGCGCGATGAACAAGAATCGTTGGGTATCGCTTAGCTCTACCCCCTCAAGGAAGTAGTATGATGAAGACTGTTCCATCATCGAAATTTCAGGAATGGAAGGCTCTGGATCGCATTGCTCCCATCGTACATGAAATGAAGTGTATCTTTCGGGAGATTTCGAAAGACGATTTCGGTATTGATGGAGAGATCGAGGTGGTCGTTCCGAAAGCAGATGGTAAAGGATTTCAAACAAGTGGGGGTATCATAAAGGTACAGGCCAAGTCAGGGATGAGCTATGTGAAGCAAGACTCCGAGACAGGATTTTTCACACCTGTTAGCAGAGACGATTTTGAGCTTTGGTATAATGCCACCTACCCCGTGATTTTCATCGTTTATCATCCAGCGGATGACAAGCTATACTGGAAGGAGGTGAAAGGGTACATTCGAAGCACTCCGGAGGTCTTTCGACCACCGTTCCGAATCACATTTGATAAAGCCACCGACGAATTTTCACCTGCTTGCTACAATGACATCTGCAGAATTGCGAATGTTAGTCCGTCCCGAGTGTCGAAGCAAGAAAGGGAACGGCTATTCTCGAATCTCTTGCTGGTTAGACGATCGCCTGGAAAAATATGGGGCGCACCGACTGATTATAAGGGCTACGCCCAGTTAGAAAACCAAATTAGGACAAGTGGAGGCTTTGTTCCACCCTTCTGTCTCACCGGGGACCATGTTTACACCCTGTCCAATCTAGGCGATGACAGTTGCGCATTGAGAGATTACTGTGACACCACCAAGATTTCTGAACAACCGTCAAAAGATTGGTGGAACGACGAGGCCTTACGAAGAGCCTATACCTCAATGCTGAACCGACTGCTAAGGATACATATTTACCGGTGCGGATTCAAGTACAATCCAGATTTTCACCGTTACTATTTTCCCAGACAGAATGAATCTGACCAGGAATTCAAACAACCATGGTACAATGTGCGGACAAAGAGACGGGAACCTGAACGAATTATCGCCAAGCTGTATGAGTACGGCAGAGACAAGTTCTGGCGACATACAGCCGCTGATCTACGGTTCAAAATGATTGGCTCATCGTGGTTCTTGCGGGTTATCCCCAAATACCTCTTCACTGTAGATGGCGAGACGCCATTCGATTCCGAGAAAGTCGGTCCCTACACAACTAAGCTTAAGGCGAGGGAAAGGAATCCACACGTCTTGAACCACATTTTGTTCTGGAGTCACGTTTTGTCACGGAATGAGCCAGAAATAAAAATGGAACTGGACTTCAAGACGGTGATGGTCATCGAAAAACTGCCGTTATTGGGTATAGCCGACTTTGCAATTCCCTACGACTCTGCCATTTACGAGGAACCACCTGCGGTAGAACAACTCGATTTTTCCTGGGATTGGTTTGGCACAGCAGATGAGAATGAGAACGATGAGTATTGAATTCAAGTATCTCGAGGAGCCCAAACTCCAATTTGGTGACTACTTTGAGCATGAAGATACAAAGACCGGATTAGCAGAGTTTGGCCCCTTTGGCAAGGATATCTCTGGCTTACATCCCTCTGAGGTCAAACTTGGTTTCATTGGTACCCGTGAAGCAATTGCTGGAGCACAGGAGTGGGTTGAGAGATGCGGGTCGCCGATTGAAAGTGAGAATATCAGGATCATTGGCCGTAGGGTTAGAGTTGACGAAGACTGCCTTTTCGACGTTGAGGCACTGACAGATAACCCGACGATAAGGCGATTGGAAAAGATCCTCAATCGCGACTTTGTCGGGTTCAATCGCGAGTCAAGTTTCGAGTGCTGCTTTCAAATGAATGAACGCTGGGAGAGAAACATCCAGCCAAGGGAGTTAGATGCGGTATTGGGCCTTAAAGACAAAGAAAAACGGATATGGGAGTTGGTCGATCTCTTCGACGATCAAATCAGGAGCATTGCTGACACTGATCCAACTCCCGACATCATCATACTTGCCCTGACCCCCGAAATAATCGAGCAGGCACATAGCGTGAGGATTTCTGGCAATTTCTATCTTAACTTCAGACGTGCTATCAAAGCACGAGCGATGAGATGGGGAATTCCAGTTCAGTTACTGAGGCACAGAACTGTCAAAGGTGAAGGCGCTCTTCAAGAAATTGCGACACGAGCATGGAATTTTTGCACGGCGCAGTACTATAAGGCAAATGGGATTCCGTGGCGACTGACTACCCTAGAAAGGGACACCTGTTTTGTTGGAATCAGCTTTTACATTGCGCAGGACTTGTCCAACACTCTCACGATGCGTTCAAGCGTAGCACAAGCCTTTGACTATTTGGGCCAAGGTTTGGTGTTGAGGGGAGATCAGTTCGATTGGGATACTGGAAAACAAGGGCCAACGCCTCACCTGACGGAGAGTGCGGCCCGCAAGCTGATTAGGGAGACTCTTGAGGAATATGAAAAGTTGAAAGGTATTCCGCCAGGACGAGTTGTGATCCACAAGACCTCCGGGTTCTGGGATGAAGAGCATGGGAAATACAACGAACTGGATGGCTTCTATCAAGGTGTTGAAGATGTATATTCCCGTTGCGAAACTGACTTTGTCGCGCTAAGACAAACGGGGGTTCGCTTGTTTCGTGAAGGAATGTATCCCCCGTTGCGCGGCACCTACTTTTCTATACAAGACACTCAGCACTTCTTATACACGATGGGTTTCATTCCATACTTGGAGACATACCCAAAGCCTTACGTGCCCGAACCGTGGCAGATCACCGAGCATCATGGTGGGAGTGCCCCAGAAGATCTATTCAGGGAGATTCTGGCTCTGACGAAAATGAACGTGAACAACTGTGCCTTTGCCGACGGTACGCCGATTACCATTTCATTCTCTCAGAAGGTTGGCGAAATCATGAAACATATTCCTGAAGATGGGATTGTGCAGTCAAAATACAGGTTCTATATGTAGCTCCTGCCGAAAACGGTAAGCTTCGCCAAGGAGAACAGATGGAGATACCCATTCAGGATGAACACGAATTTCAAAATTCCCTGGCTCAGTTACAGCAAGGAAGTACCAGTATTGCCTCCCTTCGTCGTGCCGCTGATGCTCTACGACGTATAGCTCAGCATTGCAGAGAAAGCGGTAACACCAAGAGAGCACAAGAGCTCTTTTGGGAATCCGAAGCGCTCGTGCTGAGCATTGATGGCCAATACCGCTACCCCGAAGCCCAGGAATACCTTTTCGACAGAATCGAGCACCTTGAAGGTAACCCCCTCTGGAAGTCCAGACTGTGTCGAGCCCTTGTGTGTTTGAACCCAGACTACAACACGACCCTAACCTACGCAGTGTCTTGCGAGCAAGTTATTGCTTACTTCCGGCGGAGTGACAGCCCACTGGAAGACATGTACCCACGCAGCTTTGCGGCCAACGCCCAATATGATTGGTTTGAAGTGGTTCAATGCTACCAGGAAGCGATGGACATTTATCTGACGTACGGGAAGCACGACCAAGCTAAAGCTCTGCTTGCCAGCCTGTTCCAACTGGTTCAGACATGTGATGAGTACACCAGCAGGCTGGCCCTCCAGTTACTGCACGTTCTGGAAGGCTCAGTCAACAAGCTAGAAGAAATCGTACCTGGTGCGCGCAGTCAACTCAAAACGGCCCTTCGGGAGGCAATACATCAGAAGACGCTTGAACATGAGATAGATCTCTTGTTGCTGGCAGCGATCAGGTCCGACAACCCAAAAGAAAAGCATAGAAGTGCCCTGGAATTACTGCGCGACCTGGCAGACGATGACCAAGAGCGAGAGACAGTGGACATCGCCTTGTGCCAAGCTATGGAACTGACCGCTCAGTTGTGCGCTTGGCGTGGCAATATTGATGCCTCTGAAATGTGGTACCGTGATGCCGCACGTATAGCACAGGACAGACTTGGAGATTCAGAGTGGGCTGGGAGATTATTGAGAGCAGCAAGCGATATGCCACTGCGACGCGCACAGCGACCGCCTACTGACCTTGACATGCTGGTCATTGAAGCGGCAGAAGAATACCATTGCGAACGATTCTTACCGTCAGCCGAACAGTTTCTAGATGAGTATGCTCCGACAGACGACAAGTTGGCAAGACTCCTAACTGACGAGCGCCTGTTGCTAGATAAGGCTGCAATCGCGGCACGGGTGGCGCAGTTTCGTGGCAAAGGACTGTCAGGCTCTGGTTGGCTCACCGGCCATTTCACAGATGAACGGGGCAATCCCCGGGGTGATTATCCCTTTGAAGCACCTTTCATCAAGCAGTATGTGAGCGAGTTGGCAGGGATAATAGGAACGTTGTTCGACGCATGGCAAAAGTCTGGCAACTTGGCGGACCGACAAATCATCACCCTTCTCGAGCGAAAAGTCCCTGGCTATGACCGGGTCGTTTTTGAAGTGGGCTTATCGCGTCATTTTCAATCTGACTACACTTCTGCCATTCACATCTTGGTCCCCCGATTTGAGGATTTCGTGTTCTGGTGCGCTGAGGCAGAAGGGTTAACCACCAAGAGACTCAAGGACCAACGGCCTGGGGAGGCATTACTTGGAGACCTCCTTCGCCCAGACAACGCTGAAATGAGAGATTTCCTTGGCGAAGCCCTACTTGAGCTGGCCTGGTGGTATATGGTCAATAGCGTCGGTCCGTTCAATTGGAGGAACAGGGTAGCCCATGGATGGGTACGTCCGACTGACTGCAACATCGAACTCTCGGCTATGACCATCTATCTGACCCTACAAGTTGCCAAGAAAGCCAAAGGCACAGGTGCTGTGCAGTCGCAAACCTGACGTGATGCGACACAGATCCTCCGCAAAATGGGAATAGCCCTAGCGGGGGTTACCACTGGGACTATTCGTCAATCCTTGAAAGATAGGAGTACTCCCATGACAAAATCAAGTAGTGCCCAAGTGAAAACATCAATCTCTGAGTTTCTCGGTTCGCTTTTTCAGGAAGAGTTTGGTGATCAGACCAAGTATGATCCAGAAGTAGTCAAATTGGTCAAAGAGCACTTGGGACAGAGATCGCTTCACTCGAGGGCCGGATTCCGACTAGCTGCGGCATTGGTCCAACTTGCGAAATCACGCGCTTTGGAGGGCAATCAATGAGTTGGATAGCTACAAGACTTAGCATACAAGGGGTCAAGGGCGTTCTGGATCGAGCTGGCGATTTCAGGTTAGCCAAGAAGCGATCTCCTAGATCAATCGCCATTTATGCACCAAATGCCTGTGGCAAAAGCGGCTATGCAGATGCAGTCGAATACCTTTTTTCAGAAGATGGCAGTGTGGGCCACTTTGGAAAAGGGGGAGCAGACAGTGAGCGCGGTGGCAAACACGCCATCCCTCATGTGCTCGCTGATGAAAGAGGTATAGAACCCAGGGTCTCAATGACGCTCGTCAACTCGGTGTCAGGAGAATTGGTCGAGGTCAGCCGTCCGGTCAAGACAGGCCGAGCCGACGATATACCACCGGAGCTTCGCCCCATTGTTCGCGCCGCGCCTGCTCATCGCATCCTGCGCCAGCATGACCTCAGAAGCTTTGTTGTTGATATGTCGCCCAGCGAAAAGTACACTGAACTCTCCAGGTGGCTCGGTCTGACGCACCTCGAGCAAGTCCTAAAGCACTTGGTAACCACCTCGAATGCCCTAGAAAGTACCGATCTCGATAGGGAAATTGATGAGAGAGTCCAAGACATTGCGCAACATACCAGCGAATCTGTCACTGAGTATGATGAACGTGCGGTGCTGTGCTGGTGTGCTACTGAGACCGAGCGGCATCTAGGCGAGGGTCCTGCCATTGATTCACTGGAGGACATCAATAGAGCCATTCAGGCATTGAAACAACATCGGGATCGGATTATACTGTCATCTGAAGCAGCCGAGTCTCACCAGGCTAGACTTACATTGAATCAGATAGCAACTGACCTGGTTTCCCAAGACGGTCAACTTCAAGTCTGCAATACTGCTTTAACTGGAGCACTGACCGCCGAACAACAGACAGAGCGTGTTCGCGCTGCGGCGAAGAACAGCGTTTTTCAGGAAGTTTGGAATGTTGCCAAAGAGATTTTGGAGTCGCAAGTTACCATTACATGTCCTGTCTGTCGAACACCGTGGGAAAGTACGCAGGTCGGTTCTCAGAAGGAAGCTCTGATTCATATAACAAATAGTCTCAGTGCTCTTTCTACACTTACCGCAGCCCAGGCTAGGCAAAAGCGGACCACTCGCAAACTCGAGGCGGAAATCAGGGCGTTAGAGGGGCTTCTGACACAGCTCCCAACAGAGGCAAAAAAGCTATCGCTAACAGAGATCGAAACTCAAGCCAAAGAACTCGTGAGGGAAGTAGAAACTCTTTCCACGGCCAACCGTTTACCGTCTCAGATTCAGGGTAAGTATCGATTGTTGTCAAATCGTTGCCGCCAATTTGTCGCACATGAGTTGCTTCCCGCGCTCCAAGGTCTCAAGATGGCGGGGGTGCCGATTACGGCCACCCAGATCGATGAAACGGTTGAGCATTTTCAGGCGCTGCGGGATACTCTGGCCCGACTCACAGAACTGCACCGCGAGCGAAAGCAATATCGAAAGGTCGAGCGCAGCTTCAATGCCATTGCAAAAGTTATTCGAGATCGGGCAGCCGCATTGGTGAATAACGTTGTGGCAGCTCTTGAAGATGATGTGCAATTCATCTACCAAATGATCCATCCAACGGATGCCGTTCCGAACATTCATATCGTTCCTGACACTGAATCGAGGACACTAAAAGTGCGGGTTGACTTTCATTCACCTGACAGGACGGTCCCGCCTGCTGGCTATCTCAGCGAGTCTCTCATAAACACCCTTGGCCTGGCAGTATTCATAAGCTCTGTTGGCTTGTTCAATCGTGAGTTCCCATTTCTATTCTTGGATGATATTGTCTCCTCCTACGATGCCGATCACAGAAATCGAATAGCCGATGTAGTCGCCGAGCGCCTGAGTAGGTTTCAAGTGTTCCTAACCACTCATGATTGGCGTTTTTATTCGACCCTGAGATCGCGTCTCCATGACAAGGATTGGCTGTTTGAGCGTGTATCAGGGTGGGATTTTGAGCATGGGCCTAAGCGAGAAGCTGATGCACTTCAACCAGATCAGATCGACACTCTGATAACGAAAGGAGATGCGTCAATTGCCGGCAACGCCGTGCGCCAGTATATGGAAGAATGGCTGGATGTGATGTGTGCCAAGTATGAAGCCCACACAATCCACAAGCGTGGCCCAAAAGAATTCGACCGCAGCCTCTTCGATTTCTGGGGGCCATTTGTCGAGAGGCTCAAACGAATGAAAGACAGCTTTTTTGCCGATCACATCGAATCGAGGGATTGCTACCATCGTCTAAAGGGCCATTCGCTGTTGAACTACTACAGCCACGCACAAGCAAACCCATACGAGTGGCCATCAATTGGAGACGTCAAATACATTTGGGAAGAGTTGCGAGGATTTCAGAAGCTCTTCCGCTGTGCTTCGTGTGATCGGGTGCTGAAATACGATCATGATGCTAAGCGACTGTACTGTGTCTGCGGTGGTCAGATCTTTAGCACGAGTGCTGGCTCAGATTGATTTAAGGATTACAGCATGGGTATATGAGCAAATGAATGCCCAGACAGAAGTATAGAGGAAGAAGGCTAACAGGGAAGCAGCCTAAAATTGTCAAAGCGGACAGGTATGCTATAATATGTTTGCCAGAAAGCAAACTCACCTGCTTCGGCATCCAAATTGCAATCGTTGCCCAGAAAGAAAAAAGGGACATTGGAGATCGCCCCTCCGTCTGTCCCATTCTTCCATCGGCCTGACGTTCCCAGGCCAACGGTCCAGTGACTGTAACACAAAGCCGCTGACTGGGCAAATCAGGCAAGCGGCTTTTCTGTTCTGCCCCAACCGCACGAGGTGTCATCATGCCTCTTTTTGATATTCTTAGCCTCATCCCCCAAAACCTACAGCGAGAAATCGTTGATGCTCTCGTGGATTTTGTGTCCGGACAGGCTAAAAAGTTTC
>Ga0180432_10009913_pt1 | contig 11517 bp, 11 predicted proteins | sample SS_ome_10_FD_132414 | JGI IMG/M metagenome (GOLD analysis project Ga0180432, IMG submission 132414) | Hypersaline lake sediment archaeal communities from the Salton Sea, California, USA - SS_1_MS_2 metaG | ecosystem: Environmental > Aquatic > Non-marine Saline and Alkaline > Hypersaline >... | reverse complement strand
GGTCCACGGCGAGACCGAGTGCAGAGAGCACTTGGCGACGTTCAAGCCGCTCGAATCGGAGGCGGCGATCGATCATGTCGGTTTGCCTCCGTTCATCAACCGACCGATTCGACTCACAGCCCGGTCAGACTCGGCGTCGTTATCGTCGTTCACCTGGCGGAAAAACCGCGACCAGAAAATCTTCGCCAAGACGGGCCCGATGAACCGGAGCACCAGAGGAATCGAAAACGACGTGACCGCCCCGCCGCCAATTGCCGCCACGATGAGGTTGCCGATCGCCGCCCATGTCTGCCGTGATTCCGACTGTTCTTGAATCGTCGTCAGGAGCTTGCTCGGCTCTTCCTCGGCTGCCTTCGATTTCGGCTGCTCCACGATGACCGCTGGCGGCTGGGCTTGCTGCCCCCGAAGGGCCCCAATGAGCTGGTCGAGCTTGCGGTTCGTCTCGGCAAGCGGGTTGCCGGCCGTCGAGCCCTGCCAGGGCAAAGCTTCACTCGCCGCTGGGGGCAGCGTCACGTCGGGCCGTGGGGTTTCTTCTCGCCGTTGCTGAAATCGCTCTCGGAGTTGTGGAAACAGACCGTCCGTCGTGGGCTGGGCACCGGAACTGCTGGGGCCCGGCAGAATCCCCGGGCACCGCCCGTCCGGGCATTCCTCCGTCGAGCCACGCCAGCCGTCGAGGAATCCCTGCACCTCGCTGGGCGGTGTCTCGCGTGTGCTGTACTGGCAGGGCTGGCCTCGACTGATCGCCACCAGCGGCAGCCTGGTGCTTGTGCGGGCCCCCAGGTCGGCCACCACATCGTCGATGGAGTCCGCTCGGCCGTCCACCGGCCGGAACTGCGTTCCCCACTGGCCGCCTTCGCCCGCTCGGGAGTGGAGCACACCGACAATCGTTGATCCATCAGCGCTGAAAACGGCCGAACCACTGCGCCCGTCTGCCGGGATGGGTTGGAAAACAACATCGACCGATCCGTCGCGGAATCGCTCGCTGCCCGTTACATGGCCACGGAACAATGTGGGCCAACTGCCCTTGGCGCAGCCAACCGAGAGAATCGTATCGCCAGCCCGGGGACCAGACGAAGCCAGCGGAACAGCCGGGGGGGCGTATTCGCCCAGTCGCACACGAAGAACCGCAGAATCGGTAGAGCGGCCTCGGGCAACGACCTCTCCAGAGACCACTCGCTCTGCCTGCCAGCCGTTGGCCCAAAATTCAACATCGACACGGGCTGTTGGCCCGACGACATGGTGGCAGGTGACGATCCAAGCGTACCCGTCCGAGACGGCGAAGACGGCTCCTGTGCCGACGCCCGACCGTCGCATACCAGCGGAGACAGACAGTCGCACGGTCGCGTCGATCGGATCGCCGCGGCACATCAGGGCGGTCAGCAGAACGAATAGCACCACCGCCAATGCACAGCCTACACCCTTTTTCATGGTCTGATCTCCTCAAGAGGCCAGCGCGGGCGAGGAGTCAACCCGCGCTGGCCGGGCCCGTGCAGCAGCCGGAAGCCTACGACCCTGAGCTGCTCGACGTGCTCACCGCACGGCAGCGGACCATGGCCCGGGGCTCCATGACCGCCGCCGCGCCGCGCTCGCTCGCCTTGAACCGGAGAACGATGTCCTGGTTGAAGGCGACCTCGCTGTCCATGCCGCTCTGGGTCACGGTGATACCCCAGTTCTCCATGTACGCGAACGCCTTGCCCGGGTCGCCGTAGAACCACGTTGCCGCGGCCTCGCTGGCGGACACACTGGCAGCGATCATCCGGCGGTACATGAGGCGGCTCGACGTCACTTTGATGCCCATGCCGGCCAGCGGATTCGGCCCGACGGTTTCCTGGCTCGTCCCTTGCGTGTTCCGCAGCTCCGTCGCCGTCACGATCCGCCGGGCTGTGTGACGGAGTTGGGGCGGAACCATCAGGACCATTCCGTTCGTGCCGATTACGATCGGCTCGGACGTGTTCGGGTCGAGCATGTTGACGAACAGCAACTCCGCATTCTCGATGTCCGTCCAGTCCACCAGGGCGTTGCCGTCGAGGTGGTTCGTCCAGTTGGCCGAGTCGGTGGCGGAGTAGTAGGTCTGGTAGTAGGTCCCCTTCCACTTGTAGCGGTCGTTCCCGCTGGAGTAGCCACAGAAGGCATCCACCAGCCGCTTCTCCTTGGCCAGGCCGAGGATTTCGCCGACCTGGGCAGCACGCCCCGCCACCAATCCCGTGCGGTCGAAGAAGATCGCTTCCCGAGTGACCGGGATGATTAGCCCCCGCTTCGTCGTCGCCGGCGTCTCGATGTAATCTTCCGAGAAGCCAGCGTGGGGGTAGGGCATTCCCTCCTTTACGGTGAGGTTGTCCGAGTTGTCGGCGTTGGGGTCCTTGATGTTCGCGATCCCGGGGATCTTCTCGCCGGACAGCCGCGTGGGCACGTTCGGCACCAGCCCCGAGACGATGAACGCCTCCGACTGGAAATTCTGCATCACCCGGTTGACGATGAGCTGGCCGGTGATGTTGCTGAAGCCGGTCGAGTCGACCGCTTCCTCGGCCTCACGGAGCAGCTTGCGGGAGATGTCCCGGCGCGGATCGAACAGGTCGTTGACGGCCTGGTGGCCAAGGCACTCTTCGGCGAGGCTTCGCAGGCTGAACTCTTCCATGCGAATTCCGCCGGGCTGGCCACGATTGCCGCGTCCGAGTGCTTCTCGCAGCTCTTGGACGCACCGTCGGGGGTCAGCCTTGTAGCCTTGCATTAACGCTTTTGCACTAATCATCTGATATGGCCTCCTTTCCTATGCGCCGGACGTGCCGGCCACGCCGCCACGCATCACGGTGGAGACGATGTCCACCAGCATGGTCGTCACGGCGCTTGCCTGTCGGCGAGCGCAGCGACCGATGGCCCGGGGATACGTCGTGACCTTCTCCACTTGCTGGTTTTCGAGCGCGGTGCCACTGGCCGCCTCGCTGGCACCCACCAGGTTGCCGATCTCCCAAGTGCTCGAGGGACAGGCGAACTCGAAAACGCCGGTGGTGGCCACGCGGATCGGGTCGGTGTCGCCGCTTCGACTCCGCTGCATGGCCACGCCCAGGAAGTTGTCGGCGAAGACTTCTTGGTTGGCCCCCTCGCTGCCCTGGTCGGCCTGCTGGTCGGCCGCGCGGGCGTCATCGGTCGCCAGATAGACGAGGTCGCCGATCTCGATTTCCTGGGCACTGTCCACGGCTGCCTGGACGGGGTTCGTGTCCCCCCGTCGCCAACGCATATTATCGCTCATCGATCACGCCTCCTTTCTAGGCCATGCTCGGCTCGCGAATCGACTCGGAGAAATTCTCCCAGTCGAAGCTGCCGGCCTTGTCCTGCTGATGGTCCCCGCCGGCGAAGTCGCTCCGGGGCTTGCCGGTCTTCCCGGCCGCTTCGACGAGCTGCTTGCGGTCGTCGATGAGCGCCTTCCGCTTGCCGTCGTCGTGTTCGGCCAGGACGAGGCTGACGAAGACCTCGGGCTGATCGTCGAGCTTGGCTTCCTTCAGCTCGGCCATGATCTTGGCCTTGGCCTTGGCGCCGGCCTCGGCTTCGATCATCTCGTTGAGCTGCTTCTGCAGGTCGGCGATCTTGGCGTCTTTCGCCTTCGAGTCGCCGGCTTCGGCCAGCTCGGCCGTGATGCTATCCAAGAGGTCCGGCCGGTGCTCACGGAGCTGATCCAGCGTGGCCTCCCTTAGGTCGAGTACGTCCACTTCGGCTTCCTCCTGTGAAATGGACTCGAAAAGCCCAGCCGTGCTGGCCGGCTCGGCTACCAGATCGACGGAACGAACCGCGTCGATCGATTCCACAACGGTCCGCCCGTTGCGGCGTTTGGTCTTGCCTCTGGCGTCGTGCGAAAGCCCCACCTTGTCGGGAGCGTTTTCGGCGTCCCAGAAGAGTTGCTCGGCCAGCGAGTGCTTCGGGTTCACCAGTAGACGGCCATAAAGCCCGTCCTCTCGAATCTCCACACCCGAGAGCTTCCCGATTCGCTGGGCATAGGAGCGTTGGGCCTTACCCTCCACGTGATCGACATTGACGGCGATCCCCTCATAGAGCCCTCGGGCCTCTCGGGCGGCATCGGGGGTGTACTCTCGCCCGTTAAGAGATTTGAGGCCCAGGATTTTGACGCCTTCGATGATGCCCTGCTCGCGATCGACGCGAAGGGCGACGCCCCGGCTCGTGGTGTATTCCAGGAGCCGCTCCGATCCATCGTGGGATTCGAGCGACTCCTTCGCCCCGCCGCCCGACGCTTGAGCTTTGCGGATGGCCGCATTGGCGGTGCGGATCGCGATGGCCTCAGCCTGTTCGCGCCCCGTGCCCTTCTCCAGCTCGGCCCGGAGGGTCTTGTTCGCGAACCGGACCCAGAGGGCCGCTTCCTTGTCGCCACGGATTCGCTTGTTTTTCTCCCGGGCCTGCTTGGCTGTCCAGGGCATTTGCACCCCTCCAAGAAACGAAAAAAGGCCCGACCCGATGCGTGTGCATCGAGCCGGGCCTGGTTGTTCCAATACCCGGAAGTCTACTTGTCGGTCCCGTCCAGCTTCCGCCGGAGGGTCCGCGGCGAGCCCGCCTCAAAGGTGGCGATCACTCCCACGTCGCCGTAGAAGTCGGTCGCTTCCGCCTCGCTCCAAAGCTGGTCAAGCCGATGGTGCGCCAGTTGCCGTAGGCTGTCGGCGGGCTTCGGGGGGGCCTTCGGGGCCCCACTTCTGCCCGTATTCTTACCCACTTTCGCCATGCTTGTCAACCCTCCATTCTTAGGCGGCTGCCCGTTTCAGCAGCGCTTCGCGCTGTCGAATCACTTGCTCAACCGCCGCGCGGCGAGCCTCCCAGTCGGCCAGGGATTCGCTCCTGAGCCGTTTCGCGCTGACCAGCTTGCCGTCCGGCTGCAAGAAATCGGTCCACTCCGGCTGCCGGCCGAGCCGCTTTCGGGCCATCCTGTAGCGTCTGACGCCCACGGCGGCAATCCGCTGGGGCTCTTCCGCGCCCGTGAACCACTGGACGTAAGCCGACGGATCGGGGATCGTCTCGGCCGTGGCATTCGCGAAGTCGGCAGCGAGGGCGGCATTCTGGGCGAACTCCCCTGGCATCGCCAGTACGGCGGACAGGAAACACCGGCAGTTTGCGCGGTCTGGCAAGTCTGGGGCGTGCTCGCCATCGGACGCCACGAAACTCCCGTCCGGCTGCCGATCGTACCGCTTGCCGTGCCTCAGGGCGTGCTCGGGATCGGTGTTGGCGTCCAGGGTAGCGATGATCTCCTGTGCTGCGATCAGGTCCCCGGCCTGCTGAATCGTCCGCTGCTGCGACAGCTCGGCCACACGACGGCCCTCTGTCCGCGCGATCCGCTGGCACTGGTACCGAGGGGCCCGGAGCGTCTCTTCCAGCCGCTTGCGGACCTGGAGAAGGCTCTCGCCGCCGGAGTCGCCTCTGGGATACAAGGCCGCGTAGGCCCGAATCTGGGGGGCCTGGCCTATCCCGATCTGGAGTTGCCGCTTGATCCGCTCCCGGGCGGCGCCCGACCAGTACCCGAGCCGCTCGTCCCAGGCCAGCCCGCCCGGACCCTTGTGGTTGAGCATCTCGGCGACCTCCTCGGCTGAGGGGGGCCGAAACGTGATGGATGCAAGCTCCCGGCGCCATGCGGCGTCGCTCATCGGCTTGGTGACCGGCTCATCGGCGATTTTCTCTCGGAAGACGCCCAACACTCGGAACCATTTGCGGGGTATTGTCGCGACCAGCCCGTCAGTCGCTCGGCGGTGGGCGGCTTTGGCGATCTGCTGGAACCGTGCCCGGATGATGTCCTCAGCGGCGTGGAATGCCTTGGCCGTCACCCGCTCGACGTGCAGAGCCAGATCGGCTGGCGGATCGGATGCGAGCCCCACGAGAGCCCGAAGCAGATCCCCGAACGGCCGGTCAATCTGGCCGACGCCCCGCTCCACATCGGCGTGCAGGTCGATGCGGTCGCGGTGCCAGATGGACGCGAGGCGGCGGTCAAGGGCGGTTGGCATCAGGTTTCGCCTCCATCGTCAGCGTCGTCTTCCGGTGCGTGCAGTTCGTCCGGCGCCATTGCGGGCGGCACCGCAAATCCCGTACTCCGCTCGTCTTCCTCCTCCATGTTTTCCACCTCGGCCGAGTAGTCGAGTCCGTTTCTCGCCGCCCAAGTCTGTCTCGACAACACCCCGCCGGCCGAAAGAATCTGATCTGCCTGGGCGTCTTGCAGCCGGTTCCGGGTCTGCACGTTGGGCGGCTCGGCCACGATGTCGATGATCTCGGCCGCCTCAGCCGGGAGCAGACCGGACGCCACGGCATGCTGGATCGCCAGATCCAAGAGGACCTGGTCCTCAACGATCGTTGCCGCCTGTTCGCGCTCGAACATCTTCACCGCCGGGCCCTCGGCTACCATCGTGCTGGAGTAGTTGGCGTTGGAGGCGTCGCTACTGAGCATGAACTCAGGCATCACCAGCCGGGAGGCGACGGCTCGCAGCTCGGCCTGGAGAGCGACCACGTAGCCGGCGAACTCCGGGGCGGGCGGCCACTCGTACTCCGTGTCGTTGGCGACGTGCTTGACCGTGCCGGGCCGCAGGCGTTCGTAGTTGGTCTGTTCGCCCTTGGCCGACGTGACCGAGACGTCGGCCTGGCCATCAAGGTAGCTCTGCACTTGGGCGTGAGTGGCCCGGACGTGCTTTTCAATCCATGCGATCGCGGCACGGCCGCCGGCCAGGTGCGAGAGGTTGGCCAGCAGCTTCTCGGCCCGCTTGAGATTCTTGCGCACGGCGTAGAACAAGGGCAGGCCCCGGGGGCTCGCCAAGTCGACGTTCGCCTTGCGGTGCTGGACCTCGGCCGCCTCGATAGACTCTCCGCCGGCGAGGAAGTACCGTAGCGGCGTCTCCGCGTCGTCCTCATCGAATTCGATTCCGTAGCGGATTCGGGGCTTCATGTGCCCATCGTCCGGCGTCTTGATCTTCTCCGGCTCGATGAACCGGACCCGCAGAAGTCCGTCCTGTGTTGCGAAGAACCGCAGGAACGCCTCCCCGTCGCGATCCATCCGCAGCCTGATCTCCTGCTGTCGGCGGTGCCAGCGGTTCGCCCTGATCCACTCGTCGAGCCACTGCCGCACGACGTCGATCAGGTCTTCGCTCGGCTCTTCGCCGGGTTTCGCTTCGACGCGGTACTGGTGCCCCTTGCCGACGATGTAGCTGATCCGATTCTCGTGCCCGTTGAGGGCGAACTCGTTGTGGGTGGCCAGCCAGCGGCAGTACCCCCGTACGCTGTCGAGGCCCGCTTCGCTGGTGTAGGCCGCAGCCACGGAGCCAGGGGCCGCGAGGCCGATCCGGCTCCACACCTCCCGGCCTGCATCGTCGGTCAGCTCGTCGTGGTCGAAGCTGACGAACTTGTCCCAGACCTCCAGGCTCGACTCCATGGCCCGGATTTGGTGCTCGATGAAGCGCAGTTCATGGTCCGCTAGACGATCGCGGGCGCCGTCGATTGCTGCTGTGTCGTTCACGCCTGAGCCTCCTATTGGTTTGCCCGATGCGCCGGCCGATGTCTTTTAAAAGCTGGTGCAGCAAGCCGAGGTACGGACCGTCGTAAAGCCCCTGGGTCGACACGTCGAGCTGGTCGAGTACGTCGCGGCGGATGGAGTCCAAGTTGCTCATGTCGACGCCAGCACTTGCCCGGCGAGCCGTGCCGCCATCTCCAGGGCGTCCGGCCCGTCGTCATGCTCCCCGGTGGGGAAATCCATCAACTGCTCAACCAGTCGGCGTCCCCCGGCGGTATCGCGGACCCTCACCTTCCGATCGACGATGTACGGGTTGAGTCGCCTGATCCGCAGTTCCTTGTTGACGCCACCGGACAGCATCGGCACCGGATGCCACTGGATGCCAAATCCGCCGCGCGTCACCCGCTCCAGGTCGTGCAAAAGGAATTCCTGAAACTGCTCGGCCTCGATGCCGAGAGCGTCGGGCTTCCACAGATTGCAGAAGTCCACCACAGCCCCGGTGAGCCGATTCAGCGGGATGCGTTCCAATACGCAATCGACCCAGAGCAAATGTTCGGCGAAGCCCAGGAAGACGAGCGCTGTGAAGTCGCCCTGCTTGGCCCGCTTGCCCTTGGACGGGTCGCAGGCCACGATCCGGGCGTCAAACCGGGCCGGGAACCGCTCCCGCGGAACGAAGACGTCATCGAACAGATGGGGAGGCCAATCCGTCCCTCCGGCCTCTGACGGGTCCTGTTGATCCACGGCAGCGAAGATCGCTGGGTCGATCCGCTTCTCCTCTTCCAGTGTTTCTCGCGTCTTGTGCCGGGGCCACAGGGCTTCGCCTTCGACTCGGGGGTCGTCGGGGTGCGTCTTCTCAGCCTTGCGCAGACTCGGAATTTCGATCACCCGCCACTTGTCCGGCTGGAGACGGAGCACACGGCCCACCAGGTCGTCCCGGTGGCGCCGGGTATTGACGATCACCACGCGCCCCACCTCGCCGATCCGCCGGAGGATTTCCCCCACGAACCAACGCCAGCAGTCCTCGCGGGTCGTGGGCGAATAGGCTTCCTTCTGATCCTTGAACACGTCGTCGATAAGACAGAGGGTCGCGGGGCGGCCGGCCACCCCCTGGCCACGCCCCACGCATTTGCAGAAGCCGCTGTGGCCGACTACCTGGAAGTAGCCCCGCTGGCGAACGGTCCCATCATCATCGGCCTTGCGGCCCGTGCGAAGCCGCGTCTGGGGGAAAAGGACCCGATACTCTGGCGTGCCAATGATCGCCTGCACGTCGCCGCCGAAATCTGAGCCCCATTCGGCGTTGTACGTGGCGGCGATGATCCGCTCTTCGGGGTTGCGGCCGAGAGCGTAGGCGGCGGCTCGCCGGGTTGAGAGTTCGGTCTTGCCGACCTGGGGAGGCAGGAGCACGATCAGCCGGCGCTGCTGGCCTTCGATCACCGCGTCGAGCTCGCGCGCCAAGAGGCGGTGATGCCAGTTGACGACATAGGAGCCGTCGAACGTAAACCGCGTGAAGTCAAGCAGGTTCGATCGTGCCCGGCTTACCGTTCCCGCCCAGTCGTCCGTTACCTCCTTGACCATTTCCGCCGTGGCTCGTGCCGCTTCGGGGTCCGGCCAGGAGTCTATCGAGGTGGGCCATTCGACGGGCGATGAACCCTTGCCGTTGTTCTGCATCGGTCTTGTCCTTGACCGTCACCTCTTGATGGCGCCCGAACTTCTCCGGCCGGGCTGCCTCCAGCAGCCGCTCAAGTAACCGGTCGCTGTAGGTGTACTCGACGTAGGGCTCGCCGGTCTGCGGGTCCTTCATGGCGTGGCCGCCCTGAAACTTCAGCCGGCGAACACCATCGACGGCTCGACGGTGGGCCTCAGTCTCCAGCAAGTCGGCGTAGTGATCCATCGCCGAAGCGAACCGTGCCGGGTAGTCCGGGTCTTCGTTCTTCCAGTCGTAGTGACTCTGCCGTCCCACGTCTGCGACTTTGGCGGCCTGGGTGATGTTTCCACAGAGCGCGACCGCTTGCAGGAACCGCTCCTTCTTCGGCTGTACGGTTTCGTCTGAGGGCTCTTCCATCGTACATCTACGCCCCAGCGTTCTCCGTGTCGTTTGCGCGCATTCTACCGTCGATTGCCTATGTTGACAAGCGAACCATGGGGCCACTACGTTCGGCCGCGTGGCCTTCGCCCCTTGGGGTTCCCCACCCCTTCCCTGCCCCCATGGGGAAATGAGACGTTGCGTTGAGGGGAGTTGAGGTGCGGAGCACCTTGCCACGCCCCGCCTTGCCGCGCCCTGCCTTGCCATGCCCGGCCAAGCCAAGCCCTGCCGCGCCAAGCCTCGCCATGCCTTGCCCGGCCTCGCCGCGGCAAACTGATCGTCACACCGCCGCCAGCTTGGTCGTCAGCTCCTCGTGCAACTCCCGGAACTGTGCCACCAGCCGATCATCGGTCAGGTCCACCAGCCCCTCAGCCAGCCCAACACAGAGCTGCTTGGCGATCAGCAGAAAGCTCGTGCCGGGCATCATCGCGTGTGCCTCGGCCTGGCGCTTGGTCATGCTCCGACCGTCGAAATGCCCGACGGAGCGCTTGAGCGTCACCTTATTCGTGCCGGGCACGACTGTCGATGAGGACTTCGGCGCCGTCGCCACACGAACCATCAGCTTTTCGACACGCTTCTCCGGCATGTTCAGGGCCGCCGAAATCTTCGCGTCATTGAAGCCCGATGCCCGGAGCATAATCACCGAGCGCGTTTTGTCGATGGAATCCAACCGCCGCCCGTGAGCAGCGTTACGCACCACGGCGTCGAATTTCATCGCCGCCTCGTCCTTGTAGCTGACCAGCTCAACATCGACCGCAGCATCCGGACCGAGGAATCGCCGCAAGGCCCTCGCCCGATGCCACCCATCGGTGAGCCGCTTGGACTTCCCGTCGGCAACGAGTGGCGGCAGATTCGCCCCGCTCTCTAGAGCGAAGACGAGGGCCTGGACGTGGGCCGCGTCGACCGCATGACGCGGATAGAGGTCCATATCCTCGACCAGCTCTGCCAGAGGGATCGTTACGATTTTGTTGGACATCCGTTTGCTCCTTCTCGCCTGTGCGAGCTACATAGGGTTGATTGCCCTTCCCGGCTGTTGGGAAGATGAAAACGAATCGCCTCGCCACGCCGTGCCAGGCCCCGCCTTGCCGCGCCCGGCCAGGCCGAGCCGCGCCTGCCAGCTCACTCACCGCACGTCCCGAACCTCCTTTTCGGTGTCAACTCGGAACGTGCCGTATGTGCCCGTATACGACTTGGGGGCCGACGGCCGCCAGTCCCCGACACCACCACGACCGCCAGCGTCGATCAGGGCAACCACCGATTCCTTCGTTATCCGCGCGGGCGTATACCGGACCCGCAGGACCGCCGACCAATCGTTGATGTAGTAGCGATACCGCAGGTCGGCGTTGCCGTTTGCGTTTCGGGGCGTGTCTTCGCGTAGCTCCTTGGCCCCCTGAATTTTGACGAGTTGCTCCGGGCCGTCGCCTTCGACGAAGATCAACTGCTTGGCTTCCACCATGGACGGCTTGTCGAAGAATCGACACGCCCCGACCGCCGCTGCCTTGAATGCCGTGGCTGGCAAGGCCAGCGACTTGCCAAGCTTGTAGAGGCACGCTGCCGCTTCTTCCTCGGGTTTCCGTTTCTCCTTCGTCGTCTTGATACCGCCGTCCGGGTGGCCGGGCATCATCCGCTTGGCCTTTTCGCTCCACCGGTGCGGAATGACCGGCGTGAGCCCAATGATGGGAATTTCGATCATCGCATCAACCAGCCGGTCAAGCACGATGGTCCCGGTGTCCGCAAGCTTCTTCGCCATAATGGTACTCCTTCTCGCCTATGCGAGATTCGAGAAACAGTGTGCCGACCGACTACCGGTCAGCGTAAAACGAATCGCCTTGCCATGCCTCGCCGAGCCAAGCCAGGCCGAGCCTCGCCGCGCCAAGCCTCGCCTGCCTCGCCATGCCCGGCCACGCCTAGCCCCGCCGCGCCCTGCCGCGCCCTGCCTCGCCTTGCCTGCCGC
>Ga0180432_10009911_pt1 | contig 11520 bp, 7 predicted proteins | sample SS_ome_10_FD_132414 | JGI IMG/M metagenome (GOLD analysis project Ga0180432, IMG submission 132414) | Hypersaline lake sediment archaeal communities from the Salton Sea, California, USA - SS_1_MS_2 metaG | ecosystem: Environmental > Aquatic > Non-marine Saline and Alkaline > Hypersaline >... | reverse complement strand
CAGTTTTCGCGACGAGATCGACGCGAACGTGTTCCCTTGCCTGGGCGAACTGACCGGGTGCCAGCGTCTGATTAACGAAATCGCTCGCAAGGAGGGGTTCATTCCGGAGGCTACCTGGCTGGCCGTCTGCATCGGTTGCGATGGCCGACGGCACGAACCTTGTGGCACGATCCAGGGCATACGTGACCAGAACGGGGTTGGCGCGATTCAGAACCTGGGTGTCATACCCGAGCATCGCGGCGGCGGCCTGGGTACCAGCCTGCTATTTCGATCCCTCGAGGGTTTCCGTCAGGCCGGTGTGGATCGAGTCCGTTTGGAAGTCACGGCAGAAAACAAGGGAGCCGTCCATCTCTATCACCGCCACGGCTTCAACACGGTGAAGACGGTCTTCAAAGCAGCCGAAGTGGCCTATACGTGAAAGTTCCGTGAGCGAGCCCATCCTTTCACATACGTTTCCTGGCGGTCTGGTGCTGGTGGGCGAGCCGATGATGTCGCTCGAGTCGGCGGCGTTCACGTTCCTGGTCCCGGCCGGTTGCGTGCACGACCCGCTCCAGCGGAGCGGCCTGAGCGGCTTTACCTGTGAGATGGCACAGCGTGGGGCCGGCCCGCGCGACAGCCGCCGATTCGTCCTCGACCTGGATAACCTCGGGGTGGAACGCAGCGAGCTGGTCTCGGATGCCCATACCAGCTACAGCGGGGCAACGGTTTGGGAGAACCTTCCCACCGCGCTGGAGATCTTCGTGGACCTTCTCCGCCGGCCGCACCTGCCTTCCGAGCAGTTGGAGGCCGTCCGGCAGGTGATGTTGCAGGAACTGCACGCAGTCGAGGACGAGCCGGCCCACAAGGTGATAATCGAATTGCGCCGTCGCCACTATCCGAATCCGTGGGGACGTCCCGCGCAAGGCGACCGGGAGTCCCTGAAAGCGATCACAATCGACGATATCCGCAGCCACTTTACCTCTTGTTACCATCCCAACGGTACGATCCTGGGCGTGGCGGGCCGTTTCGATTGGGACCGGCTCAGAAAGACCGTTGGTCGCCTGTTGAGAGATTGGCAGCCGCGCGAAACTGCCCCGTTCGTGGAAGGGCCGCCGGAGCAGAAACACCATCACCTGCCGTACGACTCGAACCAAACACACATCGGTATCGCCTACCCGAGCGTGCCGTATCGCCACCCCGATTATTTTCAGGCATGGGGCGCGGTGGGTGTGCTCAGCGGCGGGATGAGTGCCCGACTGTTCACCGAGGTTCGCGAACGCCGCGGCTTGTGCTACGCCGTTCATGCAACCTACCACTCGCTGCGCGATCGCGGTGGCGTATTCTGTTACGCCGGCACCAGCGCCGATCGGGCCCAGGAAACACTGGACGTTACACTGGGCGAATTGAATCGCCTGGCCGAAGGAATCAAGGCCGACGAGCTGGAACGACTCAAGGCACGTATCAAAAGCGCGCTGATCATGCAACAAGAATCGAGTTCCGCGCGCAGCTCGTCGATCGCCCGCGACTGGTACCACCTGGGCCGTGCCCGAACCCTCGACGAGGTCGCCCGGCATATCGACGCCCTGACCAGCCAGACCATCAATAGCTACCTGTCAGAGCATCCGCCCGGGGATTTCACCGTGATCACGATGGGGCCCGGCGAGTTGGAGGTGCCCGTTGGAGTTTCATAGCCACACGCTGAAAAACGGCCTGGAGATCGTGGCCGAGTGCAACGGCGATGCCCATTCGACGGCGCTGGGTTTCTTCGTCAAGACCGGGTCGCGCGATGAGACCAAAGCCGAAGCGGGCGTGAGCCATTTTCTCGAGCACATGATGTTCAAGGGCACGCCTACCCGCTCGGCCAACGACGTCAACCGCGAGTTCGATGAGATGGGTGCGCATTACAATGCCTTTACCAACGAGGAAAACACCGTCTATTACGCGGCCGTCCTGCCGGAATACCAACCAAGCGCGGTCGAGCTGTTGGCCGACATTCTTCGCCCCTCGCTGCGTCCGGCCGACTTCAACACCGAAAAGAAGGTGATCATCGAAGAGATCCACATGTACGAGGATCAGCCGCCGTTTGGGGCCGACGAAAAAGCAAAGGCCGCCTTCTACGGCTCTCACCCCCTGGGAAACAGCGTGCTCGGCACCGTCGAAAGCGTCACAAACCTCACGCCGGAGGCGATGTGCGACTATTTCCGGCGCCGCTACAGTCCGGGCAACGTTGTCCTGGTCGGCACCGGTGGGATCGATTTCGACGGACTGGTAGCGACGGGCGAGGCATGTTGCGGGCACTGGGAGCCTTTCGACGGGGGACGCACCTGCGCAGAACCCCACCCACAGGAAGGCTTCCACGTGATCCACAAAGAGATCGCCACGCAGCAGTACGTCATCCAACTTGCTCGCGGACCGGCTGCCGACGACCAGGACCGCTACCCCGCCAAGCTCCTGGCCATGGTGCTGGGCGACGACTCGGGCAGCCGGCTCTACTGGGATCTCGTCGACCCGGGACTGGCCGAACACGTCGGCCTCAACCAGTGCGAGAACCAGGGGTCGGGCCTGATGATGACCTTCATGAGTTGTCACCCCGAAGTCGCGGCCGATAACCTCCACCGTATCCTCGTTGTCTACCGCCGTGCGGAGTCCGAAGGCATTACCCGGGTGGAACTCGACCAAGCCAAAAACAAGCTTCGCTCCCGGATCGTCCTTTCCAGCGAACGGCCGCGCGGTCGATTGTTCACGATCGGGATCGATTGGGTCTATCGCCGCGAGTACCGCAGCATGGCCGACGACCTCGATTCCGTGGCCGCCGTCACGGTCGACGACGTCTCGGCCGTCCAGGCCAAATATCCCCTCACCCGAAGTGCCACGGTGGTCATCGGCCCGCTTGCCGAAATCCCCGCGCCCGAATGAGACTGCTGAAAAAGTGGTGAGGGGGTACGTGGGGCACGTTTCCAACGTGCCAATATGGAGATGGCCGGCAGGTTGGAAGACTGAATCCGGTCAATCCCGGCACGTTGGAAACGTGCCCCACCACTTTTTCAGCAGTCTCCGAATAGGCTGTGGACACTTGTCGGACGCAACCGGATCTGGGAAACTCCTGAAGGGAGGTTTCGGGTTCTGCGAATCGGAGTGGCCGGTATGGACTTTCTGTTGCCCTTGTTGATCGGACTTGCCGTCGGCGCCGTATCGACCTGGCTCGTGCTCCGCGCGAGGATCGCGCAGCTTAACGAGCGCCTCAAGCAGGAGCGAAAACAAACGGGAGAAAAACTTGCCGTCCTCGACGAAGCCGAACACAAGCTCTCCGACGCGTTTCGGGCCCTGGCCTCCGACGCGCTCAAAAGCAGCAACCAATCGTTCCTCGAACTGGCCAAGGCAACCCTCGAAAAACACCAGGAGGTGGCCAAGGGTGATCTTGACAAACGCCAACAGGCCATCGACGGGCTGGTCAAGCCGATTAAGGAATCGCTCGACAAGGTCGACTCCAAAATCCAGGAAATCGAAAAGGCCAGAACCGGGGCCTACCACGGATTGCGGGAGCAGGTCGGATCGCTGCTCGAATCGCAAAAAGAGCTCCGCGCGGAAACCTCAAACCTCGTGAAGGCCTTGCGGCGGCCGCAGGTTCGCGGCCGGTGGGGTGAGATCCAGCTTCGGCGCGTCGTCGAAATGGCCGGAATGCTCGACCACTGCGATTTCTTCGAACAGCAGACGGCCGAGGGTGAGCAGGGCCGGCTTCGACCCGATCTGCTCATCCGACTGCCCGGAAACAGAAACATCGTCGTCGATTCCAAGGTGCCCCTGGAGGCATACTTGGAGGCAATCGAAGCAACGGATGATCCAACCCGAACTGAAAAGCTCACCGAGCACGCGCGGCAAGTCCGTGCCCATATCGCGGCCCTCAGTCGCAAGTCGTATTTCGAGCAGTTTGACCCCGCGCCCGAGTTCGTCATTCTGTTCCTGCCCGGCGAGGTCTTTTACAGTGCCGCCCTGCAGCATGATCCGAGCCTGATCGAGATGGGCGTGGGCCAGAACGTGATCATCGCCGCGCCGACGACGCTGATTGCCCTGCTAAGGGCCGTGGCCTACGGCTGGCGCGAGGAGCAGTTGGCCGAGAACGCCAAGGCAATCAGCGAGCTGGGCCGCGAACTCTACAAACGCCTGGGAGGTATGGCCGGGTATATGACCCGACTGGGCAAGGCCCTGGATGCCGCAACCGGCGCGTTTAACAAGGCGGTCGGTTCGCTCGAATCCCGCGTGCTGGTCACCGCCCGGAAGTTCAAGGAACTGGGCACTACGGGCACCAGCGACGAGATCGACGAGCTTTCGCCCGTCGAAAGCTCGCCTCGCATGTTGCAGGCCCCGGAGCTTTCAGCCCAGGACGACGGCCAGACCGAGCCCGAGTAGGCCCGGCTGAAGAGGGAAAAGCGGACAGGCGCATTTTGTGCGAAGCACCCTTTGGGCCTTTCAGGCAAAATGCGCCGGTCCGCTTTTCCCAGAATCAGGGTAGGGCCGGCTGTGCCGGCCGCGGACTGCCTTGACAAGAAGCCGCCCCCGGCCATAGGCTACCGGCAATCGGAGCGATCTCTTACTGCCGGAGTCTTGCTGAAAGGTGCCAAGCCATGGCTGTGATCTACCGGATCGACATGTCGGAGCAGACCGTTCGTGCCGAGCAACCCGGCCAGTCATACCGGGAACTCGGCGGCCGGGGATTGACGTCCACGATGTTGGCCAACGAAGTTGCCCCACTCTGCCATCCCCTTTCTTCCGAGAACAAGCTGGTGATTTCGCCGGGGCTTCTCACGGGCACGGGGGCGCCTTGTTCGGGGCGGCTGTCGGTGGGGGCAAAGAGCCCGCTGACCGGCACGATCAAGGAGAGCAACGCCGGCGGCATGGCCGCGCTGGCCCTGGCCGCGCTGGAGATCAAGGCGATCGTGCTGGAGGGGAAACCCGAGGACGACACGCTCTACCGGCTGGTAGTGACCGGTGACGGCGTGAAGATCGAACCGGCCGGCGACCTGGCGGGACTGGGCAACTACGACACCGTGGCCAGGCAGTTCGAGGAGTTTGGCGACAAGGTGACTTGCATCAGCATCGGTCCGGCCGGAGAAATGTGCACCAGCGCGGCAAGCGTTGCCGTAACCGACGTCGAGGGCCGTCCCACCCGGCACGGCGGCCGCGGCGGACTGGGGGCCGTGATGGGGTCAAAACGAATCAAGGTGATCGTGATCGATCCGACCGGTGGCCGGCGACCAAAGTCGGCCGACCCCGACGCGTTCAAGAAAGCCGCCCGGAAATTCGCCGAGGCCCTAAAAAAACATCCGCTCACCAGCGAGACCCTGCCCACCTACGGAACCAACGCCCTGGCCAACGTGATCAACGAAGCCGGCGCTTACCCCACGCGGAACTTCAGCCAGGGGCAGTTCGAAGGCACCGAAGCCATCAGCGGCGAGCGGCAACACGATATCATCGTCGAGCGCGACGGAATGATCGCCCATGCCTGCCACCGCGGATGCACCATCAAATGCTCGCGAATCTATGTCGACGAAAACGGGCAGTACGTCACCAAGGGCCCGGAGTACGAAACAATCTGGGCCCACGGAGCCGACTGTGGTATCGACGATTTCGACGCCATCGCCAGGATGGACCGCCTGGACGACGACCTGGGACTAGACACTATCGAAACCGGGGCGACAATCGGCGTGGCCATGGAGGCCGGAATCATCCCGTTCGGTGATGCCGAAGGCGCCATCGGACTTCTCGAGGAAGTCCGCAAAGGAACGCCGCTGGGACGACTGGTCGCCTCGGGGGCCGAAGTGCTCGGCAAGACATACGGCGTCTCCCGGATCCCCACGGTCAAAGGGCAGTCCATGCCCGCCTACGATCCCCGGGCGGCGCAGGGAATCGGCGTCACCTATGCCACTTCAACCATGGGTGCCGACCACACGGCCGGCTATGCGATCACTGCCAACGTGCTGGGCGTTGGTGGAAATGTCGACCCGCTCCAGCCGGAAAACCAGGTGGAACTGAGCCGCAATCTGCAAATCGCCACCGCGGCCATCGACGCGTCCGGTCTCTGCCTGTTCGTCGCCTTTGCCGTGCTCGACGACCAGAACGCCATGGACGCGATTTGCGAGATGTTCGCCGCGCTGCTCGGACGGCCGTTTACGGCCGACGACTTCGTCGGCCTGGGCAAAGAAGTCCTCAAGAAGGAGAGGCAGTTTAATGCGGCGGCCGGATTCACCAGCGCGAGCGATCGACTGCCCAATTTCTTCAAGACCGAACAACTGGCCCCGCACAACGCCACGTTCTCCGTGCCCGACGAAGCACTGGACGAAGTCTTCGACTTCGTGGAATAAGGCGGGTTGCGACCTGGCAAACTGTGACCAACGGGCGATAGGCGATCATGAGCCATGTTCGAGTGAGTCTATACGCTACTTTGCGCCGCTACATTGGTGGTGCCGCCTCGATAGAGGTCGACATCGAGCCGGGCCTGACGGTCCAGGATGTAATCGAGCAATTGGGTGTCCCGCCCGGCCAAACTCGCATAATCTTCGTCGACAACCGGGCTGCCGACCTCTCCAAACGGCTCGAGGGGGGCGAGAAACTCGGCATTTTCCCCGCGATCGGGGGAGGGTAAGTGCCTGCTCAGAAATAACCTGATCAACCGGGTGACGCGCCCTGAGGCACGAAGGGCGTGGTGACTCCGACGAAACACGCCTTTTGCTGCGCTCAGGGCGTGCCAGCCCGAAGGCAGTTTGTGCAGGTTGTTCCTGCGCGGGCGCTAAGTCATATCGCCCGCGCGTTCACACCCCTCCGGCGGGTAGTTTTGGGGACAGGCGGGTGCGGGCATTGATCCCCCTTGCATTTCTCGGGGCATCCGGTAGATTTAGAGGTTTGGCTGGGCGAGCTGCTAGAGAGTGCCAGCCCACCGTTCCATGAAGGCGACATTTGGATTCAGGATTTAGGCAGTCTTAAATGGCAAGACCAGCGAAGTTCAGCCGCACGAGCAGGCGGCGCGCGAAGGCCAAGGTTCGTGGCAAGAAGAAGGACCCGATCTTCGTCGACGGTCAGCGTCCTCGCCCGGTTTATGTCGACTATAAAGACCTGGATCTGCTCAAGAAGCTGACCAATCGGCAGGGCAAGATAATCGGCCGTCGCAAGACCGGTTGCACTGCCGTCAGCCAGCACGCCGTGACCAGGGCCATCAAGCGGGCTCGTTTCATGGCCCTGCTGCCTTACGTCGGCGAGTAGTCTACTCCCGAACGTGCACTTCCAACTTCGGCACGTGCCGCGGTTTGCGATGTTCCGAGGCCAGCACCTGGATGCGCGACCAGGCGCCGTCGTCCACCGCTCGATCTATCACCGGAGCGATGGCCATGCCGTAATTGGGTATCGCCCCGGATAGCCAGCCACGGACCATGCCGGTCACGTCGAGCTTGTATTCGATCCGCGGGTTGATCGTGTCGCGGTTTTCATGGGGGGGGATGATGATGGCCGGGCCGGCCGGCCCGCTGTCGACGCCAAACACAAACGTCTTGCCGCCCTTCCAGGATTGACCCCGGGCAGGTCGCTCCCACGTGGCCTCGACTTCCTTCCAGGGTGTCTTCATGGTGAAGGCACACAACGCCATGTGGCCTTTGGGACTCGGGTCCCAAACATGGAAGCTCACCGTTGCTTTGACTATCTCGGCATCGGGCGGCAGTTTCAGCCTGTTGAGCATGAACCGGATCAGGAACGCATTGCACGTGTCGCGGCGCTTCAGGCGGTTGTCTTCCGCCACGCGGCCGAAGTTCTGATCAGGGAAGGCCGGGTCGATTATCGCGTCGTACACCACTTGCCGGCCCTGGAGAACCTTGACGACCGCCGGTTTCTGCGGCTTCTCTTTGGGTGGCGAATGATCCGGCGTATCGCCGGGCGCACGATCCGGTTCCCCGGCCGTTGCGACTTGGGGACCGCCCGTGCGGGTTTGCGCGTAAGCCGGCGGCCCGGCGGCCGGATCGCGCGGTGGGGTACGAAGGTCGACCAACTTGCGTTTCGGCTTGGGATGCAGTGCGGAGATCGCCCTGGCCAGGCGAATCCGAAGCGCCCAGACGTCCTGCGGCATCAAGTCGGCATAGTGCACCACTCCGGCGTCTTCGCCTGCGGCCCCCGTTCCGCGGTGCTGGGCGGCCAGCCGTAATGACCGGCGAATCGAGCGGCCCAGTGCCCAGCGCGGCTCTTCGAGCAACTGCGCAAGCATAACCAGGTATTCAACGTCTTGCTGTCCGCGCCGATAGGCTTTCAGGCGGATCGACGCGACGGGGCCCGGTTGTTTCACCACCTTTCCCGGATAGAACATCGCATGCCGGTCGGCCTTTTGCCACGAGGCATCGGTGCCGATCGTCTGCCACGGCAACACGCCGTCGCTGCCGAGTGTCCAGGAATCCAGACACCAGCCGACCGGCTGCATGTTGCTTTTCTCAACATGACCGGTGGAGCCATAGTCTACCACGATCTGGCCGAACGCCTGCTTGCGGTCGATCACAGTGCGATGGAAATTGCGAAACGCCCAACCGTTGACCACGTTGTAGTCGAGCACATGGTCGAGCGTGTCGCGTTGCCACTGCGGGCGGGAGATATCGCAACGGTAGCAGAGTTTGGCCGTTTCACCGGACTGGAATGCCCGACGAACACCCTCGTGGAACGCCTCGCCGAAGTATCGCAGTGCCCAGTAGTCTTGGAAATTGGCCGGCTCGTCGAGCAGCCAGGGTGCGGAGCCCCACGACCAGCCCCGACTCTTGAAGTCGACCTTGTTGTTCAGGTAGCACTGGAAGATCGTGTCGCACCAGCGTTTGGCCTGGAAATGCCGGGCCATTTGCTCGGCAACTTCCACGAACGCCTCCCGATAGCCCGGGCGAAACGCCTGGTCGGCCCAATAGGTTTCCTTGTAGTAAACCCTCATGGAACCGGGCCAGTTTTCGTGGAGCGGCAGGTAGAAGCAGTCGACCGGGACCCCTTTTCGCGGCAAGTCGGCGAAGGCCGAGCCGTCGAGATACGGCCCGAAACGCTTGTCCCATTCAGACCAGTCGAGCTGTTGCCCGTCCCATTTCGGGGCACAGCCGTCGGCAATCCGCCCAACCTGCGAATATGGAACCCGATTGAGCACCGTGCGGTGGCGATGGGCCAGCCGGTAGTAGTCGCGCTCGTTCTGGGGCAGACCGTAGCAGTTCATCTCGGGCAGAAAGCTGAGGAAATCGGGCAGCGTGAAGTCCCAGACCCAAAGCAACAGGCCGATCCGCAGCGTTTCCTTTCCGGTACGAAGGACGAGTGTCCCCTGGTGGGCACCCGGTGCCGTATCGTGCGGCACGTACAATTCACACAACAGGCTTCCGCACGTCTGTCCAGGGACGGCGTGATCGGTGTCGGGCAGGTCGAATGTGCCCGCCAGCGGGACCACGGGGTCGGGCAGAGGCCCCTCTTTCGATTGAACGTATCGGAATCGGGCAAACTCGACCGGGATCTTTTCGGCGTCGTCCTCAAACTCGATCGAGGGCCGCACGCCCCGGACGGCACCCTCGAAGAGGATCTGAAACCCAACGAACTCGTTCCGCGCCGCGGCCAGCCGAACCTGATTCCGGCCGGCGTTCCACAGGTGGTTTGCCTCAAGATATTCGGCCGGCTGCTCGGGGATCATCTTGCCGGTGACCGGCTGAACCTTGTCCAACGGATCGACAACGGCCACCTTGGCACCGCCCAGCGTGGGCCGCGGTCCGGTAGGGCGGGTCGGCCGCGGTGCTTTGCCAGGCAGCGGTCTGGGAACCTTGTCGGAGAGGCGAAGCCACAAGGCGGCTTCAGGGGAGACGTTGCCCGCCGCGTCCACCGCATTTACGGCCAGCTTGACCCGGGCCCCCGGTTCCAGTTCCATCTCCCCCAGACGCATCGTCACTCGCTTGCCGGGCCGACCGGCCGCGGGAATCAAATATCTGGGCACGGCCCGGCCGTCGACCTCGACGAAGAAGCCGATCGTGCCGGCCGGCCCGCGGTCCTCGGGCGTAGTCCACGAAACCAGGGCATCACCGGCCGGGAGATTGTCGATCCCGGCGGTCAAACCGGCGGGCGCCGGCGGCGGCAGTGTGTCGGCCGGGCCCAAAGACACGGTCAGGTATGGCGCATTGTCCGGGCCGGACTCGCGGCTGTGCACGAAACGGTTGGGAAAGATCCGCCGCTGGAACTGCTCGCCCTTGCGCGACCATTCGGAACCCGTGTCGTCGAACACGAACAGTCCGTAGCTGATTCCGGCGACTCGGGCGGCCAGGAGCGACGGATCGACCGCGATCTGCTGCCAGCGGTGCTTGTCGGGGCGCGTGGCGTCGGCCATTCGCCACACGGTGCCCCCTTGACCCAGCATGACGGCCGTCAACATGCGATTGGGGAATGCCCAGGGTGTGTCGGGGTACTTCTTGGCGCTAAACGAAGAGCTGCCTTGCTGCGGGGCATATCGCGGCGAGGTACCCTCCACCCACTCCGAGGCAAAGCTGCTCACCGTCACCCGGTGCAGGATCTCGTCGCCGGCCAGGCGAAGGTGCAGCGTAGCGGCGTTGATCACACGGCCGCGGAGCGGTGCCGGATCGATATCGATCAGCGACATCTCCTGGATCGACTTCAGCTTGAGCCTGGTTGATCCGCCCATGTTGCACTGGCGTTCCTTGCCCACCTCGGAGAACCAGGTATCACGAGTCACCGGTACCCGAATCTGCTTCTCCTGGGCGTATCCCGCGGCGATCCACCAGGTGGCGAGAAACACCGGAAGCCAATAGCACATGCGTTTCACAGCACGGTCCTCGACCCCAAAACCTCACTTACACATCGTAACCGTTCACGGGTCGCAAGAGTCGCCTTCGGTGCGAGTGGTTTACTTCAACTTCAGGCGGTACGGCATCAGCGTCAGGGCAGGCTCGGCAAACAGCCGTCGGAGCAGATCGGCTTGCGAAAGCAGGACGGCCAGATCGGCCGTGACGGCCTTCAAGCGTACGGACGCCGCCGGATCGCCGAACAATTGTTCGAAGATTGTCTTGGGCCGCGGGAGTATCAGCAGTTCAACCTTTTCGTCGGGCTTCAGTTTGGCAGCTTTCTTGGCCTCGGCAATTGCATCGCGGAGCGTGCCCAGGCCGTCGACCAAACCGCTGGCCAAGGCCATGCGCCCGGTGTAAACCCGGCCCTGGGCCAGCTTTTCGAGCTTTTCCACCGACATGTCGCGCCCCTGGGCGGCCTTGGCAACGAACTGGCCGTAGACCTCACGGAGGGTTGCGGTCCAGGCTTTTCGCTCTTCGGGTGTGAATGGTTGGTTCGAGGAGAGGGTTCCACTCAGCTTGCCGCGGCTGATGACCTCGGTCGTGAGTCCGACTTTGTCGTACAGCCCGCCGAGGGCCAGCTTGCCGCCGACAACGCCGATCGAGCCGGTCACGGTGGCCGGTTCGGCCAGGATTTCGTCGGCACCCATGACGATGTAGTATCCGCCACTGCCGGCCACGTCGCCCATGCTGGCGATGATCGGCTTCT
>Ga0180432_10009910_pt1 | contig 11524 bp, 8 predicted proteins | sample SS_ome_10_FD_132414 | JGI IMG/M metagenome (GOLD analysis project Ga0180432, IMG submission 132414) | Hypersaline lake sediment archaeal communities from the Salton Sea, California, USA - SS_1_MS_2 metaG | ecosystem: Environmental > Aquatic > Non-marine Saline and Alkaline > Hypersaline >... | reverse complement strand
GCTCCGGCGGTACTGCTCGCGCACCGCACGCACGTCGTTGAGGGCGAGCCGGAGCGACAGGGCCAGCAAGACGAGCGACACGCACCAGAGCACCGTCACGGTCACCGGGCTGCGAAGCGGATGCATGAGCCGCACGCCGAGGACGATGAACACGATCGCCCCACCAAGACATACCGAGCACAGGATGCGCCGGACCCGGCGCGTGGGCGCGGCGCACGCGGCGACAAAGCTCGACACGATCCGGAGCATCTGTTCCTCGTGTGCTGGGTTCATACTGATGATATACTGTCGACGCTCTCTGTTGTCAAGGCTGGAAGCGGTTTGATGTTGACAAGGTCCATCAGGAAAGTTCAGAACAACCGGGCGGGGCGGGGAGCGCCCTCCTGCTGCTGAACGCGGACGATTTGGGGCCTTTTTCTGTGAGCCGACGGACTGAAGCTGAACGACGCAAGGAGTTCGAGGAGGAGGCCCTCGTGCACCTCGACCTTCTCTACAACAGCGCTGTGCAGATGACGCGCAACGTGGCCGACGCCCAGGACCTGGTGCAGGAGACCTTCGTCAAGGCCTACCGTTTCTTCGACAAATTCAAGACGGGAACTAACTGCAAGGCCTGGTTGTTCAAGATCATGAAGAACAACTTCATCAACACCTTCCGGAAGCGCTCGAAGGAGCCGGTGAAGGTTGATTTCGAGGACGTTGAGGCCACGCTGGAGGCAAAGCCCGAGCCGGAGGGCGCAGGCGAGACCCAGCACGCGTTCGACGAGCTCGTCGAAGACGACGTCAAGGAAGCCCTGGACGAGTTGCCCGTGGAGTTCAGAATGGTGACGGTCCTCTCGGACATCGAGGGGTTCACGTACAAAGAGATCGCTGAGGTCTTGGATTGCCCGATCGGCACGGTGCGATCGCGTCTCTCGAGAGCCAGGAAGTTCCTCCAGTCCAAGCTCTACGAATTCGCCAGGCGGCGAGGCATAGTGAAGCCGAATCAATGATTCGCAGCAGCCGGAACAGACTCGACCTTTTCACCGCCCTCGTGGACGGCGAACTCAGGGCCGGGGACTCTGGACAACCCTAGATGGACCGGAACGAAGACAGCGGGGGTCCGCTTGCGGATGCCCTTGGGCGTGTTGAGCCGAACGCCCATATGTGCCTGATCTACGAGTCCCAGGAGGAGCAGTTTGCTGCCGCTGTTCCCTTTGTCCGGTTGGGCCTGGAGCGCGGCGAACAGTGTATCTACATGGCTGAGGAGAACTCGGTTGACACTGTTCTGGCCGCGATGCGGGGCGACGGCTTTGATGTGGACGCCGCTGTTCGCTCCGGAGCTTTCAAGGTGACCACCGAGAAGGAGACGTATCTCAAGGAGGGCTCCTTCGATCCTGATCGGATGCTGCGCTTCTGGCGAGAGGCGGCCGATTCGGCAGAGGCGGCGGGGTTCAGAGGCCTGAGGGCCACGGGCGAGATGACCTGGGCGCTGCAGAACGGCCTGCGCTTTGAGGGGCTGACTGAGTACGAGACACGGCTGAACGAGTTCATCCCGGCCCATCCCGTCTCGGCCCTGTGCCAGTACAACCGGAGACGGTTTTCACCGGAACTGCTTGTGGAGGCGATTCGGACCCATCCCCAACTTGTTTTCAACGACACCGTTTGTACGAACCCCTACTACAAGGCGCCCGAGGGCTTCCTCGAGTCAAAGGAGCCCCGCCAAGAGTTACAGCGACTGCTCGACACCATCCTCGAGCAGCAACGGCCCAAGCACGCGCGTCGCCACGACGAGGAAAGCCCCGGCCCCGCCTCCGACGCCAACAGCGAGGACAGTATGTTGGATCTTGTCACCCCCTATGTAGATGGCGAGCTACCCAAGGCGGTGGCCGACAGGGTGGCGCGGCATATCAAGGGCGATCCGGAGCTCCGGCGGCTCGTGGCCGTTGAACGTGCCACCAAGCGCGCGGTCAGCACGCTCACGTCCCGCCACTCAGCCCCCGTGCACCTGGAGGCCCGCGTTCGGGCGGCCGTTTTCGGGACCGCGGGTTCGGGGGTCGGCGACGCACCAGCCGCCGACGCGCCAGCCGCCGACGCGCCAGCCGCCGACCCGAAGCCGGCACGCCCGTCCCTGTGGCGGCTTCTCAGCCGCAGCCCGGCGTACGCGAGCGCCGCGGCTGCGCTTGCGCTCGGCGTTGCCCTCGCTGTTGCCATCACGCTCTTCAGCGGGCGGCGGATCACGCCTTTCGTCGCGGACGTCTACGCCCATCACACGGATCTGGAGCGGTTCCCGGTCCGGTTCGAGGGCGATCGGGCAGCGGTGGGCGATCAGGTCTCCAAGGCGGTTGGCTTCCACGTGCCGGTGCCGGAGTTGGGCGACGAGCTTGCATTGGCGGGGGCGCGCAAGTGCCGTCTATGCGGCCACCTCATGGCGTTGATCAGGTACACGGGCGACGAGGGGCCGATCTCCTTCTTCGTTGTTCCCAAAACCCGGCTCCCCGTGCGGCGCCTTGAGAAGCACAGGCTCGGCGACACGGCCTTCTACGCTGTCAAGCACAAGGAGCTGGAGATCGTTTTCTGGCAGGAAGGCGACGTGTCGTACGCTATGGCGGGGTCGGTCGGTGAGGACCGCTTGCTCGATCTTGCCTGTCAGGCGTGTGGGCAGGTCCGGACCGCCTGCGGCCGGATGCGTGAGGTGCATCGCGTGGCCGGGTCGAATCCGGCGATGCTTCTGCCGATCCTTCCCCATGCCGCAGCGGGAACATCTTGAATCGGGCCCGGTGTGGTGTTTCTGGAATCCCAGGTGGTGACGGGGTGATTCGCAACTCCTACCGCCCCGGATAGGTGACTCGGGTGCGGCCGATCCCGACGTAGTCTGTGCCGTTGTGGCCGCTATAGAAGACGAGCCGCTTGCCGTCCCAGCCGATGGGCGTTGGTATGCTCGTCTTGTACCAGTCCCAGGATCCTTGCTCCGACCTCCTCAGGATCGGCTCCGGATCCTTGCGCCAATGAATGCCGTCGTCCGAGACCGCCCGGCCAATCGTGTACCGGCGGTCGCTTCTGGCTCCGGTGTAGAGCATCTCATAGTGCTGGCCCGGCGCATTGGAGAGCCGCTTCACGTCGGCGCCGAAGGCGGAGTCGTCGTCCCATGCGCCTGTGTCGCCAAGCGGCAGGACGGGGTTGTTGTCGTAGCGTGTCCACTCTATTCCGTCGTCCGAAAACGCCAGTCCGACGCAGCGCATCCGTGTCCCGAAGGCGCCGTAGTACATCCGCCACTTCGTGCCGTCATGAAGGACGGACGGTTGCATCACGTGCGTGCTGTCCCATCCCTTTGGAGCCGCCGCAAAGATCGGGTTGCCCGGGTGCTTTTCCCAGTGGACGCCGTCTTTGCTCGTCGCCACCCCGATCTTCTCGGCGGTTCCGTTGCTGCCGCTGTAGTACATTCGCCATTGCCCCTTCGTCACGACGACATCCGGGTCGGTGACATATCTCGAGTCCCAGGCGTCCTGTGGGCCCGTCGGCAGGACCGGGGAATCCCCGACCTTCTTCCAGTGCACGGTGTCTGTCGAGGTCGCGAGCCCGATCTGGCGTCGCTGCTCTCCGCCGCCCTCGTAGTAGAAGTAGTATGTTGGCTTCTTGGCCGGTGCCTCCCGCACTACGACGATGTTGCTCCCGACGAACCAGCCCTCGTCCCAGCCGCCCTTGGTCGGCGTGAGCACCGGCGCGTCGTGCGTACGCTTGAGGATCAGCTTCGGACCGTTTGCTGCGTTTCCTTCAGGTGTGGTTGGTTCTCCGGCACAGGCAAGCCACAAGACGATCACGAGTGCCAAGAGCGCGACTCCTGATTTCAGAACGACTCCCATCGTATTCGTCCTCCCGAGTGGGCGAATGAGCGGCGATCATACGCCATTGCGAGGGTAGGTGACAGGGAATTGGCGGGAAAGCGGACCGGTGGGGAGGGTGTTAGGCCACCGGGCCCGAATCAGAGCATGGCCATCAGCGTGGTGGCGATTTTCTTGCGTTGTTTGCTCACGTATTGATGAGAGCAGCCCAGGCGCTCGGAAACCTCTGACACGCTCGCGCCGGTGGCGAGGGCCTCGAAGAGCATCCGCTGCGCGGCCGTCAGGCGCTCCTTGACCAGGGCGAGGACGTCACTGAGGCAGAGCTGGTCTCGGAAGTCGTGCCCGTTCGTCGGCTCGACGTTCGGTGCGTCTTCTGTCGTGTTGCCGTCCATCGAGAGCAGGACGCACCCGGCGCGGTGCTTGCTGTCGACACTTCGGCCGCGTTTCTGGTAGTCCCTGCCGAAGTACTTGCAGCTCTGAAGGTACCAGCTCTCGGTCTGGCCGGGGTTGGCGTGCTCGCTCTGCCACAGGTGAATCATCATTTCCTGGAGCAGATCCTCGTGGTCCGACGGATTCGACGAAATGGCCTTGGCAATCGCGCGGACCTTCGCGCGAACGCGCGGGTTCGAAACCAGCATTGACCTGTCTCCCATCGCCCAATGAGTCGCCGGCCCCTACACCAGCAAATCATCAGCGACGCCGCCTGTGTCTTTGAACTCCGGGCGGTCGCTCCTATCCTGCTCGCGTCGGGTGGGCACACCCCACCGTCAGCGAGTCCGCAGCGCCCTTGAGCCCGAACCCGGGACGCCCTGCGCGCGCGCGGCGATGGGCTTCCGCCGCCGCTCGCCGGTGCGTCCGCCTTCCCAAAGGCTCTCGGGGCGAGAACTCCCTCCTTTGCGTGTCCGACCAAGACCAGCTTGGCCCGCCCGCACCCGGGTTGGGGCGCTCACTGGCTCAGTTCGTGGTGGATCTTGAGATTCCCCCTTGGTAGGCCCAAGCTCCCCCTGCCGCGGCAACCACAAGCCCCTACACGCAAACTCCGTGGCCCGCGACTGACAGCCCCGCATGCAAATCCTGGCAGAAGTGCATCCCGCGTACGGTTGCTGCCTGAACTGTTTATCGAACCCCTAGAAAGCTCTCAGCTTTTACAGCTAGAATCCTAGCAGACGCCGGCCCCGTTGTCAAGGGGAAATCGCAAAGAATTTGCGCGAGAGAGGGAAACAGCCGGCCGCACCAGGTTCGAGGACTCCCCTCACGACCCCCTGCCGCCCGGCCGCCGCCGTGCCGCAGGCCGCCTTCCGGGAGGCCGCCTTCCCGGGGGCCGCCTTCGCCCGGAGGGTTGTCTCGACGGGCCGCGGGAGGGCTTGCGGGCGAGCCCTCGCTTGCCGGCGTAGAAATCGGACAGCACCGAGAACGCCAGCTTCTTCCGGCCGGTATCGCTCAGGACGCCCTTGCGGTTGTAGCCCCGCTGCCATGCGTTCACTCTCAGCGGGCTCCGGAAGTCGAACAGGATCCACGGGGCAACCCCTTTGACGCGGGGCACCGTGTCGAGGAACGCCATCTGCTGGCGGTAGAATTCCGCCTGGAACTCCTCGGTCCACCGGGTCGCTTTGTCTCCGTGGTGGCCGGGGGCCGTGCCGCAGCCGGTTTCCGAGATGATGATCGGCTTTGGGAACTTGCGGTCCTTCTTCCATCTCTCGAGGTCGGCCACGCGGTGCTCGTACCACCCGAAGTACTCGTTGACACCCACCACGTCGAGCTTGGCCGCCAGCGGGTCGTCGAGCACAATGGCCTCGAGCTTGCTGAAGTCCAGGTAGCACGCCGCGGTCACCAGCCGGGTCGGGTCGAGCTTGCGGGTGTAGTCCGCCAGGGCGCTCATGAAGCTCGTGCGCCCGCGCTGGGCCGGGTCCGTCTCGTTGCCGATGGACCACAGCGCCACCGACGCCCGGTTCCAGTCCCGCTCGACGAGGGCCTGCATCTGGTGCTTGGCGTTCGCCAGCGTCCCTTTGTTCTCGAAGGCGATCTTCCAGTACACGGGCACCTCTTCCCACAGCAGCACGCCGGCTTTGTCGGCCGCGCGCGCCATCGCCTCCGAGTGCGGATAGTGGGCGAGGCGCAGGAAGTTGCAGTGCAGCTCGCGCGCCCACTGGAAGCGCTTCGCCACGTCGGCCTCGTCGAGCGTCCGGCCCTTGCCGTGCGCCTCTTCGTGCACGCACATGCCGTAGAGCCGCGTCGGCTTGCCGTTGAGCAGGATGTCCTCGCCCACGGCGCGCACCTCGCGGAACCCGATCCGGTCGGTCACGGTGTCGCGGGCCCACGAGAGCTCGACATCGTAGAGCCGCGGCTTCTCGGGCGTCCATAGGTCCGGGTAGATCTCGAACTCGGCGTCGTGGTAGCCGCGTTTGCCTTGCCGAAGCGTGTCCACGAAGTTCGCCTCGGGGATCGTCACCTTCACCGGCTCATCGGCGGCGCCGTCGGTCCAGGCCTCGAACCGCACGAAGGTCTTGCCGCCGTCGAGCCGGGTGGAGACCTTGAAGTTGGCGATGTGCTCGCGCGGCACAGCCACGACGTACGCCGGCCGGGTGATGCCGCCGAAGTTGAACCAGTCACAGATCAGCGTCGGGACGCTGTCTGGCGAGCGGCTGTTGTCCACCTTGACGAAGATCATGTTGGACATCAGCAACTGCTCGGTGACCTCGAACCAGAACGGCGTGAACCCGCCTTCGTGCTCGCCGAGCAGGAGGCCGTTGATCCAGACCTTGGTGCGGTAGTTGGCCGCCTCGAAGTAGAGGAAGTAGCGGTACGGCCGACGCTTCTCGAACCGGAACCGCTTGTAGTACCACGCCGGCCCCTCGTAGTACTCCAGCTCCGGCCGCGCCACGTTCCAGCACGAGGGCACCGGGATCCGGGGCCACTCCTCGGGCGAGTGATCAATCGGCCGACCCGTCTCCTCGAGCTTTTCCCAGAACCGCGTCTGCTCGAAGACGTCGTACGGGTCCGGCATCATGCGCCATGTCCCGCTTAGATTGAACCGATGACGGGAAAACGTGAACATTAGCTCCCTCCTGTAAACGACCGCGCCGCCGCCGGCGCGCTGGCGACAGCGGCGACGCGCGTACGCTACCCCCTCGACGAGCCGGCGTCAAGAACGGGGAGGAAAAGAAGGACAGGATAACAGGATGAACTGGATCGCTCTGTGCTCTCTGTGGCTATTTCTTCTTAGCGGCCTGCATCCGCACGGCGCCGCATTTTGGGCAGACCCACTTGCGCTTCTTGTGGTAGCTGCGCTTCTGCTCACGCATCGGCGTCCCGCACCGCTTGCACGTCATCGCTCAGACTCCAAACAAACGGCTTCGCACGACATCACACTCACTTCGACCCTGTCCTTCTCGAACGCGAGGTTCCGCGGCAGCTCCGTGCTCTCCGTGTCCTCCGTGGTTGAAGAACGAACAAACCACGGAGAGCACGGAGGGCACGGAGAGAAGGTCTGGCCTTCTTCAATCGCGCCGGCCTCGAGGCCGTTGTCTACTCTTTCACCGGGACGAGCTTGAAGTAGTCCATGCGGACCTGGTAGGCCTTCTCGGCTTTTTCGTTGATGCCGACAACCTCGACGATCAGCTTGTGCTCGCCGGCGGTGAGCTCGCGCGTGCCGAGCGAGAGCAGGCCGGTGGGAATGATGGGCGGGTCGCCCGGCGTCTTGTACAGGTCCACGGGCTTGCCGAGCTTCTCGCCGTCGAGGTGGAACTGGATTGTGGCCGAGTCGGACACGAGGCCGAACTGCGCCTTCAGCTCGTATTTCCCCTTCTTCTCGACGGGGAGGAGCAGCGTGAGCCGGTCCTTGGGCCGGGGCCGTTCCCACCACAGGCAGAAGGCGTTGCCCCAATCGTCGCCCCAGTGGAGCATGCGCAGGTGGTTGGTCGAGCCGCCGGTGCACTCGGCGATCTTGAGGTTCTCGGCCTCGAGCGCGCCGGGGTCGTGGAAGATCACGAGCTGCGTCTGGTAATCCGTGCGCTCCGTCACCGGCTGCACGGGCCCATACGGGTCGCTCTGGCCCGGCGCGAGGTAGAAGTAGGCAACCGCCGCGTACTGCGTCGGCCGGCTATTGGGGAAATCCTTCTCGATCGAGGCCTCGATGGAGGACTGGAACGGCACGTTGTCGGCGATCTGCCAGCGGTTCACGCTGATGTTGCCGCAATGCTGTTCCGTGATCGTCTGGTTGTGGAACGCGTTCTCGAACAGCACGGGCGAGCACCAGCCGTAGCCGAAGTAGTCCTCCGTGCCGGTGCCGAACGTCGAGGGGAACTTCTCGCCGTCGACGAAAAACTTCTCGTCGCCCTCGCCCCACCACCAGCCCCGCGGGTTCCACACGTTGAGCATCACGCCGACGTAGCGGCCGCGGCCCTCCGTGCGGAGCATCGGCCAGTCGGCGGCGCGCGCCGGGTCCTCGTTCAGAAACGCGTCACGATGCCACTTGGCGTGGAAGCGCCCCAGTTCGGACGCCGGCCGGGCCAGCGGCGCGTGCGTGATCGTTATCGCCAGCGGGAAGTCTTTGGCCCCGTCGTTGACGAGCTCGACCTGCGCCCGGCGCGAAAACGGCATGTACCACAGGCAGTAGAACTCGCCCGACTCGGACATCCCGAGCGGCAGCGACGCGTACGGGTTGATGCCCGGCGCCGACCCGAAAAAGTCGCCCAGCGGCGACCAGACGCTCGGCTGCTCCTCGTCGTCCCAGCGAATCACCAAGGCAACTTCGCGCAGGCGCCGCCGGACGTCGTCGCCCAGCGCTGCCGGGTCCACCTTCACCCGAATCGCCGTGATGGCGCGTGCGCCACGGATATCGGCCGCCGTCGCCGTCTTGCCCGGCCGCACGACGAGCTTTCGTGTGTCGGTCCTCTCACCGGCGCGCGTGCCGGCCGGATCGGTCCCGCGTTTCTTCGTCAGGAATTCATCAACCGCGGCCAGGGCCGCCGACTGCTCGGGCGTCAGCTCGCGCTTGAACGTCGGCACGCGCGTGCCCGGCGGGAACGTGGAGTAGGTGAAGTGGTAGTAGGCGCCCCAGCCCTTCTCCCCAACCACCTTGCACGATTTCTGGAACGGGATCGGGATGTAGCTGTTCCGCGCGGCGGCCGTCGTGTGGACGAGCGACGGGACCGTGAACGGCGCGTTCTCGCCGTTGAAGTAGCCGATGTACGGCAGGTCCACGGCGGGCGCCTCTGCGCCGTCGAGATAGATCTTCACGTGGCCGTCCCTCGGGCCCGCCGCCCACATGCGCCAGATGCAGCCCGGCCCCGTCATCTCGGCCATTACGTCGAGCTCGCCCTCCTTGCGGATGACGCCGAGGTTGTCCGCGTTGCCCTGCCAGTGGATGTACTTGCCGCTCTCGGCGTCGTAGCGGCTGACTCGGTCGTAGCTCGACCACTGTCTGCACGTCTCGCCCGCCGCCGGCAGGACGGCGAGCCCCTCGAGGTCCGTCAGCTTGCGCACCAGGTCCACGTACGTCAGCTCCGTCGCGGCGAACAGGGCGCCCGTCAGCACGACCCACGTTATAGCCCCCAACAAAGCTCGTCTTGTCGTCTTCATGATGTTACTCCTCAGTAGGTTGCTGAACATCAGACCTAGTTCCCCATCAATCCACGCCACCCTAGCCTGCCGAGCGGGGCTGAGAGTCCGATAGTTGCGTGCCGCCTCCCGCGAATGCCCAGGCGCGTGGCGACGGTCAGCTCACCAGATTCTCGTCAACGAACATTTCTGCAAACTGCTGGGGTGTTAGCGTCGCCCCTGCCTGGCGCGCGATTTGTTGGTTCTTTACCCACAGGTCTCGGATCAGCGACGGCATGTTCTCCGGGAGCTCCATGACCGCCGCGATGATTTCTTGCCAGTCCCCTTCCACGTGATAGGTGGACCGAAGCGTTGGTGTCATTTCTCGTAGGGTCTGTGCCCGCGCCAGCGGAAGCTCGTCTATCGCCCACAGGACGTAGCACTCCAAGAGGCGTAGGAACGGTTTTTCTCGGTAGCGCGGGTTGTCGATGACCATGGCTACACCATGCCAGGATCTATGACTTCCGGCAACACCACACCTGCCTTCCCATCAATCCCTTTCTCCCCGACCTTTCGCTGCGCGCTCCAGACTCGGGCAAGGTCCTCCCGACGCTCAGCTCACTTGATGCCGAGCCAGCCTTGGATGATGGGGGCGAGTTTTACGGTCAGGCCGGCGACGACGACGCTGACCATGCTCACGAGCTTGATGAGGATGTTGAGCGAGGGGCCGGAGGTGTCCTTGAACGGGTCGCCCACGGTGTCGCCCACGACGGCGGCCTTGTGGTTCGGGCTGCCCTTGCCGCCGTACTGGCCGGTCTCGATGTACTTTTTGGCGTTGTCCCACGCGCCGCCGGCGTTGGCCATGAAGACGGCGAGCGCGAATCCGCACGTGAGCCCCCCGGCCAGCAGGCCGAGGACGCCGGCCGGGCCGAGGATGATGCCGACGACCACGGGCGTCGTGATCGCGAGCAGCGACGGGAAGATCATCTCCTTCTGCGCGCCCACCGTCGAGATATAGACGCAGCGGGCGTAGTCGGGCTTCTCGGTGCCCTCCATGATGCCGGGTTTTTCGCGGAACTGGCGCCGGACCTCCTCGACCATCGCGCCGGCCGCGCGGCCGACGGCCTTCATCGTGAGCGCACAGAACGTGAACGCCAGCAGGACGCCGGAAAACAGCCCGACGAGGACGAGGGGGTTCATCAGGGTGACGTTGTAGGCGTCCATGAAGTCCACGAACCCCATCGCCCTGATGTCGCCCACTGATTTCTCGAGCCCCGGCACGAGCGTGGCCATCTTGTCGCCGGCGAGCGTGGCCACGCGTTCCAGGCCGATCTTGATCTCCTCGACGTAGGCGGCCAGCAGCGCGAGCGCGGTGAGCGCCGCCGAGCCGATGGCGAAGCCCTTGCCGGTGGCCGCCGTCGTGTTGCCGAGGCTGTCGAGGGCGTCCGTGCGCTTGCGCACCTCGGGCCCGAGCTTGCTCATCTCCGCGTTGCCGCCGGCGTTGTCGGCGATCGGGCCGTAGGCGTCCGTCGCCAGCGTAAACCCGAGCGTCGAGAGCATGCCCACGGCGGCGAGGCCGATGCCATAGAGGCCCTGGTTGAGGTTGCCGAACCCTCCCGCCAGGCCGAAGGCGAGCAGGATGCCGATGCCGATGGTCAGGATGGGGATCCACGTCGAGACCATGCCGGTGGCCATTCCCTCGATGATGACGGTGGCCGGCCCGGTCCCGCTTTGCTTCGCGATCGCGCGCGTCGGCTTGAAGTCCATGGAGGTGTAGTACTCGGTGCCCTTGCCGATGATGAGGCCCGCGACGAGGCCCACGACGATGGCGGCCCACACGCCCCAGAACTCGAGCCCGAGCAGGAGCCAGACGGCGACGAAGGACAACGCCGCGATCCCGACGGAGCTGACCCAGAGCCCCGTGTTGAGGGCGCCCATGAGCTGCTTCATCGAGGCGCCTTCCTTCGTGCGGACGAGGTATGCGCCTATGACCGACAGCAGGATGCCCACGCCGGCGATCACCATGGGCACCACGACGCCGTTGAAGCCGAGTTGTGCCGCCGTGGCCAACGCCGCCGTTGCCAGGATGGAGCCGCAGTAGCTCTCGTAGAGGTCCGCGCCCATGCCGGCGACGTCGCCGACGTTGTCGCCGACGTTGTCGGCGATGG
>Ga0180432_10009909_pt1 | contig 11524 bp, 8 predicted proteins | sample SS_ome_10_FD_132414 | JGI IMG/M metagenome (GOLD analysis project Ga0180432, IMG submission 132414) | Hypersaline lake sediment archaeal communities from the Salton Sea, California, USA - SS_1_MS_2 metaG | ecosystem: Environmental > Aquatic > Non-marine Saline and Alkaline > Hypersaline >... | reverse complement strand
TAAACCATGAGCCAACTCCTGTGCTACCCGGTAGCGGATTCTGAGGCGTCCCAGCGACGACCTCGCATACAATCCAAAGACTACCGAAGCCGGGGTTGGCTTACTTCATAGTTTCTCTGATTGGGATATGTTGCTCAATTCTTCCTGAACGCAAACGCGAAAAGTTCCGCGCTCTTCATCTCGGACTTGAGGACGACGGGCTTGCCGGCGAGCGACGTTACGGCGTTCTTGCCGTTCCAGGTGACGACGTGGCGTAGGCTGTCGCCGGTGATGGCGACCGATTGCTCATAACCCGGGATCGGCTTGCCGGCCGCGTCGAGCAGACGCACGAAGATCGAGCCGCCCGGCTTGGTACGGGCGTTGACCTCGAGCCGATCGCCGGTGAACACGACGGGGACCGTGGTCAACGATCCACCTTCGGCCGGCGCGTCGACCGAGACGAACCGATCGAGCTGCCAGATCGCCAGGCCGATCGAGCCGGTGTACTTGGTCAGTCGCCCGGTGCCCTCCGCGCGATAGAGGCAGGGCGTGCCGTGCGTGTAATTTGACCCGACGTAGTACAACCAGACCTCGTCGCCGACGCGAAGCGCGCGGGACTGCGTACAGAAGAACCCGCAGTCCCACTCGTCGAGTTTGCCCCGCGGGACGCACGGGACGCGGAACGGCCGCTCCCAGTGCTCCAGGTCGCGCGACACGGCCAATTGCAGCTCGCCCGGCCCCTCCTGGTTGCCATAGCGAGCGTTGTTGTTGATCGTGAACACCCACACGAACGCCAGCGTGCAGGACTCGGCCGGGTACGCGCCGATACCGTAGAACTCCGTCCGCATGAGTTTCGGGTCGTCGGGTCGGTCGAGGATCGGGCGGACCTCCTCGATCCGCGCCAGCGACGACGCGTCGTCGCGGAGGTCCGGCGTGAACACGAGCTTCGGCTTGGTCCACGTCTCGAAGTCCTTGCTGGTGATCAGCCAGAAGACGCGGCGGTTGTGGCCGCGCACATGATGGCCGATCTTGGGGAACGCGACGTACAGCTTGCGGACCTCGTCGTAGTAACCCGTGATCACGTCGCCGCTAGGACAGAGGGGCTTTGGGCTCAGCCGTTTCCAATTCAGGCCGTCCGGCGAGACCATCGTGTGATAGCCGTGGGTCTTCTGTAGCCAGCAGATCATCTTGTATCGGCGCGACGGGTCGGGGTCGGCCTTGTCCTTGATGACGCTGGGCAGGATGACCTGGTCGGCCACGACGTTGTGCCTGTCCAGGCCCTCGACCTTAACCGTGCCGACGAGGGGCTTGTCCCACTTCACGCCGTCCTTGCTGACCGCGTAGTAGGCGGCGTAGTGGGGAAAGTGCTTGGGGTCCTCGCCCAGGTACCACATCTTGAAGCGCTTCTCGTCGTCGTCGTAGATAACATTGCCGTAGATCTCGAGCCGCCAGCCTTCCCAGGGCCTATCGGCTTTGACGATCGGGTTGGCCGGGTGCTTCCTGGCCGGGTGAAGTGTGAAGCCCACGTTGTCGGTCCGGCGGACCAACACGCGGTCGACGAAGAGCTGAGACCTGTCTGCGACGTCGAACGGCGACATCGGCGCGGCTCCTTGGCTTGTTGAATTGAGACAGGCGGTGAACACCGCCGCGATCGGTAGGAGGCGTTGATGCATGGTGGACACTCCCTTCTGGGTTGCGCGTGCGAGGCACAGCGCTTTGTCAACCGCTTCCTTACGATCGCGGCTCAGATTCGCATACGTTACCTGGATTCTGATCGTCCGCAAGCGTCGTTCCTTAGAAGGATCTGGCGGGTTGGCGCATCAAAACAATGGTCGATAATGCGCTCAGTCGATACGCCTGGAGGACCGAACCATGGCAAACATCGCTGGGGACATCACCCAGCTGGTTGGCAAGACGCCCCTGGTCAGGCTCAACAAGATCGGCGCGGGGCTGCCGGGTGAGGTGCTGGTCAAACTCGAGTCGTTCAACCCGTGTTCGAGTGTCAAGGACCGGATCGGCCTGAGCATGATCGAAGCCGCTGAGCAGGCCGGGCGGATCAACCAGGACACCATCCTCCTCGAGCCGACCAGCGGGAACACCGGGATCGCGCTGGCGTTCGTGTGCGCGGTCCGAGGGTACTCACTGGTCCTGACCATGCCCGAGACGATGAGCATCGAGCGGCGGAAGCTGCTGGCGGCGCTCGGCGCCAAGCTCATCCTAACGCCCGGCAAGGAGGGCATGCCGGGCGCGATCCACAAGGCGCAGGAGCTGGCCGAGTTGGACCCGCGGTATCTGGTCCTCCGGCAGTTCGACAACCCCGCGAACCCCGATGCCCATCGCAAGACGACGGCTGAGGAGATCTGGGCCGACACCGACGGCGCGATCGACGCCTTCGTCGCAGGCGTGGGAACAGGCGGCACGCTCACCGGCGTGGCCGAGGCCCTCAAGAAACGCAAGCCGCCGCTACGGGCCATGGCTGTCGAACCGACCGGCTCGCCGGTGCTCTCCGGCGGCAGCCCGGGTCCGCACAAGATCCAGGGCATCGGCGCCGGGTTCGTCCCCAACGTACTGAACACCGGCCTGGTGGACGAGATCATCCAGGTCACCCACGAGGACGCGGGACGCATGGCGCGCCGGTTGGCTCGTGAAGAGGGGATCCTGGGGGGGATCTCGGCCGGGGCAAACGTTTGGGCGGCCATCGAGGTCGCGCGACGATCGGAAAACGAAGGCAAGATGATCGTCACCGTGATCTGCGACACGGGCGAGCGGTACCTGAGCACCTGGCTCTTTGACGACCAAGAGGAAGCATAGCATGGCGGGTGATAACCCTCCTTCCGATATCGATTTGCGGGTGAACGACACCCGGGAGATGACGTTGGCGCCGGTGGTCGAGTCGCTGTGCGAAGTGACCGAGGGCCTGGCCCATGCGAAGCAGCGCGGCCAATGTCGCCGGGCCTTGCCCGAACGGACCGCGCTGATCGAGATGATCGAATCGCTGCGGGCCGTGCTCTTTCCGGGCTACTTCGGCGTCTCCGACCTGAGCCAGGAGAGCATGCGCTTCTACGTCGGGTCCGCCCTGGACCGGGTCTTCGGTATCTTGCAGGAGCACGTGAAGCGCGGGTTGTGTTTCGTCTGCGGCGACGACCCGCATCGCTGTCCTGAGGTGGAACGACAGGCCTTGTCGATCACCAAGGATTTCGTCGCCCGCCTGCCTGCGGTGCGGCACGTCCTGGCGACGGACGTCCAGGCCGCCTACGAGGGCGACCCGGCCGCCACCAGCCCCGACGAGGCCATCTTCTGCTACCCGGGCGTCATGGCGATCACCAACTACCGACTGGCCCACGAACTCTACCAGCTCAAGGTCCCGCTGATCCCGAGGATCATCACGGAACACGCGCACGGCACCACCGGCATCGACATCCATCCCGGCGCCACCATCGGCGACCACTTCTTCATCGACCACGGGACGGGCATCGTCATCGGCGAGACGTGCCTCATCGGCAACCGCGTGCGGATCTATCAGGGCGTGACGCTGGGGGCCAAGAGCTTCCCGCTCGACGAGGACGGCCACCCGATCAAGGGCATCCCGCGGCATCCGATCGTCGAGGACGACGTGATCATCTACTCGGGTGCGACGATCCTCGGACGCGTGACCATTGGGCGTGGATCGACGATCGGCGGCAACGTCTGGCTGACGCACAGCGTCCCGCCGAGGAGCCGGGTCACGCAGGCCCAGGCACGAGAAAGTGGGTTCGAGGCCGGCGCGGGCATCTGAACCGCCCTTGCATTCCCGGGCGCCAATCCAGGACGCGACGTTGGTCGGTGGCGTGCCCGACGCCTTGCACCGGTAGTGTCGAAGCAGGGATACTAACGCGTTTGCGTGACCGCGGGCGTCATGCCTGGAGGCCGTACGGTGCCCATCCAACATCCAGTCGATACCGAAGGCCGGCCCATCGGTCCGCTCCGGCTCCGCCGGGGCATGACGACCAACGTCGTCGGCGGCGCGCTGATCTGCATGACCATGGCCGTCATGAGCCCGATGGCGATGATCGGTACGGTCTTCATGCGCGAACAACTGGGCGCCTCGCGCGCGATGGTGGGCCTGAACGTCGCTCTGTGGATGGCCGCCATCGTCGTCGGTCTGCCCGGGGCCCACCTGTTCAACCGGCTTCGGGCTCGCCGGCCGGCCTGGGTCGTTTTGATGGTGGCGGGTCGCGCCTTCCTCTTTGTCGTCGCCGTCGCCGCGCTCCTGTCCGTCCGCCCGGAGATCCGACCCAAGCTGGTCCTTCTGGTCGTCGCCGCGAACGTCGCGTGCGTGAGTCTCACCTCTTTTACGCACTCGGCCTGGTGGTCGTGGATGGCCGATCTGATCCCCGAATCGGTCCGCGGCCGGTTCTTTGGCCGGCGGTACCAGATCAACCTTGTGGCCACGGCCGTCGCCTCCGTCGTGGCCAGCCTGGTCCTCGAACGCGTCGAGGCCGGCACACACCTACTGTACTTCATCATCTTCGCGGTCGGCGCAACGTTAAGCGTGATCGACCCGATCCTGTTCTGGTGGGTCCCCGAGCCGGCCCGGCCTCCGAGGCCCGAGCGGACCTTCCGCCAGACGCTGGCCGTCTACCTGCGTCCGCTCAAGGAGAAAAACTTCGCCGCGTTGGCCTGGACCCAAGGGCTGAACACCCTCATGGTCACGATGCCCATGCCCTTCTTCGTGCTCTACCAGCGCGGCGAGACCATCAACGGCGACTACATCGGGTGCGGCATCTCCCTACAATTCCTCGCGGGCATGAGCGTCGTCGGCCTGGCGACCACCGCCCTGGTCGCGACACAATGGGGCCGACTGGCCGATCGGATCGGACATCGCACGGTTTACATCCTCGGCCGGCTCTGGGTGTTTACCACCGCCCTCTACTTCTTCATGGGACCGGAGAACTACTGGTGGCTCCTGCCCCTGCAACTGGTAGCGCAAAGCCTCATCTCGGCCGGCGTGCCCGTGGCCATGCAGAACCTGATGATTGGCATCGCCCCCGAGGCCGAACGCGAGTACTACGTCTCGATCTTCTGGGCCGTCATCGCCGCCGCCGGCGCGGTCGGACCGTGGCTGGGCGGACTGTTGGCCGATGCCGTCCCCGTGATCCCCGTCCGGCTGCCCAACGGTCAGCCCGCGTCTTATCTCCACATGCTGCTGGTCATCTCCTACGTGGGCACGCTGCTCAATCTGCCGTTGATGATGCGGATCCCCGACGTACGAGGCGAGCCGCTGCTGCCCTGGTTCGCACGCATGCTCAGCGGCGGGCTCTTCCGCACCGCCTGGAACATCGGCGCGATCGCCGATGCCGCCAGCCCCTCCCGCAGGAGTCGCGCCTTGCGAGGCGTGCGGCACAAGGACGGCAACGTCGTCCTCAACGACGTGGCCGAAGCACTCGAAGACCCCGACCCGAGCGTCCGACGCGACGCCCTGCTGGCCCTCGGACGCCTCGGCACGCCCGAGGCGATCGAGCTGCTCATTTGGTACCTGCACGAACCCGACCGCCAGACGCGGACGGCCTCGGCCCGGGCGCTGGGGACCACGGGCAGCTCGGACGGCACGCTCCCGCTGGTCTCGGCCCTGAACGACGAGGACGGCGACGTCCGCCGCGCCGCCGCCGACGCCCTCGGCCATATCGCCGATCACCGCGCGTCGGACACCCTCCTGGGCCTGCTGGACCACGAGCAGGACGGGCAGGTCCTGATCGGGGTGGCGTCGGCCCTGTCGCGGCTGGGCGAGTTCCGCGCGGTTCGCCAGATGTTGGGCATGGCCCTGCAAAACCCCAACCGCATGGTCCGGTCGCACATCATCGTGGCGATGGGTAACCTGCTGGGCCCGCCCGAGAAGTTCTATCAGCTCTGGCGTCGACAACAGAAGCTCCCCGGCAGCGCGTCGGCCAAGCTGGCCCGGCGTCTGCGACGACAGGCCCACGCCTTGCGGCGGCTGCGACGCCACCCGCTGTCGTCATCGCACCGGCGGGAGCTGATCGGCACGATCCGGAAGCACCTGGAAACGTTCGTAGAGGCCACGCAGTCGGAAGACTACACCGAGGCGCTCCTGGCCCTCCGCGAGGTCTCGGTCCGTTTCCTGGAGTTGCGCTACGATTATCAAGGCGGGCCGGACCACGCCCTGGAGTTCGTCACCGCTCTGGACCCAGTCCTGGCCCAGCGGCACTGGCTCGTCGACGTCCTCGAGCGGACTTCTCGAGCCGACACCGCCACGGAGGCCCCGTGGGACGGGCTGATCCTGCTGGCCGCCTGGGCCGTCCTTCACGGCCAGCCGCCCGACTGATCGGAACCCCGCCCGCGACCGTTCCCACGCCAGAGCCCCGCACCATCCGCCCTCGGCGGCGCCGAAGCGATCAACCCGGACGCCATACGCGGTGTTTCCGGGCCCCCACTTCGGACCTGCGGGACTTGTGGCGCGTACTTGGACCCGTTGCGCTCAAGGTTGGTTCGTTTGGCAACGCACGTAAGACGCCGCGAGGCATTCTTGCGGCTCAGGTCAGCAGGCGTGCGCCCGTAATAAGTGCGGGGGATGGGAAGGCGAAGGAAACAACACTCCAGTGGGGAGGAGGGCTTATGGGCCTTCCCATCTCCCTATCTAAGTATGACCTCCTGGCTGGGCGAAGTCAACCAATAATCTCGATATGAAGGATATCCCCTTTTGCCCACCCCGCGGCGATTCTGAGCGACCTTCTGCCGGCGCCACCCCTTATGTCCACGGCCGTGCAACACGACACGCGCCGCACGGGCACGCCGCACGACGAACCACGGACGACCGACCCCTGTCACCGTCAGCGGCGTCTGCGAAGCAGGGCGAAACCGCCCAGCACCAGCAGTGTCAGCAAGGGCGGCACCATCCCGCCGCCGCCGCACTTGAAGAAGGCCTTCACCGTGCGCTTGGCGCTCATCACGATCGTGATCGGGTTGTTCGTGTCGACGGTCGTGATGTTCGGATCGTTGGCGTCCCAGACCTTCCATTTCTTGAACGACTTTCCGTCGTTCGGCTCGGCCGTCAGCGTCACGAGCGTCCCGGCCAGGTAGCCGGGCAAGTTCGGGCAGTTCGCGTCGGCCTCGGGGTCAACTGCGACCGAACCCCACTGCGACCCCTTGATCGTGACGGTCAGCGCGTAGCACACGTTGGGCCAGATCTCGTCGGACCCCATGTCCACGACGCCGTTCTGCCGGCCCTGCCCGTCAATGTCGGCCTGTCCGGTGTAATCGCCGTTCGGATCGCCCGCGTCGATGCAGGGGGAGTTGGGCGACAGGTGGTAGTCGTTGTCATCCCAGGTGCCTGGGACGCCGTCCGGCCCGTTCGGATCGACGAAGCACGGATCGTCCGAGATGTTCCCCACGCCACCGCCGGTCCAGTCCTGGATGCAATTGTACGTCGGCTGGCAACTGAACAACTGCGGGTTGGTGGCGCCATGGTTACCCCACAGGATGCAGTTCGTCACCGTCGTCTCGGGCGTCCCGTAGATCCCCCCACCGCCTTCCCACTGAGACGCGTTTCCGGTGATCGTGCAGTTGGCAATGGTCACTCTGCCTAGCGTAATGTAGATTCCCCCTCCCGTACAAAACGTCGAGCCGCCCGTCCCGTTTCCGCTGATCGTGCAGTTGGTGATCTTTGTGCCTGCCGTGGAGGTGATCCCGGCGCCAGTGCCGCGAAGACAATTGTTCCCGGTAATGGTGCAGTTGGTGATCGTCGTGTCACCACCACAGGTGATGCCGCCGCCGTTATTATACCACTCCATTGTAACCAGGTTCTCGTTGTCACTGATCGTACACCCCGTGATCGTCCCATTGCCGTCACAGGCAATCCCAGCCGCAAACCACCCAGCCGTATTCCCGCTGATCGTACAGTTCGCGATAATCGGCCGCCCGGCCTCCTCGCAAAAGATCGCACCCCATACAATGCCTTCGCAGTCGGTGATCGTACAGTCTGTGATGGTGAGGCTGCTGTAATACCCGTAGATCCCGCCGACCACCCCGGAGCATCTAGTGATGTTGCAGTTGGCGATCGTCGGGCTAGTCTGGTCGCAGTGGATCGCGCCGATGTCGTTCTCACGGTGCCCGTTGGTGATGGTGAGTCCGGCGAGGACCGAGTTCGCGTCCTCGCCGCTGTGGAAGTAAAAACCGCCCCCTGCATTCTGACAATCGATGACCGTCGCGGCGACGACGTTGGGGTCGTCCGGATCGGTCCCGCGGACCGTAATCGCCCGGCCGCCGAAGCTCAGGTCGCGGTTGCCGGCGCCCGTGTACGTGTTCGGCTCGATGACGACCTCATCGCCGTCGACGCACGCCTCGATGGCCGACTGGATCGTCGGGTAGTTCGGACTCGGCACGGTGTACGTCGCGCCGCGGACAGGTTCTGGGGCGCCCAATGTGAGCAACAGTCCAACAACCAGGGCAAGGCTCAATCGACAGGTATCGAGGGGCATCGGTCTTCCTCCTTTTCGTCGAGCCGGCGGGGCTACCGGCGTTCTCGCTGCAAACCCACGAACCGGACGTGTTCCGAACTGACCGCTATCCGATGAGGAGAACGCTTCCTTCTATTGCGGGAGCTGATAGTATAAGCATACCCTCAAGAGCGTGGAATGTCAAGAATTCTGTCCGGAATATCTCGATTTCTTAACTTGCTCGGGCGCCCGATCGTCACCACGCCGTGGGGGGACCGCTCAGTCGGCGTCGAACAGGTTGGCGAGTCCTGAAGGCGACAACTGGGTCAGCTCGGACACGACCAGGTCGGCCTGCGTGAACGTGTGGGCCGGGTGGGTGCTGGTCAGGGCGACGGCCTTCATGCCGGCGCGGTGGGCGGCCTCGATGCCGTGGACGGCGTCCTCGATCACGACGCAGCGGGGTGGGGGCACGGCCATCCGATCGGCGGCGATCAGGAAGACCTCGGGATCGGGCTTGCCGCGGGTGACGTCCGATGCGTCGGTGGTCCCCGACAGCAGCGAGCCCAGGCCTAGCTCTTCGACGACGAGCTTGACGTTGGCCGGCGGGCCGGACGAGCCGATGCCCAACCGCCAGCCGTCTCCGTCCAACGCCCGCATGAGCTCGAGCGCGCCGGGCATGACGGGGACCTGGCCTCGGATGATGTCGCGGTAGATGGCCTCCTTGCGATCATCGAGCCGGCGGACCGCCGCGTCACGTTGGGCCTCGTCGTCGGGCAGTCTGTCGGCCCAGCGCAGCCGGATGATCTCGCGCGACGGTCGGCCGAACGTCTCGGCGAACTGCTCGTCGGTGACCTCCAGACCGTTCTCGGCCGCGAGCTGCTGCCAGCTCGCCAGATGGGCCGGGCCCGAGTCAACGATCACCCCGTCCATGTCGAAGATGACACCGCGTTGGTCCATTGCCGACTCCGATCGTATCCGCTTGACGCGGGCACTGGCGGACAAGCCGCCAGTGGCACACCGGCACCACGGCCAAGCTCAGCGTCGGGGCTCGGCTTCGCTTGACCGTGCCACTCGGGGCCGCGTTCGTTGACGGGCGGGCTGCTATCCGCGAGAATCCGCCCGTACGCAGCATCGGTCAACCTACGATAGCACACTCACTCAGGCTGTGGGAGCGATCATGCGACACTTCCTTGTCACCGGCGGCGCGGGGTTCATCGGTTCGCACCTGGTCCACGCACTGGCAGCGCGGGGCGAGCGGGTCCGCGTCTTGGACAACTTCTCGACCGGCAAGCGCGAGAACCTCGCCGACGTGGCCGACGCGGTCGATCTGATCGAAGGCGACCTGCGGAACCCGGACGATTGTCGTCGTGCCTGCGAGGGCATCGACGTGATCCTACATGAAGGGGCCCTGCCCTCGGTGCCCAAGTCGGTCGAGGACCCGCTAGCCAGTCATCAGTGCAACATCGACGGGACGTTCAACATCCTGTTGGCCGCCCGCGACGCCGGCGTCCAGCGCGTCGTCTACGCCGCCAGCAGCAGCGCGTACGGCGACACGCCCACGTTGCCCAAGATCGAGGACATGGCCCCCAGCCCGCTGAGCCCGTATGCGGTCAACAAGCTCGTCGGCGAGTACTACTGCAAGACCTTCTACGATTGCTTCGGGTTGCAGACGCTGTCGTTGCGGTATTTCAACGTCTTCGGCCCGCGTCAGGACCCGACGAGCCAGTACGCCGCGGCGATCCCGGCCTTCGTGACGGCCATCCTCCGCGACGAGCCGCCCACCATCTACGGCGACGGCGAGCAGACACGCGATTTCTGCCACGTCGACAACGTCGTCCACGCCAACCTGCTGGCGGCCGACGCCGCCGAGACCCACGGCGAGGTGCTCAACCTCGCCTGCGGCGAGCGCGTCACCGTCAATCAGATCATCGCCGCCATCAACAAGATCCTGGGCAAGTCGGTCGAGCCCAACCACGTCGAACCCAGAGCCGGTGACGTAAAACACTCGCTGGCCGACATCACCCTGGCCAAGAACGTCATCGGCTACGAGCCCAAGGTCATGTTCGAACAAGGACTCGAGCTGGCCATCGACTGGTACAAGCGGAACCTGGCATAGAAGCGCATTGGCCACCGATGGCCGTGCGCCACTGGCCGCTCCCGGGTGCTATTGGGGTTCCTGCGCCGGAACTTCGATCGGTGCCGGCGGCGGATCGCCGGTCTCGCCCTGGCCAGATTCCGGTGGCTTGGGCTCGGGGCTGGCTTCGGCGCCAGCGTCCTGCGCCCCGGTGCCCAATACTCGACGGACCTCGGGGTGCGCGCGGTTCAGGCGGACCTCGGTCGCGGGGAACGACGGGTTCTTGGGATTCGGTACCTGCGAGGTGTGGATCAGGTCGTCCTTCTGGAGCTGTGCGATCAACACTCGGGCACTGCGCGCGTCGCAGCCGAGCATCGCGGGAATCCGCTGCTTGATCAAGTAGCCGATCCAAACGAACGGGCGCGTGCGGAGCCGCTCGAGCCGGTCGATCTCACGAACGAGCAGATCGGCATGCTCCTGGCGCGGCTTGAACGGCGCCGGGATCTCCCGAGGCGAACGCAGCGGGGGCGCGGCGGGCCTGGGGACATCCCAGGGCGCTCGTTGATCGAGAGGTCCGTCTGCCGATCCGGTCGGCACGGGGCCCCCAGCCGGCTCGTGCGAGCCGGCGGGCGCGAGGACGGCGCGGACCACGATCCGCGGGTCCCTTTCGAGCACGTCGCCGATCGTGATGTCCGGCCGGATCGGCTCCTCGCCTCCGCTCTCAGCATTCGAGGCGCACAGGGCGACGTCCTGCGCGCCGAGCTGGGCTTGAAGAAACGTCTCAACTTGTCCAATCGTTAACATTCGGTCAAGACCATCTAGAAAAGACACTGTCAAAGACTCCCACTAAACGGACAGCGGAAAAGACGGAGGCGGCGGTATCAGTCCGCCTCTGGCGCTGCCACTGGCATTGCAGGGGGTACCAGGGCATTCCGAGATCCCCGGAAGGCCACAACGGGCCAACGCGTCCCGACTATACCCCAACCCGCTCGAGGCTGTCCAGACCGCTGCCCGCCGGCACGACCATGGCATAGACGGGCGT
>Ga0180432_10009907_pt1 | contig 11526 bp, 8 predicted proteins | sample SS_ome_10_FD_132414 | JGI IMG/M metagenome (GOLD analysis project Ga0180432, IMG submission 132414) | Hypersaline lake sediment archaeal communities from the Salton Sea, California, USA - SS_1_MS_2 metaG | ecosystem: Environmental > Aquatic > Non-marine Saline and Alkaline > Hypersaline >... | reverse complement strand
TTTACCGGCCGTGTCTTTACAGACCGTGCCCGGCGCTACTTTCGATCCGGATACACGGACATGAGGTTCGCGGCAAAGTCGTATCCCATGACCGGTATCTTCTCGCCGGTGGTCGCCGGCCAGTCCACGTAGGACGCCTGGTAGGGATGCTTCTGCGCCTGCTCGAACAGGTGGAGCGAGGGCTGCAGATCGTTTATGATCTTCTGGATCTCCACGTACTTCCCGTACCGCTCATCCATGTCGATGGTCGCGATGGCGTCGTCGATCATCCCGTCAATCTTCGGGTCCAGCAGCCACTCGTTCTGCTCCCAGGTGGGCGCGGAACTCGAGTGGTACCGGGACGACAGGATGGAGCCCGCCTCCGGGTAGTGGGGCGCTACGAAAACGGTGACCACGTTGGGGCTCTGGTCCTGGTTCCCCATCTCCTCGACCACTGAGAGCCAGGGGACCTTCACCACGTTGGTCTTTACGCCGATGTCGCTGAAGTTCGACATGGCAAGGAGCGCCACCTTTTCCTCGTCCGGCACTTCCGCGATCCAGTGTATATCGACCGGATATTCGTCGAGCTTGCCGTAATACTTCGACTTTTGAAGCTCGGCTTTGGCCTTGTCCAGGTCGCGCGTGGATCTCGGGAAACCGGACCAGTGGCCGGGATAGCCGGGAGCAACCGGACCCTGCGCCAGGATGGCGCTCGGGAAGATCTTGTCCACGACGGTCTGATAGTCGAGGGCGTACGCCAGGGCCCGCCTGAAGTGGACGTCGTCCGTGGGGGGCTTGCGCGTGTGCATCAGGAAGGAGAACATGGTCCCGTAGGACATGGTGGCGATCTCAACTCCCTCCAGGGCGTCGAGGGAGTTAAGCGCCTCGACCGACTGCCACTGGTCGCCGATCTCAAGCTCCTTGCGGGACATCATGGTCCTGACGGTGACCGCCTCGGTCGTGCCGATGAACTTGACGATATCGGGCGCACTGGGTGCGAAATAACCCCAGTAGCCGCCGAATTTCTCCATGAGCACGTATTCCTCGAGCCGTACGTCCTTCGCCTTGTAGGGGCCGGAACCCGCGTCGTTGGTGAGGAGCCACTCCTTCGCGTAATCTCCCATGTCACCATAGGTTCCGTCCGCCTTGATATTAGCCATGACCAGGTCCTTGTTCAGGATGTAGAGCCGCACGAGGGTCACGAGGAAGGGTCCGTAGGGCTCGGAGAGCGTGAACCTGACGGTGTAGTCGTCGACCGCCTCGCTGGTCTGAACCTTGCCGAGGTACATGTATCCGTACCCCTCTCCGATGGTCGTGATCCTGTCCATGGTGAACACCACGTCTTCAGCGGTGAGAGGCGACCCGTCGTGAAACTTCACGTCCTTGCGAAGGTGGAAGGTCCAGATGAGGCCGTCCGAAGAGGTCTCCCAGCTTTCGGCCACGTGCGGCTTCACACCGCCGTCCGGCGTGGGATACACGAGGGTATCGTAGATGTTCACGAACGCGGAGGAGCTCGAGAAATCCGACCCCACCGCGGGATCGATATAGGTCGGCCACGCGAAGGTCACCCGAAGCTCACCCGGACCGGCCGGGGCCTTTTCAGCCTCCTTCATCTCCTTCGGGGCCTCCTTTACCGCCTCCTTCGTTTTTTCCATCACTTTCTCATCCGCTTTCTCCTTGCCGCCTCCGCCCGCGAAGAGGGCCATGGCAGGCAGGAGCAGCATGAAAACCAAAACAACGAGCAAAACCTTTTTCATGTTTCGTGCCTCCTTATGAAAGTGTTCGAAAATACCCGCATAAATATCGATGTGAGCCACTATACTATCATATTGTTGTAATAATGCAACCAGATTGACCCGCGCCGCGCCGCTCAGGTCTCCTCGCTCAGCACCTCCTCCGAGACGATGAACAAAGGATTCGCGACTTTCTCGAGCGAATCCAGGAGCTTTTCCTGGTATCCCGAATCGAAGAACGCCTCTTCGAAACTCCGCGTGTCCGGCCAGTATGCCTCGGTGATGTACCGGTACTTCAGGGGCCGGGCCTGCAGCTCGTTCACGGATCTTCCCTTCACGTGGGTATAGATATTTTTAACCGCGTAGAAATCGCTCTTGATGACGCCGGGAATCCCCATGTTCTCCTTCTGATGCTCCGTGGTCCTCCACTTGAGGAAGGCTTCGTGGTCCGCTCCCTCCGGGAGTGTGTAAACGACCGTCAGCTTGACCATGTGATGTCGCCTTTCGTCATTTAATCTTCAGCCCGCGGTCCGCTCCGGTGAGTGTACGCCCGCCCTGAGCGGTAACCGCGACGATGTCTTCCACCCGTATACCGAACTTCCCCGGAATATAGACGCCCGGCTCGATACTGAACACCATCCCCTCCTCCAGCGGGGTCGTACCGCCCGCCTGTATCCAGGGTTCCTCGTGCACGTCCAGGCCTATGCCGTGACCCGTGCGGTGAATGAAATACTCGCCCTTCCCGCCGCGCTCGATCACCGAACGCACGGTGCGGTCCAGCTCTTCGGCCGTCATGCCCGGCCGCACGGCCTCCCGCCCCGCGGCATTGGCGGCGAGGACCAGCTCGAAGGCTTCGAGGAACTCTCTTCCGGGCTCGCCCAGGAACACCATGCGCGTGATGTCGGATTTATAGCCTCCGAGCGAGGCCCCGATATCGATGATGATTCCCTCCCCCTCTTCCAGCTTCTTGTCGGCGCTGAAATAATGGGGAAGGGCGGCGTTGAGCCCCGCCGCCACCTGTGTGAACTCCACCCGCTGGGCACCGTCCTCCCGGAACGACTTCTCCGCGGCCCAGGCCACCTCCGCCTCTGTTACGCCCGGCCTGCACGCAACAGCGGCCGCCGCCACCGCCCTGTCCGCCAGGGCCAGGGACCGGGCAAGCGCGTCTATCTCTTCGGGCGACTTTCTGATACGCTGCTTCGCGATGATCGGGTCAACTGCAAGGGTACGCTTCGGCCTGACCTGCTCGAGCACGGCGAGGAGGAAATCCGCGCGCATCGAGCCGTCAATCCCGACCGTGCCGGGCCTGTTTTTTACGATTATGGATTTCGAGAGTGCCGCCTCATAGCCGCCGGCGTCGTCCCAGGTGAGAAGCTCGACGTCGGTAAAACCCGCTATCTGCTCCTCGTTGAGCCGGGGTGCGACCATCTGCACCTCGTTCTTCGTTACCAGGAGCAGGCAGAGCCGCTCGTCCGCGAGGGGAGTCCCCCCAAGCAGATAGTGCATTGAGGCAGTGGGCCCGATCACGGCGCAGCCAACCCCGTGCTCCGCGAGTTTTTTTTGGAAGACCGCCAGTCTGTCCGTCATGTTAGCCTCTCAATCTGTACAGGAATCCTCTTTTTCATCGGATAAAGCGGGCGTACTATTACGATCAGGGTCATGCCCCGGTTTATCCGGGGCATCCAGTTTTATTTACATGGATCACCCGGATAAACCGGGTGATGACAAACTAAACAAGTCTTCCTCAGCTCAGGAAGACCCCTATTTCGACCGGTCGCTCAGCTTGTAGTACTTTTCCGCCTGTTCCGGCGTGATGAACCCGTTTTTCAGGTCGTCCTTTACCAGCTCTATGTCCCGCTCCTCCGGATTGCCCCAGCCCGCTCCTGTCCCCGTCATGACGCGAATCACGTCGTCGGTATTCAGGGTGAGGGCGTTGACCACCCCGTGCTTCTCGCTGCTGCCGTCCGTGCGCCGTATCTCAACGTAGTTGGACGAGCCGTGGCGCGCGCCGGCCAGGGGCCAGGGCGGAAACTTCGACCTGGTGTAGGCAGCGGTAAACCAGGCGTTGTCCGAGCGAATGCGGTACTCGATGCACACCCCCTTGCCGCCCCTGTACTTTCCCTCGCCCCCCTCCTCGTCATGGAAGCTCATCCGGTCCACGTACAGGCCGTTTCGCGCCTCGTTGATCTCCGCCGGGCAGTTGAAGGTCTCACCGTGGAACCCGGAGAAAACGGCGGAGTTCCCGTCCATCCTGGCCGAGGCGCCCCATCCCCCGAGCTCCGGCTCGATGATGGAGTACTGGCGCCCCGTGTCCGGGTGGGTGCCGCCGAAAAGGGTGCCGCAGATGGATGCGAAGCCGCCGGCAGGGAGCCGCTCGGGCATCCGCTCGGCAAGGGCCCGCCAGATCAGGTCGTACAGGCGGATGTCCACCTCGTAGTAAATCCCCATGGCTGCCGGCCTGCGGGGATGGAACACGCTCCCCTCCCTGGTCAGCACCTTGAGCGGCCTGAAGGTTCCGCCATTGCAGATCGTGTCCGTTGAGCTGAGGGATTTCAGCATGAGCTGCGAGCTCGTCACCGCTGAGTCCCTGCTGATGTTGAAGGGGCCCGTGTCCTGGTCGGGGTTCTCCGTGAGGTCCACGATGAACTCGGTATCCGTTATCGTTATGGTGACCTTGTAAACCTGGCCGCTGTCCTGCTCCTCCGAGAGCGTGAACTTCTCGTGGGGAAGGTTCTTCAGCGCGGCGAGCGTGACGCGCTCCCCGTAGTCCATGTACTCCTGAAGGGCATGGAGAAAAGCCCCCTTGCCGTACTTTTCCACCAGCTCGAGCACCCGGCGCTCCCCGGCCCGTATGGACGCGATTCCGGCCCAGAGGTCACCCTGCAGGAAATCGGGCATCCGGCTGTTGGCGTAGAGTATGTCGAAAACCGGGGTGATCGGTTTGCCGCGGGAAAAGAGCTTTATACCCGGAAGCTGCAGCCCCTCCTGGAATATCTCCGACGCGTCCGTGGACATGGAGCCCGGTATCATGCCACCGATGTCGTTCCAGTGCGCTATGTTCGCGGACCAGGCCACGATCTCCCCTTCCGCGAAGATGGGCATCAGTACTATTACGTCATTCAGGTGGGTGACGCCTCCGTTGAAGGGGTCGTTCGTTGTGAAGATGTCCCCCTCCTCGATGTCGCCGGGCCCGTCGAACTTTTCAATGATACGCTTGACCGCCTTGTCGAGCATGCCCACGAACGCGGGAATGCCCGCGCCCGAGCTGGCGAGCTCGCCGTCCTTCGTGCAGATGGCTGTGCCCATGTCGAGCACCTCGTATATGATCGCGCTCATGGCGGTCCTGCGCATGGCTGCGAACATCTCGTCTGCCGCCGCCTGCAAAGAGCTCTGTATGATTTCAGTCGTTATGGGATCGTAGTTTTCTTTCATTTCGTCTGTGCTCCCGTGTTTATGTGAATGTTGCCGTAGCCGTCAACGCTGCATTCCATACCGGGCATGACGACGATGGTGTCACCCGGGTCCTCAACCACGGCCGGTCCGGTAAACCTCATCCCCGGCTCGAGCAGGCCGCCGTCGTAGATCGCGGCCTCGTGCTCCCCGGCCTCGGTGTAGTCGACCTTTCTTCGTTCCTTGAGCGCTTCCTCGAGCTTTCGCCCGGAGGAGGGCATGGTTTTCAGGTCCAGCTTTCCCACGCTCGCGGAGGCAACCACATGGAATCCCACGAGCTCCACCGGCGCGTCGAGCCGGTAGGTGTACTCCCGCTCGTAGGTCTCGTGGAAGCTGTCGGCTATGGACTTTATGAGCGTGTCCCCGACATCGCCCTCAGGAAGCGCAACCTCGACCGAATGGGCCTGGTTCTGATATCTGAACCGGCCGTAGCGAAGGAACCGCATCTGAGAGGGATCGACCGACTCTTTTGTAAAGGCCTCGAGGGCCTGTTTCTCCAGGTCCTTCAGGCTCTCGTTCAGCTTCCGGCCTGCCGTATCGTCGTCCAACTCGATGATGCGGGTCAGTATGTAATCCCTGCGCAGGTCGGACATGAGCATGCCCCATGCAGAGAACACGGACGACTGCTTGGGAATGATGACCTTCCCCACGCCCAGCTCCACGGCCAGGGCGCAGGCGTGCATGCCGCCGCCGCCGCCGAACCCGATCATGGTAAAGTCGCGCGGGTCGTGACCGCGGTTGACGGACACGAGCTTCAGGGCGTTTACCATGTTGTTGTTCGCGATCCGGATGATCCCCCGGGCCGCCTCCTTCCTGCTCGTGCCGAGCTTTTCGGCAAGCGCATCCAGAGCCTTTCCCACTGCCTCCATGTCCGCGGTTACCTCACCGCCGCAGAAGTAGCCCGGGTTGATCCGTCCCAGCTCCAGGTTGGCGTCGGTGGTGGTCGCCTCGGTCCCGCCCTTGCCGTAGGAAACCGGGCCGGGTACCGCTCCCGCGCTCTGAGGTCCCACGTGCAGCTTTTTAAACTCGTCGACCCAGGCGATCGACCCCCCGCCGTTGCCGATCTCCACCAGGTCCACGACCGGGACCATGACCGGGTACCCGGCTGAGGCCCGTGTATTTTCGATCATGTAATCGGTATTGATCTTGATCTGCCCGTCGGCGATGAGGCCGCACTTGGCCGTGGTGCCCCCTATGTCGAGCGCGATGATGTTCGGTTCGTCTATGATTTGTCCCAGGGCCGCGGCCCCCCACACACCGCTCGCAGGACCCGATTCTATCATGGTGATGGGGATCTCACGGGCGCCGGCCACGGTGTCCACGCCGCAGTTGGACTGCATGACGTAGAGACTCCCCTTCATCTTTCTCTTGTTCAGGGACTCGAGCAGCCGGTCCAGGTAGTGCCGGGCCACCGGCTGTACATATGCAGAGAGCACCGCGGTGGACGTGCGCTCGTACTCACGCCACTCGCGCGTGATCTGCGAGGAGGTCACAACCGCGATCCCGGGCCACAGCTCCCCGATCTTTTTCAGCACGGTTTCCTCGTGGGCCGGGTTCGCGTAGGAATTGAGAAAACAGACCGCAACAGCCTCCACGCCCTCCTTTTTGAAATCCTCCAAAATTGCGGGAAGCCCGGTGAGGTCCAGGGGTTTCAGCTCCTCCCCCTTGTAGGAGATCCGTCCGGGCAGCTCGCGGCGCAGGTACCGGGGAACGAAGGGCTTCGGCTTTTTGTACTCCAGGTTGAAAAAATCGGGACGGTTCCCGCGCGCGATCTCAAGCACGTCCCGAAAGCCCTCTGACGTAATCAGTGCTGTTCTAGCACCGGTCCGCTCGGTGAGGGCGTTGATGATGACCGTGGTTCCGTGGGCGAAGAAGTCGAAGGCCGCGGGGTCGAGGTCCGCCAGCTCGATAACCTTCATCACCGCCCGCTCGTAATCGGGGGGTGTGGTGTCGGACTTGGCCGTTCCTATACGCTGCTCCCCTTCCGGGGAAATGTGCAGGTATACCAGGTCGGTGAAGGTCCCTCCCACGTCTGTCGCTATTCTCAGCACATCGTCGCCGTGCATATATAAAACTCCTTGCGGTAAATTGTTAACGGGGTTTCAGAAAAGCAATAACAGCATGATAAGGGCCCGCGCCTTTAAGGTCAAGTATGACGGTTATTTCGGGCATTGGCCTATCGCTTTTCTTACCTTTCACACGGTAAAGATATAAATTATAGCCGTATCGATAGAACATCCATCGAATTGTGCTTCCGGGAGTCTCTTTCAATGTACGGACTCATAGCCTTTCTTCCCATCATCCTGGTACTGTTTTTAATGACCGGATTGAACTGGGGCTCCAAGCTCGCGCTCGCCGCGGGGTGGGCCGCCACCGCCATCATCTGCGTGTTCGCCTGGAAGGTCGACCCGCTCCGCGTTCTGGGGTACTCGGTATTCGGACTGCTGAGGGCGCTTGACATTATATTCATCATCTTCGGGGCCATCGTAATCCTGAACACGCTCATACAATCAGGGGCCATGTCGGCGATAAAACGGGGGTTCAGCAGCATCTCCGAGGACCGGCGTGTGCAGGCCGTCATCATAGCGTGGATGTTCGGGGCGTTCATTGAGGGAGCCGCGGGTTTCGGCACCCCTGCGGCCCTGGCGGCCCCGCTTTTGGTGGGGCTGGGGTTTCCTCCCCTGGCCGCCGCGATCGTGGCCCTGATCATGAACTCGACCCCGGTCGCGTTCGGCGCCGTGGGCACGCCCGTATACGGCGCGCTGGGAACGCTGGGCCCGGTGCTGAGCGCGCGCGGGATAAGCGAGTCTGCGTTCGCGTCCGCGCTTATAAAATACACGGCGCTCACGCACCTGGTCATCGGCATCTTCGTGCCCCTGCTCGCGGTGGCGATCATGATCAGGGTGTTCGGCAGGGGAAACCGGCTCAGGCCGGTGCTCGAAATAGCGCCCTTTGCCCTGCTCGCCGGAATCACCTTTACCGTACCCTACTATTTCTCGGCGCTCTTCCTCGGCCCGGAGCTACCCTCCATTATCGGGGGCATCACGGGGCTGCTGGTTCTCGTGTTCGCGGCGAAAAAACGATTCCTCGTGCCGAAGACCCCGTGGACGTTTCCGGACCGGGAGGAATGGGAGCCGCAGTGGCGGGGCGCGGAGGAAACCGCATCGGATTCGGATAGGCGCATGGGCCTTGCGCTGGCGTGGGCGCCCTACGTCATCATAGCCTTCCTGCTCGTTCTGACCCGCGTACCCGCGCTGGGGCTGAAATCCCTGCTCGCGGCACGGGGGATCGACATCCCGGTGGGACTCGGCGTCGACGAGACCTACACCTTCAGGTGGGCGTACCTACCGGGTATATTTCCCTTCATGTTCGTCGGGCTCCTGACGCACCTGATCCACAGGCAGAGCCCGGCGCAGATCACGAAGGCCTGGTGCGATTCGCTCCGGCAGATATCGGGAGCTGCGCTCGCGCTCTTCGCGGGCTTCGCCATGGTCCAGCTCATGCTTCACTCCGGTACGAACAATGCCGGGCTCCCCTCCATGATAACGGTCATGGCCCAGTCGCTGGTCCGTGTATCGGGGAGGATGTACGTGTTCGTGGCGCCCTTCATCGGCGTTCTGGGCGCGTTTATATCCGGATCGAATACGGTGTCCAACATCCTGTTCTCGTCCCTCCAGTTCGAGACGGCCTCGCTTCTCGGTTATCCACCGGTGCTCATCACCGCGCTGCAGGTCGTGGGCGGAGGCATCGGGAACATGATATGCATCAACAACATCGTGGCAGTGTCCGCAACGGTCGGGGTCGTTGGCATGGGGGGCATGATCGTGCGCAAGAACATCGTGCCCGCCGCCGTGTACGCGGTTGCCGCCGGGGTATTCGTGTGGATACTCATCCTGGCGGGCGCAGGCGCTGTCTAAAGACTGGATACCCCGGATAAACCGGGGTATGACTCTAGTCGTCATCACCCGGCCCTGACAGGGTGATACATATATATAAGACTGGATACCCCGGTTAAACCGGGGTATGACCCGATTTGTCATCACCCGGCTTGTCCGGGTGATCCACGCTTATAAGACTAAATACCCCGGTTTTTCATCACCCCGGGCCTTTCGCTCCCGCAGGCTCGAGCGTTTCCCTGTGCTTCGTGTTGAGGTGGCGCATCTCGAATCCGAGCGCGGCCATGGTGATGACCGTGGACAGCAGATCCGCGGCCGGGAAGGACGCCCATACGCCGTTAATTCCGTAGACATGGGAAAAAATGAGGACAATGGGCAGCAGAACGATGAACTGCCGGGAAAGCCCGAGCAGGAGCGCGGGCATGCCCTTTCCCACCGCCTGAAAGTAAATCGACGACACGATCTGGAAGCCGATGATGGGTATCACGAGCGACATGGTGCGCAGGGCGGGCGTACCGAACGCGATGAGCGCTGTATCGGTGGTGAACATCGACACCAGCATTTCGGGAAACGCCATGATAAACGCGTAGCAGAACAGGGCGATGACTGTGGCCGAAAGCGATGCGAGCAGGAGCACCTTCTTTACACGGTCGAACCTGCGGGCCCCGTAGTTGTAGCCCGCTATGGGCTGGAACCCCTGGGCAAGCCCCGTGATCGGCATGAATATAAATGAAAGCAGACGGTTCGCGATTCCGTACGAGGAAATGGCGATCGCGCCCCCCTGTGTGCCGAGCATGTTGTTGATGATCGTGGTGATGATGCTCAGTCCCGCCATCTGCACGAAGTTGGGGAGGCCGAGCACCGTCATCTCCCCGAGCCGTGCGTTGCATATGCGTAAATGCCCGCCCCGCAGGGCAACGGCGCTCTTTCCCTTGAGGTAGTAAAGTAAAATCCAGGCAAATGAACAGGCCTGGCTGACAACCGTGGCGAGGGCCGCCCCCCTGATACCCATGCCGAGGCCGAAAATGAAAACGGGGTCGAGAATAATGTTCAGGCCCATGCCGAGGAGCATGGTGTTCATGGCCATACGTGCGTTCCCCTCGGCCCGGATCATGTTGTTGCCGCTCATGCCGAGAGCCAGGAACGGAAATCCCCAGACCACGGTATTTACGTATTCCAGCGCGTAGGGCATAACCTCGTCGGTAGCACCGAACAGAACGAGGATCTCACGGGAAAAGATGCCTACAACCGCGGCCAGTACGAGGCTTATTACGGCAATAGAGGCGAAGGCGGTACCCAGGGCGGCCTCGGCGTCTCCCATCCTTTTCTCGCCGAGCCTCCTGGATATGATGGATGCGGCTCCCACGCCGATCATCTGTCCGACCGCCCCGACAATCATCTGAAGGGGAAACGCGATGGTGAGACCCGCGATGGCGAGCGAGCTCGCTCCCCTTCCCACGAAGATCGTGTCCACCACGTTGTACAGCGCCATGACCAGCATCCCCACGATTGCGGGAACGGACATACGCATGAGAAGGGGGAATAAGCGATCCTCCCCCAGAAAGGCCGATTTATCCTGCATCTTTTCTCTCCTCGATAAGCCGCGTCGTTTTTTCTATCGTCCTCAGGGCCTTCAGGAGGGCGTCGATCTCCTCTTCCTTCAGGACCGTGAATGTCTCTCTTACGCATTCGCCGAAAAATGCATCAAACTCGTTTATCTTGTTTCTTCCCCGGTCGGTAATCGATACGAGCACCACGCGCCGGTCCTCCGGTTTCCGGGTTCTTTCGGCAAGGCCCATGCGCACCAGTTTGTCCACCACCTGGGTGAACGAACCCTTGGGCATGCCCACCAGGTCGCTGAGACCATGCATGGAAAGGGGCCCGTGATGTCTCAGCATGGCGAGGGTGCGGGCGTGCGTCTTGTTCAAATTGCCGTCGGGGTCCGGATTTTTCCCGTGCATGATCACGTGTATGAGCCGGTACGGAACCTGTATGAGCAGGCTGACTTCGTCTTTGCTGAGCCGTTTCATGGCCTCTCCCCGTATTAGTTTGTTTTTAAACAGTCTTAATTAATACTAATTTACATGTATCGAGACCAAACGTCAAACCCGAACGTGCCGAGCGCCTTGCATTTTTTCACGAGTGGGGGCACAGAGACATCGACGGTTTACGTGCAACAGGGCAGCGATATTTTCAATGGTGTTTGCGGATTCAAATTGGTGAAAAAGCGAGGCGAATAAAATAATCACCGGCAGATGATACACCGGGTGTATAATCATATTCTCACACTATTTTACTTATAGCGAAAAGGAGCCGCGTCTTTAGTAACCAATGCATAAAAACAGGGTGCTGGACGGACTGTTCGGTGTGTGCGCGGGCGACGCGCTCGGGGTCGTCATGATTGTACGCAAAAACATCGTCCCTTCCGCGATCTACGCAGTCGTGACCTGGATATTCGTGTGGATACT
>Ga0180432_10009906_pt1 | contig 11528 bp, 7 predicted proteins | sample SS_ome_10_FD_132414 | JGI IMG/M metagenome (GOLD analysis project Ga0180432, IMG submission 132414) | Hypersaline lake sediment archaeal communities from the Salton Sea, California, USA - SS_1_MS_2 metaG | ecosystem: Environmental > Aquatic > Non-marine Saline and Alkaline > Hypersaline >... | reverse complement strand
CACGTCGATCTGCGAGTCAACCGTGAAACGGCGATTGAGCGTCTGAAGATCATTGCCGCTGCAAGACCTCTGAATATACGTCTTCACAACTGTTCGCCGGAAGAACTCTCCTCCCTGGCAGCGGTGTCCGGGATCATGGCCCTGGAAATACGATCGCCTGAGATTCGCGACGAAGACTTGAAGGAGTTGACCTCTCTGGCCGGCTTGCAAGAGTTGAGTCTGCGTAGTTGTCCAATAACCGACAACGGATTGGCGACCATTTGCGAGCTTTCCACAATCAGATCCTTGTGTCTGATGGACACGCTGAGCACGGACGCCGGACTCGCGAAACTGCGGAAGCTCGATAATCTCAAGACGTTGTATCTTATCGGCGGGGAGTTCACCGACGCGGGAATACTTTCCGTCTCAAAGGTTTCATCGCTGGAGGAATTGCAGCTCAGCCAATGCGAGATAACCGATGCCGGCTTGGAACAGCTGAAGTCCTTGCCCAAGTTGCGTTTGCTCCATCTTCGCACATGTTCCAATCTCACCAACGCCGCCTTGAAACACCTCGAATCTTTCAGTAGCCTTGAAGAACTGTTTGTCGACAGCGATTGCCCGGGCATTTCCCGCGAAGTGATAGAGTCATTCAAAGAGGCGCGGCCGGATGTCGACGTTCCAGCTATCCGGATACAAGGGTTCTGAGTCCGACCTCCGATTACTCGCCCCTCGCCACGTGCAACACCAACCGCGACATCTCCGGCGGGCAGTTGAAACGCACGGGGACTTGCCCTGAGATTCCGCGGGTGACGTGCATTATCGTCGGCGGGGCGTGGAAAATACCTTCGGCGTACATTACGCCCAAGCGGCTGGGGCTGAAAATCGGGCCGATAAAGGGGAAACATATCTGGCCGCCATGAGTGTGGCCGGCTAGGAACAGGTCGGCGTCCCGGGATTGGGCCCAGGGGAGTTGGTCCGGGCTGTGTGAAAGAACAATACGAAGCGGGCCGCCGCCGGGAGTACGTGGGGGGCAATCGCTCATGTCGGCAGCCGGCGCTATCCACGGCAACTCGTTTCCCGCCAGGATTATCCGCTCGCCGCGGACTTCCCTTTCCACCCAACGCCCGCCCAAGTCGATCAGCCCATGGTCGGCCAGGGTTGCCCGAAGCCGCTCCACGTCGAAGCGGATGTCGTGGTTGCCCAGCACGAAGTAGACGCCGTGGCGGCTTTCCAGGTTACCCAACGTGTCGGGCATCCAGTCGATCAGGTCGTTGTCGTCGATCAGGTCGCCGGTGATTGCCACCATGTCGGGCTTCTGCTGGTTGCAGAGGCGCACGACCTCGCGGAAATAGGCCTTACCCACGCGGCCCGTGTAGTGGAAGTCGGAAAGGTGCATGATGCACAGTCCGTCCAAGGCTGGCGCCAGCCGGGCTACGTCGATTGCCCGGTCTGTCAGATCGAGTTCGAGAATCTCGTTGCCCGGCACGTGGACCATGTAATGGTGCGAATGTTCGTGGCTGTCCTCTGCCGAGAAGTCGTCGGCCGTGGCGACCGGGCGCCGGCGGTGCAATCGCAGGATGCTTGGCGTTCGGCGCAGGGCGATACTCCAAGCCCACCGCGCGGTCGAAGCAACCGCGGTCAGCCAGCAGACGCCCAGATAGGCCAACCAACCGATCGGAATCGTCATCCAATCGTCGATTTGGGCCGTTTGCCATGGAAACTCCGCCGCAACCATCCGCCAAGCGAACCAGATCGGCACGACCGCCATTATCAGAAAGCAGGCGGCCGTTATCTCCAGCCCCGTCCGATGCCTCAGCGGCACCGAATGCACGCGGTTGATCAACCCGACCCAAAGGAACGCGTGTCCCAACAGAGCCAGCAATAGGAGTGCGATTGTCATGAGGAAACCGAGGAGCGTTTACTGTCAGGCCCCAAGCCGCCACACAATTGTACCAGATTAATGGCCGAAAGAAGGGAACCGGCAACGTATGCGTTGCCTGAGTTGAATCTCCCGGTGGACGCAGTTCGACTTCCCGGTGGACGTGTATGTGCCACTGCTTGCCACGAAAGGTCTTGAAACACGCGAAAACGCAGCACTGCTTGCGGTTGTTAATTCGCAACGGCATCCGGCAAGCAGTGCTTTTGAATGACCGCTACGGTGACAAGTGGCTCAGCAAGCAGTGGCACATCAACGCCACACCGGTGGGTCACCTCTAATCACACCTGTGGCACATCAATATTTCTTTGCCTAACCGGCCCAATACCCACCCGCTTTGGGCCCCATTGTTGAACTATTATCGGTGGTCGGTTATCCTGGACAGATACTCTAATGAAAGTTCTCAAGGGAATATACGCCAATGAGGAAGTTTACGACTATTGCGTGTTTGGCGATGTTGGCGGCATGTCTGGCCGGCGGCCCGGTACTCGCCGAGCCCAAGCCCCAGCGGCCGAACATTCTTTGGATAACCAGCGAAGACAACGGACCGTTTCTGGGTTGCTATGGCGACGAGTTCGCCAAAACGCCCAACCTGGACAATCTGGCCGCCGAGGGCATTCTTTACAAAAACGCGGTGGCAAACGCGCCCGTCTGCGCACCGGCGAGGTCAACGATCCTAACCGGCCTGTACGCCTCCTCGATGGGCACCCATCACATGCGCAGTTACAACCGGGTGCCGGAGAAGATTCGCTTCTATCCCGAGTACCTTCGCCAAGCCGGATACTTCTGCTCCAACCATCGCAAGACCGACTACAACATCAAGGACGTGCCCAAGGATATTTGGAACACGGCCAAGAAGGCTTACCGCAGCCGGCGGCCGGGGCAGCCGTTCTTCTGTATCTTCAACTTGGGCGTCTCGCACGAGAGCTCGCTGCACGAGGTCGACCCGGTTGTGCCCGAGTATCTCGAAGAAGATTTTCAGTTGCCGCCCTATCATCCCGACACGCCCGAGATTCGTAGCAACTGGGTCAACTACTACAAGATCATCACCGAGCTGGACGCCCAGATCGGCAAGATACTCTCCGACCTGGAAAAGGCAGGGCTGGCCGACGACACGATCGTTTTCTATTACGCCGACCATGGCGGTATCCTGACACGGAGCAAGCGGTTTCTCTACGACTCGGGCGTGCGCGTGCCTATGATCGTGCGGTTTCCCGAGAAGTATCAACACCTGGCTCCCTCGAAGCCGGGCACCACCACCGACCGGCTGGTCAGCTTCGTCGACTTGGCCCCAACATTGTTGAGCCTGGCCGGTGTAAAGATACCCGACCGGATGCAGGGCGAAGCCTTTCTCGGCCCCCAGACCGCCCCGCCGCGGGAATACGTATACATGTTTCGCGGCCGGATGGACGAACGCTACGACATGATGCGGGGAGTTCGTGACAAGCGATACAAATACATCCGCAACTACCTGCCGCACCGGATATGGGGCCAACACCTGAACTACCTGTGGCGAATGCCGGCCACGCGGTCGTGGCAGAAGGCCTACGAAGAGGGGAAATGCAACGAGGCCCAGAGTGCTTTTTGGGAAACCAAGCCGACCGAGGAACTGTTTGATCTGAAAGCCGACCCCTGGGAAGTCAATAATCTGGTCGATAGTCCGAAGCACAAGGAGATACTCTCTCGGATGCGGGCGGCCAACCGGGCCCATCTGCTGAAGACTCGCGACGCCGGGTTCCTGCCCGAGGGAGAAATGATCGCCCGGGCCGGCAAGGACACCATTTACGAAATGGTTCGCGACGAGAACCGATACCCGCTCCAGCGGCTCATGGCCGCCGCCGAACTGGCCGGCAGCCGCGAACCCAAGGCGGTCGACAAGTTGATCGGCCTTATGGAAGACGAAGACGCGGGCGTAAGATACTGGGCAGCCACCGGCTGCGCGGCCTTGGGCAAGAAATCGTCCGCGGCGGCCGATTCGCTGACGGCGTTGCTCGACGATCCGTCGCCGAACGTGCGCATCGCGGCGGCCGAGGCCCTTTGCACAATCGGCCGCACCGCAGACGCCCTGCCGGTGTTGGAAAAGCTGCTCGATCATCCCAGCATGCCGGTTGCGTTGCACGCGATCAACACGTTGGAGAACATCGGCGAAAGTGCCCGCCCGGTGCTTGATGCCATGAAGGAAGCGGCCGAGACCGGAGAGAAGAAGAAAGCCAACTACATCACCCGCGCCGCCACCCATGCGGTTTCGCGGCTGGAGGAAGAATAACTTGTGGGGTGCGGCGCTACGCACCGCCGTCGAAGAGATACGCCGGGTGGCTGGGGCAAAGCGCAGCGGTGCCCCAGAAGATGGCAAGCAAGCGCAAACACCAACCCGAAGCGCAAGCGAGGACGGAAACGGCTGACAATGTAGAGTCGCGTCGTAGTACTGACGCCGCTCTCCTCGCTTGCGCTTCGGGTTAGTATAACATGGTGCGCCGCGACGCACCCTACGAAAAAAGGAATACGATACTTACGATGAGCGATTCACCGACCGGAGACATGTTCGAGCGAATTACCGGCGAGATTAAGAAGATATTCGTCGGCCAGGATGAATTGGTGCTTGGCACGTTGGTTGCCCTATTCTCGGGCGGGCACGTGTTGATCGAAAGCGTGCCCGGCTTGGGTAAAACGCTCTTCGTGCGCACCATGGGCAAGGTTCTCGGCTGCCGCTTCGGGCGGATTCAGTTCACGGCCGACCTGATGCCCTCGGACATCACCGGTTCGCCCATCTTCGACATGAAGACGCAAGAATTCCGCTTTCGTCCCGGCCCGGTCTTCACGCAGCTTCTATTGGCCGACGAGATCAACCGCTCGCCGGCGAAGACGCACGCCGCGCTGCTGGAAATCATGCAAGAGTTCCGCGTCACCGTCGAAGGCAAGAGCCACCGCATCGAACGACCGTTCCTGGTCATGGCCACGCAGAACCCGATCGAGTCGGAAGGCACTTACAACCTGCCGGAAGCTCAGCTCGACCGTTTCATGTTCAAACTGATCATCGACTACCCGTCGCAAGAGCAAGAGGCCGACATCTTGGCCATGCACAGCGTGCAAGTCGAACTGGACACCCGGCTGGAACAGTTGGAGACTGTCACCAGCCCCGAGGAGATCATGGCGATAACGGCCCAGTCGGGCGGCATTCTGGTGGATCCGAAGCTGTTGGCGTATATCAACGAATTGGTCCGGCTGACCCGCAGGTGGCCGCAGTTTCACATGGGCGCGTCGCCCCGAGCGGGCATCGCCTTGATGCAGGGAGCCCGAACGCTGGCCGCTTTCCACGGCCGCGAGTACGCGGTGCCCGACGACGTGGTCGAGTTGGCTCTGCCCACGTTGCGTCATCGGGTGATTCTTTCCGCCGAGGCGGAAGTCGAAGGCCATACGGTCGACCGTTTGTTGGGCGATTTGATCGCTTCGGTGGAGGTTCCCCGCCTGTGACCACTTTGGCGATAGTCTTGCTGAAGCTTTTGGCCGTGGCCTTGCCGTTGGGCGGTTTGGCTTGGGCATTTCGGATTTTCCCCCGACCGCGAATGGTCTACGTGGCCCTAGTGCCGGCCGTTTTTACCTCGTTGCTGCTGGGCCTGCCCGAGGCGGTGTGGCTGATCCTGGCCATCGACGGAGTGTTGGGGTTAGTGCTGCTGATCGATCTGCTGACGCTACCGCGAAAGAAGCATTTTTCCCTGAAGCGAGAATCGCTCAAGATCGTATCCTTGGGCAAGACGCACAAAGTCTCCGTCACTCTTATCAACCATTCGGCGAAGCCCCGGGCGTTATACGTGCGCGACGGGGTACCCGCAGGATTGAACGCGGAACCGGCCGAGTTTACATTCGCCTCCGCGCCCAGCAGCCGGACGATCTTGCATTATGATCTGCATGCCAGTCGCCGCGGGGCTTTCCTCCTGGAAGAAGTTCACCTTCGCGCGATCAGCCGATTCGGTCTCTGGCAGCGGATGTTGAGTTACCCGGCCGAAACCACGCTGAATGTCTATCCCGACATGAAGCAACTCGGCCAATATGCCATGCTGGCCAAAACCAACCGGCTCAGCCTCTTGGGTGTCAAGCGCACCCGGCGGATCGGCCAGGACCACGACTTCGAGCGGCTTCGCGACTACACGGTCGACGACAACTACAAGCACATCGACTGGCGAACGACGGCCCGGCGAATGAAGCTCACCGTTCGCGATTACCAATCGAGCCAGAGCCAGCGGATCGTGTTTCTGCTGGACTGTGGGCGGATGATGACCAACGAATCGGCCGGCCTTAGCCTCTTGGACCACGGTCTGAACGCGATGTTGATGCTCAGCTACGTGGCCCTGCGGCAAGGCGATTCGGTAGGTATGATTTGTTTCTCCGACACAATCCACCGCTTCATTCCGCCGAAGTCGGGCATGACGCAAATGAACCGCTTGATCCACGCCGGCTTCGACCGCTTCCCCACACTGTGCGAGTCGCGTTACGACCAGGCCTTCCGCTATCTGGCCTCGCACTGCCGCAAACGCTCGCTGGTGGTGCTGATGACCAACGTGATCGACGAAATCAACGCGAATCAGGTAGAGCGTTACTTGAGCAATCTCGTCGGCCGGCACCTGCCCTTGGGCATATTGCTGCGCGACCGGCGTCTGTTCGAGGCCGTCGAAGCACACCCGTCGGCGGAGCATAACCTTTGGACCGCCGCCGCAGCCGCCGAGATTCTAACCTGGCGCCATCAAGTCCTCGGCGACATGCAGAGTAAGGGCGTGCTTTCGCTGGACGTTTTCCCCGACGAAATGACCGCCCCGCTGGTAAACCGCTATCTTGAGATCAAGGCGCGGCATTTGTTGTAGGGCTAAAGGTTAGTAGGGCAGGCATTCCTGCCTGCCGGGTTTTCGTTGACACTCGTCGACCCGCCGATTATCTTGGCCTCATGGAAATAATGACCGGCACCCCCTACGGCAACTTTGATTACAGGACACCGAGAATGATCCGAATCGCCTTTATGACACTGGCTTTGTGCATCACCGCCTCGACTGCTTTCGGCGACGACTTCGAGACCGAGCGTATGCACAATTGGCACCAATGGCGCGGCTCGGATGCCGACGGGCTGGCGCCGCATGGCGATCCGCCGACCGAGTGGAGCGAGACGAAGAACATCCAGTGGAAGGTGAAGATTCCCGGCGAGGGACACGCCACGCCGGTTATCTGGGGGAACCAAGTGTTCGTGCTGACGGCCGTGAAGACCGAGCGCGAGGTCGAGTCGCTCGCTCCGCCGGAAGCCGAGCCGCCCGGCGGTTATAGGACGTTGCGACCGAAGGCTTTCTACCGATTCATCGTGCTTTGCATCGACCGCCAATCGGGCGACATTCAGTGGAAACGCGTCGCCTGCGAAGTCTTGCCGCATGAAGGTCGTCACCGCACCAACACCTACGCTTCGGCCTCTCCAACCACCGACGGCCGGCGGTTGTACGCCTCGTTCGGCTCGCACGGCGTCTTCTGCTACGATCTCGACGGAACCCTGCTCTGGAGGCGCGATTTGGGCAACATGATTACCCGTCGCGGTTGGGGCGAAGCAACGTCCCCGGTCATCCACGGCGACTCGCTGATCGTCAACTTCGACCATGAGAAGCAGTCGTTTCTCGAAGTTCTCGACGCAGCCACCGGTAAGACCAAGTGGCGCGTCGAGCGCGACGAAGTCACCTCCTGGGTAACGCCCCGGGTGGTCGAGTACAAGGGCACTTCGCAGTTGATCGTACCGGCCACGCGACGCATCACCAGCTACGACCTGAAGACGGGCAAGATCATCTGGGAGTGCGGCGGGCTGACGACCAACGTGATTCCATGCCCGGTGGTTTACGAGGACCTCGTAATCTGCATGAGCGGCCACCGCGCCACCGAGGTGCGTGCCGTGAGGCTCGATTCGCAAGGCGACGTGACCGACGACCCGAAGCAGGTCGCCTGGCAAGTCCATCGCGGCTCACCGTACGTGCCCTCGCCGCTGCTGTACGGCAAAAACCTCTTCATGACCAACCGGAACTTCGCGATCTTGACGTGTCTCGACCCGGCCTCCGGCAAGGTCCTGATGGACAGCACGCGGTTGCCGGAGATGGGAAGTCTCTACGCCTCCCCCGTCGGCGCCGCCGGCCGCATCTACATCACCGACCGCGACGGCACGACGCTAGTGATAAAGAACCAACCCAAGCTGGAGGTGTTGGCCACGAACAGGTTGTCCGAAGGCATCGACGCCTCGCCGGTAATCGTCGGCCGCGAGTTGTTCCTCCGCGGGCAGGAGCATCTGTACAAGATCGTTGCCGAGTAGACTGTAGTAACATGAAAAGGGTGGCACCGATTATTGTTCTTCCTCCCCTCGCAATCTCGCCCGAATGGTTTCCAACCGTCGGGCCAACTCCTTCTCGAAACCTCGGTCCACCGGGCGGTAATACTCGCGGTCGATGCCGAGGTAATCTTGCTCGGCTATGCCGTCGGCGTGGTCGTGGGCGTACTGGTAGCCCTCGCCGTGGCCGAGTTGCTTGGCGCCGCCGTAATGGGCATCTCGCAAATGTACCGGCACCGGAATAACTCGCTGGCTGCGCACATCGTCGCGGGCTTCGCCAATGCCGAGCGTGGCCGCGTTCGATTTCGGGGCGCATGCCAGATACGTCACGGCCTGAGCAAGCGTCAACTGGCACTCGGGCAAACCAACCAACTCGCACGCATGGGCCGCCGCAACCGCCAACGGCAAAGCGGCCGGGTCGGCGTTGCCTACGTCCTCGCTGGCCAGAATCACTATACGCCGGGCAAGGAACCGCACGTCCTCGCCGCCTTCGAGCATCCGAGCCAGCCAATACAGGGCCGCGTCCGGGTCGCTGCCGCGAATGCTTTTGATTAGAGCGCTAATCGTATCGTAATGCGTGTCGCCGTCGCGGTCGTACTCGACGGCCTTCCGTTGCATCGACTCGGCCGCCAGTTGCCGGGTAAGCTCGATGGGCGAGCCCTCGGCCGACAGCACGGCGACTTCCAGAGCCGAGATCGCCCGACGCGCATCGCCGTCGCTCATGTCCGCCAGCGTGTCCAGAGCGTCTTCATGCACGTTAATCTTGTATCGACCCAGCCCCCGATATTCGTCTTCAATGGATCGACGCAGCAGCGTTTTCAGTTGCTCGTTGGAAAGCGGCTGAAACTGGAACACCCGGCTGCGGCTTATCAGCGCGCTGTTGATCGTGAAGAAGGGGTTCTCGGTCGTGGCGCCGACCAGGATCACCACGCCGTCCTCGACGTCGGGCAATAGCACGTCCTGCTGGGCCTTGTTGAAGCGGTGTATCTCATCTACGAACAGCAGCGTGCGGCGGCCCTCGGCGGCCAAGAGATCGTCGGCTTCGGCCAACAACGCGCGGAGATCCTTCACGCCGCCGGTGACGGCGCTAAGTTGGCGAAAACGGCTGCGGCTTTCGGCGGCCAGAAGCCGAGCCAGCGTGGTCTTGCCCGTGCCGGGTGGTCCGTAGAAAACGACCGACCCGAGCCGGTCGGCCTGGAGCAGACGCCGCAAGAGCTTGCCTTCGCCGAGAAAATGCTCCTGGCCGGCGAACTCATCGAGCGACCGCGGTCTCATCCGAGCGGCCAGCGGCCGAGCCTCTTCGCGGTTGGCTTCCTCGGAGGCTTCGAACAGAGACATGCGAACCTCGTTTTTCCGTTCTCAAGTCTACGGCAGATCGTGGCCCATGCGGTCGCGTTTTGTTTCCAGGTATTTCTTGTTGTGCTCGTGGATGGGGCCGACGATGGGGACCTGATCGACCACTTCCAAGTCGAAGCCGCCGTAGATGAAGGCGTCGGTCTTCTTCGGGTTGTTCGTAAGCAAGCGAATCTTCGACAGGCCGAGGTCCTTCAGTATCTGGATGCCGACGCCGTAATCGCGACTGTCGGCATGGTGGCCCAAGGCCAGATTGGCTTCGAGCGTATCCATGCCCTGGTCCTGGAGGTTGTAGGCTTTGATCTTCTCGGCCAGTCCGATACCGCGTCCTTCTTGCGGCAGGTAAACGAGCACGCCGGCACCTTCGTCGCCGATCATTTCCATTGCCAGTTGCAACTGGTCGCCGCAATCGCATCGCAGCGAGGCCACGAGATCGCCGGTGAAGCAGGACGAGTGCAATCGCACCAACGGGGCCGCCGACTTCGACGGATCGCCCATGACTATGGCCACCGGCTGCTGGTCTTCGTACTTCACGCCGTAGACGTATATTCGTCCCTGTCCCCACTTGGTCGGCATGTCGGCTTCGGCCGTGTGATAGACGAGCTTCTCGGCATGGCGACGGTAGCGGATCAGTTCTTCGATGGTGATGACTTCCAGGTCGAACTTCTCGGCCAGCGCGTAAAGCTCCTCGCGGCCGGCCCGATCACCGCCCTCGCCGAGAATTTCGCACAGCACGCCGCTGGGAGACAGCCCTGCCATGCGAGCCAAGTCGGCGGCGCTTTCGGTATGGCCGGCGCGACGCAGCACGCCGCCTCGCTTGGCCGTTAACGGGAAGAGATGCCCGGGCCGGACGAAGTCGCTGGGCTTGCTTTCCGGATCGACGAGTGCCTGGATGGTGGCGGCTCGTTCCGGCGCGGTGATGCCCGTCTTGCACGTCTTGTGATCGACCGGCACTGTGAAGCCGGTTCCCATCGGGCATGTGTTGTCGTCGACCATCGGCGGTAGATCCAGCCGCTCGCTGACTTCCGGCATCAAGGCCATGCAGAGCTGACCGCGTCCGTGGGTGATCATGAAGTTGACGATTTCCGGCGTCACCTTCTCGGAAGCACAGATGAAATCGCCTTCGTTCTCGCGGTCCTCCGCATCCATCACGATAACGATTCGCCCATCGGCGATTGCTTCAACCGCCGCGTCGATAGTAGAAAGTCTATGGGGCACGGAGTATCTCCAGCCAAATAAGGGGGGTGGTGCGCGAAATGAGCCAGATGGGCTCCAGTCGCCATTATAGATGTCCCGGCGATGCGTTTCCAGGGGCCGGGTGTTCAGAACGCCGAAGTCGGGGTTTGTTCCATTTTTCGGCGAGTTAACGGTGCGAGGGCCGCAAATCGTCGGCTGAATACATGGAACTGCCCCCTATGGTCCCCATACCCGTATGGCAGACCCCCGACAACCATATATGCCTGTCCTTTTACGCTTTGTCCTTTTACGCTTTTACGCTCTCTTTTTGCGCTTGTTCCTTGCTGCACCCGCTGCTGCGAACATTAGAGTTCAGAGCATGGCACCCGAAGTTTCCCCCGCCTGTCAATATCGGCCAACTGCGCAAATTCACCCAATTCTGCCGATTTTCTTGATTATGGCGATTGCGCGGCCGATACCAATAGCTGTCGGTGCGCGTCGGCGCATCTACGGATTTCCCCCGAAGGCTCAAAATAAGGGCAAATGAAATGATTAGACGTCTATCTCTAGCGATTTTGGTCTGTGGATTGGCTATCGCCGGCAGCGGATGTTGCGGCATGCGTGGGCTGGCCTGTGGCGGACCGTTGGGGGCATGCGGCGGCTGCGGTTCGTGCGGCGAGGTCGCCTGCGGCGGATGTGTCGACGACTGTGGCGTCGGTTGCGGCGACTGCTGCGAGCAATCGT
>Ga0180432_10009905_pt1 | contig 11530 bp, 9 predicted proteins | sample SS_ome_10_FD_132414 | JGI IMG/M metagenome (GOLD analysis project Ga0180432, IMG submission 132414) | Hypersaline lake sediment archaeal communities from the Salton Sea, California, USA - SS_1_MS_2 metaG | ecosystem: Environmental > Aquatic > Non-marine Saline and Alkaline > Hypersaline >... | reverse complement strand
CGGTTAAGATGCTGCTGTATATCCGTGTTGAGCGTAACCACGGCGACCTTGACGTCCGGGAAATACATGCTGACATCGAAGTCACGCAGCGTTTCGCATATCCGGACCTCGGCTTCAAACCTACCATCCTCCTCTATCAGGCCCTTCAGGGCTTGGCCATAGCCGGGGGCGCCGGGAGAGTAGACGAGTATCACGGGGACGACCGGTTCCTGCGCATATAGGGATGCGGGCAGCAGGGAGATCAGGACCAAGACGACAAGGAGCATTGACTTCATGCACAAACCATCCCGGTCGTGCTTGAAGAGTGTTTCGAGAGAGTTGTTTCAAGGACCCTCTCGACCCGCCTCGACCGGGTTCCGCAGACCCACTGGGAAACCGGATAGTCGGCGCTGCAACTGGACGGAAAAGGACTTATAAGAAAGGCAGGTTCTGACTAGGTTGTCAAGGGGAGCAGAGATTGGTCGATCGGAGGCTGGTTGGAATACTTGGTATTGCGGCGATAGTCTCTACCGCCTTCACCGTTCTCTTCTTCTCCGAAACCACGGAGGAGAAGATGGAGATAGTGAAGGACTACTGGCAGACCTCCAGCCTCGAGGGGTGGCAACGTCTCCCCATGGCCGAGAAGATCATCCCCTACACGCTGAGCATAATCATGAAGAAGCCCGTGCGTGAGATATCCATAAGGTTCGGGGTTCTGAGGAACCGAACCTTGGATGTGAACTACACAGGCTGGGAGTCACTCTCCCTTGAGGAGAGGGCGATCAGGGTTGGCGATCTCGGCTACCTCGATGCCAGGGCCTCGGAGGTTTCCGAGAAGTACGACGTGGATAGACTGAGTCAGCGGACCGATTTGACCTTGGGGGGCGAGGAACGCCGGATACTGGTCCTGGACTACTACCCGTGTATGGAGGCCCTCGCGCCGGAGACCTCCTCGATAGAGATCCCCTACCTGTTCGTGTTCGTCTTCGACCTCGACGGCAACATAACCCAGTACTACTCTGGATACTGGGACTTCTTCGACGACAGGGCGAGGAGTATACAGGGCCTGACCATACAGCTGAACGAGAACTCGACCCGCTACGCCAACGAACAGAACATGGCGGCAGGGTCGATTCCGGTAAGGGAGAGCCTTCGACTGTTGGGCGAGGTCGTCTTCGAGGAGCTCCGTCCAGACGATCGCATCTTCGTCACCTACAGGATCAGCGGCGGAGGCGTTCTCGGCGAGCAGGCGGTCATGCAGCTGATCCGGATCAGACTGGACGGTGAGTATCTGGACCCGCTGGTCAACGTCCTGAAGAGGGTCTAGTCACCAACGGTCCTGCCCTGGGACGGAGGGGCTCGGCGGAGACCGAACAAGGAAGCGGGAAAGCCAAAGCTATTTATCGCGTGGGGGAGCCCCTCAGCGTGATGAAGACATATCTTCTAGTGTACCATTCAAGCGAGGGGGCAAAGCCGTCCGAGGTCGTCGAGAGGGTCAAGTCCGTTGGTTTCCAGGTGATGAAGGGCTACTACGATTTCGTCTATGAATGGGACGAGCAGCATTCTGTGGAGGAGGTCCTGCGGATCGCGGATGTCCTCCACGGTGTCCTGAAGGGGACCGGCACCACATTCAAGCTGGAGACCAGCCCGGAGTGAACCCTCGATCCTCGCCCGTCAGGATTCCCTGGTGACCGAGACCTCCCGGTAGAGTCTCCTCCCCACCATCAATGTGTAGAGGGTGAAGCCGGCCATGATCGCTGTGCCCGTGACGGCGGACCACTCGGTAACGTATACCCAGAGGAGGGCCCTGTCCTTGATCTCTATCGCCCTCTCGTTCAGCTCGGCCAGCTCATCTATCATCCTCCTTATCTGATCATACGACCCCTCGTAGTCGGCCTCGAGAAATGCCTCCTCCGCGATTGACCTGCCCCTATCGGCCTCGGCTATGCTTCTCTCCAGTTCCCCCGTATTGGCCCCGAAGGCATCGACAAATTCGATGACGGCGAATATCAGCTTCTTCTGGACGCTATACTGGAAAAACGCGTTCCTGAGATCGTGAACGAGGTATACGTCCGTGGGTATGTCCTTTCCCACCGAGTAGTAGATCATGTTCAGCAGGATGTCCCCCCCGTATTCGTTCTTTCCGCTGGCGGTGAACCAGCTCTCGTCGACGTCCACCCCAACCGCCCAGTTCTCTGCATCCTCCTCGCCGTAAGTCCAAGATATCATGAACTCGTCCTCCGGGATCTTGGCCATCGCCGGTTTCTTCGCCACGGCCCAGATCCTGCTCCCCGGCCTTGGGTGCATCGGCCTCGTCTTGTGGCCCGTGAACCTCTCGATACTTAGTGGAAGGAAGGGGGTTAGAACCGGCGGGTTCCCCTCCCTCACCTCCACGGTGAACGGGACATCCTCAACGCTCTCGAAGGTGGGCGTGAAGTCCTGGGGGAAGACGCTCGCGAACTCATTCTGCACCAGCGAGTTGTAACCCTCATCGTCGGGCCACAGGGTCAGTATGCAGGACACCCCGTCCTCGACGGATTGCTTGAAGCGGTTCATCTCAATTCCGCCGAACCAGTCCATCCTCGGTTCGAGAAGCAGGATCAGGTCATAGGCGTCAAGCAACCTCTCAAGCGTCCTCGGCATGTATATCCGTGTGACCTTCTTCGCATCGGCGTCGCTCATCACCCCTCCCACGTCGGTGGGCAGCTCCTGCCACTGTACTGCGAAGTCCAGAGATAGCCAACCCAGTACCGGCGACTCCCCGTAGCTGGTGTCGCCGATGCACAGCACGCCAATCCTGTTCGTGGCCTCGAAGTGGCGGGTACCCAGGGCTATGGCCGGGGCGAGAAACAGGATTGCCAGCACCGCGAGTAGACGGGGACTCACATGGAGGCTCGATCTTCAATCGATAATAAGTTTGCGTCTTCAATAGGACGCCGCGAGTCTTGAGCCCTGTACCGGGAGACCGCCACGTTTCCATCGGATACCTGCTGCATTTCCGAGATCCATCGTCTCTGGGCCGCTGTTATCGAGTTCTGGACCTCGTGGTTTCGATATCCCGGTACAGCCTCCTTCTCACCATCAGGGTCCAGGTCAGGAACCCGGTTATCACCAGTACCCCGGTTACTGATAGCCACTCAACTATGTACACCCACAGCAGAGCGTTTTCCTTGATCTCGACCGCCCTCGACTCGAGCTCGGTGATCAGCGTGAAGACCTCCTGCATGCTGGAGGCGGCTGAGTCGAACTCCTGGGACAGGTAGCGGTCGTCCACGCCCGCCTTCAGGTTCTCGATCTCGGATATATCTCCCTGAAGCGTGCGGCTGCTCGCCCCGAAGTTCTCTATGAAGTCGAGCAGTGCGTAGAGATTACCGAAACGTATCTTGTACTCCGCGAACTGGTTCCGGAGCTGGTGGACGATGACCGGGTCGGATGGGATATCCCACCCGCATGCGTACCAGGCGATATTGACGAAGATGTCGAGGGAGAACCGTTCTTGGCCGTCCCCGCCCCACCAGGATCCCCACATGGGGCTGACGAACTGGTCCCCGGTTGCCCAGATCCTCGACTTCCCCTCCCCGTACTCCCAGGATAGGAGTAGCGGGCAGCTGGTGAACCCCAGCCCGGCGAAGGCCGGTATGGCCGTGGCCCTGGCCCACTCCGTCGCACCCTCCTTCTTGAATAGCGCCCGAGTGTATCCAAAGGGCTGGACCTTCTCTATTCCGAGTGCCTCGAAGGGCCAGATCACCGGGGGCAGTGATCTATCGTCGGATATCTCGAGGCTGTAAGGCTCTATGCTATCCATCCCGCCGGCGATGAACCTCTCCTGGTCGTGGGGGAAGAGCTCCTGGAGACCGGAGTTCATCCAGGGCTCGTACATCTCGGCGTTCCCGCTCTGGGTGAACCCGAGCGATCCGACGCCCTCCTCGCTTAGCGCCCGGTACATCCACCCGATCTGCAGGTTCTCGAAGTGGCTCAGTATAGGTTGATCGAAGACTATGTATTCGTACTCGAGAAGATCCCGGAAGGTCCGGGGCATGTATATCCTGACGAACCTCCGGAGCTCATCCCTGGTGAAGATGCCGGCATGTATCGACCTCGACACCACTAGGGTGCCGCTCATGGAGGGTTCGATCTGCGCGAACGCGGAGATAGGGCTGTAGCTGGGGTCGACCTGTCCGATGGCCAGGAGGTCTATCCGTGCCCCCATAGCCGGGGTGATTAGGATACAGGCCAGTGTGGTCAGGGTCAGAGCCCCGTGGGTTACCTTCACCGCCAAGCATCCAAGTTTCGAGCGCTCTAATGAATGCTAGTATAATCAAAAGCATTCAGGGGGAACAATCATAAGGGAGATCGACACATTCCCGGGCGGGATGAGAATGAATTCGACCTTGTTTCTCACAGGCCTAATCCTGTTTAGCGCTATCTCCGGAGTTGGGGCTGCCCCCGCGGCCGTTCACCTGACATGGGAGGGAGATCCGACCTCATCGGTCACGGTGAGTTGGCAAACGTCGTCGGTAACCGAAGGGGTTGTCGAGTACGGAAAGGCGCTGCCATACGGTTTCAAGGCGAGTGACGGGCACGGCACGATGCATCACGTTAGATTGACGGGTCTCGAACCGGGCACCATCTACCACTATCGTTGCGGTTGCGAGGGGGACTGGAGCAGCGACTCGACCTTCAGGACCGCCCCCGCGGATGACCGGGCCTTCAGTTTCGTTGCATTCGGCGACTCCAGGACTAACTGGGATATTTGGGGCGAGTGTAGCGAGGCGGTCCTGGCCTCGGGGGCAGAGTTCTCGGTTCACACCGGCGACCTTGTGGAACAGGGCGGGGATCAGGCTCAGTGGGATATCTGGTTCTCCGAGGCCGAGGAGCTCTTCAGGCGGAAGGTTATGATGCCCGCAATTGGCAATCACGAGGATAACGATCCGAAGTACTTCGAGTACTATGCGCTGCCCCACGCCGAGGACTGGTATTCCTTCGACTACGGCAATGTCCACTTCACCGTGCTGAGTACGGAGACGGATATGGAGGGTAATCAGAGGCAGTGGCTAGAGAAGGACCTGGCCTCAACCAACGCGACCTGGAAGTTCGTCCTCTACCACCAGCCCATGTACAGCTCCTCCTCGCACGGCTGTTACCGGAAGGCCTACCGGGCCTGGGGGGACCTCCTGGACAAGTATCACGTGGATATGGTGTTCAACGGGCACGACCATACCTACGAACGGACCCTTCCCATGGCGGATGACTGGATAGTGGATGACCCGGAGGATGGGACGATACACGTCGTAACCGGCGGCGCCGGGGCACCGCTGAAGCGACTGGTGGCTCGCGGTCCGTGGAGCTCCTATTTCCTGAGTCACTATCACTTCGTACTGCTGACGGTGGACGGAACCGAACTTCACCTGGAGGCGCGCTTCTACAATCAGACGGTGTTCGATGAGCTTCGCCTCTCCAAGGCCGTCGTGCCCGATCTGTCGGTGGAATACGTGAAGGCCGAGCCCCGCTATCCCCGCCCGGGCGGCATCGCGACATTGGTGGCGGGTATCTCTAACCTGGGGAGCAAGATGAGCCCCGCAATCGTGCTCGATTTCAGGGTGAACGGCGATACGTTATCGACGGTATCGGTACCGGCCATGTATCCAGGAGAGAGCCGTAAGGTCGAGACAAGCTGGACGCCGGATCGGGCGGGAACCCATGACCTGGAGGCCATCGCGGACCCCGAGAATCGAATCGACGAGGGTCTGGGAGAGGACGATAACGTTGCGCTGAGCTACGTCGTGGTGGCGGAACCGGGCGCTGACCTGGTCGCGGAGCAGATAGAGGCGTGGCCTGTCATCGCTGAGCCGGGAGATCCGGTGCGCCTCCGGTTCACCGTGTCTAACCAGGGGTCTGCACCCTCCGCCCCCTTCGAGATGGAAATGAGTATCCAGGGGGACGGGACCTACCTGGAGCCCGTGTCCGGCCTGAACCAGGGGGAGAACCTGACGGTGGAGAGGACGTGGAACTGCAGCTCCGGCGTCCACTGGATCTCGGTCCAGCTCGATCCTTCCGGGGATATTCCGGAGATACGGGAGGACAACAACATCCGCAATCGGAGCTTCTCTTACGAGTATCTCCGGGACTCCGGGCCGGCGCGTTTGTCCGAGGGATTCAACAGGGGAGGTTCGGCAGTGCTCTACTACAACCAGAGCCAGGGGACGATCCCGGATAACTGCACCGGCGTTGTGGTGGTATGGGGTTTCGACGGCTGGAAGAGGCCGAATATCGGCTGTATCCCTGACAATACCTATGCCCGGGGCATGTTTGAGACTTTGATGGATAGGGTGTCCGATGAACTGTGGATGGCGAAACTGCCGACGGCCAAGGATACGGGCTGGATCGACATTAAGTTCCAGGACCGACAGGCCCTGCCCCGATACACCGATACCAATGACGGATACTTCTGGCTGGTGCCGTCGGTTGAATCAGTGGAGGAGCTGCTGCTCGAGTACTCGGAGGCTATAGAGAAAGCCCGGTCGACGGGTATCGAGGTCCGGCAGTTCGAGGAGGCTCTTGAGAGCTGCAACCGGACATTTCAATCGGGGCATTGCTCGGCGGCCTACGAGCTGCTGAGCGAAGCGATCGCCGAATGTCGGCGGGTCGAGTGCTACTACTTGATCGATGCCGTTCGAGGCGACTACCAGGAGGCGCTTGAGAGGGGCATCGATGTCGCCAGGGTCAACAGCTTCCTCGTGGCAGCGGAATCACAGGCCGAGGCCGGCAACTACCAGGGGGCGAAGAGCTACCTCGACAATGCTAGGGATTTCCTGGAGGAGCTGGACGAAGGGGCGAACATCATGGCGGTACCGGCAATTCTGGGTCTTCTATCCTTCCTAGTTGCGGTGAGATGGCGAGAGAACTTATGATCGACATCTTCGGCGGCTGCGAAGGGATCGTCCGTTACCTGAGCCCGATGGCCGCGGTCGCGATCGCCGTCCTCATCGCGGGAAACTGCCAAGGCCAGAAGTTCGAGGCCCTATTGACTGGCCAGGTCGACGAGGTCTCGAACCCGCTGATCAAGTGGTTCAGGGAGGAGCCCCTCGTGGATGCCACCTCCGTTCCCACAAGGCCCGGCGGTCTGGTCCATGACAGGGACATCAAGCGGTTCGTCAGGATCTACTTCCCGCGCAGCTACGGCGAGGTGAAGGACTACGAGTTCATCATGCTGCACTCGCCTGTCATGTATCACCTGGAGCAGAAGCATGCGGTATGGATGCATGACGCCATCGAGGAGGGCTCTAGTTCCCTGAGCGCGCCGGCATGCATGAGCGCCCATCCCGACATACACAATGCCTGGGTGGGATCGGTTCTTTCAAGCGCCCTTCCCAACGACTGCGCGGCGGTTATTTCTGCCGGGGGCCCGGAGGGAAAGGAGACATTTCACATTATCGTCAACCGGGATTTTCCTGAGCCGATCCTCACTCCCTTCATCGACCTCGGCATAGAGAAATTCATCGGATACCATGCGTTCAGGATCATACCGAGGCAGGGGGTCAGGACCGTGGCCTGGCAGATAGGCGGGTTTTCGGGAAGGGTCCCGTATATGGCGACCTGGGAGTACGGCGAGGGAAGGACGATGACCTTGGGGGACTCCTTCGGCCTTGCGTTCTGGAGTGATTACGCAGGCAGAGCGTCGCAGAACGAGTACGGCCTGGATATACTGATGAACATGGTACTCTACCTGATCAAGAGGGAGGTACCTACCGACGTGCTGGTCTTCCACCGGATGAGGACCACCTTCACGCGATTCAGGACCGAGATGTCGCTATTGATCTCCCTCGCGGAGTTCGCGCAGAGGTTCGGGGCAAGCGACGCGGCGATCGAGGAGGTTGTCGATTCCCTTAGGGAACAGGGCGAACTGGCGGAGGAGCTGTACATGAACCTCGATTTCGAGGAGAGCCAGCGGGTAATCGGGTCCGCCTTCGAGGAGTTCGACGAATCCGAGTCCAGGATCAAGAGGCTGAAGGAGCGGGCCCTGATGTGGGTCTACCTGATCGAGTGGATGGTGGTCACCGCCACCATCATGCTCTCGGGATATCTGGTCTGGAGCATTATGGTGAGGAGGAGGCTCTACAGGGAGGTCTCCGTCACCCGGCTGGAGCACGAACGCTGAGCCACTACGAATTCGCCCGTTCGACCTCCTCGCGGGCTATCTTAGACCACATGTCGAAGCGCTCTGGATGGTGCTCACATGTGTGGGTGTCCTTGAGGATCATCTCCAGGACGCAGCCGTGCTCGCCGGCGACCTCTATCGTGTGCCTGATGTAGTCCCGGATCATGCCCTTGTCGAACCTGCCGACCAGGTGGTGGGGGCGCGGCTTCCAGGAGAATATGTAATCGCCCTTCATCTGGGGGGCGCACCTGTCGACGTCGGAGAAGGGGGAGATCGAGATTCGCCTGATGTTTGGTATGGTGAAGACGTCATCGAGCTTCTGGGCCAAATCCTCGCAGCAGCCGTACCCGTTGAGTCCGAAGGGCTCCAGCAGGCGCCTCTCGTACGCGAGTGAGAACTCCAGGTGGTGTCGCGGACTTACCTGGGCAAGTTCCTGCGCCTCCGCGCTGGCCCACATGTCACAGGGACGAACGCGGTCGGGGTCGAAGCCCGGCTTCGGCAGCTCATCGGTGTAGCCGTTGCCGCCCGAGCTGTGGTAGGTGGCATCGTTGTTCAGCGAGAGGAGGTTCTGGTCTATGTACTGGTTGAGCACGTGGGTGTGACCCTCGACCAGCAGGGACATCGCCCTGTGGAGCATATCGGGGTGGCGGTACATATCCGCCATCGTCTCCTTCAGCCCCCGCCAGGCCGTGTACTGGGCCATCAGGTGGTAGGATATGCGGCTCACCCCCTTGAGCCTCACATCCAGGATGTCCCCGAGCAGACCCTCGGCCTCCTCCAGCTTCCTCTCCGTCGTCTGTTCGTCGTGGGTTATCTGCGGGAAGCGCAGCTTGTCCAGGTCGGAGTCCTCTTTTATAACCGGATCGAACTTCCACGCGCCCCTCTCCTCGGTGCTGGGTATCCTCTTCCCCTCCAGCCCCCATCCCGTGTTGTGCACGGCCTTCTGGACCACCCACTCGGCCTCTATGACGGTGTCGTCTTGGAAGTGCTGGTGGTAGTATATTCGGTGGCGGAGGTTCCACTCCATTCGTCTCGCCTCCTCACCTTTGCAGGTGAGGCGGGAGTCGGGGAGCAGCTCCTGCCAGGAGCCCTCCGGGAAGATCAGTATCATCGGTCTGGCCGGTTGGAGGCTGTTGTGCCTCTTCCAGAGCTCGCGCCGTTCCTCCTGGATCGGCAGTGCCGCTATCTCGGCGACCTGTGAGGCGAGTTCTCGAAGGGTTTCGCGATCGGCGGATGAGATCATCTTGATCTCCTTCTGGATCTGGGAGAGGGTCGGTATATTAAGCTTCCCTGGAGCCGTCGAGTATCCTGTCCCTGCCGATTACCTCCACCACATGGGAAACGGCTCTAGGCCGCGTTCAAAGGCGAGCAGAGCTTGTAGATTCCCAGTATCCTCCTGCTCCCGCTCAGGCTGCCTATCTCCGATATGACGGCGGTTCCGTCGGAGAGTATATCTATGAGGTTGAAGGTGTTGCCGTATCTCGCCTGGTACCTGCGGCTGGACAGGGTGTTGGCGTTGACCACCACGGTGTCGTCGATCCTGTAGGCGTGGGCTATGTGCCTGTGCCCGGTCAGAACCATATCCACCCTGTTCTCGAGAAGGTGGGCCAGAACGTCGCCGCAATCCTCTATCGGGAACTTCTCCCTGGTGTGGGGCAGGGGGAGGACGTGGTGGTGGAGGGCAACGATCTTGACCGAGTGGTCGCCGGCCTCGGAGATCCTTTCGGTGAGTTCCCGGATCTGGGTCCTCCCGATTCGCCCGTCCTCCTCGTCGAACTGGGAGCTGTTGATCGCGTATACGTGAAAGTCCCCGCCGTGGAAGACGGGATCGAGTTCGCCGATCCTCTCTCTGAAGAGCAGGTGTCCGAGGTGCAGGAGGTCACGGGGTCCGGGGAGGATAATCTTGGGGCTCGAGATCTCGGCAAGCCGCTCGGTGGCGATATCGTACGAGTCGGTCAACCCGTCGTGGGTGAGGTCGCCGCAGTGAACGACGAGATCCGGTTTCAGGCGGTTTATCCTGTTAACTGACATCTCGTAGGCCTCGCCCAAGAAGTCGGGGAGGTTCGAGAAGTGGGTGTCCGATATCTGCACGATCCTGGCTATCCTGTCACCGCTCGCCCCGGCCAGCCTGCTCGCCCTCTTCACCGACCTGGAGAACTCGTCCAAGGTCTTGCTCTCCACATTCAGGACCTTCACGTCGACCGACTCGCCGGGCAAGATCCTGATGGAATTGAAGTTGTGGTAGTCGCCGGCCCTCGTCTTGTGGCTGGAGACGGTCCCGGAGTTGACTATGACCGTGTCCTCCACCCTGAACATGTTGGGCGAGTGCCTGTGACCGTTCAGCACCAGGTCGACGCCGTAGCTCAGTACGCACTCCAGCACGTCGCCGGCATCGACGATCATGCTCCTCTCCCTCCCCGCCCTGGGGACGGGGATCAGGTGGTGGTGGAATGCGATGATCTTCGTTCTCCCTCTGCCCTTCTCCCTGAGTAGCTTCCTCATCTCCTGAAGCGACTTGGCCCCGAACCTCCCGTCGTTCCTGTCCGGGATCGTGGTGTCGAACCCGGCTACGAGCACCCGATCGTCGACGTAGAGCGGCTGAGTGGGCCCCACGAACTCGTCGAACAGCTCGTAGCCGACGTTCCTGGCGTCGTGGTTGCCTATGATGTAGATGACGTCCTTCTCGATCCTGGACAGGAGCCTCCTCGCCAGCGTGTAATCCTCCCTGGTGCCCTCCTGGGTGACGTCCCCCGTGTGTATGTAGTAGTCGGCCTCGGACCGGTTTATCATGTCCACGGCGAGCTCGTACGCGTCGGGGTTGAACTCCGGGCGTTCGCTGATGTGGGTGTCGGAGAATTGCAGGATCGAGATCTCGTCTTTCGGTTCTTCCAATGGGGACCCTCGACGGAGGTTATATATCGTAGACCGTCGATAGTAATTAATGGCAGCGTTTCAGGCGGCTTGAGTCGATATGTGGGCTGAGAAGAAGGAGGATGTGGTCAGGGCCTTCATGACCAAGGGGGTGCTGACCGTCGATGAGAACGACACGGTTCTGGAGGCGGCCAGGTTGATGGCGGAGCTGGATATCGGTAGCCTGATAGTTGTCCGGGATGGGGTCCCGGTCGGGATACTGACCGAGAGGGATATACTGTCCAAGGTTGTGGCCGAGGAGAGATCCGCCAAGTCGCTGAAGATATCGGAGGTTATGTCCTCCCCGGTGATAAGCGTGCAGGCCGACAGGACGGTGTCCGAGGCTCTGACGTTGATGGGCCAGAAGGGGATAAAGCACCTGGTCGTGAAGGACGGTAGCGACGTCGTGGGGATGTTCTCCCTGGCAAACGTGGTCGATCTCGAGAAGTACAGACTCGGCATCGTTTGAGGAAGTGGAACGGG
>Ga0180432_10009903_pt1 | contig 11531 bp, 8 predicted proteins | sample SS_ome_10_FD_132414 | JGI IMG/M metagenome (GOLD analysis project Ga0180432, IMG submission 132414) | Hypersaline lake sediment archaeal communities from the Salton Sea, California, USA - SS_1_MS_2 metaG | ecosystem: Environmental > Aquatic > Non-marine Saline and Alkaline > Hypersaline >... | reverse complement strand
AGGACTTGGCGTTCTCAAACGTTGCCGGGTCCCCTGGACGCATCTTCTTGTAGAACTCCTCCAGAGCTGACCTGGCCTCCTTGGAGGGATCCCGCTCTATGGTGCACTCCAGATAGCCGTGCTCTGGCATGTTGTCCACCGAGGCAAAGAGTTCTTGAAGCTCTTCGTCCGAACCCTCGTTGATGGGACTATCGGGTAGCCCATCATCAACGGCCCCGAGCGCTCGCAGGAGGACAGTCACCGGGATCTTACGCTTGCGATCGACCTTCACCGAGACGATGTCGCGCTTGCTCGTCTCGAATTCCAACCACGCGCCGCGATTGGGTATCAGCTTCGCCATGCATAGAGGGCGCCCGGTGGTACGCTCCTCATTAATGGTGAAGTACGCCCCGGGAGATCGAATCAACTGGCTTACCACGACCCTCTCGGATCCATTGACGATGAAGGTGCCATTTTCCGTCATGAGCGGGAACTCGCCCATGTAGACCTCTTGAACCAAGGGCTGGTCCGTCTCCCTATTGTACAGTAGCACCGTGAGGTACAGAGGCGAGGCATAGGTCATGCCTCGGTCGCGGCACTCCTCCTCATCATACTTCGGAGTGTCGAAGCGATAGCCGAGACCGAACTCTGCGTTCATGGCTTCGTCGAACCCGGGAAAGTGCAGCTCCAGCGCCTTGTTGAAACTGACAATGGGAGAGATCTCTTCGAAGAGCTCGCGCAACCCACTCTCGCGGAACCACTCATACGAGTTCAGTTGCACCTGGATCAGTGGAGGAATGGGAAGCACGTCCGCGATGCGCGCGTACGACTTGCGTCGCTCCCACTCAGCCAGACCGACCCCCTTCAGGACCGAACTCCCTGTAAGCACCATCAGTTGCTATCTCCTTGAGACCCTAGCCCCCACCTCATACCGGCACCCGAAGACCACCCGTCAATGCTCCGGGTAGCAATGAGATAAGGATAGAATACTGTCGACTCGCACATGCGGGAATGCCCAACAGAAGGCGGACCAACATCTCCCAACAGCCCGAACCAGCGACACACAACAAGCCGCTTCGCGCTGTCGCGTCAAGAGGACGGAGACAGGAAAGAAGACTACGGACGCTCCTAGCAATACCGCGCAGATTCGAGAGAAGTCCCAGACGACGATACAAATGCAGCGTCTCGCAAGCACAACCTACCCATCGGGCCTACCGCAAACTAGTATTATATACGTCTGCAGCCTTTTGGTCAAAAGCCCAAACGGGACACAGAGCCCCGCCACTATGTGGGGCGTCTTAGCACACACGGCGCCGCCCCACACGCAACTGGCGGTTCCCCCGGCTGGATCCCCCTGAGGATGAGCGACCCAGCCACTCCCCATGCAGACGCCCGGCAGTCCATGGGCACAGCCTCAGTGCTCTGTCGACGGAAGCCGGTGTGGGCATCCGGCATCTTCATCTGTCCGCCGGCGACGTCCGTCCCACCCGGCCGGAGCCGCATCCGTGCCGGCTACCCGCACTGCGAGTAACCACAAAGGCGGCATACCACGCACCCTTCACTCGTTTCCAGTATGCTACCACACTCAGGGCACTCCGGACAGATGTCATCCGCGCTTCCGCCGTCGATCCGCGGCTCGTCGCTGCGGATCCTGGCGCCAATCTCCGGGCCCATCCCTCCGTCTCGTGCGTCAGTACCATGCGCAAGCCTCGCTCCTGCTCTGGAGTCCGGTGTCATGTAGCGCTCCAGAGCCTTGGCGATCCCGTCAGCGCAAGAGAGCACCGATCCGCCGTTGTGCCACGAGGGAGACGGACAACGGATGCCCTTCAACTGGCGGGTGATAGCTGCGGGATCCACACCCGACCGAAGGCCAAGAGAGATCAGTCGGCCAACAGCCTCGGAATGGGAGGCCATGCACCCACCTCCCTTGCCCATCTGAAGGAACACCTCACACAGGCCATTTGCATCCTCGTTGATCGTCACGTAGAGGTATCGCCCACAACCTAGCGAGATCTTCTCCGTCGAGCCCTGGGTGATGGATGGCCGAGCGCGAGGCTGATGACGTTCAGACGTGCGCTCGCTCTCTTTCGCCAGACCTCGATTCAGTACCTGAGCCTGCCGGCTGCCGTCCCTATAGATGGTCAGCCCCTTGCAGCCGAGTTGGTGCGCCAGGAGATAGGCCCCCTGCACATCTTTCTGGGATGCTGTGTGCGGGAAGTTGATGGTCTTCGACACTGCGTTGTCAGTGTAGGCTTGAAAGGCGGCCTGCATCCGCACGTGCCACTCGGGGGAGACTCTGTGTGCAGTCACGAAGACCGGCGCAATGTCATCAGGTATCCCATCGACACCGCTCACATCGCCCGAGTCCGTCAGCCCGCGAATCAGCTCCTCGCTGTAGAACCCTCGCGCCCGTGCGACCCGCTCGAAAGCGGGATTCACCTCCGGCAGGTTCTCACCTCCCAAGATGTGCTGCCGTCGATAGGCCAGGGCGAATAGAGGCTCTATCCCGCTGGAAACTCCAGCGATGATGCTTATCGACCCGGTGGGAGCTATGGTGGTGGTTGTAGCATTCCTGATTCCACTGTGCCTGATCCGCCGGGCCAGATCATCCCAATCGAACTCCGGAGCCTCGGACAAGACCTGCACCTCACCCCGGTCTTCTAGCGGCTCTTGCACAGAGATCGGCAACCTGCCCTCGGAGTAGATGGACCCCTCGAACGCGGGGAAGCTACCCCTCGTCTGAGCCAGCTCGAGGGAGGCTTCCTTGCTCCAATAGTTGACCGCCTCCATCACCTTCCGGGCGACGGCCTCCGCATCCGGTGAATCGTAGGGTATGCCGAGCTCGATCAGCATGTCCGCGAATCCCATCACCCCCAGGCCGATCTTCCGCGTCCTCAACGTGGCTTCTTCGATCTCCGGCAGCGGGAACCGATTGACGGTTATCACATCGTCCATGAAACGAACGGCAAGCTTCGCCACTCGTTCCATGAGCCCCCAATCGATGGCCCCATCTGCTGTCATCAGGCGTGACAGGTTGATGGATCCCAGATTGCAGCTCTCGTACGGAAGCAGGACCTGTTCGCCACACGGGTTGGTGGACTCGTAGTCGCCTAGCTGTGGTGTCGGGTTGAAGTCGTTCATGCGATCGAGGAACACGATGCCGGGCTCACCGTTGCCCCACGCGTGCTCCACGATCCGCTGGAACACCGTCGCAGCCATCACTCGCTCGGTCATCTCCCTGGTCCGGGGGTTCACCAGAGCGTAGTCGGCATCATCCTGGAACGCCTGCACGAAGAGGTCCGTCAAGGCCACGGAGATGTTGAAATTGGCGATGGTCCCTTCCTGTTCCTTACAGCCGATAAAACCAAAGATGTCGGGATGATCAACGCGCAGGATGCCCATGTTGGCGCCTCGCCGACGTCCCCCCTGCTTGATCACGTTTGTGGCGCTGTCGAACACCTGCATGAACGACACCGGACCGCTGGCCTGCCCTCCGGTTGAGGACACGGTATCGCCGGCCGGTCGGAGACGAGAAAAGGAGAATCCCGTCCCTCCACCACTTTGGTGAATAAGCGCCGTGGCCTTCACCGCGCTGAAGATGCTGGACATGGAATCGTCTACCGGAAGCACGAAGCAAGCAGAAAGCTGACCCAGCCTCGTCCCGGCGTTCATCAGAGTCGGGGAGTTGGGTAGGAACTCTCGCCGGGCCATTAGGTTGAAGAAGCTCTTGGCCGTCGCGCTGCAGTCCTGCCCGTCGGGGTAGCTCCCATCGGCAGCAGCAAGCGCTCGTGCCACTCTCCAGAACATCTCGAGCGGAGCCTCGATCGGGACGCCCGCCTCGTCTCTTCGAAGATAGCGGTGCTGCAGCACCTTCAAAGCGTTGGGCGAGAAGGTCAGCTCCCCCCCCTCCTGTCTCGCCACTGCCACGTCATCCTCAGGTTTGCCCGTTCTCTCAGCTTCCGCTATCGCCGTCATGTTTCCGATCTCCCCGCCGCGTTTCGGTTCGTTCTGCGATCCACCAACAATCCGCCAAGGCACCGCCACGGAGCCACGCCTGAGACCTATTTGCTCCTGGTTGCCAACAGTCCATCCACCGCTTGCTTCATCTCCTCCAGGTCCGCGAAGTGCCGATAGACCGATGCGAATCGGACGTAGGCCACCTCGTCCATTCCGTGCAGCTCATCCATGACCATTTCGCCAACCAGCCCATACGGGACCTCCGCCTGTCCCAGAGCGTATAGTCGCATCTCGACGTTGGCCACAGCAGCCTCGATTCGCTCCGAGGCCACCGGCCTCTTGGCACAGGCTTTCAGAATCCCCTCGTACAGCTTCTGCCGATCGAACTCCTCCCTCCGACCATCCCTCTTTATCACAAGCAGATTCACCTTCGCCACGCGTTCGTAGGTGGTGAATCGTTGTTCGCAACCCTTGCACTGACGACGTCGACGGATCGCGGTTCCCACACCTCGAGTATCAACCACCCTCGAACGCGGATCCCCGCAATAGGGACAGCGCATTATGCACCACCTCCATCATCTCCCGATCGCTCAATGGCAGCATGACAACGGGACACGTAAGCATGTCTGGAATCTTGCCAGCACAAAACACCCTGCACCACTGCGGGACAGTGAGGACACATCGAGTCGCGGCCACGAGGGCCGAATCCCCAGGTGTTGTGGATTCGTTACGCAGATCTACTACGACTAGTGGTGTTCGAGTCTATATCTTACCACAAAGACACTCGTAACGCAAGGACTTAGTCTTAAAAATGCGGGTCCGTCTTGGTCGAGCCGCTCTCTGGCCCGGAAGGTCGCGCGCAACCCGGACACAGGTGCTCTGGGACATGGACCTAGCACCCCACCCTCGGGGACCGTGACACGGTGAGCCTGATGCCGCAGCAGCGTCAGACTCGCGAGAGTCGGACCGAATTGGTCGGCCGAGAGCTGCGACCGCCAAACGCGATCGTCCCCGCCTGAAGAGACCTCGGGGCAGGACTCCCCCGCCTAGTCCAGTCGGCGGGAGGGAACGGAGTCCACCATCCCTCGTCTGCGCAAGAAGGCAGGGATGTCGAGTTCACCCGTGTCGAACGTCCTCGTCGGGAACTCGATCGTCTTCTCTGAAGGGTCCGTTCGGCGCCGGATCCTCGGCTTGCAGGCGGTGTCGAAGCCCGTCGCGATGACGGTGATCCCAATGTCGTCGCCCATCGCCTCGTCTATCACCGCTCCGAAGATAATGTTGGCCTCACGGTCAACGGTGCTCCGGATCAACTCTGCAGCCTCTCCTACCTCAGCCAGGGTCAGTCCAGGGCCGCCCCTGACGTTCAGGATGACACCCGTGGCTCCCTCGATGGTGACATCCAACAGGGAATTGGAGATCGCCCGCTCTGCTGCCTGCATCGCCCTGTCTTCGCCACTGCCCAGGCCAATGGCCATGAGCGCCTGTCCTCCCCCGGACATGATGGCCTTCACGTCGGCGAAATCCAGATTGATTAGGCCTCTTACGGTGATCAACTCTGAGATGCCCTGTATCCCCTGGCGCAGTACATCATCGGCTATCCGGAAGGCGTCTTGCACGCTAGCCCGCTTGTCCACGATCTCGAGGAGACGATCATTCGGGATGGCGATCAGCGTATCCACCTCCTGCTGCAGAGCGGCCACGCCTTCATCCGCCACCCGCGCGCGTGGCGTTCCCTCGAAACTGAAGGGCTTCGTCACTATGGCGACGGTGAGAGCGCCGAGTTCCTTGGCAATCCTGGCGATGACCGGCGAGGCCCCTGTTCCAGATCCGCCCCCGGAGCCGGCGGTGATGAACACCATGTCAGAGCCGTACAGTGACTCCAACAGGTCGTCGCTCGATTCCTCCGCTGCCAGCATGCCAATCTCAGGGTTACCCCCGGCGCCAAGCCCTCCCGTTAGCTTGTCGCCTATTCGGACGCGAACGGGCGCGCTGGATTGCATCAGCGCTTGTGCGTCGGTATTGACCGCTATGAACTCCACGCCCTCCAAGCCGACTTCGATCATCCGATCTACAGCGTTCGAACCCCCCCCCCCGACGCCGACCACCTTGATCTGAGCGAAGCCCTCTGCTGCGGTTCTCCGGTCCATGTCCTCTCCTTCCGTTCTCTCCCTGCGGCCTGCCCGACACTATCAACCAGGGAGGAAGACCTTAAGCCACTTCACAAACCGCCGATACCACTCAGACAACCCACCTGGTGCCCTTGAAGGTGCCACCCTCGAAATGTCCTGTCTCATCGCCCAGAGCAAGAGCCCTACGCTCGTCGCGTACTGCGGGCTGCTTATCGCCTCGACCAGACCATCCAGTCGCGCCGGATACCCAACACGCACCGGAAGATCCAGAACCCTGCGTCCGAGTTCCGCGATGCCGGGCGTTCCTGCGACTCCGCCCGTGAAGACAACCCCGGCGGGCAGCAATCCGTCGTATCCCGAACGCTTGATCTCCCTCCCCACTAGCTCAAAGATCTCCTCAAGTCTGGCACCGATTATCTCCGCCAATTGCCGGCGAGCGATGGCCTGCTGCGCAGCTTCTCCAAACGCAATCACATCCACGTACTCCCCGGCGTCCACCGCCTCCACAATGGCATGACCATGTTTGACCTTGAGCGATTCTGCGGCCGAGAAGGGAATACGCAGGCCTACCCCGACGTCGTTGGTGAGATTGTTGCCACCCACGCGCAACACCAGACTGTGCCAGATACTGCCTCCAATGAAGACGGCGATGTCAGTGGTTCCTCCACCACCGTCGACCAGCACCACCCCCATCTCCTTCTCTTCGCTGGTGAGCACCGCCTCAGCGGAAGCCAGGGACTGGAGAACGAGATTGCTTACCTGCACCCCTGCATCCTCAACGCATCCGATCAGGTTCTGCAGCGACGCAACGGCCCCCGTGACAATGTGTGCTTCTACCTCGAGGCGAAATCCCATCAGGCCTAGAGGATCGCGCACGCCACCCTGCCCATCAATGGTGTAGTCCCTCGGGATAACGTGGATGATGCGTTGGTTGTGGGGCACAGCGATCGCCCTGGCGGCATCCATGGCCCGATTCACGTCGTCGCGCGTGATGATCCTGTCCCCGTGGCCGATGGCCACGGCACCGCGGCTATTGAGCGAAGATATGTGCACGCCAGCCACGCCGACGTGGGCGCGCTCGATGGAGTAGCCGGAATTACGCTCCGCCTTCTTCACCGAGTTGTAGATCGCCTTCGAAGCGTCACCGACGTTGACAACCACCCCTTTTCGAAGGCCATGAGAAGGGGCCACACCCACCCCCACGACACGCAGCTCGTTGTCACTCGTGACCTCACCTACCAGGGTGCATATCTTCGTGGTACCGACATCGATTCCGACGACCGTTCTCTCCAAAGGGTCCTCCTCTGCGGTGATCCAAAGCACTGCCCGCCCGCATCCCCGCTGATCGATCTCTCGCCCGAGCCCTGCCCTGCTCCCCTATCTCAGCGGGGCTGTGATCTCTCTAGCGGACCTGCACTTCGCCTCAGTACAGGACGCGCCATCTCTCCGGCGCTGGCTCAGCGATAGGCCGGACGATCATCAAGACGCAGATCCACGTACTGGGGGTGAACCCCGCGGGCGTAGAAGTCCTTCTGCAGCGCTTCCAGCAGTCTCAGTTTGAATGACGGATCACCCTTCGTGCCAAAGTACACGGGCCACCCCTGTGCCATCACCACGCTCACACCGTGAGCATCCGAGTACGTGAACGCATCCAAATCGGGAGCCATCCGATTCAGACTCCACACCATGGACAGGACCTCTGACGGCACACGATCACCAGGCAATCGCTCTGTGTTGTCCGAATCGTTGATCCGCACGCTGCGCCCCACGATCGCCCCTCGTACCAGTATCAGCCCCGACTCGTCGACGAGATAGGATTCGCCGCGGGTCTCCCAGACAGTAGCGATTCTTCGCTCCTCAACCTCTATGCTCACCTTGTTAGGCAGCATGCTCGTGACCACGGCTCGCTCGATGCTCGGACACTCCGTCGGGATCCGCCCCGCTGATCCCGCAGGGTTCAGATGAAAGATGCTGCGCCCCTCCACACCGGATGCCGCCACGATCTGGCCCGCCTCAGCCAGACGTTGGCCCGAGACAGACACCGCCCGGACCCTGAACGCTGGATGGACAAAGAAGCAAACCAGCAGCACAGTCGCAGTGATGAGCAACACTGCTCCTGGAGCTTTGCCCCATTGGAGCGCGCCCGCGCGGCGTCTGGGCAGTCCCACCAAGTTCAGGTTCTCCGCCAGGTGCCGGTAGTCTCGAGATGACCGAGTCCTCGACCGACGGCCCGCTTTCCGTTTGGATCGACGGCCACCAGTCCCCCGTCGGGCGATGCGCTCCTTGCTCACTTCTCCCACTTTGCCGCGCATTGAGCTCCTACCCATCGGCGCTGTACGATGTGCACGAACGAAGCTTGTCCTCATGGCGCTCCACGGCGAGCTCGATGAGCCGATCCACGAGCTTGGGGTACGGAAGACCACTTGCCTCCCAAAGCTTGGGATACATGCTGATCTCGGTGAACCCCGGAATGGTGTTGAGTTCGTTGAGAAACACTTCACCCGTGTCGCCCCTGACGAGGAAGTCCGCCCGCGCCATACCGGCACAATCGATCGAGCGATAGGCATCGATGGCCATCTGCCGGATCACGCCACTGGCCTCCTCAGGAAGCTCCGCCGGAATGATCAACTCGGAGCGCCCGTCGACGTACTTGGCCCTGTAGTCGTAGAACTCGTTGCATGGGATGATCTCGCCGAGAACTGAGGCCACAGGTTCGTCATTCCCCAGCACGCTACACTCGATCTCCCTGGCCTCCGGGACGGCCCATTCGATTAGGATCTTGCGATCGTACCGGGCGGCATCGTCCATCGCCCTGATGAGCGCCTCTCGATCCACCGCTCGGTTCACCCCGACACTGGAACCCAGGTTTGCCGGCTTCGTGAAGCATGGATAGCCCAGCCTATCTTCGATCCGCTCAAGGACCGTATCCGGCCTCCCCTCCCACTCCTTCCTCAGGACCATCAGCCAGTCGGCAACAGGCAAACCGGCCGATGTGAAGATGCCCTTCATCAATGCCTTGTCCATTGCTACGGCAGAAGCGGCCACGCCCGCACCCACGTACGGGACCCCGGCAAGCTCCAACAGCCCCTGCACTGTCCCGTCCTCGCCGTAGGGGCCGTGAAGCACGGGAAAGACCACATCCACGTCAGGGAAGCCCTGCTCGCTCACTCCGGGGACTAGCTCACGGACCTCACCCTCACCCCAGCCTAAGACCGATTGGACCGAGGGAGCGCTCGCGATCGAGTCAACCTGCGGCGCAGCGGTGATTCCATCCTTCAGCGCCTTCATTGGCTCGCCGGAAGTGAGCCACCTCCCGTCCTTGGCGATCCCCACGGGAAACACCTCGTACTTGTCCTTGTCCAGGGCAGACATCACCGACGTGGCCGATACCAGCGAGACCTCGTGTTCCCCCGAGCGTCCGCCAAACAGCACCGCTATTCTCATCCTCCGCCTTCTGACCCTCACCGCCATTCCCTCCCGGAGAGAACGCTCACCAATCGCCGACCAGCTCGATCTCCAGTTCGAGCTCCAGGTGAAACACTCGCTCCACCGCGTGTTGACAGCGGTCAATCAGCTCCTTGATATCTGTCGAGCGCGCCTTCCCCAGATTGACGATGAAGTTGGCGTGCTTGAGCGAGATCTGGGCATCCCCTACTCTCTCGCCTTTCAGCCCCACCTGCTCGATCAGAAAACCGGCGGGGTACTGCGCTGTCCGCTTGAACACGCTTCCGGCACTCGGTTCCAACGGTTGGCGTTCCTTCCGACGACGGCTGTACTCCGCCGCCATCTGCTGCAGCGAGTCCACGGGCTGGGAACCAAGTGCGATCTCCACCTCGAGCACGGTCTCGCAAGCCTGTCCCTGCGCCACCATCCTCTTGAGCCGGCTCGATCGATATTCCAGTTCCAGCTCCTCCGGCCCTTCCCACCGCACTTCGCCCTCTGGATCCAACAGGAGAGCTCTCTGCAGAACATCGCCGATGTACCCACCGAACGCACCCGCATTGCCGACGACTGCCCCTCCCACTGTACCCGGGATGTCAACCGCCCACTCCAGGCCCCCCAGCCCAAGTCCCACGGTCTGCCGGGCCACGGTCCGTAGCAGCTCCCCTGCGCGAACGCGCATCAACTCAGCATTCGGTCTGTCTATCCCGCGGCAGGCGTTCTGGATCACCAGGCCCCGGAAACCCCTGTCGGCAACCAGGATGTTGGTGCCCCCACCCAGAACCATCGCCGGGATGCGCTCCTCGCCAGCTCGCTGCAGCAGCTCCCTCAAGCGCTCGGCATCGGTCGCGACCGCGAAGATATCCGCCGGGCCGCCGACTCGATACGAGGTATGGGATGACATCGGTTCGTCGATCCATATGTCGTCGCCCCACTCCCCCGCAACGACCATCTTCTTCGCTCGAGCCACGTCGCCCTTCATTCGAGCCGAAGCCTCAGCGCCTGCAACAACTCCGGTCCCAGAGTGGTAACGCTGCCAGCGCCCAGTGTGATCACGAATGATCCGGGCTTGAGGCGCGAGAGTAGCCATTCCACACTCTCCTTCATAGAACCGCCATAGTGGGCATCCTGGGCGCTCATCCGCCCCACCAGTTGACTAGCATGCACTCCCAGCACGTCACGCTCCCGCGCCGCGTATATGTCCGTTACTACGACGTGATCGGCATCTCCAAAGCTGGTTGCGAAGCTTTCCATCAGCGCCCGAGTACGGGTGTAGGTATGTGGCTGGAAGACGGCCCAGATATCCCGGCCCGGATAGTGCTCCCTGGCCGCCCTGAGCGTGGCCCGTATCTCCGTAGGATGATGAGCGTAGTCATCGAAGACCAACACGCCCCCCGCCGATCCCTTGAACTCGAAGCGCCTTCGCACTCCGCGGAACTCACTCAAGAGTTCGCTGGCTACTGTCACGTCAAGGCCGCATCCAATGACGACACACAGAGCGGCAAGAGAGTTCGTCACGTTGTGTCGCCCAGGCACACTGGTCTCGAAGTGTCCCACCAGTCGATCGTTAGACCACACATCGAAGGAGTAGCCCCCGTGTTCGCCCACGGCTAATCCGGTGGCTCTCCAATCATTGCCCTCACCGAGACCGTACGTGATGCTCTTGGGCCCTCGATCGCCAGCCGAGATGATACCCGAAAGCACTTCCCTTGCAGTTGGACTGTCCCCGCATATCACGAGCCTTCCATCCTCAGGCACGAGGGACAGATAGGCCGAAAACGCCTCGGCCACGTCGTCCAGACTCCCGTAGCAATCGGGGTGGTCCATCTCGATGTTCGTCACCACGGCGGTGTGCGGCCGAAGTCCCAAGAAGCAGCGGTCGTACTCATCTGCCTCTACCACGAAGTGTCTCCCTGTGCCGGATCGAGCATTCGTGTCCAGGTCGCCGATGATCCCTCCGACGATGAAGGTCGGCGACCAACCAGCTCTGTCCAGGATATAGGCGATCATCGACGTGGTTGTCGT
>Ga0180432_10009902_pt1 | contig 11532 bp, 8 predicted proteins | sample SS_ome_10_FD_132414 | JGI IMG/M metagenome (GOLD analysis project Ga0180432, IMG submission 132414) | Hypersaline lake sediment archaeal communities from the Salton Sea, California, USA - SS_1_MS_2 metaG | ecosystem: Environmental > Aquatic > Non-marine Saline and Alkaline > Hypersaline >... | reverse complement strand
TGGGCGGCTTTGTGGCCGGGGACCGGCGGCTGGTCGACTACCTGCATAACCGGGCCCGGTCTTTTATTTATTCCACGGCCATGCCGCCGCCGGTTTTAGGGGCGATTGCCGCGGCTCTGGATATTGTGGCCAACGAGCCGGAACGGCGCCAATACTTGCTGTTAGAGGCGGAAAAATTTCGGCAGACGCTAACCGAGGCCGGGTTTGACATCCTGGGGAGTGAAACCCAGATTATCCCGGCGCTGGTGGGGGAAAATACCCGCACTTTGGAATTGGCGGCGCGGCTCAGGGAGCGGGGACTCATGGCCGTGGCTTTGCGTCCGCCCACGGTGCCTCCCGGCCGGTCCCGGGTGCGCTTTTCCCTGTCCGCGGCCCACTCTACGGAAGATTTGGCCGCAGCCCGCACCACGATCCTGGAGGTCGGCCGGGAAATGGGTATCATTTCATGACCACCTTGGTTTTCCTGCATGGCTGGGGGGCTGACGGCACTATTTGGCGCCGCCAGATGGAGACCTTCTCCGGGCGAGGCTATTCGGTGCTGACCCCGACCATGCCTGTCTGGGAGATTTCCTGGCTCACCAGTTATCTGCAGGAATTGCTCCTGGCTGACACTGTCGTGGTAGGCTGGTCCCTGGGTGGGATGCTTCTTCTGGAAGCCCTGGCCCAGGAGCCCCTTGAACCCGCGGGTCTGGTCCTGGTGGCCACCCCGGCCAGCTTCTGCCAACGTCCCGATCATCCCTGGGGACAGCCGCGGTCTGTGGTGCGGGCCCTGCGCCGGGCCGTGCAGACGGACCGCCGCCGGGGACTGGCCGATTTTGCCAGCCGTTGTCTGGCTCCGGAAGAGGTGAGTTTTCAGGAGGACTTGCGGCAAAATTATCGACCTCGAGCCAATGGAGCCGACCTGGCTGCCGGATTGGACTACCTGCTCCACCGTGATCTGCGGCCCCAACTGCCTCGGATCCCGGCCGGCGCCGTGATCATCCAGGGTGAACAGGATGCCATCGTAGCCCCGGCCCAGGCAGAGTTTCTCCAGGGACAGCTCAACCAGGCCCGATTGGTGAGATTTCCTGAAACCGGCCACGTCCCCTTCTTCAGTCGGGCAGAGGAGTTTAATGAGGTTTTAGTGGACGTATTGGAGAGGACCCAAAAGCGCGATTCCTTGCCATAGATATTTTGGATTAAAGTATGAACCACAAACAGGCGATACAGCGGAATTTTTCACGCAGACGCGCTACATATGACCGCTATGCCAGGGTCCAACCCTGGATGGCGGCCGAGTTGCTTAGGAGCTGTCGGGAGGCGCTGGCCAAGGCCCGTGATATCCTGGAGGTGGGTTGCGGCACGGGCTATCTAACCCAGCTTTTGCGGCAGGCTAATCCCACTGCTACTGTAGTCGCCCTGGATCTGGATGTGTCTCTGCTGAAGATTGCCCAGCAGCGGTTGGCGGAGGATACCCGCATGCACTTCGTCGCGGCTGACGGCGAGGCTTTCTCCGGCGGCACTTACGACCTTATTATCGCTAATTCGGTTTTTCAGTGGTTTTCCCGCCCGCAGCAAACCCTGCAGGAATATTATCGCCTCTTGCGTCCCGGCGGCTGTCTGGCCTTTTCTGCTTTGGGACCGAACACCTTCTGCGAGCTGGACAGCTCGTTCCGGCAAGCGGCCGGAACGGTGCCCTGGCCGGAATCACCTGGAGTCGTGGCCCTTTCTTTTTCCGGCCAAGAAGAATGGCAACGGTTTCTCGGCCGGGCAGGCTTCCAGGAGGTGTTGGTGCAGCGGGAAGAGTACACTGAGACCTATGCCGCGGTTCAGGATTTTCTACGGGCCCTGCAAGGCACCGGGGCCACCAACCCGACGCCCCGGCCCCTGTCCCCCAGGGTATTTCGGCACATGGCGGCTATTTATCATCAAACTTTTGAGGTGAATGGCGCCATCCCGGTGACTTATGAAGTTATTTGGGCCCGGGCGCAGAAGCAGCCTTTCTTTTCAGGTTAGTCTCACCTGTTACGAAATGTTAAAAATTCATGTAGGGTGCGCACTGCGCACCATCAAGCTCGATCCAAAAAAGTTGAGAGGTACACAGGCTGGAAGCCTGTGCTCCCGGGTTGCGGAGGTAGCACGGGCATCCTGCCCGTGCCTGGACGGGCTGGAAGCCCGTCCTACCGGTATCAGGTAAGTTTTGGAGTGCCAAGAGAGACGATCGAACTTTTCGTAACAGTTCCTCATGGGCCTTAAGCCCACCCGCAAATTATGAAAAGTATTATCCCCCTCACCCCAGCCCTTCCCCCGCAAGCGGGTGGAGAGGGAGATGAAGGATTCCTTCTGGAGAAAACGACGAACTTGAAACTCGAAAATCGAAACTTTTCAAGACAGAGGGCTCAAAGTTGCAGGTCGGCCTCTATCTGTTTAGCTTCGGAGCGGAAAAAGCGTTTGGAAGAAAGCCGTAATATGGTAAAAATAATAGTTTTGCTTTTTCAGTCAGTCACAGAATTTTATTGATTTGAGGTTCTATGTCAGAATTGCTTTCCGGTCAGGCGGGAGAGCGGCGCTTGTTCCTGGGCAATGAAGCCATTGTGCGGGGGGCTTTGGAGGCCGGGGTGTCTCTGGCGGCTACCTATCCGGGGACGCCTGCTTCCGAGATCGGCGACCGCTTCTACGAAATTTCCCGGCAAACCGACCTGGTGTTTGAATATTCGGTAAACGAGAAGGTGGCCCTGGAGGTCGCGGCCGGGGCCGCGGCTGCGGGCTGGCGGGCCATGGCTTCCATGAAGCACGTGGGCCTGAACGTGGCCGCGGACGCGCTCATGACCCTGGGGTATGTGGGCGTCAAGGGCGGTCTGGTGATCGTCAGCGCGGATGATCCTTCCTTGTTTTCCAGCCAGAACGAGCAGGACAACCGCTATTACGCCAGGTTGGCGGGGCTTCCGATGCTCGAGCCCATGAACCCCCAGGAAGCCAAGGATATGACCCGGGCGGCCTTTGCTCTCTCCGAGGAGTTGGGTTTGCCGGTGCTCCTCCGGACCACCACCCGGGTGAACCATACCCGGGGACCGGTGACCTTGGGGGATCTGGCCGAAAGGCCCGGCATGGGCCATTTCCTGAAAGACCCGTTTACCAAAGTGATGGTGCCGGCCGTAGCCCGGGAGGCCCACGCCAGGCTCCTGGCCACACAGGTTAAGGTTAGAAAGCGGGCCGAGTCTTCTCCGTTCAATAGTATCAGGGGGCAAGGATCTTGGGGCCTGGTCACCAGCGGCGTGGCCGCGGCGTACGTCGAGGACGCCATTCTGGAACTGGGCCTGGAGGATCGGGTCACCCTGCTCAAGCTGGGCTTTACCCACCCGTTGCCGGAAAAGCTGATTGTCGAGTTTTTGCGCCGGGTGGAGCGGGTCCTGGTGGTGGAGGAGTTGGAGCCCTTTCTGGAAGAGGGCCTGAAAGCCATCGCCCAGGCTGAGGGGCTGACGCTCCCCATCCAGGGCAAAGGCGACGAACTGTTTTCCCGGCTTTACGAATACCACCCGGCTCTGGTCCGCCAGGTAATGGCTCGCTATTTTGGGGTTGCCTGGGAGGCGCCGGAACCCGCCTCGCCCGCCGAGCTCTGGGGCGAATCGCTGCCGGACCGCCCTCCCAATCTGTGCCCCGGCTGTCCCCATCGAGCCACGTACTATGCCATAAAAATCGCGCTGAAAGATTTGGGTCTGGAAGGCATCTTCCCCACCGATATCGGTTGCTATACGCTGGGACTCCTGCCGCCCTTGTCCATGGCTGATTTCCTCATTTGCATGGGCTCCAGCATCAGCACCGCCGCGGGCCTCTCCCGGGCCACCGGCCAGAAGGTGGTGGCTTTCATCGGGGACTCCACCTTTTTTCATGCCGGGCTCACCGGCCTGGCCAACGCGGTGCACAACGGCCACGATTTTCTGCTGGTCATCATGGACAACGGCACCACCGCCATGACCGGGCATCAGCCCCACCCCGGGGTGAGCCTGGCGCCGCCCGGCTATCCCGGCAAGTACCTGCCCCTGCCCCGGATAGTGAAAGCCCTCGGGGTGGAGCAGGTTTGGGAGGTGAATCCTTTTAAATACAAGGAATCCCTGAGTGCGGCCAAAGAGGCCCTGGACTCCAAGGGGATACGGGTCCTTATTTCCCAGGCCCCCTGCCATCTTTACGAGGCCCGGATCACCGGGAAGAAACGGCGGGCCCGCTTTCAGGTCATGGATGAGTGCGGCGACTGCCGCCATTGTCTGGATTATTTCGGCTGCCCCGCTATGTATTTGAAATCGGAAGCCGGCAAGAGCCAGATGCTCATTGACCACGACCTGTGCTCCGGGTGCGCGTTTTGCGTCCAGTTCTGCGAGTTTATCCGGCCGGTGAAAGCCCATGGACATTCATAATAGCGAGGCTTGGAAAATCCACATAAGGAAGCGGGTGGTGAGAAAAACGGTTATTTTTAGCGGAATTTTGGTTTTTCTCTGCATTTCCATGGCAATGGCGCAAATTCATGAGCCGCCCCTTCCGTCCAACCAGATCAATAATGGAAAACATGGTTAGCGGGAACATTAGATTGCGTATTTTCCTCACCGGGGTGGGGGGCCAGGGAACGCTCCTGGCCAGCCGCCTGTTAGGGGAAGCGGCTCTGGCCGCAGGCTACTCGCCCCAGGTCAGCGAAACCCACGGCATGGCCCAGCGGGGCGGGATGGTGGTTTCCACCGTAATCCTGGGGGACCTGAAAAGCCCCCTTATCTCCCCGGGCGAGGCGGATATTCTTTTGGGGTTTGAAGCCCTGGAGGCCTTTCGGGCCCTGGACCGCTGTCATGCCAGGAGCCTGGTTATTGCCAATACCGCGGCCATCGTGCCCTATCCGGTCTCCATAGGGAAAAGCACGTATCCAGAAGTGCATCGTTTGCTGGAACTTATGGCCGATAAAGTGGGCAGCCTCCTGGCGTTTGATGCCGGGGAACTGGCGCGTCAGGCCGGGACCGCGCTGGCGGTGAACATGGTGCTGCTGGGGGCCCTGGGAGCCACCAAGAGTCTGCCTTTTCCCCAGGAAGACATCCTGACCCTGATTCGCACCAAAACCAACCCCAAGTACCTGGAGGCCAATCTGAGCGCGTTTGGCATGGGACAGGAGGCCGCGGCCGATCCGCACAATTGGCCCAAGCCTTTGGTTTCCTGAAATTTTTCTCAATGTAGACAAAAGGGGTTTGGAGGGAAAAACGGTTTTACTCAGCTCTCCGGCCCTTTTAATCTGTCAAAGGCCGCTCTTGCAGAACCTACTCCTATTGCGAAACTTTTGACTAAGTACCGAGATATATTGCTAATCCCCCGGGGGAAATTAAAGGATTTTTGAGCTAATTAACCTTTCTAGGGCTAAACCAGCCATGGAAAAATCCCCTTTTTATACCCTGTCCCCGGAAGAGGTGTTGGCCGCCCTGGAAACCGGCCCGGACGAGGGTCTGTCCAGGGCTGAGGCCGCGGCCCACCTGGAGGAGCAGGGTCCCAACGAGCTGGCGCCAGCCAAAAAAATCTCTCCCGCGGTAATTTTTTTCCGCCAATTCGCCAACCTTCTCATGGTCATCCTGGTCGCGGCAGTGGTGATCTCCTATCTGATGGGGGAGACTCTGGATGCGATCGTCATTCTGGCCATTCTGCTGGGCTGCGTGATCCTGGGTTTTTTCCAGGAATATCGGGCTGAGAAAGCCGCCGCGGCTCTGGCCAAGCTGGCTGCCCCTACAGCCACGGTGATCAGGGAGGGGCGGGAGCTTACCATTCCCAGCCGGGAAATAGTCCCCGGGGACCTGTTGGTGCTTTATACCGGCGACCGGGTGGCCGCGGACGGCCGCTTGCTGGAAGTGGTCAATCTGAAGGCGGATGAAGCTCTCCTGACCGGGGAATCCACTTCGGTGAGCAAACACCTGAACGCCCTGGCTGACCCGGATACCCCGGTAGCCGACCGGTCCTGCATGGTTTTTGGCGGGACCGTGATCACCTATGGCCGCGGGCGGGCCGTGGTCACTGCCACCGGCATGGACACCGAGTTCGGACACATCGCGCGGCTACTGGAGGAAGTGGAGATTGAGAGAACGCCGCTGGAGCGGCGCATGACCACCATCGGCCGGGTGCTGGCCGCGATTTGTCTATCCGTGGCGGTCGGGGCGGTGCTCTTGGGTCTTTCCCGGGGGCAAGACCTGTGGCTCATGGTCATCTGGGGCATCAGCCTGGCGGTGGCCGCGGTGCCCGAGGCGCTGCCTGCGGTGGTGACCGGCGCCCTGGCCATCGGCACCACCCGCATGGCGCGGCGCCATGCCATTATCAAGCGCCTGCCCGCGGTGGAGACCATGGGTTGCACCACGGTGATCTGCACTGACAAGACCGGCACCCTGACCAAAAATGAGATGACGGTGCGGCGCCTCTTTCTGGACGGGAAAATTCTGGAAGTCACCGGATCAGGCTATGAACCCGAAGGGGAGTTCCTGGTGGAAGGCGGCGCCGGCGTTTTAGGGGAGTCGCAACCGGTGCTCGAACAAGCGGCGCGCGTGTCCCTTCTCTGCAATGATGCAGCCCTGGAAAAAGCAGGGCTCTGGCAGGTCCGGGGAGATCCCACCGAGGGGGCGCTTCTGGTTCTGGGGCGCAAGATCGGTTTTGAGAAGGCTCAGTTGCTCAAGGATTATCCCCGGGTGGCGGAAATTCCCTTCTCTTCGGAGCGCAAGCGCATGAGCACCGTCCATCTGGGGCCGGATGGACTCCTCCTGTACCTGAAAGGGGCCCCGGAAAGTGTGCTGCCCTGGTGTACGCGAGTGCTGACCCGGCAGGGGGAGGAGGCCCTGGATGAGGCGGGCCGCCAACAGATCATGTCCGAGGCCGCGTCCATGGCTTCCCAGGCTCTGCGGGTCCTGGGGTTGGCCTACCGCCCGCTGCGGGATATTCCGGATTTACTCCCTCAAAGCGAGGAAGATCGTCTGGTGTGGGTGGGTCTGGTGGGGATGATCGATCCGCCCCGGCCCGAGGCCCAAACCGCGGTGCACCGCTGCAACCAGGCAGGCATCCGGGTAATTATGGTCACCGGGGATCATCCGGCTACGGCCCGCGCCATTGCGGGGGAATTGGGCCTTCTGGCCCAGGAGGGCCAAAATCCCGGGGTGCTCACCGGCCAGGAGGTCAATGCCCTGGACGATGCCGGGCTGCTCTCGGCCTTACAAAAAACTTCGGTATTTGCCCGGGTGTCCCCGGAACACAAGTTGCGGCTGGTTAATGTCCTCAAAGGCCAGGGTGAAGTGGTGGCCATGACCGGGGACGGGGTCAATGACGCGCCGGCCCTGAAGCGGGCTGATATCGGGGTGGCCATGGGGATCACCGGCACCGAGGTCACCAAGGAAACCGCGGCCATGATCCTGGCGGACGACAATTTTGCCTCCCTGGTGGCCGCGGTGGAAGAAGGCCGGGCCATTTTCGACAATATCAAGAAGTACTTGATTTTTCTTTTGAGCTGCAATTTTGCCGAAATTCTTACCCTTACGAGCGCCATTTTCCTGGGTTTGCCTCTGCCCCTGGTGGCCCTGCAAATTCTCTGGATCAATCTCGTTACTGATGGTCTGCCGGCCCTGGCCCTGGGCGTGGACCCCAAGGCCCCCGACATCATGGACCGGCCGCCCCGGCCGCCCGAGGAGGGGGTTTTTACGCGCTCGGTCACGGTACTTTTGGTGGTGATCTCCTTCCACCTCACCCTGATCCTGCTGCCCTTGTTCGCCTATTATTTCTTGTCCAATCCCCACCGGCTCAGCGACCCGACCCAGGTCCTGATCCTGGCCCAGACCATGGTCTTTATCACGCTAATTCTGGCCGAACTGGTGAATGCTTTTAACTGCCGCTCGGATATTCATTCCCTGTTCACGGTGGGTTTTTGGCGCAACCGCTTTTTGGTGGGCAGTGCGCTCCTTTCCCTGGTGATCATGGTAGTGGTTATCCACTGGCAGCCCCTGTCCTACCTGTTTCACACCCGCCCTTTGAGCCTGGGGGACTGGCTGGTGGCCGCCGGCCTCAGTCTGACCATCTTTCCGGTGGTAGAGGTCACTAAATGGCTTCTGCGAAAACGTCGCTCCCATACAGCTTGAGCCGGTCTTTACCTTTCTCCCCGCCAGCGCCTTGATTTTTTGGAAAAAAATCGCCCAATTCTTTACGTTCTTTGCGAATCTACCGATAAGGAAAATGCTGGGTATCCAATTTTTGTGGGGTCCGGCGTTGCACAAGAATTGGATTTTTCAGAAGTGAACCTTAAGGTGGTCTGTCCATCTTTATGATGGCCGGCTGAAAACGCCTCTTGGTGGCAGACTGCCAAAAGCGGGGCGAGAAAAATGTGGCAGGCAAAACTAAGGACCAAAATTTTCGGTGGGTTTTTATTTCTGGTACTCCTTTCATCTCTCATGGCCTTTTTGGGATGGCATCACCTGAGGACTCTCCAGACGACGGTGGCACGTCAACAGACCTTTGATTTCATTGCCAAAACGGTATTGGACACCCGGCGTCTGGAAAAAAATTTTATTCTCCGGGGCGGCCGGGAATATTTAGACCAGGTGAACAAGAGCCTCCAGGCTATCAAGGACCGGGTGGCGCAAGCCCGCCAAATTCTTACTGATCGGACTGATCAGGGGTACTTGAACCAAATCCTGGATTACCTGGGACGCTATGAAGCTGCTCTGGACAATTATGTAGCCTTGCACCGCCAGCAGGATACCTTGGCCCCCGACCGTCAGCGTCGCCTGGGTCAACTGGAACAGGAAATGGTGACCCCGGGCCGAAACCTTTTGAAGGTGAGTGAGGAGGCCCGGGAGGGCCTGGGGAGTCAGATTCAGTCCCAACTGGCGGCGGCCGGCCGACTCATGGGAATCAGTGTTTTGCTGGCCATTGCCCTGGGTATCGTGGTTGCTGTGGTCCTGGTCCGCAACCTAAACAAGACCCTGAACCGGGTCATCTCCGGCCTGGGAGAAGGCTCCGAGCAGGTGGCCGCGGCTTCTTTGGAGGTATCCAGCTCCAGCCAATCTCTGGCCGCAGGCTCCTCGCAACAGGCGGCCTCCCTTGAGCAAACCACCTCATCGCTCGAGGAATTGGCGGCCACAGTGAAGCAGAACTCCCTGCACGCCGAGCATTGCAACGACCTGGTTCTCCAAACCCACGAGAAAACCCGGGCGGTGCACAAATCCATACGGGCTACCAAAGAGTACATGGAAACCATCTCCACCTCCGGGGAAAGCATCAAGAAGATCATCAAAAATATTGACGAGATTGCCTTTCAAACCAATCTCCTGGCTCTAAACGCAGCAGTGGAGGCGGCCCGGGCGGGCGAAGCCGGGGCCGGTTTTGCCGTGGTAGCCGAGGAAGTGCGGGCCCTGGCCATGCGGGCCGCGGAAGCGGCTAAAACCACGGATGATCTGATCGGCGAGACTTCCAGCCAGATTGAGCTGGGTTCGGCTCAGATTCAGGAGACTCTCACGAAATTCTATGACATGGGAGAGTCGGCCAAAAAAGTGAACGAATTGGTCGGGGAAATTGCCAACGCCAGCATAGAGCAGGCCCAGGGGATCGAACAACTGAACCAGGCCATGCTGGAGATCGACCGGGTGGTGCAGCAGAACGCCGCCAATGCCCAACAAAGCGCCAGCGCGGCTTCCGAGCTGGAGGCGCAATCAGAAAGAATGCGGGAGATCGTAGGGGAGATGGCTCTTCTGGTGGGGAATGGCCACCACCGGCCGGTGAGGACTGTGTCTTTGAGCGAAGGACAACATCAGCAGGTTATGCCTTCTCAGGCGGAGAATCAGTTTTAAACGATGACAAAAGAGCAGGTGAATTAGATATCTTCCGGGACTGCAGGTCAACTTCGCCACAGTTTGGTTTCAACTGCGGTAGCTGGCATTAATGCGTATATACTCCTCGGTTAGATCGCAGGTATCATAGAAATCCTGATAATTCCCCGCTTTTAAATCAACGGTAACGGTGAAAGGCCCGGCCAGGATGAGCTCCCGGGCCTTCACCTCCACTGCGTCCCCCTGACCCCGGCCATCGGCCACTACCAGGTGCGGCCCAAAAGAAATGCTCACCTGTTCCGGGTCAAAGCGGGCTCCGGAGCGGCCCAGGGCCGCCATAATCCTGCCCCAGTTGACGTCTGCGCCGGCCATGGCCGTCTTCACCAGGGGGGAGGTGGCTATGGTGGCCGCGGCCTGGCGGGCATTCCGGGCCGAAGCCGCACCTTGAACCACCACCCGGTAGACCCGTCTTACGCCTTCCCCGTCGGCCACAATCTGTTGGGCCAGATCCTCCAGGAGTCGGTCCAAAAGCTCCCCGAAAGGAGCGGCCTGGGTCAGGTCGGTGAGCGGTTGGTGGCCGGCCCGGCCGCTGGCCATAATAAGCACTGTGTCGTTGGTAGAGGTGTCCCCGTCGATGCTGACGCGGTTGAAGCTTTTGTTCACCGCCTGGACCAGGAGCTTTTTCAGGACCGGCGCACTGATGGCCGCGTCCGTGAACACGAAGGACAGCAGGGTAGCCATGTCCGGATGAATCATGCCGGCGCCTTTGGCCATGCCGGCCAGGGTGATCTGGCGGCCCCAGAGGCTTTCCTGGATAAAGGCGGTTTTGGGACGGGTGTCCGTGGTCATGATGGCCACGGCCACCTCAGAGAGGCCCTGGGGGCGCTGGTGGTTCACCAGGTCGGGCAGGGCCGCGATCATGCGTTCGGCGGGCAGGGGTTGGCCGATGACTCCAGTGGACGCGGGAAGAACCGAGGCTTCGGAGATCTTAAGAAGCCGGGCCACTTCCCGGGTCAGGTCCCGGGCGTGTTTGTGGCCCTGGGGGCCGGTGCAGGCGTTGGCATTGCCGCTGTTGACCAGAATCGCTTGAGCGGTGCCCCGGCGGAGACGCTCCCGGCAGAGGAGCACCGGCGCGGCTTTCACTCGGTTGGTGGTAAAAACTCCAGCCGCGGCGACAGGCTCTGCGGCGGTGATGAGGGCCAGATCCAGGCCGCCCAGCTTTTTGATGCCCGCGGCGAGACCCGCCGCGGAAAAACCCGGCACTATCACTTTTGGACCTCCAGGGAGATTAACAACCTCGGCAGTTTATTTTCCGCAGCACTTCTTATACTTTTTGCCGCTGCCGCAGGGGCAGGGGGCGTTGCGGCCCACCTTTTTCTGCTGGCGCTGCTTGGGCTGGGGGCTTTCACCGCCGTCGCCGTGGCTGAAGCTCAGCTGCTGCTCGGCCGGGCGGGCTTCCTCGGGCACTTCCCGATGGGGCTGCACCTGGAGACGGAAGAGGGTGCCCACGGTGTCCGCTTTGATGCGGTGCACCAGGTCCATGAACATTTCATAGCCTTCCTTCTGGTACTCCCGCAAAGGGTCCCGCTGGGCATAGCCCCTCAGGCCGATGCCGTCCCGCAGGTGATCCATGGAGAGCAGGTGGTCTTTCCAGTGGTTGTCCACGATTTGGAGCATGACCATCTGCTGGAGATGGTCAAAGATTTCCGGGCCGATTTCCTCTGAGTTGGCTCCATAG
>Ga0180432_10009898_pt1 | contig 11535 bp, 8 predicted proteins | sample SS_ome_10_FD_132414 | JGI IMG/M metagenome (GOLD analysis project Ga0180432, IMG submission 132414) | Hypersaline lake sediment archaeal communities from the Salton Sea, California, USA - SS_1_MS_2 metaG | ecosystem: Environmental > Aquatic > Non-marine Saline and Alkaline > Hypersaline >... | reverse complement strand
CCTCGATCTTGGCAAAGGCCTCCACGCCCCACTGGAGAAAGGCCTGGAGCACGACCTCCGTGTCCGATCGGCCCCGAAAGGCGACGCCTCGGGCGCGGAGCTCCTCCCGCAACTCGGGGAAGTTGTAGATCTCCCCATTGTAGACGAGCACGCAGGCGCCATCCTCGGAGAGCATCGGTTGGTGCCCGGCATCGGAGAGGTCGATGATGCTGAGCCGCGTCTGCCCCAGCCCCAGGGTCTCATCCGGAACGTAGGTGCCCTGATCGTCGGGGCCCCGATGCTCCAGGGTATGGGTCATCCGCGCGATCACATCCTCCCGGACGTCGGGGAGGGAGAACTCGAGGATGCCGCAAATGCCGCACATACGGACTTTCCATCTCCATCTACTGGGGACGTATCGAATCGCGGTACTTGGCCACCGCATCCCGCCCGTAGGCGAAGAAACCCACCCCGAGCAGTCCGATCAGTAGGAGCGCAACGACCGCCTTGACGCGGGGGGCGGAGGATTTGCGCAAAGGAATCCAGGGCGGCTCGAGGATCGTGACCGGCGTGGTCGCCTTGGCTTCGCTGATCTGGGTCAAGAGAAGAAGCTGTGTCGTCTCCTGAAGCAGCATCGGCAGGCTCCTGGCGGCGAGCGCCAGCTTCTCCCGTTCGTCGGCCTCCTCCCGCGTCAGTCGATTCTCGCCGTGTTCGGCATCGAAGGCGTCAAGGGCCGCTTCGGCCGCCTCCAGCTTTCGACCCACATACTCGATGTTCGACTCGATCAGCTCCCGATGATGCCGCACGGCCCCCTGATACTCCTCCACCAGGTAACGATCCATCACGTGCAGGAGCCCCCAGAGCGCGGCCGCCGTGAAGTCCGCCTCGAGATCCTGGGCGGAGATCTGAACAGTCTTCCGAGCGGGATCGGGGATGATGCGATAGCACCCGCGGAGGGAGCGGGCCAACCCGATATCGAGCGCTGCGGTGGGCGTGGCGCCGGGTGACAGGTGATCCCGGATGGTTCCGTCGCTGTACGGCTCGTCGAGCACCTCGATCAGGATCGTCTGACTGAGGGCCATCTGCGCGTAATGCATGGTCAGCGTCTCCGCCGACCGGCCTTGACCGATGGTGCTCATGGCGCCGGGAAGGCCGGGAAGGACGGCCGATTCGGTCGACAGGAGGATTCTGGTGGTCGAGGTGTAGAGCGTCGGAATGCGGGAGGCGAGCCCGATGCCAATTCCGAGAACGATGATCGGCGAGAGCAGGAAGAGCAGTCGGTGGCGCCGGAGAAATCTTCCCCACTTGAGAAGCGTCGCGGCCAGAGCCAGCTCGATACTCGGTTCGGTCTGCCGCGTCAGGTCGCTCGATCCCATCGTTCCATCCTCCAACTCAGGCCCGTAGGCTAGGCATCACCAGGTATCGAAGCACCGCCCAGGCGACCTGGAGACATGCCACCAGAGAAATCCAAGTCACCATCGCGCGATTGGTCTGATCGCGGACGCCCGCGTCCCGGCGATCGGGGATGGCCGCCAAGATGATCATGGCCGGCAGGAACTGCGCGTAGTGACGGGTTTCGAGCGAGGTGGCGGCGATCGCCAGCAGCGGAATCAACGCGAAGAGCAAGATGAGAACGGCGGGCATGGCGTCCCATCGATTCCGCAGCCAGTGCCGAACCGTCATCGCCGCCCCGCAGGCCGCCAGCGGGACGACCAGGAGTGAATAGATGCTGTGCCAGGTCTTGAGGAGGTGATACTCCTCGGCCTGGGGCTGGATGTAGGCCCAGATCGGAATCGGATACATCATCATCGAGAAAGGCGCGATCAGAAGGCGGATCGGTAACGGTTGATTCACGATCAGCGCCTGACCCAGCGAGCCCTGTCGCGCGGACAGCGTGGCCATGGACGAATACATCTCCGACCGGAAGGCAACGCCGGCGACCGCGAGATTGGCGTAACGGACGGCAAGATCATAGATGAACACGATCCCTCCGGCGAGCAGGCCGAGCACGAGAACGCGCGGGAGGTCGAGGCGCTTCCGGAAGAACCAGCAGGCCACGGTCAGCCCCATGAAGAGCACGAACAGAGGGATGGCGGACGTGCGAATACCCAACATGAACCCCCGAAGCAGAAACATGGCGACCAGGGCGAAGAGCACATGGGGAACCGTGGGGCGATTCAGGGTTCGGATCATGATCCAGAAGACGAGCGCGTTGGCCAGGAGCGCAAAGCAATCACGGAGAAAGAGCCCGGCAAAAAGCATGAAGAGCCCGCACAGGGCATAGAGCGTCCCGATCTTCCGAAGGGCGCGGCGGTCTTCGCCCAAGGCCTCTCGTCCGATGAGGATCGTTACCGTCCCGGACAGCCCCACGACGAGGCAGTTGAGCAGCACGCCGAGCCAGGGGCCGTGCTGCATCCCGAGGGACGAGGCGATCCGATAGACCCACTGCCAGATGACGACCGCCAGCGGGGCATTGAGCAGAGCGGCCAGCTCGGCGTACGAGGCATAGGGGGGAAACTCCTGCATGTACCCGTAGAAGAGATTGGCATCGCCCGCACTCATGGCCTGGCCGTGCACGAGGGTGGCGTAGGACTGACAGCCACCGGCCACCAGGACGCCCGTGGAGAAGGTGAGCAGGAAACACCGGACCGCCAAGGGGTGAGCACCGCTCAAGAGCCAAGAGACCGCCAGCCCGACAACCAGAAGACCGAGGGAAACCAGAACGGGATCGGCCGTGTGGTGCACGTCGGTCAGCAGTAGGCTCCCGGCCGACAGCGCCAGGATGGGGTAGGCGTGGCGCTGGAACCGAGCGAGAAGCGCGTCGAAGCCCGCCACGGCGGCCAACTCGGTGCGGGCGATCCAACCTACCCCGGAGAACGGGAGCCGGAGGGTCGTGTCGTCTGGCTGCTGCTCGCGCATGCGAGGAGAGATCCTCCCACCCGGCGGGGGTGATCGATTGCCGGAAGGGCCACAATGTACCGGCAACCCCCTGGCTATACAAGAAGTTCGGGGATCGACCGGCCTCTCTCACCCCGGATCGGGCCGGAGCGTGTGATGCGCCAATCCCTATTCCGGAAGAGGATTACGGCCACCGTCCCCGAGGCGGCGCCGTGGCCTCGGCACGGCGCTCTGGACCTGCCCGGTGAGCGCCGCTACACTGCGCCGAACAGATGGAATGAGAGCCGGTTACGGCAATGGAAGGATGCGCGATATGGACATCCTACTGGTCAACCCACCCGTCAATCGCCTGAGCGATATCGAGTGCAACTACTACCCCTTGGGTCTGGGCTATCTGGCCGCCATCACGAATGCCTCCGGCTACGAGACCGCGATCTACAACGCCGAGCTTTCGAACCGCGTACTGCCCGCGACCACCAACCGGCGTCGCCTGGCCAACCATGGGCTGTTCATCGAGGCGCTCGAGGACAACGATCATGCCGCGTGGCAGGAGTTCCGCGAGGTGTTGGCGGAGACCCGGCCCCGGATCGTCGGCTTCTCCTGCACGTCCGCGTCCCTGATGCCCTGTTTGAAGATGGCGCGGGAGGCGAAGGATGCGTGCGGGGCGGTGACGGTCTTCGGCGGTATGCACCCGACGCTCCTTCCCCGGGAGACGGCCCGGGATGCGGCGGTCGACTACGTCGTGGCCGGAGAGGCCGAGCAGAGCTTCCGGGCGCTGGCGGCGGACGTGTTGGCCGGTAAGGATCCGCGGCACATCCCCGGCGTCGGCGGCGGAGCGGGCGACGCCTTTCGCATGACCGGACGAGGTCCCCTCGACCGCGGGCTCGATCTCTTGCCGCTACCGGATCGCGATGCCTTGGTCTTCAAGGAAGCGCATCGGGAATTCCTGCAATCGGTCGTAACCTCGCGCGGCTGCCCCTACCGGTGCACGTTCTGCAGCGGCCGGGATATGCACGAGGGATTCGTCCGCTTCCGATCCATCGACAAGGTGATCGATGAGATCGAGTTTCTACGCGGCCGATACGGCATTCACCAAATCACCTTCTACGATGACGCGCTGGTGTTGAAGCGGTCCCGCATCGCGCAGCTCTGCCGGAGGCTGGTCGCGCGCAACATGCGGATCCGCTGGAATGCCTTCACGCGCGCCGACAGCTTGGATGAGGAGCTGGTGCGCATGATGAAGTCATCCGGGTGTTTCCGCATCGGCATCGGCGTCGAGAGCGGCAGCGACCGGGTGCTGGCTCGAATGAAGAAGGGATATGATCGCGCGACCGCCATGACCGGCGTTCGGCTGGCCAAGAACGCGGGCTTCCTGGTCGACATCAACATCATCGTTGGTCTCCCCTACGAGACCGAAGAAGACATCCGCGACAGCATCAGCCTCATACGGGAGCTGAACGTCTATACGAACATCAACACGTTCACACCCTATCCCGGAAGCGAGTTGTACGAGGAGTGCGTGGCCCGCGGCCTCTTGGAGAAGGATGTCGACTGGACCCGTATGTCGCAACACAGCATGTACAACAATTTCATCGATGAGATTTCTCCGGATCGATATCGCCAGCTCTTGGATGAGATGATCACCGTGGCCGACTCGATCGAGGTCCGGCGACCGGTGCGGCACTACCTGGATCGGGCCGGGGAGATCTGGGAAGAGTACGATCGAAACCTGCTCAAGTTTTCCGGGGCCATGGCCCACCGTGCCGCAACCCGAATACGCCGGGCGGCGGTTACGCTTCGGGGCGGCGCGCGCTAGGTCGGGGACTGGAACTCGCCCATGAAGATCGCACTGATCGTCGATACGCTCGGCGGTGGCGGCGCCGAGAGGCAGGTGGTCATGGCCGCCGCCGAACTGCAGCGTCTGGGCGAGGAGGTCTGCCTGCTGGTCTACCATCCGGAGAATGTGTTCCAGGAAATGATCTCCTCCCAGCGGATCCCCTTGATCCAGATCGCGGAGCGAGGGCCGCTGCGCCTGGGGAGGATCCGGGCTTTGAGGAGGCACCTAAAGGCGGGCGGATTCGACATCGCCCATGCGTTCAAGGACAGCGCCAGCTTCTATGGAGGGCTGGCCGCGGCGGGGGTGGGGATTCCCCACGTCTTCGGCGGCTACCGGTGCCTCGATCCGCCCCCGCGGTTGCAGAAGTTGGCGTATCGGTCGTTGGCGGGGACGTTCTCCGGTTGGATCGTCAACTCGATGCGGGTGAAGCTTGTGGTGGAACAGGTGCTCGGAGTCGAGCCGCATCGCATCCACGTGCTGCCGAACGGGATCTACTTTGAGCACTACCAAAGCAACCTGTCGCCGGCCGAAGCGAGAGCGAAGTTCGGTATCGAAGAGCGCGGGCCGGTCATCTGCATGGTTGCCCAGCTCCGTCCGGAGAAGAACCACGAGCGCTTCCTGCATGCCGCCCGCCGGGTGCTCGATCGCGGCGAGCATCCGATCTTCCTGCTGGCCGGAGACGGACCGCAGAGAACGGTCATCGAGGACCTGGCCGGCGATCTCCATCTAACCGATCACCTCCGCCTCCTGGGTCGCCGAGAGGACATCGCCGACGTGCTGCGGGCAACGGACGTGGTGGCCTTGACGAGTCAGCACGAGGGGCAGCCGAACGCCCTGATCGAAGCGGCGGCCGCGGGGGTGCCTTGTGTGGCGACCCGGAGTGGCGGCGCCGAGGACGTCGTCGTGGACGGGGAGACCGGATACCTCGTTTCCTATGGGGACGATGCCGGCATGGCCGAGCGGATGATCGCGCTTCTCGACGATGCGGACCTCCGGGCTCGCATGGGCCGGGCGGCGCAGGCGCGGGCCCGGGGCGTCTACTCGGCCGAGGTGGTCGGTGAGAACCTCCGGCGCATCTATCGAGGGGTGGCATGCGGATCGGCGTGATTACCGGCTCCTTCCTGCCCAATGTGGGCGGCATGGAGTGGAAGGTCCATCACCTGACCGAGGGGTACGCCCGCCGCGGTCACGACGTCACGCTCTTCACCCACCGCCCCCGGATCCTGCCGGGGCCGGTTCGGCTGCCGGTTGCGCCGAGCTACCGGATCGAGCGATCGAGTCTGCCTATCCCTGGCTTCGGGCGCTGGGGTCTCACTCGGTGGCTCTTCCGCCGGGCGGTGCTGAGGCACCATCGCCGCCGGCCCTTCGATGTTCTCCAAAGCCACCATCTGGGCATACCCACACAGATTGCGGACGATGTGAAGAGAATCACCGGGCTTCCGGTGGTGGCGACGACCTGCGGCGGGGACGTTCAAGTGCTGCGCGAGCTGGGATACGGCGAGCGGCTCGATCCGCGGATCGATCGCCTGGTACGCAACAACCTGAAGCGCGTGGATGTGGTCGGGAGCATCAGCAGCTCCATGCGCGAGGCGCTGGCGAAGCTGGAGGTCGCGGCGCGCGTGGTCGACATCCCGAACGGCGTGGCCTGGGACGAATTCCAAACCGGGCCGAGTAGGCTGCTCCGCGATCGGTTGGGTCTGGATGACGAAGGGGTGTTGATCCTCTCGGTCGGCCGCAATCATCCCGTCAAGGGCTATGCGCACGGCATCCGAGCTTTCGCGCGCCTGGCGTCGCGCCACCCCTCGGCCCACTACGCGCTGGTGGGTCGGCAGGTGCAGCAGCTGGCCCCACTCGTCTCCGAGGTCGGCGTCGGCGGCCGAGTCCACCTGGTCGGACCCTTGCCCATGGCGGAGATGCCGGCGGTGTTTCACTCGGCCGATGTCTTCTTCAATCCATCGCTCATGGAGGGGTTCGCCCAGGTCAACGCCCAGGCGCTCGCCTGCGGCCTACCCTGTGTGTTGACCGATGCGCCCGGCAATCGAGACGCGGCCGAGGGGGGGGGCGCGCTGGTGGCGCGGTCCAGCGACGAGGCCTCCATGGCCGGGGCGTTGGATCGACTGCTCGGAGATGCGGCGCTGCGCGGGCGCCTGGGGAGGGAAGCTCATCGAGCGAGCCGGCGCTACGCCTGGGAGAGCATTGCCGAGCAATACCTGGAGATCCTGCAATCACTCGCGAACGGAAAGACCCGATGCCGGACTTCAACCTAGGAGATCGGCTGCGGCGCCACGTGACCATGGCGGTCGGCGTCTTCTGTCTGATGACCGTCGCCGGACACCTTCCCACCCTCCTCGATCTCGCGGCGCAAGCCGACGCGCGCTCGCATCACAAGATCCCCACCGTCGGAGATGATCTCGAGTATCAGCTCTACGCCACCAACATCCTGAGCGGGTTCGGTTACAACAGCTTCTTCAACCAACCCTTGGAGGCGTACAACCTCGATCTCGACTCCCCTTGGGGAAGGGAGATGACGGCGAGATACGCCAAGGACGGACCGGTGCCGCCCGAGGAGCGGGGCTGGTTCTTCTACCGTACCCCGGGGGTGCCCCTGCTGTTGGCCGGGGTCTATGCGATCTTCGGGAACCGCTCGATCGTATCACGCCATCTCCAGGTGGTCTTGGCGTGGTTGGCCGGGCTCCTCACGGTGATTCTCGGTATGCAGCTGGCGCGGGGATGGGGCGCGGTGGCCGGTGGATTGGCGGCGCTGCACTTCTTGCACTACGATCCCGCCATGGAATCGGGTTTCTACCGCGTGTTGTCAGAAATTCCGGCCGCCTTCTTCGTCGTTCTCTTCGGCGTGTTGCTGGTCCAAGCGCACCGAACGCGACAGTGGCCGCCGCTGGTGGCCGCCGCGCTCGCGCTGGCGGGGCTCTTTTTCGTGCGCGGCAATCTGGTGCCGGCGGGCGTCTTCGTGATCCTCTACCTCATCACCCAACGCTTCACGCGCGGCCAGGTCGCCGTCTTTGCGGCCCTCTCGCTCCTGCCCGCCCTCGCCTGGTGTGGATTCGCGTCCGTTCAGAGCGGACGCCTCATGGGGATGACGATGCAGGGTCGGGATGCATTGCCGGCGTGCAACAACGTCACGGTTTTGGAGGGGATCGGACCAAACCGCCTGGGCCAAGGGGTGTGGCAACCGCAGGCTCCGGTCTATGACGATGAGGGGAACGTCGTCGGCATGGTCTCCAATGAAGCCGGACCGGGAGAGGATCCGGTCGCCAAGACCTTGGCCTTCTGGCGTGAGAACCTCGCCCAGGTTCCCCGACTCTTCTACGTCAAGCTGCGGGCGGGGAGCTGGTACATGTTCCCGGGCGTTCGGAGGTTCTTTCTGCCCCGGGGGATCTTCCTGGTGGGCGTGAGTTTCCTCCTTCTCGCCATCGGCTTCCGGCGACGCCGCAGGCTGGCCCGGTGGCCGTCGGCATGGATCCTGGGGACTCAGATCACGTTGGTGGTGCTTCTGCTCCTGCTGTGGCAGCGCCTGGAGTTCTGGCAGGTCCTGATCGGATGGGGACTCACCGCCCTGTTGGCGCTCCTGGCTCCCTACGGAGACCGGTATGCGCCTCCCTTCCCGTCACCCACGTGGTTTCTGGCGCTGGTCATGGCGCACTTCCTGATCACGATCATCTTTATCGGCCATCGATACTACTGGCCCCTGAATCCGCCCCTCATGCTCTTCGGTCTGCTGGGGCTGTTTATGCTCGTTCGGGAGCTGTGGCATACGCGTCGGATGCTGGCGGCCGCCTTGGTGGCGCTCCTTCTGCTGGCCAGGATCCTCGGGTGGGGGGGGATCTGAACGGCGGGGTCATTGCGCCGGGTTCGCCGACGTGGTAGGTGGGAGGCATGTTGGCCGAAGCATTCGATGGTGATGCGGCGAATCGGGCGGACTCCGCCCGGTCTCGGGATCGCAAGGAGCGCATCTCCTTCTGGGATGCGATCGCCCGCCGAAGCGATCGTTGGACCGGTTGGGGAGGAGGCTATCACCGGCGGCTGCAACAGGTCTATCGCCTGTTGGTGCCGTCCGGGCTCCGGGTCCTCGAGATCGGTTGCGGCCGCGGGGACCTGCTGGCGGCCGTGCGACCCCAGGTTGGGATTGGGATCGACTTCTCCCCGGAGATGATCGAGCGCGCTCGGAGGCGACACCCCGAGTTGCGATTCATCGAGGCGGATGTCCAGGACCTCGACCTGGAGGAGGTTTTCGACGTCATCATCCTGTCCGATGTGGTCAACGACCTCTGGGACGTGCAGGCCGTCCTCGAACGCCTTCGGCGCAACACCACGCCGCGCACGCGGATCATCATCAACGCGCACAGCCGCCTGTGGGAACTCCCCCTGCGATTGGCCGCGCGACTGGGGTTGGCGAACCCCTCCCACCGGCCGAACTGGCTGATGTGGCAGGACATCGCGAACCTCCTCGAGCTGTCGGAATTCGAATTGATTCGACACTGGGAGGAGGTGCTGTGGCCGGTTCGGACACCTCTGATCGAAGCGGTCTTCAATCGTTTCCTGGCCCGCTTCTGGCCTCTGCATTGGTTCTCGCTGTGCAACTTCCTGGTCGCCCGGCCGCAGCCCGCGCGGAGCACGAAGCGACCCCTGGTCTCGGTGATCGTGCCCGCCCGCAACGAGGCGGGACACATGGCGGAGATCCTCGCGCGCATCCCGGAGATGGGGCGCGGCACGGAGATCGTCTTCGTCGAGGGCCATTCCCGTGACAACACGTATGAGGCCATCCAAACCGCCATTGCTCAGCATCCCGATCGCCGCTGTGTCGCGCTCCGTCAGACCGGAGAGGGAAAGGGAGATGCGGTGCGTCTCGGGTTTGCCAAGTCGAAGGGCGATGTGCTCATGATCCTCGATGCGGACATGACCGTCCCTCCCGAGGATCTGCCCCGCTTCTACGATGCCCTGCTCTCGAACCGTGCGGAGTTCGTCAACGGCGTACGCCTGGTCTACCCGCTGGGGGATCAGTCGATGCGCTTCGCCAACATGCTGGGCAACAAATTCTTCAGCCTGGCGTTCACCTGGCTTTTGGGTCAACCGATCAAGGATACACTCTGTGGAACCAAGGTGCTGTGGAGGGAGGACTATGAAAGGATCGTCGCCAACCGCAGTTACTTCGGTGATTTCGATCCTTTCGGAGACTTCGACCTTCTCTTCGGCGCGCGGTTTCTCAATTTGAAGATCGTAGATCTTCCGATTCGCTATCGCGAGCGCGTCTATGGAACCACCAACATTCACCGCTGGAGCCACGGCTGGCTGCTCCTGAAGATGGTCGGGTTTGCGGCGCGGCGGATCAAGTTTGTGTAGAGCCATGTTGCGGAATCTGCTCGCCCATCCACTCACCCGCGGACTCGGGGTCGATGATCCGCGCACGACCCGCCGGCGGCGCGAGATCATCCGGGGCAAGGCCTTTCTGCGTCGTCTCTATGAGGAGTGGTATGGAGAGATCCTGCGCGCGCTGCCCGCGGGCGAAGGGCCGATCCTGGAATTGGGATCGGGGGGCGGGTTCCTGAACCGCTTCATCCCCGAGCTGATCACATCGGAGGTTCGATTCACCTCGGGAATCGATGCCGCCCTCGACGCGACACGCCTCCCGTTCGCCCCGGCATCCCTACGCGCCATCGTGATGACCAACGTGCTCCATCATATCTCCGAGCCGCGATGCTTCTTCGCCGAGGCCGCGCGCTGCACCCGGCCGGGGGGCGGCGTCGTCTTGATCGAGCCGTGGGTATCCTCCTGGTCGACGCTGATCTACCGCCGCCTGCACGAAGAGCCCTACCTACCCCAGGCGGAGAGCTGGGAGATCTCGGGGGGAGGCCCTCTATCGGGGGCGAATGGCGCGCTGCCCTGGATCCTGTTCCAGCGGGATCGCCGCCGTTTCGAGCGGGAGTTGCCGGAGTGGGAGATCACCCGGATCCGCCCGATGATGCCGATCGGATATCTCCTTTCCGGAGGGGTTTCCCTCCGCGCCCTCGCTCCCGGATGGGCTTATACACCCACACGGTGGCTGGAGCGGTTCCTGGAGCCGTGGATCGATCACTGCGCGATGTTTGCGCGCATCAGCTTGCGGAGGCGTTGAGTCGGATGGCGCGGCCCACCAAGAGCGAACGGGAGGCGCATGAGATCGCCCACGGCCGCCGGTTGGCGGAGAAGTGTCCGGAGCAGACGTGGGGATGGGATACCCCGGCCGGCCGGCACCGGGCCCGCCGCCGGGCCGAGTTGATCGGTCGCGCCGCGCGCTTGGGGCCGGGCACGCGGGCACTCGAGATCGGGTGTGGCACGGGGAACTTCACGGCGGCCTTCGCCGCCTCGGGCGCCCACCTGCTGGCGGTTGACATCTCCCCTGATCTCATCGCCCGGGCCCGGAGCCGATCTCTCCCCACCGAGACGGTGGAGTTCGCCGTACGCTCCTTCGAGGATTGCGAGGGATCCTTCGATGCGGTCATCGGATCCTCCATCCTCCATCATCTCGACCTCGAGCGCGCGATCGCGCGGATCCGCGACCGGCTGCGCCCGGGGGGCTGGATGGCCTTCGCCGAGCCGAATCTCCTCAACCCGCAGGTCTTCCTGGAACGGCGCCTGCGCCGTCTCCCCTGTTTCTGGTATGTATCCCCCGATGAGACCGCCTTCCGCCGGTGGCCGGTTGCGCGCCTGCTGGAATCGACCGGATTCGACGCCGTACAAGTGACGCCGATCGATTGGCTCCACCCCGCCACGCCGCGCCCATTGATCCGAGCCGTGACGGCCCTGGGGCGAGGATTGGAGAGCAT
>Ga0180432_10009897_pt1 | contig 11537 bp, 7 predicted proteins | sample SS_ome_10_FD_132414 | JGI IMG/M metagenome (GOLD analysis project Ga0180432, IMG submission 132414) | Hypersaline lake sediment archaeal communities from the Salton Sea, California, USA - SS_1_MS_2 metaG | ecosystem: Environmental > Aquatic > Non-marine Saline and Alkaline > Hypersaline >... | reverse complement strand
GCTACGGCCGGGTGGTGTCGGGCGGCAGCCAGCGGGTCGCGCAGGACTACCGCCATGTGGTCAGCCGGTGCTGGGGCGGTGAAATCGGCCCGGTCAAGTCGATCAACGTCGGCATCCGCAACGTTTCACAACCGTGCAACCTGCCGCCGGAGCCGGTCCCCGAGGGGTTCGACTGGGACATGTGGCTCGGCCCGGCGCCGTGGGCGCCCTACAACGGCCGGCGCTGCGCCGGGGATTTCAACACCTTCAAGAACGCTTGGCGGGCCTACCTGGACTACTCCGGCGGCGACATGACCGACTGGGGCGCCCACCATTTCGGCGGCGCGACCTTCGCGGTCGACGTGCGGGAGCTGCAACCCCGCGAGGTCATCTATCATGAGCAGCCGCGCGGCATCGGTTTCCTCGAATTCATATACCCCAACGGCCTGGTGCTGACGGTGAACCGGCCGGGCAAAGGCAACATGGAAGTCGAGCTTGCGGGAGGAGGCTCCGTCACACGCTCCGGCCAAGTGAAACGGCCCGGCAAGGGCGACATGGAAGTCGAGGACCCGCCGGGCGGGAAGCGCGAACCGAAGGAGATCCCCGGCTACAAGGCCAAGGGCGGGATCACCCACGACTTCCTGCACTGCGTGCGAACCCGCGAGAAGCCGTTCCGCGACATCGAGATCGCGGTCAACACGATGGCGGTGTGCCACCTGGGGACGGTGGCCTGCCGGCTGAAGCGCTCGCTGAAGTGGGATGCCGCCGAGTGCCGGTTCATCGGCGACGAGGAGGCCAACCGCCATGTCGACCGGGCCCGGCGCGAACCCTGGCAGCTGTGATCCCGGCCGCGGAACCGAAGCCTGAATCATCAATCAATCAGAAGCCGGTCTGACACCAACCCGGGACGCACCAAATGGGCGCGATATTCCAATGGAAGCTCCGCGCGGCCCTGTTCGTGCTTGGCATGCCCCTGCCCGCGGCCGAGACGCCGGGACGCATCGAGTCCGCCTTCAAGCCGGTCGATATCGAGTCCGCGTACCAGCGGCGCGCGACCTGGCAGGATACGCTGCAGGCATCCGTCGAGGCGTTGCGACGAAGCAACCCGGGCTTCAGACTCGGCAACTGCAGCTTGAACGACCGGTGGCATCGCCACGGCCCGTATGAATGGCCGGCGGGAAAGGGGCCCTGGGAGGTCGATTTCGGCATCCCGCTGACGGACCTCGACCTGAACGCAAGGAAACCGGGCGGCACGCGGACCTGGGAACCGGAGGGCCCGGTGAAGGATGGGCAGCCCCACGACCTGGAACTGCCGGCGCGTTCGAGCGTCTTTCAGTGTCGCCAGTTCAACGCCGAGTATGCGGGCTCCATGGACATGGTTGTGAGCAGCGAGGTCCCGTTGACGCTCTGGCACAACGGGGAGAAGCGCCACGAGCTCGCACCGAACGAGACGGACCTGTGGAAGCCGACGCGTCTCACGCTCGACATCCGCAAGGGCCGCAACGAGCTTCTGATCCGGTTCGACAACACGGGCCGGTCGCAGACAACGCGTTTCCACATCCAGTTCAACAACCTCTCGTCCACCTGGCGCCGTGCGGTGGAGCAACTCCTTGAAAAGGTGGCGCGGGATTTCACCTCCCCCCGCGACGTCTTCCAGCAGAAGGTGGATCTTGACGCCAACGTCTGGTTCCCGCCCCTGCCGCCCGGCGACGCCGGCACGATCTGGCGGGCGCTTGCCGGGCGCTACGCGCGGGAGTTCAGGAACCAACGGGAAGGGAAGGTCCTCGCCGCCGCGGCCCGCGAGGCGCAAGACGCGGACGACCTGTGGGCCGTGCGCTCCGCCTGCTACTGGATTCGATTGCTGCGCGACGTGGAGGCCCGGGTCAATTTCGAGGCGCTTCGCCGTGCGATCGCCGACAAGGAGCGGACCCGGGACGGAGGAGGTCTCGGCAAGGCCTCCGGTCTCCGGAATCGCGTCGACGAGATCGAGCAGCGCTGGAAGACGCTTGTCGCGGACAATCTCGGCATAAGGACGGTCTCCGAGTTCGGCCCGCAATCCGCCAAGTCGGCCCAACGGATGACCGACGACGCATTCGAGACCTTCGCCTCGCTCGTCGAACAGTGGACGGCCCTGCAACGCGAGGTCCTGCTGTCCAATCCGGCGATCGATTTCGAGCGGGTTCTGTTGATCAAGCGCCGCAGGGAGAACCCGGGCTTGCCGCGGAACTGGTTGGGCAACGGAGGGATGCAGGGCCGCCTCGGCGACGAGCTGGTCCTCCTGGATATGCGGGACCCGGCGGAACCGGCCACGGTGTTCAAACCGGAGGGCCGGCAGACGATCGCCGACATCGACCTGAACTGGGACGGCCGCCGGGCGTTGTATTCGGCCGTGAGCCGCGAGACGGGAACCTGGCGGATCTTCGAGATCGAGATCGACCCCGCCTCGGGGAGGGTGGTCAAGGCGCCGCGACCGCTCACCCCGAAGATGGGCGACGGCGTGGACAACTACGACGCCTGCTACCTGCCGGACGACCGGGTGGTCTTCTGCTCGACGGCCGTCTGGCAGGGGGTTCCGTGCCTTGGGGGGACGGGAAAGATCGCGAACCTGTTTCTGTTGTCCGAGGACGGGCAGACGGTGCGTCAGCTCTGCTTCGACCAGGACCACAACTGGAACCCGACGGTCCTGAACGACGGCCGGGTCTTGTACACCCGTTGGGAATACATGGACACGCCCCATTACTTTCCCCGCCTGCTGTTTCAAATGAACCCGGACGGGACGGGGCAGACGTCCTGCTACGGCAGCAATTCCTATTGGCCGAACTCGATCTTCTACGCGCGGCCGCTGCCCGGGCACCCGACAAGGATCGTCGGAATCGTGTCCGGCCATCATGGCGTCGCAAGGATGGGGGAGTTGATCGTCTTCGATCCCGCGCTGGGACGACAGGAGACCGATGGGGTCGTGCAGCGCATTCCCGGCCATGGGACGAAAGTGGAGGGCGTGATCACCGATTTCCTGGTGAACAGCTCCTGGCCCAAGTTTCTGCACCCGTACCCCATCGACGAGAAGAACTTCCTGGTGGCGGCCAAGCCGACGCCGGGTGCGAACTGGGGGCTTTACTGGGTCGACGTCTTCGACAATATGCTGCTGCTCAGGGAGTCGGACGATCATGTCTTCTTCGAGCCGCTGCCTTTCCGTTCGCAGGCAAGGCCTCCGGTGGTGGCCGACCGGGTCGACCTGTCCCGCCGGGACGCCGTCGTGTACATTCAGGATCTCTACACCGGGCCGGGGCTGAACGGGGTGCCGCGCGGCAGCATCGCCCGCCTGCGCCTGCTGGAGCCGCACTACAATTATTCCGGCGAACGCATGGGCGGCTGGCGGAGCGTGGCCCTGGAAGGCGGATGGGAGCCGAAGCGCATCATCGGCACGGTGCCCGTCGAAGCGGACGGATCGGCCGCCTTCCGGGTTCCGGCGAACACCCCGCTGATTCTCCAGCCGGTCGATCGGCAGGGACGGGCCCTCCAGATCATGCGAAGCTGGATGACGGCCATGCCCGGGGAAAGCGTCTCCTGCATCGGGTGCCATGAGGACCGGAACCGGATTCCACCATCGCGCAGGCCCCTCGCGTCGAATCGCGGACCGTCCGACATCGCCCCCTGGTACGGTCTGCGGCGGGGGTTCGATTTTGTGCGGGAAGTGCAGCCTGTCCTCACGGCCCGGTGCGTGAAATGTCACGACGGCAGGAAGGCGGACCGCCCGAACCTTGCGGAGACGGCACGCGGCCCCCACGAGTTCTACAAGTCTTACCTCGCGCTTCATCCCTACATTCGCCGGCCCGGTCCCGAGAGCGACTACCACATGCTGAAGCCGTTGGAGTATCACGCCTCGACGAGCGAGCTGGTGCAAATGCTCGAAAAGGGACATCATGACGTGAGACTCACGGCCGAAGAGTGGGACCGCATCGCAACGTGGATCGATCTGAACGCAACGTGCTTCGGGACGTGGTCGGACCGCCTTGGACGCGAGTTCTACGCCGAGCAACACGCGAAGCGCCTGGAAATGCGGCGTCTCCATGCGTCCGTCACGGATGACCCCGAGGAGCCGCATGGGGACCCCACGTCTCCGCTGAACAAGGAATTCAAGGCACGCGGAAGCTTCCCGCGCACCGAGTCGCCCGTCGCGCCCCCCGCGCCGGAACCCGCCGCCGCCGGCGGCACAGCCCCGCCCGGACGGATCGAGGGGTGGCCGTTCAAGGCAACGGCTTCCGAGGACCGGGTCACGGTTGCCTTGACCGATGCCATCAAGCTGGAGCTGGTCCGCATTCCCTCCGGTGCGTTCATCATGGGAACGGACAGCGGTCATGTCGATGAAGGGCCGCGCCGGGTGGTGCGCATGGACGCGCCCTTTTACATGGCGACGGTGGAGACGAGCAACGAGATGTACGCGTTGTTCGACCCGTCGCACGACACGCGCTTCATCGACATGCCCGGGGCCGGCCAAACCAGCGAGGGACGGCCGGCCAATCAACCGCGTCAACCGGTTGCGCGTGTCACCTGGGACGAGGCCATGGCGTTCTGCCGCTGGTTGTCGAGGAAGACCGGCGACGCCTACACTCTGCCCACCGAGGAGCAGTGGGAGTGGGCCTGCCGCGCCGGAACCGACACCCCGTTCTCCTACGGCGACGTGGACACCGACTTCTCGAAGGACGCGAACTTTGCCGACCAGTCGATCATCGGCCTTAGTGACGGAAGAAGGGATTTCGAGGACTTCATTCCGCGCGACCGGCGGTACCACGACCGGCACTGCGTCGCCGCGCCGGTCGGCTCGTACCGGCCGAACCCCTTCGGCTTGCACGACATGCACGGGAATGTCTCGGAATGGACGCGGTCGGACTATGTGGCCGACGGGGCCGGAGTCGAGCGCAAGGTGGTGCGCGGCGGCTCGTGGCGGGACCGGCCGAAAAAGGCGCGTGCCGCCTGGCGCTGGGGGTACTACCCCTTCCAACCCGTCTTCGACGTCGGGTTCCGGGTCGTGCGACCGGCGGAATGAGGGCGTCCGTGCATCGCCCCGATCGCCCCCAAGCCGGGGCTCGCGGTCTGCTCCGCGGCCGTGCAGCCGCGGCCCGTCGCGGGGCATGACACCAGCGCCGGCCCCGGCCTCGTGCCCGAGGGGGGATGGGATCGTCCGGCGACCCGTTTCCGCCGCGCCGGGACGGCGGATTGGGCGACGCAAGGAACGACCAGCCCGGCATCACGGCTTGATCCGCTTGCGCCACTCGCCCGGCGAGAGACCCTCCGCCTTCCGGAACCAGGTGAGGAAATACTTCTCGTCATTGAATCCGGTCTGGTGTGCCACGTAGGAGATCTTGTCAGCCGTCGCGTAAAGCAGTTCCTTGGCCCGGTCGCGGCGGAGTGTCTCCAGAAAACCATGCGTGCTCTGACATCGCACCCGGTAACAGCTGCTGCGCAGCGTGGTGACACTGACTCCCAGGCGCCTCGCGATCTGTGCGACCGAGAGAAAGGGGTCGAATTTCCAGCTTTCCGCGATGAGCTCGACGATTTGCCCGGCGCGTTCATCCGATACGGCGGGCATGGATCGCGTTTGATACTCGGCGATGCGCAGGAACCGGGTGAGCACCGTGAGCGGATTGATCGGGCGGGCGCTTTCGAAGACATGCTGGATCTGCTGGAGCAGAAGATACGAGCGGTGCGCGAAGCGGGCGGGCGTGCGGGGCTTGTCCGGCGCCAGTCCCCAATACCGCAGCAGTGGCTCGACAAAACCTCCTCGCAGGATCACGGCGATTCCGTCACTATCGCCGGCGATGTCGGCGAGTGCCCAATCGCCCGGGCCCGTTCCCCAGAGGTCGCCCTTGTCAATCTCGACCCCTTGCTTGCCGTGTCCGGCCAGCAATTTTCCGCGCACCAGGATTCCCGCCAGAAACAGGCCGCTTTCCGGCTCCCGCCTCAGGGCGGCGTGCAATGGCAGACAAGCGGTGATTTCGAGGGAGAGTATTTCCGGGGTCACCACGGGAGGGCGCTGTTGATTTTTCAACCTTTCTTTGGAAAAATCAACCTCCTCGGATTCGCGTCCCGGGTCCATCTCCTCCATACCGTTCGCTGTTGAATGACAACTGGATGACGGGAGATTCTCGCAAGCGGCACGTCATCGCGCAACGATTTTTCCACCCGGCCGGAAACTCCTCTTCCCCGCGTGCGGAATGAAGCGGGATTTCCGCCCCCCTGAGCGGCAGACACCATGAGCCCCAGACAGCGAGTCCTCGAAGCACTGGCGCACCGCGGAGCCTTTCCGTGGCAGATCGACATGACCGGCGCGTTTGCCCGCAAGCTGGCCGCCCACGCCGGATGCCGCGACCCGGACGCCTACCTCGGCAATCACATGGTCCGGGCCAAGTACAAGGCGAACGAACGACTGCCGGACGGCAAGGAAGTGGATCTCTTCGGGGTGACATGGGCCGCCGACCCGAGCGGGGGTGACGTGGGGATCGTGACCGGCTTTCCCATGCGGGATGCCACCGGCTTTGAAGACTACACGCTGCCGGCCGTCCGGCACGACTTTGCCGCGGAGCTTTGCGACCGGCTCGAGCAGCGCGCCGGTGACCGGTTCACCCTGTTCAGCCTGACGATGTGTTTCTTCGAGCGGGCCTGGTCGCTGCGCACGATGGAGAACATCCTGATGGACATGGCCGGCAACGAGGCGTTCGCCCGGGAGTTGTTCGACCGCATCGAGGCGCACCACATGGAGCTTCTGGATGCCGTGTTGGACCGGGATTTCGACGGCGTCTACTTCGGCGACGACTGGGGGCAGCAGCGGGGCCTGATCATGGGGCCTCCGCTGTGGCGCAAGTTCATCAAGCCCGCCTTTGCGCGGATGTTCGACAAGGTCAAGCGCAAGGGCAAGTTCGTCTGCCTGCACAGTTGCGGGGACAATCGCGAGATCTTCCCGGACCTGGTCGACATGGGGATGGACATCTATAACACGCTGCAGCCGGAAATCTACGACCTGGAGACCATGAAGCGCGAGTACGGCAGCCACGTCACCTTCTACGGCGGCATCAGCACCCAGCAGTTCCTGCCGTTCGCGTCACCCGGGCAGGTGAGGGACAAGACGAGGGAAGTGGCCGGGGTCCTCGGCGAGGGCGGCGGCTACATCGTCGCCCCGACCCACGCCGTGACGGCCGACATTCCGGTCGGGAACGTGCTCGCCATGGTGGAGACCATCCGGGACGAGCTGCAGCCCGTGAACAAGGAGTGAGGCGAACACGGTGAAGTCGATCCGGAGCCCGCCGGGGATTTCTTCGGCGAGGAGCAATCGGAGGCACTGTAGCAGGACAAAACAGACGGGAACAGACGAATATGGACACGTTGATAGGGATCGGCCTGGTGGGGATCGGGGCCATTTGCGGCGGGTTGTTTGCGTTGCCGAGCAAGTTTGCGGGCGACGACACGCCCTGGGAGAAGCTGTGGGGGTTCTTCTTCCTGTTTGCGGCGCTGGCGATTCCTCCCCTCGGTCTGTTGCTCGTGAAGGGCGCCTGGCAGAGCTGGTGGGCGGCCGGCGCGGTCGTGCTGTTTCCGATCATCTTCGGGGCCCTCTGGGGATCGGGCTCCGCCGCGGCCGCCGTGGCCTACAAGTTGATCGGCATCTCGCTGGGCTTCGCCATCATCCCCGGCGTCCAGGTGGTCGTGGGGCCCCTGGTTCCCATGTTTGTCCAGCACCCGGAGACCATTCTCACGCCGCAGGGCGGGGTGGTCATGCTGGGCATCGCCATCGGTCTGGGCGGGGTGGTGATGTGTGGACGCGCCGGCGTGCTGCGCAGCAGGGGCGGGACGAACGACCCCGGCGGCGACGCGACCGACGACGGCAGGGTCATGGCGAGGGCGCTGCTGGTGTGCCTGCTGGCGGGCGTGCTGTGCGCCTGCCTGAACTTCGCCTTCAGCTTCGGGGAACCCCTCCTTGCGGCTTCCAGGGACCGCTACCGGAACCCGCCCGCGGCGGCGACGATTGCGGTTTGGGTCCCGGCGCTCTTCGGCGGCGGGCTTGCCGCCTGTGGGTACTGCGTCTACCTCCTGACCCGCAACCGCACCTGGGCCTCGTTGAGAAGGCCCGGAACGGGCAGGGTCGTCTTGCTGGCCCTCCTCATGGCCCTGCTGCATGACGGCGCCCTGTTCTTCTACGGTCTCGGCACCCGGTATCTGGGGAAACTGGGGACCTCCGTGGGATTTGCCGTCCTGTTCTGCGGCATGATGCTGGTGGGCAATATCGCCGGCTTTGCGACCGGCGAATGGAAGGGCGCCTCCGCGGCGAGCCGCAGGACCATCATGCTCGGCATCACCGGGCTGGTTCTGGCCATCTGCACGCTGGCCTACGCCAACACCTTGTGACGAGAACCGCCAATAACGCCAGCGAACGCGCTTCAAGGAGGAATCTCACCCTGCATTCGCATTCCCAACACCTGCTCTTCAAGGAATACCAATGAATCGAGATAAACCAAGCTGTCTGTTGACCTGCGAAGTGCTCTGGGATTGTTTCCCGGACCGGGAATTGCTCGGGGGCGCCACGCTGAACGTCGCTTATCACCTTCATCAGCTCGACACCCGAAGCATTCTGCTCTCCAGTGTCGGTCGCGACCGGCTCGGCGAACTGGCATTAAGGCAGATTCGGGACGAGTGGGGATGCGATACCCGCTTCATTCGCACCCTCGACGACGCGCCCACCGGGACGGTGATCGTGACCCTCGATGACCGGGGCGAACCCAGCTACGAAGTGGGGACTCCGGCAGCATGGGACCAGATCGACATCCCGGCCGAAGCCGCCGCGATGCGGCCCGAGGCCTTTGTCTTCGGCTCGGTGGCGCTGCGCAGCGGGCACAACCGGCGGTCGTTCGCCGATTTCCTGGAGTCCTATGACGGGCTCCGCTGCTTCGACGCCAATCTCCGTCCGCCCCACAACAGCGTCGAAATGGTGCTGGAGTGGGCGAGGCGGGCGGATTTCCTGAAGATGAACGGGGAGGAGCTGGATGTGCTGGGCCGGGCCGCCGGATGCGGGGACGGCGACCCGGAGTCCAAGCTGAACGCCCTGGCAGGGAAGTCGGGCGTGAACACGATCTGCGTGACGCGCGCCGAGGAGCCCGCGGTCATGCTCTGGCAAGGCGCGGTCTTCCACGGCGAGACCTTCCCGGTGGAAGTCGTGGACGCCGTCGGTGGCGGCGATGCGTTCTTTGCCTCCATGATCGACTCGCTGCTGCACCCGCCGTTCGATCCGGCCGGCGCTCTCCGGCGGGCGACCGCCCTGGGTTCCTGGGTCGTGTCGCGGCGGGGCGCCCAGCCGCCCTACGACGGATCGCAGCCCCGTTGAGCCGACCCTCGAATCCTTCCGCCGCAAAGCGCCGCGACTTCAGCGCCACCCCCGGAACGGCGACGGCATCATCGGTCCCCTTGAACCACGGTGGTGCCGGTGGCGTTTATTGTTATTGAGAAGCGGCCGGGAGAGGGTATGCTGCCCCCATGCCCATAGCCGTTCGTGCCATCTATGAGGAAGGCAAGCTCCGGCCGCTCGAGCCACTCGAGTTGGATGAGCATGCGGTGGTGCGGATTTCGGTCGAGCACTTCGCCGACGATGCCGAGCGCAAGGAATGGATCGAGCAGAGCGAGCACTCGTTGATGCGGGTGTGGGACAACGACGCCGACGACGTGTACAATGCCCTTCTCTCGCAATGAGTTGGTGCTGCTCCCGATTCCGTTCGCCGATTTGGGCAGCATGAAAGTCCGGCCCGCCATCGGGGTCGGGCACGGAACCTGGCCGGGAGACCTGTTTGTCGTGCCCGTGACCTCGCAGTTGGCGAACGCGGATCTGGCGCTCACTCACTGGGCGGAAGCGGGGCTGAATGTGCCAAGCGGCATCAAAGGGCAAATCTGCACGGTCGAAGACCGCCTCGTCAGGAAGGTGGTGGGACGGATCACCGAGCAGGATCGCTCCGCCCTCGACTCGATGTTGCGGCGGTGGCTGCAATTGTAGCTTCGCCGGGCTCGCTGCGGCCCGAATTCTTCACCTCATCCTTCACCCAAGGCCCGATGTCGCATGAGCGAAGGATTTTGGCGCAATAAGGAAGATGACGCCCCCGGAGGGAGGGGGTAGGTTGTGTCCATACGATTTTGCCTGTAGAGACCCGGCGCACCCCTCCCTCGATGCAACGCTCCACGCGAAGGAAGACGCATCTGATCCTCGGCGCCCTGCTGGTGTGCGGCGCCACCGCGCCCCGGGCCGCGGCGGAAATCACGGTCGACGCGGACTACCCGGGCGGCAACATCGTCTTCGAGCGCATCGAAGGCGACCACGTCTACCTGCACCAGGAGCTCCGGGACACCCCCATCTGGTGGTTCTACTGGAATTTCCGGATCCGCGGCGCGGCCGGGCGCGACCTGACGTTTCATTTCACGAACGGGAACGTGATCGACCTGCAGGGGCCGGCGATCAGCCTGGACGAGGGGAGCACATGGGAGTGGCTGGGGAGCGGCAGCGTCAGTGGCGCGTCGTTCTCGCACACCTTCGGGGCGGAGGCCGACAGCGTGCGCTTCTGCTACGCGATCCCCTACCAGGAGGCCGACCTTGCCGAGTTCCTTGCAGGCCACGAGGGCCATCCCCATCTCGCGGAGGAAGTCCTCTGCCGGGATCGCAGCGGCCGCATCGTGGAACGACTGCGCCTCGGCAAGCTGGATGGAGAACCGCAACACCGGGTGGCCCTGACCTGCCGCCACCACTCCTGCGAGATGATGAGCAGTTGGGTCCTCGAGGGCATCCTCGCCGCCATCCTTGCCGATGACGACGACGGCCGGTGGTTCCAACAGAACGTCGAGGTGGTGGCGGTCCCCTTCATGGACAAGGACGGCGTGGAGGACGGCGACCAGGGCAAGGCGCGCGCGCCGCACGACCACAACGAGGACTATGCGGGCGAGCCCCTCTACCCGACCGTCTGCGCGCTCAAGAACTTCCTGCCGGGGTGGTCGCAGGGCAAGCTGCGGATCGCCCTCGACCTGCATTGTCCCTACATCCACTGGCCGGACATCTACTGGGTGCTCGTCCCGGACGAGCCCTACCAGGCGAACACTCGCGCGTTCCTCACCCTGCTCGCCGACATTCAGGAGGGACCGCTCACTTACACCTACTCGCCCGCCAACACCGTTGTCTGGCCGCCGACCTCGCCTCCCATCGGCACGAAGAACTTCGGCTGGTCCATGACCTTGCCCGGCATGGAGGTGCCCACCAGCCTCGAACTCCCCTATTCGACGAACGCCGGAGTGCCGGTGACCCCCGACAACGCCCGCGCCTTCGGCCGCGACATCGCCCGCGCGATCCGGGAGTACCTCATCGTGTCCGTGCCGCCGCCCGTGTCGGCCGATCCGGGCGCGTTGTTTGGAGACCTGACCAGCCTCGGCGGGAACCCCGGTCCGCAGGTGGAGACCGTCACCATCAGTAACGACAGCTCCGGCGCGGTCGACCTCGGCACGCCCGGCATCACGGGCGCCGGCTCCGGGCTCTACCAGGT
>Ga0180432_10009896_pt1 | contig 11537 bp, 8 predicted proteins | sample SS_ome_10_FD_132414 | JGI IMG/M metagenome (GOLD analysis project Ga0180432, IMG submission 132414) | Hypersaline lake sediment archaeal communities from the Salton Sea, California, USA - SS_1_MS_2 metaG | ecosystem: Environmental > Aquatic > Non-marine Saline and Alkaline > Hypersaline >... | reverse complement strand
CCCGGGGGATGGGCCTTTTCGGCGAAAGTGTGCTCCCCCATGAGAGGGAGGCAGCGTCAAATGGATCGGAAACCGGTGTTGAAATCAGAGGTGAATATGTTTGGAAGCGAGAGACCGTGGATCTTTTCCAGATATCCGGAGTTGAAAGGCAAGATATCTTTTAAATCGTTCGGCGACTATCCCAGCGACGTTAAACAGCTGAAGTCCCTCAGCAAAGAGATCGGCGCGGAGATCTATATTAAGCGGGACGACAGGGCGTCTCCCATATACGGCGGAAACAAGTGCCGGATGATGGAGTTTATCATCCCTGACGCCCTGGAAAGGAAAAGAAAATCGCTCGTAACCTGGGGGGCGATAGGCTCAAATCAGGTTCTGTCTTCGGTGATCTTCGGCGCCAAGGAGGGCTTTAACGACGTCACCGCGATCCACAACATACAGCCCTTCCATCCCTACGTAAAGAGAAACTTCCTAATCTCCACCTCCCTCGGCGTTAAACAGCTCCTGGGGGAAAGCGACGTATCGCTGATCTTAAAGCTCTTTTATACTTATATGAAAAAGAAGGTCACGGGGAAGAGACCTTACCTGATCCCGCTGGTCGGCTCGGCGCCCATCTCGGTGCTCTCCTACTTCGATGCGGCACTGGAGCTGAAGTTGCAGATAGAGAAGGGCGTCTGCCCCAGGCCGGATTACATCTTTATTACGGTGGGGACCGGGGGCACCGCCGCGGGATTGATCCTCGGCGCCATCGCCCTTGGGGGCATAGGGAAGGTTATCGGGGTCAGGACCATCGAGAAGGCCTTCGTAAACGAGAAGATAGTCGCCTGGGAGATAAACAGGACGCTGAAGTTTTTAAAGAGACTGGGGGTATATCTCAAAATCGGAAACGTGAAGGCCGAGGATATCAACATCCTCCACGACTACCTGGGGGAGGGTTACGCCGAGCCCACGCCTAAGTGTGAAGGGGCCATAAGGCTTTTAAAGGAGCTTGAGGACATCGACCTCGACGTGACCTACACGGGAAAGACGATGGCGGCGATGCTGGACTGGGCGAGGGAAAAAAGGGACAAGCGCTTCCTCTTCTGGCACACGTTAAACACGGTGGACATCTCCGGTTACACGGAAAACCTCCCGGACGTCTCGGAGGCGCCCGAGCCCTTTCAGAAACACCTTAGATGAAAGGCGGACACTCTCAAACTGTGTGGGGGTTCCCTCTCGACACCGGCGAGATTAATATCGCGTAATATCGTGCGCCCACAAAGGGCTCGCACAAAGGTTTCTTCGAATATATCAACCGCCGTCCTGATAAGAGATGTTATTCAGTGAAGTTCCGGAGTCTTTTCAGGACAAGGACCCTCACTCGAAGTAATCCCTCAGATCATCGGGGACCGCGTCCCTATCCACCTCGAAGAGCTCAACCAGGATGTCGTCCGGGGCGGGTACCATTACATATCTCCAGAACCCGAAGTCCGTGACGCCCTTTCTCAGCGGAACCCCGGCGGAGCGAAGCTTTTCCACTGTACCCTCGATGTCGTCGGTCTGTATCCCGAAGTGGTGGATGCTCGCCCTGCCGGAGACCTTCGGGGGCTGATCGTAAAAGTGGATCCTGCCCCTTCCCACCCTCATAAACACATTTCTCGCCCCGGCGAGCTCCATGTCGAGGACAACCCTCCCGCCGAAGAAATCCTCGTAGAACCGGATGCTCTTATCAAGGTCCGATGCGAATATGTGGACGTGGTGTAGATGATTTCCCATCTTCCTCCACCTTTGAAGTGTTTACAAATCAATACCTATGGTATTACGAAAACATCAGGGGGTCAAATCAAATCCTTTGACTTTTCGGCTCAAAAGGGATATTTTGACAAATAAGTCTTAAATATCTTTCGTAATAGATTTGAAAATATTGAAGCGGGGAAGATTGAAGAAGTTCGATATATATACAAATCCCGATAGATGCACCAGCTGCATCAGATGCCAGCTTGCCTGCTCCTACCTTCACACCGGCGCCTTTAATCCGGCGGCGGCGAGGATTTTGATTTCTATCACCGATTCCGATCGCTCGATCACATTCACCGAAGAGTGCACCGGGTGCGGCGTCTGCGCCGACGAGTGCCTCTTCGGCGCCCTCGAAAAGAGGGCAAGGGGGAAAGCCTCATGACCGGCGGCGGCTTTGCGGGGAGAATCCTTTACGTTGATCTGACCGGCGGGGAGGTAAAGACCGGCCCCCTCGATTACCGGGCGGCGGAGGAGTTCGTCGGGGGCCTCGGCTTATCTATAAAGATCGCCGGAGACGAGATAACGCCTGGGACCGATCCCCTCTTCCCCGAAAACCGGATTGTCTTTGGCGCTGGGCCCCTGGTGGGGACGAACGTCCCCGCCTCGTCGAGGTTCTACGCGGTGACAAGGCTCCCGTCGAGCGGGACGGTCGGCTGGTGCGGCGGCGCATCCACCTTCGGGCCGAGGCTCAAAAACGCCGGCTACGACCACGTGGTTGTGGGGGGAAGGGCTAAATTCCCCGTCTTTTTGAAGATAGAAGACGACGACGTAAAGATATTGAAGGCGGATAAAATCTGGGGAACCGGCGTCTCCGAGGCGACCCGGTCCCTCTGGGACGAGTTCGGGGGGGACTTCGGCGTTATCGCCATAGGACAGGCGGGCGAAAACCTCGTCCCCTACTCCCTTGCCTATTCGGACCGCATCTCCACGCTGGGGAGGGGCGGGCTGGGGGCCGTCATGGGATCCAAGAACCTCAAGGCGATAATGGTCAGGGGGAGCCGGGGGGTGAGGGTCGCGGATAAAAAGAGGTACGACAGGCTCAAGAAGGAGATATTCGGGAAGATAAAGGATTATCCTTATCTCAAGGAGTGGCAGGACTTGGGGCTTATTAAGTCATTTCCGGTCGTTCCGGTTGAGACCTATCGTGAAATCTTCGATCGCAGGATCGCCTGCATCTCGTGCCCCGTCGGCTGCAAGGAGATGGTCAGGATCGCCGACGGGGAGTTTGCCGGAGAGGTCTTCTACTCCAGCTCCGCCATAAACCTCTTTACCCCGAAGATGTACGGCCTTGCCGACCACCGGGAGGCGGTGAAGCTGGTCTCGGCGCTGGACGAGTACGGGATAGACATGTTCGAGTTCTTCGGCGTGATGAAGTTCGCTCAAATTCTAAACGAGAAGGGGATTATCGGAGGAGATTTGGCCCAGCCGGAGATAGCCCTGGACTCTTTCAGGTCGATGAAGGCCTGGGCGAAAAAGGTCGCCCTTAGGGAGGGGCCGGGGGACCTCCTGGCCCGCGGCTTTAGGGGGATTATCGACGAGTTGGGCGAAGAAGCAAGGGAGCTCGCGCCGGCCCTCATAAAGGGGATGCACCCCTACGCCGGGCCCGGCTCCGCCCTCCCCTGGGAGTTCTTCGGGACGATGGAGCTGGGCCAGGTATTGGATCCACGGGGGCCCCACGTCGGCTCCGGCGGCTCCCCCACCTACTTCGCCAAGAGACCCCTTACGGTCTTTCCCAAACATATGACCCGCATGGGAGTCCCGGAGGAGGCCTTTTCGAGGATAATTCCCTCATACGATGAATCGGATGAGGAAACGGGGCTCAACGTGGGGCGGCTCCTCAGGTATTCCCACGGCTGGTTTGCCATGCTGGGGTCCTTGGGTATTTGCGCCAGGGGGCAGGTCAACAGGTTCTACAATGCGTCCCTCTGCACCGACCTGTACGGTGCCGTTACGGGGATCGAGACGAGCCTCCCGAAGCTGAGGGAGGGGGTGGACAGGGCCTGGACGCTCTTAAGAATCATCAACCTCAACGAGGGGATGGGCGCCGATTACGAGTCCCCGCCGGAGAAGTGGTTCGAGGCACCCCCCTTTCGGGATTACCTTACGGGGGAGGCGCTGACCGCGGAAGAGGTAAAGGAGATGATCGGCGACTACTATGACGAGTGGGGCTGGGAGAGGGAGAGCGGTGTCCCCACAGACGTGTCGATCAGGAGACTCGGCCTGATGCGATAATTGTATTTATTGAGCCTGCTCCGCGTTGTCTCCGATCTCGTCTATCGTTATCGCCAAATTACTGAAAGCGACTTGACACATAAGACGCCGGGATATAGAATGGTTCTGCTGGCTGTCAGTAACCCGTGTAATGCAGGTTTAAAGATTTGACGATAGAAGATTTAAACTAATTTGGAGGTGTTATATGAAAGATATACTTACGGGCATTCTAAAGGGGCTTATCGGAAGGCGCGGCTTTCTGAAGTTGGTCGGAAAGGCGGCGCTATCCGCCTCGGCGCTCTCGCTGTTCGGCCCGAAAAGGCGGGAAGCGCGGGCAACGGTCTTTCCCTCCGGGAGCACCGAGGTGCTGTTGAAAAAAGGCCTGGTTGTTGACGGCACCGGGAAAAAGAGCTTTACCGGGAACCTCCTGATCAAGGGTAACAAGATAGCCGCCGTAACGACTGATACGGTGAAGACAAGCGGGAAGGTTATCGACTGCACGGGGAAGGTGATTTCTCCCGGGATAATCGACATGCACTCCCACATGGACTGGTATCTGCCGATCGAGGGGCATCCCGAGATGAAGACCCCCTTCACCGCCCAGGGGGTGACCACGTTCGTTGCCGGAAACTGCGGGTACGGGGTGGCCGGCTTCAGGAAGGACTCTACAACTATGGACAAGGTCCGGTTCGGCACCCAGGGGCTCTATGAGATTGGCTGGGACACGATGGAGGAGTACTTTTCCTACATCAAGAAAGTCGGGATGAGCCACAACCTGGTGAATCTGGCGGGCCACGGCACCACGAGGGCGTCGATGAGGGGATTCGAGGCGAGCCCCCTGAACGATGACGAGATGACGGAGTTGCTGACCCACCTCGAGACGGCGATGGATCAGGGGGCCTACGGCGTCTCCTTCGGCCTCCAGTACGAGCCGGGGATATTCGCGACATTGGACGAGATCGGTAAGATCGCAAGGCTGATCAAGAAAAAAGATAAGATCCTCACCGTCCACATGAAAGCGTATTCCTCCCTCTCCGGGACGTACCCGCTGAAGCTCTTCGGCACGCCCCATAACCTCTTGGGAATCGAAGACATGATCAACGTGGCCAGGGAGACGGGCGTGAGAATGGAGCTCTCCCACCTGATTTTCGTTGGGAAGAGGACGTGGAAGACGGTCGACGAGGGGCTGACGATGATCGACGATGCGATATCGGAAGGCCTCGACGTAAAGTTCGATACCTACTCCTATCACTGCGGGACCTCCATCATAAACGTCTTCTTCCCGGAGTGGTTCCTTGCGAAGGTCCCCGAAGCCTACGAGGACAGGAAGTTGATGAGAAGGCTGAAGAGAGACATCTTTTTGATGGAATCCCTTCTGGGCTTCGGATATAAGCAGATCCAGATAACGGACGCTAAGTGCGAGGAGCTGGAAAAGTACAACGGGATGTTCCTCTATGATATTGCGAAGGAGAGAAACATGTCCCAGTTCGAAAACTTCATAGACTTCGCGAGAAAGAGCAACGGCATCGCCCGGGTCTTGAACCACAGGTACACGAACCTGAAGATAGTGGAGGAGCTGATGAGGCACCCGGCATCCCTCTTCATGACCGACGCCTCGCCGGTCCTGGAGGGTGTGCAGAATCCCGGCTGCTACGGCTGCTTCCCCAGGTTCTTCCAGATAGCGAGGGACAACAACGTCATCTCCCTGGAGGAGGCGGTATACAAGATGTCCGGCGCCGCAAGGGAGAGGTTCAACATCAAGGACAGGGGAATATTGGCAAAGGGTCTGGCGGCGGACGTCCTCGTCTTCGACGAGAAGGGGATAAAGGACAACAACACCATTACCGATACAGACAGGGCGCCCTCCGGAATAGAGGCGGTGTTCATGAACGGTGTGCAGGTAATGAAGGAGGGCGTGGTCGACGACTCGATCAACGCCGGCGTCGTCGTCTCGTAGCCTTTGAAAACGGGGGGGAGTAATAATTTTAAACCCAACCGAGAATTAGGAAAATTTTGAGCGGTAGAAGATGAGTTTGCCTTCGCGTTAAGGGCGAAAGGGGGTCTTTTTAAGGCCCCCTTTTTTATTGAGAGTTTATTTCGTTTATATAGGCCGAACACAGGGGGATACCCCTTTTTGGAAGAGATATATAAACGTTTTGCATTTACCTCGATAGTTCGCTATTATTATTTAAATATTCTTGAAGGGAAAAGAGGAAAAAATCTTTTTGGGGGGATTACAGATGTCACCGAAAAAGCAATTATCGCGGCTTAATATCGACGGGGAGTGGTTTGTGGACGAGAGCGGCAGAAGGGTTATCCTGAGAGGCGTGAACCTCGGGGGAGACTCGAAGGTGCCCTATCCCGACGGCGGGACGGAGGTCCCCACGGATTTTTCCGACCACAAAGAGGTATCCTTTGTCGGGAGGCCCTTTCCCCTGAAAGACGCCCGTGAGCACCTGTCACGTCTCAAGGTGTGGGGTTTCAACGTCCTTCGCCTCCTGACGACCTGGGAGGCGGTTGAGTACGCCGGCCCGGGGAAATACGACGAGGAGTACCTCGACTACTACGCCGAGGTGTGCAGGCTCGCCGGGGAGCACGGCCTTTACGTCTTCGTCGACTTTCACCAGGACGTCTGGAGCCGGATGACCGGCGGCGACGGGGCGCCCTGCTGGCTTTTTGAGAAGGTGGGGATCGACTACACCAAGATACCGCAGGCCGACGCTGCGGTGGTCATGCAGAACCTTTATGACTACGACGACCCCCGCCCCCGCCAGCAGAAAAACTACCCGCAGATGTGCTGGGCCTCCAACTACGACTACCCGATCAACGGGATCATGTGGACCCTCTTCTTCGGTGGGAGGGACTTCGCCCCGGATCTCATTATCGACGGCGTCAATGTCCAGGACTACATGCAGGGCCATTACCTTAACTGCCTGAAGGAGATCGGAAAGAGGGTCAAGGGGCTCCCGAACGTCCTCGGCTTTGATACCCTGAACGAACCCCACTACGGCTGGATCGGGAATTATCTCAACGACTCGGTCGAGGCGGAGGGTGGGGAGGAAAAGCAGACCCTGGGCCTGGTCTGGAAGCCGATCGAGGCGCTCTACTGCGCTGGCGGCAATCCCGTTAAGCTCCCCAAGATGAAGATATCGATCTTGAGGGCGGGAATCGTGGTAGAGAAGATGGTAACCGCAAACCGGAGCGGCGTCTCCATCTGGTTCGAGGGGAGGAAAGACCCGTTTGCGGCCGCCGGGGCCTGGAGGGTTAAGGGGGGCGGGGGATACGAGATTCTGAGAAACGACTTCTTTAAGGTAGTAAAAGGGAGGAAGGTCGACTTCGACAACGACTACCTCTTCCCGTTTTTTCACCGCGTTACCGACACTGTGAGGGAGATAAACCCGAAATGGCTGATCTTTGCGGAGAAGCCGGAGGAGAGGGAAAGCCATGAGCGGGAGTTTGCGGGAGACGTCCCGGATCAGATGGTCAACGCCTCCCACTGGTACGACATCGTTACACTGGCCACCAAGCTGTCTCTCTATCCGGTCAAGTTCGACAGCAGGCGAAATAAACTCCTCTTCGGCAGAAAGGGCATCCAGAGGATGTATGAGGAGCAGCTCGGCGTCCTTAAAGATGCGTCTGGGAGGGTCAAGGGAAAATGCCCGACCCTCGTCGGCGAGTTCGGAATCCCCTACGACCTGAACGGTGCCAGGGCCTACAAGAAGTGGGCGAAGGGGAACCGCTCCCCGAAGATATGGAGGAGCCACGTTATGGCGCTCGACCTGATGTACAATGCAATGGACGCCCTCTTTTTGAACTCCACCCAGTGGAACTACACCGCCACCAACAGCAACGACCTTAAGATAGGCGACCGGTGGAACCAGGAGGATCTGAGCGTATACAGTGAAGACCAGAGGGACAATCCCTCTGACATCAACAGCGGCGGCAGAGCGATGGAGGGCTTTGTCCGCCCCTACCCCCCATTCACGCAGGGGACGCCGATCGAGTCGAGGTTCGACAGGAAAAAGGGCGTGTACACCCTAAAGTATCTTGCGGACACGAAGATAAAAGCGCCCACGGTAATCTTCGTCCCCCGCCTCCAGTTCCCAAAGGGATACGGCATCGATGTGGAAGGCGCAGAGGGCTACCAGATGACCAGAAATAAGGAGGATCAGTTCGTCGCGATTATTGCCGGCGGCGACGGCGAGACGACCGTGACGATAAGGAGATAGGCTGTTAGTCTTTGCGCACCCGGTAGGCGCTAATAGATGTCATTGCGAGCAAGCCGATGCCGTAAATTTTCGTTGCTCATTCGGAGGTTACTAAAACATGTCATTGCGAGCCCGCCGAAGGTGGGCGCGGCAATCGGGTTGAATCTTTAGGGGAGGTGAAAGATGTGTGACTATGAAATAAGATATTTTGACTATAAAGAGAACAAAAGGAAGGAATGTAAATGTAAACATCCTTCTTTAAGAAGTGACGATAGAAAAGGGAATAAGTATTGTATTTTCCACAGCGAAGGTGAGGTGAAAAAGGGATTTTATCAGGGATTTAAAAAGCTCTATTTAGATGGAGATCATAACTTTGCAGGCTTTATCTTTCCTAGGGATTTTAGCTTTAGAAAATTGTGGAAAGATACAGGACCTCTAAAGTTTTACAATGCAGTTTTTGCACAGGTACTCTTTTTATGCGCCGTGGATTTTGGAGACGCTGAATTCACCGGTGAGGGTGCAACGGATTTCTTTAAAGCGAGATTTTTTGGTAAAGGTTTGAACAATTTTAATAGCGCGAGATTCTCCAGCGAGTGTGGGACAGACTTCAGTTGGGCACAATTCTCTGACGTGGGGAGGACAAGCTTCGTAGGCGTTAAATTTTCTGGCAAGGGCAAAGTAAATTTTATAGGCACATTATTTTCAGATAAAACAGAGGTGAGCTTTCGTGTTGTCTCCTTTGAATCGCCGGAGAATGTAACATTTGATAGAGTCAATCTGAGCAGATGCCGTTTTTCCAGCACAGACCTCGAGAATGTCAATATTAAGGAGGTTTTATGGAAGAACAAGGAAAAGGGGAAAAGGTGGAGATGTGGGAGACTAAAAGTTTACGACGACATCTTTCAATCGGGTACTATATTCAACAGGAAGGGAGAGAAAAACCACTACCGGGTCTACCAGCTCTATAACCAGCTCCTCTTGAACTACGAGAGGACGAACAGGCACCACGAGGCGGGGGACTTCTACGCCGGGCAGATGGACATGCGGAGGCGGGGAAACCTCGACAGAAAGTGGTTTTCGATAATCATTCTTTCCCTATACAAAATAATCGCTGAATACGGTGAGAGGCCGGTCAGGGTTTTGGGGTGGCTCTTTTTTACACTGTTTTTCTTTGGACTCATCTATACACTGATTGGTATTGAAGGTTCATCAATCGCTTCAAATGCTGGTTTCCTATTTAAATATTTAAATGGGCTTGAGTTCAGCCTCGACATTATGACACTGGGAAAAGTAGCGATATTCAAAACGGGTTACATCCTCAAAAATTCAGGCAGCCCGTGGGTGAGTCTGTTGAAGCTGATTCACGTCGTCTCCGGGGCCTCCCTACTGACACTATTCCTCCTCTCCGTCAGGCGCAGGTTCAGGAAGGTTTAGCGTTTGAATTGGGCTTTAATCCTGTTTTACCCTAAGCAGTCGAGATAAATTGAAACACCTAAATCCAATATTAATATCAATATCACAATATCAATACCAAAGCTTTCAAGGAGGTAATCCATGAATCTATTTGACTTCGGCGTCTTCGTAGGCCGTCTGGCCCAGGACCCGAGCTACACCGACGCCACCAACCAGGCCATTGCCCTTTTGAGGGACCCGGACCACTTCCAGTGGTATCTCATCCCGATCTTCGTCTCCATCTTCATCTTCTACTTCTCGGAGGCCGAGAAAAAAAACTGGAACGTTGTGGTGGCCGGTCTCTTCTTCTACGGCCTGGAGTGGTTCTTCGAGATACTGAACTCGCTTTTCCTCTACGTTCACGGCACATCCGCCCTCTGGACAGCGCCCGGCGTCAACTCTGCCACCGGCGTCGTAAACAGCGCCTACGTCCTGTTGGTGGGGCTCAACATCGAGATCAGCCTCATGTTCCTCTTTCTGGGGATCGTCTGCGCAAAGTTACTTCCGGCGGATAAAAAGAAGAAGGTCATAGGGATAAACAACCGGCTCTTCTACGCCCTCATGTTCGCGATCCTCTGCGTGATCGTCGAGATCATCCTGAACTTCTGGGACGCCCTCATCTGGGAATACCGGTGGTGGAATTGGTACAACCCGATCCTGATAATCCTCCTCGCCTACTCACCTCTGATATTCTTCTCGTACAAGGTTTACGACATGGGGACGCTGAAGAAAAAGGTGATCGCCACAGCAATGATGTACGCGGTCGACATTATCCTGCTCGTCGTCTTCATCGGTGTCCTTGGATGGATTTAAGATCGACGAAGCTTGAGGGGCGGGCATAAAGTTCGCCCCTCCCCCTGGGGCCGAAAGAATTCGTTGACTTTAGGCTGGAGTTCGAGATATATATTGGCTGTGGAATGACAAATTCAACGACCGATTATTATGGAGGGAGTGAAGATGGGCGATTACGGAGTTCGGCTCGAATACACCGGCAAAAACGACAGGCTGGCTGTAGTCACCATCGACCGGCCGGATAGGAAGAACGTCTTTGACGAGGCGATGTTCAACTCCCTCGAGGAGGTCTCCGAAAAGCTGGAGGAAAAGCTTCCCAGGGCCGTGGTCCTGACGGGCGGGGGGGAGGAGGCCTTTTCCGCCGGCTTCGACATAAACCCGGACAATCCCCAGGTGAGCGGCCTGATAGACGCGGTTAACAAAAACGACGTCGGCCCGTGCGAGACCCTCATGCTGCGAATCAAGGAGGTCGTAAATAAGCTGGTCTTTCTTCCCACCCCGATAATTTGTGCGTTAAACGGCATCGCCTACGGGGGCGGGGCGGAGCTCGCCGTCCGCTGTGACATGAGAGTCATGGACCCGAAAGCTGTGATCTGCTTTTCGGAGGTCAGCCTGGGGCTTATGCCGGACTGGGGGGGCGGCCCCGCCCTGACCAGGCTTGTGGGGCCGGCGACAGCGGCCGACCTTATCCTTACGGCGCGAAGGGTGGGGGCCGAGGAGGCGTTGAGGCTTGGGCTCGCAAACCGGATAAGCGAGGGGGGTGGTGCTCTCAAGGAGGCGGTCGACATCGCGGAAGCCATATCTAAAAACGGCCCGAGGGCGGTAAGGGGCGCCCTCTCGATTATTCGTAAGGCGCCGGGCATGTCGCTTGAGCGAGCCCTTGATCTTGAGACGAAGACGGCGGCGGAGCTCACCGCAACGGGGGAGTGCGTTCACGGCATCACGGCGTTTCTCGCCAAGAAAGAGCCGGAGTTCCCGGATGAGTAGCGAGTCTCTCGCCCCAGTCTCATAATCCCCGTCAAAAAATCTCTTTAGGCAGCTTTTCTAAACCGTAGATGTCGCCGTTTTTTCAAAAAATTGGCATGACGGCGAAAGGTGAAT
>Ga0180432_10009893_pt1 | contig 11539 bp, 8 predicted proteins | sample SS_ome_10_FD_132414 | JGI IMG/M metagenome (GOLD analysis project Ga0180432, IMG submission 132414) | Hypersaline lake sediment archaeal communities from the Salton Sea, California, USA - SS_1_MS_2 metaG | ecosystem: Environmental > Aquatic > Non-marine Saline and Alkaline > Hypersaline >... | reverse complement strand
TGGTGCGAAATGATGCGGAACAATCGAGGGGCAAGACCTCGGGTGACTGCTTTCCCTGGGTCAGTATATCACCATAGTTTTGGTCGTCAAGGGAATGCGGCCGGCCGGCGGAGGGCGTTGCACGGCTGCTTTAGTCCCAGAGTACTTCCCGGTTCCCCACCTCCATTACGATCTCGTAGACCAGCCGAGAGATCTGCTCCGCGTTCTCGTAATCGAGCTTCTCCGGATCGTCGCCGGCGAGGAAGTAGACGTGGTCGCCGATTGCCGCGGCGGTGATCCGTTCCGCCGGGGACTTTTCGTCCGGGGCGTAGATCGCCGGTGTGAGTAGGATCCAGATCGAAATGAAGAAGGTGTTTCCTCCTCGGAGGAGTAGATCTCGAGTGTCCTTCGCCCGCCTTAATCGTTTTTCGAAGGGATATCGTCTCTTGCATTAGGAGTGGCCACTTGCCGGAGGACGGTTCCTATGAAATCACATTGCCGTTTGTGTCGCAGCTTTTTCGCGGCGCTGTTGCTCACGTGGATTCCCGCATGGCTCGTTCCGGCGGAGACCGCCGCGAAGGTCGTGCGCGTCGATGTCTCTTCCCGGGAGGTCGCGGCGGACTGGCCCGAGCGGAGCCGGTCAGGCGCATACGAAATCATCCAGGGAGTGATCTATCTGGAAGTGGACCCGGAGAGCGAGGCGAACGGGCTGATCGTCGACCTGGACCTCGCCGAACGGAACGAGAGGGGACACGTCGAGTTCTCGACGGAGTTCGAATTGCACAAGCCGGTCGATCCGAATCGCGGCAACCACCGTTTGATCTACTTCGTCAACAACCGCGGAAACAAGCTGGGTGACCGGATCTTCAACCACGGCTCGGGGAAGAACTGGCTATACGAGAACGGTTGGTCCTATTTGTGGTGCGGGTGGAACTGCGACGCCGTCGAGGACGAGCAAAAAGTAAACATCCATGTGCCGGTGGTCCGGAAGGACGGGGAGACCATTACCGGCGAGATCTACGCCGAAATCTGCGTCCCCGGTCCTCAGGTTGCCTTCAGCCAGCCGTTTTACTGGGGTGGGTCGGTCCCCTACCCCGTGGCGGACATGGAATCGTCCCGCGCACGCCTTACGGCGCGGCCCTACCGCTGGGCAGAGCCGGTGGAGGTGCCTCGGGACGAGTGGTCGTTCGCCCGGTGGGAGGACGGGAAGGCGGTGCCCGATCCGAGGCATTTGTATATCCGAGAAGGGTTCCGGCCGGGCTGGCTCTATGACCTGGTCTACGTCGGGAAGGATCCGAAGCTGACCGGTCTCGGCTTTGCCGCGATTCGCGACGTAACATCCTTCTTTCGATATGAAGTGAAGGATGATAACGGGTTCGCCAACCCGCTCTTTCCGTTCGTCGAGCGCACCTTCGCCTTCGGACATTCCCAATCGGGCCGCGTGCTCTACCACTTCCTCTATCTCGACTTCAACGGGGACGAGGAAGGAAGGATCGTGTTCGACGGCGTCATGCCTCATTGCAGTGGCGGCGGAAAAGGGCAGTTCAACTACCGGTTCGCGCAGACCACCCGCCACGGAAGCCATCACGAAGACAACTTGTACCCCTCCGACTTCTTCCCGTTCAACACGGTGGAGCAATACGATCCCGTCACGGGTGAGCGAGGGAACGGGCTGGGGAGAGTGCGCAGGTCCGGCTTCATGCCGCGGATCATGTTCATCAACACCTCCACCGACTACTGGACGCGGGCGGCCTCGCTGATTCACACCGACGTGGAGGGGAAGAAAGACGCTTCTGTCGACCCGAACGTGCGCATGTACTTCCTGGCCGGCTTCTCCCACGGCGACCCGGACTGCGGCTTCGCGGACCGGGCGCTCTTAACCGCGTTGGATGAATGGGTGAGCCGGGGTGTGGAACCGCCGGAGTCGGAGCTGCCGAGGATCTCCGACGGAACCCTGGTCTCGCTCGAGAGGTACCGTGGCGCCTTTCCCGCAATCCCCTGGGTCGAGATGCCCGAGTCCTTCTTCAATCCGTACCGCCTCGATCCGGGACCGCGCTGGCAGACCGAGGGGATCGCCGACAACGCGCCCCCCGAAGTCGGGCGCCGATACGCTTGCCTCGTTCCCCAAGTCGACGCGGACGGCAACGAGCTCGCCGGGATCCGTTTCCCCGAGGTGGCGGTTCCGCTCGCGACCGTGACGGGATGGAACCTGCGGCCCGAATACATGCCCGCCGCGGGGACATTGCAGCGTTGGGCGGCTCGAAGCTGGCCCTTTCCCCCGACCGAAGAGGACCGCCTTGCGGCCGGTGATCCCCGGCCTTCGGTTCGCGAGCGATACCCGACCGAGGCGGATTACCTGGCGAAGGTTGCCGAGTGCCTTCTCGATCTCCAGCGCCGCCGCCTTCTGCTTCCTGAAGACGTGACGGTTCTGCTCGGCCGTGCCGCCGGGGAGAAACTCGACGCCGACTCGCTTCCCGACTACGGACCGCCCAAGGTGCCCGTGGCGGTGGTCCTCCTGGGCGAAGAGAGGGAGAAGGGCATCGACGCCGCCCTTCGTCTCTATCACGATCTGAAATCAGGGCGCCCCGACGAGTTCGACTTCTCCGAGGGGCAGCTGAACGCACTCGGGTATTGGCTCATCGGCGCCGGGAAGCTGGATGAAGCTCTGGCCGCATTCCGTCTAAACATCGAGATGTTCCCCGACGCGTGGAATCCTTACGACAGCTACGGTGAGGCTTGGATGCTGAAGGGCGACTACGACAAAGCGGTCCAATACTACCGGGAATCCCTCGAACGAAACTCGAACAACACAAACGCGTCGGAAATGCTCGAGAGAATCGAACGGCTACGTGCCGGCTCCGATCAGTGAAATCCGGCGATTGATCCGTCTCGTGGCGGCAGAAAGACCCTGCGTCTACTCACGTAGAAAGTGGCAGGTGTAGCCGCCGGGATTATCCACCAGATAGTCTTGGTGGTAGTCCTCCGCTTCGTAGAATGGGCCGGCGTCGAGAATCTCCGTGATCACCGGGTTCTTCCACTTGCCCGAACGATCGACCTCCTCCTTGACGCGTTCGGCGATTTCCCGTTGCTCGTCGTTCATGACGAAGATCGCCGACCGGTACTGCGTGCCGCGGTCGTTTCCCTGGCGGTTCAATGTGGTCGGATCGTGCATGCGGAAGAAGTAACGAAGAAGCTCATCGTAGCTGATCTTCTTCGGGTCGAAAAGGATGCGCACCGACTCGGCGTGTCCCGTTCCTCCCCGGCACAGCTCCTCGTAGGACGGGTTCTCCGTGTGGCCTCCCGTGTACCCCACTTCGGTGTCGATCACGCCGGGGATCTTCCGGATGATGTCCTCCATGCCCCAGAAGCACCCGCCGGCGAGAATGGCGGACTCCATGGCGCCTCTCCCGCCGGCCTGAAAGAGAGGGAGGAACCGTCCGTACCCCTCCTCTTCCAGCTTCGAGACCGGAATGAAGCGAAGCGCCGCGGAGTTGATGCAGTAGCGAAGCCCTGTCGGCGCCGGGCCGTCTTCGAAAACATGACCCAGGTGGGAATCGGCCTCCTTGGAGCGTACTTCGGTCCGGCGCATGAAGAGGCTCTTGTCCTCGTGGAGGCCGATATTCTCCTTCTCGATGGGCTTCGTGAAGCTGGGCCATCCCGTTCCGGAATCGAACTTGTCGCGGGACGAGAATAGAGGCTCTCCCGACACGATGTCCACATAGATGCCCTCTTCGTGGTTGTCCCAATACTCGTTCTGGAACGGGGGCTCGGTCCCGCACTGCTGCGTCACCTCGTATTGAAGCGGGCTGAGCCGCTCCCGAAGATCCTTGTCGGCCATCGGCTGTGCATCCTCCTCGCCGCCCGCAGTCGCCCGGGTGAACAAAGCGAGTCCTCCCGAGGCGAGGCTGGCGACGATCAAACCAATTAGTAGAATAGTCCGCCCGTATTTCATTTCCCTCTCCTTTCTCTAATCTAATACGAAAGGGGGGAGGGTGGTGTGACGGGGGACGAGGTTGAGGAGGGCGGCGCCACCGCCCGGGTGGCCGGAACCCGGCCGGATGGCGCGAACACGAGGAGGAGCCGGCCTCGCGGCCGGCCCCTCTCCATTCTGCTCGCAACAGACGCTCCTCCCGGAAGGTGCTTACTCCTCTTCCATGAAGGGATAGCGGTAGTTCACCGGTGGGGAGAAGGTCTCCTTGAGCGTGCGGGGGCTGGTCCAGCGGATCATGTTCAGCATGCTGCCCGCCTTGTCGTTCGTCCCCGACGCGCGGCTGCCGCCGAAGGGCTGCTGGTTGACCACGGCGCCCGTCGGCTTGTCGTTGATGTAGAAGTTGCCCGCGGCGTCCCGGAGCGCCCGGGTCATCTCCACGATCGCCTTGCGATCCTGTGCGAAGATCGCACCGGTGAGCGCGTAGGGCGAGCCGGCATTGCACAGCCCGAGCGCCCGCTCCAGGCTCCCGTCGTTGTAGACATAAATGGAAAACACGGGCCCGAAGATCTCCTCGCGCATGGTCCGAAAGTCCGGGCGCCGCGCCTGAATCACCGTGGGCTCGATGAAATACCCGGTCCGGCTGTTCGTTCCGCCGCCGCACAGAATCGAAGCATCGGAGCTGCGCTTCGCATACGTGATGTAACCCTTGATGCTGTCGAAGGCCCCCTGGTCGATCACGGCGTTCATGAAGTTGGTGAAGTCCATCGGGTCGCCCATCTGGATCGTCCCGATCTCGTCCAGGAACGCCTGCTTGAAGCGCGGCCAGAGACTCCTCGGGATGAAGGCCCTGGAAGCAGCGGAGCACTTCTGTCCTTGGTATTCGAATGCGCCTCGGAGGGCGGCGGTCACCAGGGCGGGCAGATCGGCGGAGGGATGTGCGAAGATGAAGTCCTTGCCCCCCGTCTCGCCGACGATGCGGGGATAGCATCGGTAGTTCCGGATGTTCCCTCCGATCGTGCGCCACATCCCCTGGAAGACCTCGGTGCTTCCCGTGAAGTGCACACCCGCCAGGTCGGGATGGTTGAGGGCGGGGTCGCCCACTTGTGAGCCCGGGCCGGGGACCATGTTGATCACTCCCGGCGGCAGGCCGGCGCGCTTCAGAAGCTGCATGATGAAGTAGGCGGAGTAGACCGCGCTGCTCGCCGGTTTCCAGACGACGGTGTTCCCCATCATGGCCGGGGCCGTCGGCAGATTCCCCGCGATGGATGTGAAGTTGAAGGGCGTGACGGCGAAGACGAAACCGTCCAGCGGGCGGGCCTCGCTCATGTTCCATATGCCGGGCGCCGACTCCGGCTGGGCGAGAAGAATTTGTTTCATGAAATACGTGTTGAATCGGAAAAAGTCGATCAACTCGCACGCGGAATCGATCTCGGCTTGGAATGCGTTCTTGCTCTGGCCGAGCATGGTCGCGGCATTGAGGGTGGCGCGGAATTCACCGGCCAGGAGATCAGCCGCCTTCAGGAAGACCGAGGCCCGCGCCTCCCACGGCATGCGGGACCACTCTTCCTTCGCGCGCGCGGCCGCGGCGATCGCCGCCTCGACCTCTTTCTTGCCCGCCTTGTGGTAGGTGGCGAGCACGTGCCCGTGGTCGTGGGGCATCCGGCACTCTGCCAGCCTCCCCGTCCTCACCGACCGGCCGCCGATTACACAAGGGATATCGAGCTTCCGGTCGGCCAGGCGGGCCAGCTCCTTCTTCAGCTCCGCCCGCTCCTTCGAGCCGGGCGCATGGCCCAGAACGGGCTCGTTCTCGGGCATGTCGATCTTCGGAATTCCTTGAATCATGGTCGGACCTCCCGTGGAGGGGTTTGTCTAAAGCCGGGTGTTTATCTCGTTCGGATTACGAACCTTAGCAGGATTCACCGGCCGGGTCAACGAGGGTGGTGGTAGGAGGAGTGGGGAAAAGAGTGACAGATACCCTATTTGTGGCAAATAGGGTATCTGTCACTCTTTTCCCCACTCCTCCCGCACCAGGCGCTCGCCCGCCTCCCGAATGCGGTCTGCTGGCTGGTTGCCGAAGGAAAGACGGACGTACCCCTCTCCCTGCGGCCCGAAGGCGGCGCCGGGCACCGAGAGGATGCCGGCCTCCCGGAGCAAAGTTTTGCTGAACTCGAAGGAAGACCGGCCGTCCCGAATCCGGGCCAGGACGAAGGTCGCTCCCTCCGGTGGAATGGGTTCCAAGGAGCGGGAGCGGGCGATCGCTTCGAGAAGCGCGTCCCGGCGGCCCGTGAGCTCCTGCATCGTGCGCGACCGGAAACCCTCCACGTCGGAGAGTGCGCCTCGCACCGCCCATTGCGACGGCACCGGCGCGCACACCACGAGGGCGTCCTGCACCTTCACCACTTCATCCGCCAACACGCCCGGCCCCCACAGGTATCCCACCCGCCACGAGGCGAGGGCGAAGGTCTTCGAGAAGCTGCCCAAGACGATCACACGGTCGTGAAGCCCGAGGGCTGCGGGGCTTGTGTGGCGATGGGGCGGGAAGGTGAGCAGATCGTACGTTTCGTCCGAAACGAGCCATATGCCCTTCTCGTTGCACAGCCGGCAGAGCCGCCCCACGTCTTCCTCGGGAACGACCATACCCGCGGGGTTGGCGGGGGAGACGAGGGTCACCATTCGTGTCTTCGGCCCGAGTGCTTTTTCCAGGGCGTCGAAGTCGAGAACGAAGCGGTCCTTCGCGAGCGCGAGCGGCACCACCACGGGCTTGCACGCGGCCAGCTCGACGGCGAAGAGATGATCGAAATAGTATGGCCCTAAAAGAACGATTTCGTCTCCCGGTTCGCTGATCGCCAGGAGGGCGTTCACGTACGCCTGGTTGGCGCCGCACGTGAGCATGGTCTCTTCCGAGCGGGCGGGGACGGACTTCACCTCGCGCAGGAAAGCCGCCACGGCATCGAGCACATCCGGAGCACCCGGGTCGGGGCTGTAACCGTGCACCTCGTTTTCCGCGAGAAAACGTTCCACCTCGGTGAGCGCAGCCGGTGGGGGAGGAAGCGCCAAGATCGCCTGCCCCAAGTTGATCAGGTCTCGGCCTTCCGCAGCGAGGCCGGCGGCCAGCCGGTTGATCTCGGCGATGGGCGGCCGCTCGATCCTGCGGGTTCTTCCCTCCCAGGGGGACATCTCCTCTCCTTTCTCTGCTCCGGTCCCCCCAACCATAGCAGAATGGAAAAAAGGAGCGGCCCTTTCCCCGGCGCCTCGCCGGGGTTCGCCGCGCCGCCTGTGGGCGGTGCCCGCGGGCGCACTCCCCAACCGATTGGCTTTCAATGTGTTGCGAGCTCGCGCCCGCCGCCGATCCCCCCGGGGCGGCCGGAGCCTCCTTTTCCGGCGCCCGCGGAGATTTCGGGAGGCCCCGGGCGGGAGAAAGAGCGCTTGCCACTTGCGCGATCGTTGTTCACCATTTTACTTATTGAGACCCCCCGGCGGGATGGGTTGCCGGTGATGCCTGAAGGGACGCGCTCCGGCGCGGAAGTCGATTGGCTTTCTCCGGTGCGACAAACGGCTGTCTCTCGCGCGATGGTGCGCGGAGGATGGTGAAATGACTCGCAAGATCGAATGCCCCGTGTGCGAAGAGAAGATCGAGGTTGAAGATTACATGGACGAAGGCGATGTGGTGGAGTGCCCCGAGTGCTACGCCGAGCTCGAGATTATCAGCCTCCGTCCCTTGCAGGTAAGGGAACACCAGGAGGAAGTGGAATTCGACGATCGCGAAAGCGACAACGACTGGTAGCCGGCGGGCGACCGAGGGAAGAACAGCGCGCAGCGGGAAGGTGTGCACCGCGCCGGGCGGTGGATTGCTCGTGCCTTTTGACCGGTTATGGCATTCCTCCGCCCGGCAGAAGCTTCGTTTCCTACTGGGGCGCTCCCGGGGATCGCAACTCCACGTTGGTCGTCACGTCAGCGCTTAGAACGAATCCCTCCTTCACCAAGACCCGGCGGCACCTTTCCATCACCTCGGTTCGGACCACAAGCAAGTTCACTTCCGGCTCGAAGGTGTTGACCCAGAAGCCGGCCTCCATCTCGACATACTGCGGGGTGAAGCCCGACAAACGCACATACGCCTCGGGATCGTCGAGAACGCCCGGTGTGGCGCGGACCTCCGCCAGCAGCAATGTCCGGGCCCTCTCCGAGTCGTCCTGATACGAGATGCCGACCGTGAACGATGGGCGCCGCAAACCATCACGCGTGAAGTTCACCAGAGGCTGCTTGAAGAGCAGGCTGCTTGGAATGAAGATGTCCCTTCCGTCCGCCGTCCGGACGTGGGTCGATCGGAGCTCGATCCCCCGAACGACCCCCTGCACGTCGCCCGACTGGATGAGATGACCCACTTCGAAGGGGCGGCTGAAGGCGAGGGAGAAACCGGCGAGGAAGTTCTCCCCGATCTCCCGGAACGCGAATCCCAGGACGACGGCGGTGATGCCTCCGCCGGCGAGCAGGCCCGCCGCGGCCTTCTCGAGGCCGAGCACGTTCAGCGCGATCACGCCTCCGAGGGCGGCCAGCACCAATCGCGTCACCGTGCGGAAGAACATCTTGTGAGAGCCGGTGAAACGCCCCCGCTCCAACAGGCGGACCACACCTTTGCCGAGGATTCCGCCGAGAACCCAGAAGAAGAGGAACACGGCGAGAGCGGCTCCGAGCCGGGGCAGGAAGTCCAGGAGGTCAGCCCAGTTTTGGCGAATCACGCCCCAAGAATCTTCCATGCTTCTACTCCTCCTTTTCCGTCGTCCGAACGGGCGGAGCGGCGCGCCGTCAATCGCCCCAGCGGGTCCGCGTGCCTCGCGCGTCGACGTGGACGAAGGGGCCGTGGGCCGATGTCTTTCGGTAGCGGCCGAGCCCGCCCACCAGCGGCTCCCACCAAGGCCTGCGGTACAAGGCGTCAATGATGTTGTAGAGAACCTTGGCGTCATGAATGTCCATGGCGCCGTCTCCGTTCAGGTCGTCCATCATGCCGTCATTGGGGCTTTCGTCGATGTAGATGTCCGCGGCCCCGCCCCAAACGTGGCGGCTGTACTTCACGTTGCCGATCGATCGGTTGTACCAGGGCGTACGATAGCCGGAGAGGACCGCGAACGTGTCGCACCGGTAGCCCGCGGCGTTCGTCGCCTCCAAGATCCGCTCCAGCTTGCGGAGCAGGCGCTCCCGGAGAATCAGGTACTTCGGATACCCTCCGCTCTGCTTGCAGAAGAACTGGCCCAATGTGAAGTGTGGGGAGACGTGGGTCGTTTCGGATCCGGCGGCCGCCTCGATCAGCCCCGGCGGCGCGCGGTAGATGAGTTTGTCCCACGGCTTCGCCCAGAAGTAGTCGCCAATCCGGTAGCCGTTCAGATAGCCTTCGCGAACCTCGCCGGTGGGAACGGTTACGAAGACGTTCAGCGTCATCGTCTCCTCCCCTCCGATCGTCCGGATCCGCACAGGGTGGAGCCCCTTTTCGGCCGGTGCGACCCACTCCCAGGAAAGGGGGGCGGTAAGGGCGAGGTCTCCCGTTTCCGCTTCGGCGGTGAAAGCTCTCCCGCCGGTCTCGTCGACTACCTGAAAGCGGAGGGTCTCGTTCGGCAGAACGGGAACCGCCAGAACGCGATAGGCCGACGATTCGTCTCTAAATTTCACGTGAAAAGAAAGTCTCGCCGGATCGTAGGACGGGCTCTCTCCGTACGCGACGTGGACAGCCCCGGTGATCATGAGAATCGCGGACAAGGTGCGGGCGTCGATCATGGAACCACCTCTCCGGGCTCGGGGGGATCTTCGCGGAACGCTTCGTCCAGACGCGCGTCGCGTCCGTAGATGTCGCGCCGAAACTGTACCGTCCCGTCTTCATCGACCCAGGCAGTCCAGTAGAGCAGGTGGACCGGCAGGGGAACAGGCAGCCGGACGGTCCGCTCCTCGCCGGAGTCCATCGCGGCCTCGATGGCCGGGCGCGGCCAGGCGGGATCGCCGGCGAGCGAATACGCCGCGAGATCGACGGGCCTCTCGACGCGAATGCATCCGGAGCTGAACGCCCTTTCGGTTTTGCGGAAGAGGTCCTTGGATGGTGTGTCGTGGAGGTAGACGGAGAAACGGTTCGGAAACATGAACTTCACCCTGCCCAAGGCGTTCGCCGGGCCGGGGAGCTGCCGGAGCCGGTAGGGGAAGTTCCTCGGCGACAGTTCGGACCAATCGATTCCGGACGGGTCGACCGGCGCTTCTCCTGCGCCCCATCCGGGGAGCACCTGGAAGCGGAGCCGTGCAATGTAGTCCGGGTCCTTTCGAATCTGCGGGAGGACGTCTTGCACGGCGAGCTGGTGCGGCACCTCCCACGTCGGGTTCAAGACGAGGTAGGTCATGGAGGCGCTGAAGACCGGCGTCCGCCGATAGTCGCGGCCGACGATGACGGGAGTGGCCAGGACCACGTGCGCCTCTTCGACTACATCGAGCCGGAAGTCGGCGATGTTCACCCGAACGTGGCGCGCTCCCAAATCCTGGGGAAGCCACCGCCACCGCTCGAGGTTGAGAACGATCTGCCTGGCCCTCCTGCCGGGGGATGTGTTCAGCGCCTCGAGCGTCTTCGGGCCGATGACCCCGTCGGGATCGAGGCCGTGGCGCGCCTGGAAGCGGCGGACCGCCTTCTCGAGGTCCGGATCGTACGAATCGGGATCGGCCGGTTTGTCGGCCGGGATTTCTCCCCAGGCTTCCAGGATCGCCCGGACGCCGGCGATGCGTGTCTCCCTCTCTCCGGGATGGATCTTGTCGCCTTCCGGGACGCGGGCCGGCCACTCCCGGGAGGCCATCAAGCGGTAACGGGCGAGGGCGGACCGAAGGCTCTGGTAGCCCGGTGCGCCGGGAAGCAGATCGTCGAGCACCTCCGCCACACGGTCGGCAGCGATGGCCTTCTCCAGAGCCGCGGCCACATCCACCTCCCGCCGCGTGGCCACCCACTCGGCGTCGATCGTCTCGGGGTTGATCCGCCCGGAGACCCGGTGCGCCGCATACAGGAGCCAGGCGTCGGTGAGAAGAAGCTCCAGATCGACCAGAAGGCTCGGGTCGGGATCGCCGCTCCCGCCGGCCCGGCGGAGGAGAACTTGGATCGCCTCGAAGTGGTAGTCCCCGGGCCGGAGACCGTCGTCCCCTGCGCGCTCGATCGATGTGATCAGATCGGTCGCCTTTCCGGAAATCTCTTGCCCCGAAACCCACGCCGGCTCGTAGACGCGCGCCCGGTAGAAGCGGAGCGTGGTCTCCCGAGTGTGAACGGGCTCGTCCGGCGCAACGACCACTTGGCCGGCCGCTTCCTCGAGGCGGTGCCTTAGCTGCTCGCGGAGAAGATCTTGGGAACGGCCCGGTCCGGGGACGATCAGGGAGATGGAGAGGGCGATCCATAGAAACAAAGACGGCTTTGCGCGAGGACGGAACACGGAACCCTCCTTCCTTTCACCACGAGTCTCGACCGGGATGGTAACAAGATGCGGGAACGTCCGCGAGGGTTCTTCGGGCGGGGCCTATCGAAGCAAGACGATTCTCCGGGAGGAGTTTCCTTCGGGCGTGGAGAGACGCATGAAGTAGATGCCGCTTGCCACTTCCTCGCCCGAGTCGTTCTGCCCGTCC
>Ga0180432_10009892_pt1 | contig 11539 bp, 10 predicted proteins | sample SS_ome_10_FD_132414 | JGI IMG/M metagenome (GOLD analysis project Ga0180432, IMG submission 132414) | Hypersaline lake sediment archaeal communities from the Salton Sea, California, USA - SS_1_MS_2 metaG | ecosystem: Environmental > Aquatic > Non-marine Saline and Alkaline > Hypersaline >... | reverse complement strand
CTTGAGCCGGGCGGGTTTGGCGGGCTTTGGCGGCGCTTGCTCAATTTGCGTAATCTCTGCCTTTTGCGGTGCAATGTCCCGCTCGACCCTCGTGCCTTGTTTTGCCTTGCCTGTATTGCGGGTCTTTTCGGGTCTTGCTTTCGGCAGGGCAAGGGCAACCTCGTTCTGGCGGTCGAGAAACACGAAGCGAATGCCGCGGGCGAGCTTTTCGATGCGATAGGGCTTGCGCTCGCCCTTGCTGCAGTCGATAACCACGCGCACCTTGTCGGGATGCCGTGCCACCCGCACCCGGGAGACCTGGCTCGCGGCTACAGCCTTCTCGAATTTCTTCTTCCTCATCGAGGCGCCCCATACGTCAAGGACCACCCTGAATGGCGAGAAGACCTCGAGCACCTGGTAGGCACCCGGGGCAGAGCTGGTCCTGACGGTGATCTTGCCCTTGCCGTCGACGTCCACCTTGCGGATCTTGATTTTCCCCGCCTTGTGCTTGTCTCCCACTGCCTGTACGACGCGGAAGTCTTTCTGTGGTTCCTGGTCGGCGGCCACCTGTTTTTCGACGGACGGCTCCGGCTCTGTTTCCTGTTCGACCTCATCTTCTGTCAGCCCCGCCACTGCCTGCGCGGCGGGATTCTTTGGCGATTCTTCGGTTACCCGGGCGACTTCGGGCGCATCCTTGCCGGTCACGGTGACCAGGACAGAATTCCCCTCGGCTCTGGCCTGGAACTTTACCCCCGGCTCAAGCCCGATGATGAAACGGCTCACGACGCTGCCTGCCTGTTTGAACTGGGTGGTGGCAATGCGTGAGATACGCTGGTCGTTGATCTCGGCGGGTGTCTCGAGCCCTTGCAAATCGGTATGTATCAAATCCACGACCAGGCGATCGGGGTTCTTGAGCTTGAAAACCGTGAACGTGGGCGTTTTCTGGCCCTTCAACACGATCCTGGTTGAATGCTGCTCGCTTGACACATCCAACCCGTCGACGATGTTGTCTGCTGTGCCGCCTAGAGCCGGTTGTGCCATAGCCACCGTCGCCAACAGCAAGACGGGAAAAACCAAAAGGCTGACCAGAATCTTGCGAGATCGCATGGATCTTCTCCTTCGCCGAATACGGGCAAGTCGGTCGTGTAAAGCAATCGTATTCTTGTCTTGCACGTGAGAATTCACTTCCTTTTGCCCTCTTTCACCAGCTTCATATGTATATAGTTGGTCACCTTACGGCCGCTCCAGTCCCGGTAATCCTCGGCGACCACTACCTCGTCGTTCTTGATGCGAACCACTCTTCCGAAGTTCTTGCCGATGCGCGTGCCCACCTTGATGACTAACCCCTTACCGTCGGGAATCTCGACCTGTGCCCGGGGGCGGCTGATGCCGGAGATGATGGCAATCAGCTTCAACTGGTCGATCTCATACCTGGTCAGGATGCCGCCGGTCGTTTCCTTGGTTTTCGTGCGCACGACCTTGTAGGAAGACTTGAAGGGGTCGCGCTTGCCCACAGGTGAATAGATGTAACTGGGAGCCACGGCAGTCTCTTCGGGTATCTCGTAACCTTTCTGCACCTTGCTGGTTTCGGTCTCTTTTTTCTTTCTGGATTTCCTTCTCTTCTTCTTGTCGTCACAGGCACCTGCCATCAGGGCCGCAACCAGGCCCAGGACGAGCAACAGCAGCGGCAGCGAACGGCTACGACCCGGTGTAGAGGACAATTTCTTTTTCTCTCTTCGTGTCTTCACAATCGGCCCTTCCTCTAGTAACGTTGGGGTCGATAATATCCCGTTACTTCTTTCTCTTCTTCTTCTTCTTCTTCCTGCGTTTCTTCTTCTTGCCGCCCTTCTTGCCCTTCTTTTTGGGTGGCAGTGCCCTGAAGGTCTTTGCCTGACAGGATGCCTGCAACACGACCTTGCCGCTCTTCACCTCGGGGTCGTGCATGCTGATGTTCGAGATATTGATGATGCGGTCTTCCTTGGCCACCTTGTCGAAAAACGTCAGGATCTCATGGTAATTTCCCGAGATGTTCATCGATACCGGTATCTCGGCGTAGAAATTGCGCTTCACCTCGGGTTGCGGCGCGAACTTGGTGATGCGGATATCGGACTTTTCCGACAACTCGTTCAGCGTCTTCAGGAGCTGATCCATGTTGGCGTCATCGGGGAGGTTCTTTTTCTTCTCTTCCAGTTTCTGGCGCAGGTATTCCACTTTCTTCTTGAACTTGGAAAGGTTGCCCGCGATCTCCTGCTTCTCCTGAAGCTCTTCCTCGAGTACAACCAGTTTCTTCTCCAGCTTCTTGAGATCCTTCTGCTGGCCTAGGAAAATAAGGTAGTAGTGCCCACCTCCCAGCAAACCGAGAATCACCAGGACCACGGCGGCCTTGGTCGCCACAGGAACCTTTTGAATCATGGAGAGCAGCTTGTCCATAACGTCCCCTATGCCATCGGCCGCCGTTAGGCTCAGATGGCGTAGTTCACCCTCAAGGTAAGCGTGAAACTGACGTAAACCAGTTGAAACTCAGCGGCTTCTTTGGCCGTGGTCTCCACCAGCCGTATGTCAGTGAAATATATCTTCTGCCCGCCCTTGTCCTTTTTCTTCTTGCCCTCTGCCGGGGCCGCGAGTTCCTGGTCGGTTTTCTGCTTAACCGGTTCGGAGAGGGACGACATGAAAGCACCGACATGCTTGTTCGTCAAGGCCTCTCCCGCTACGGTCACGCTGCCGCCCTTCTCGGTCCAGTCTGTCAGCCAAACCTGTTTGGGGATGGCCTGGCTCAACCTGTCCATCACCCGCACGGGGCCGGTCTTGCCCCTGATCAGATCGTCGATGATCTTGAGCTTGCGGTTCAGCATCTCCTCGAGACCCTTGTATTTCTCGACCTCGCCGATGGCTTTCTTGTACTGGGCGATCTGCTGCTCGGCCTGCGAGATCTGCTTCTTCTTGTCTTTGATCTCGCTCTCCATCGAGTCGTACCACAGGTACAGGCCAACCACGGCGCCGATGATCAGCACAACGAAGAGGGCCAACTGCTGCTTGACGTACTCGCGCTTGCGGGCGGCCTTTATCGGAAGCAAATTAATCTTGATCATGGCCGCTTCCTCACTTGTCGTCCGGTGTCCGGATTGCCAATCCCACCGCAACCGCTGCCGATGGCCCGACCTCGCGGATGTACTCCGGGTCGAAGCGCTTGGGATCGAACTCGATGTTGCGGAAGGGGTTCATGATCTCAACCGGAACGCCGACCTTGTTTTCGACTACCTTGTAAAGCGACGGCAACTTGCACGTCCCGCCACTGAGATATATGCGGCTAATCTGGCTGTCGGCTGCCGTGGCCGCGTAGAAATCCAGCGAACGCTGGATCTCCCCGGCCAGGTTCTCGGACACCGCCGCGATGACGCGCTCGACCTCCTGCGGAACGACGGAGTCGGCATCGGCCACCGAGCCACCGCCCAGCTTCAAGGCCTCGGCCTCGTCGTGGCTCACGTTTAACTGCTTCTGAATCTCCTCGGTGAACTGGTTGCCGCCCATCGAAATGTCACGCGTGAAGGAGGTCATGCCCTCTGAAAGGACGTTTATATTGATCACGCTGGCGCCGATGTTGACCAGCACGATGGTGTCTGAAACCGGCAGGTCGTAATTGGCCTCGAACGAGTTTTCGACGCAGAAGGAGGCCACGTCGACCACCATGGGGGTCAGGCCAGCCTCCTGCACGACGGCCAGATAATCGTTGATCATGTCCTTCTTGGCCGCCACCAGCAGCACGTCCATCTGGCCCTGCTCGCTGGGCTCGGGCGTCAGGACCTGTACGTCTATGTTGACATCGTTGATGTCGAAGGGGATGTACTGCTCAGCCTCCCACTGAATCGACTCCTCGAGTTCCTCGTCCGTCATGGCCGGCAAGGTGATCTTCTTGATGATCACCGAGTGGCCGCTGATGGCGATGCCGACTTCCTTGTGGCGCACCCGCTGGGACTGGATCAGATCACGGATGGTCGAGACGATTACCGTCGAGTTCATCAGGGCGCCATCGATGATGGCCTCGGGCGGCAGCTGGGTCGTCCCGAAGTTCTGGAGCTGGTAGCCGCGTTTGGCTTCCTTCAGGTGTACGAGCTTCACCGCGCTCGATCCGATGTCCAACCCGATTACGTTCTTTGCTTTGGCCATGGGTTATACACCCCTTGGCAGGCTCGACCTTATGGCCTGCTCATTGCTCCTCATCCGCATTCTCGGCGCCGAAGACCTTGTCTTTGTCGGAAAGCCTCATGCCCAGGGCCAGGATGATTTTGCGCTTGGTGTCCATGCGACAGTTGTAGCCCGACTCGACGCGGTCGATGGTCAGCGCGCTCAGCCCTGCCTTGCGTGCCAGCTCGGCCTTGCTCAGAAGCAGCGACTCGCGAATCTTGCGCACGTTGTTCTTGACCTTGCCGTCCTTCTTGCCGGCAGTGGGTTCTTCCTCGCTACGTTCGATGACGCCAACCGATGCCTGACTGCGATTCTTTTTCATTTGTGTTTGTCTCCTGTCCGCGCCACACCAAAAAGGAGCGCCACTTCCTGTGCATGCAGATCACGGACTCGAACAGTATCCACCAAACTGATAACCAATGTCAAGAAAATTTATCTAAATTAAGTATAATTAAGCTTAAATTATACTAAAGTCTGCATATGCTTCACTTCTTGACGCGGGGCACCCCGATCTCCGTCTTGCCCTGGTCGTATTTCGAAGAGTTGCTCTCGATGGCCTTCTTGCGTGCCTCCAGGTAACGCGGGTCTTTCTTCTGGTAGTGTTCCAGGATCTTCAGCGCCTTCTTGACCCGCGGGTGCCTGCCTTCCAGGCGCGGGTCGGCCAGGTCCTCGGAGGTGATCGTCGGCTTGGGCGAGACATCCAGAAACACCCCCGGCTTGATCACCAGGCGTTTGTCCTTGAACTTTAATTTCTCGCCCTTGGCCGTCTTTTCCGGCGCTTTCGTATCCGGCTTCTTCTCGGCCTTTTCCTTCTCGGGTTTTTCGGGCTTCTTGGCCACCCGCCGCGCGGCTTGCCTGGGGCCCTCGCCTGGGCCGCAGCCACAAGCGCGGCAACCGGTCATCAAAAACAGCCCGGCCAGGCAACAAACGGCCATCTTAATGATGTTCCTTAGCATGCGCCTCGTACCTCCTCGCCTGAATCGGTGATCATAGCGCACAAGCGCCCCGCCTTGCAACGCGAATGAAAACCCATGAACCGGCGCCAACAAAAAGGAGGCCGGCTCCCGCCGGCCTCCCGTGGTATAGCGCGTGCTTGCGCCAGGCTACAGCACCTTGCCCCAGTGCAACACCCTGGCCGCCGGGGCGATGGCCTCGTTCTCCGGCAAGCTGATCACGTTGGTGCCTGCCTGGATTACCACCTGGGGCCCGGTGGGCGTCCAGATCGGCTGGGGCGGCGGCATGATCTCGCTCTGTCCAAAGTCCTCCTTCCACAAACACTCATCGGGCTCGCAATTGGCCGGGTCGAAGTCGTCGTAGCGCAGCATGTAGACGTAACCCTTGCCCGTATCGCACTCGGCCACCGAGGGCTCGAAGGAAGTGAAGATCACCTTGCCGCCCATCACCAGCGGCTTGCCGTACAGACGCTCGCCCTCGTCGAACTCGATCGGGTTGGAGGATATGTCGCCGAAGAGCTCGCCCTCGTCGTTGGTGACCAGCACGTCGTCGTCGATCGAGCGCGTCTCCTCCACGGCGTAGAACTTGAAGATCTCGTCCGAGTACTCCAGAGTATCGGTGCGCCCGGTGCCGAAGAAGAGCACCAGGTTGCGCTTGTAGTTCAGGGCCAGGTCCGGGCTGACCATGATCGGCTGGCCGGTCCCGGTGTCGAACCAGGGTTTCGGATCGTCGCCGTCGCGGTCGACGTCCCAGGCAAATTTGTCGCCCGTGCCGTAGGGTTTCACCATGTCACCCTCGTCCTCGAGCGCGAAGTACTCACCGTTGTTGAACGAGATGCGGAAGACCTTGCCGGTGGTGGTGCCCACGAAAACACGGGTGATGAACTTGGTCAACGAGGTGTCGTAGGCGGCCGGGGTGGCGGCCACGCTTTCGATCATCATGTCGTCGTCTATCTCGAGGCCGAAGCGCCCGCGGGCGTCTTCGTCGACCGGCATGCAGCCCTGGTCGGGGTTGCACACCTCGTGGCAACCCTCGAGCTTGAGCATTACCTCCAGCCCGCCGGGCACGCCCTTGAGCTTGCGGTAGCGATAGGCGCAAGTAGTCAAGCCGCCTATGTCACAGCCCGAGCCGTGGGCGCTGGTTCCGGGGTTGTAGCAGCAAGTCTTCTCGTACACCGTGTCGTCCTCGTAGACGGTGCAGTTGTCGGGGTGATCCAGCGCAGGCGGCACCTCCATCTGCTCGGTAATAAGCGGCCGCTTCTCGCCGCAGGTCCAGCCAGTGCCGCTCCAGCCGCCCCAGTGGTTCCACTTGCCGTCTGGATCGGCGGCCAGGTCGCTGTAGTAGGAATCGAGGATGGCCTGCGCGTCGTCGTGCGAGGGGCTGAAGGGAAATTCCTTCAGCAGCTTGCCCGTTTCCATGTCGACGACGTAGAGCGAGGACCCGCCGCGCAGCATCTTGGCCAGATCGACGCAACTCGTTACGTTCATGAACGCCTGCGGCGGGATGTAGCCACCGGGGAAGATGGCCACCGACCGCGAGAAGTAGTCGGGGTCACCCTCGTTGTTCTTCAGCCACACGTTGCCGACAATCGGCTTGGCGAAGGTCTGCATCACGCTGCGCTGGCACTGCACGTCGGCGTAGTCGGCCGATGTGCCCACCCCGGTGCGGAACTCCCACAGGTACTCGGGGTTCTCCGGATCGCTTACGTCGAGGGCGAAGTAGGCGTCGCCGCCCTTGCGCTCGCCGGCCACGAGCACCGTGCGATAGGCACCGGTCATGTCGTTACCATCGGCATCTTTCATCACGTCGCCGTTGCCGTCGATACACGGCTTGTTGCGGAAGAGGACGTCCTTGACCACCGGGGTGCCGTCGACGAAGTTCTCGTGGGTGTAGCGCGCCCTTTGCAGCTTGGGCAGCAGGTTGTTGGGAATGAAAGCCCAAAGTTCCGTGCCGACCTTGTCGGTGCCCTCGCCCTCGGGGTCTTCGGCCACGAAGGCGTGCAACATGCCGTCGTTGGCGCCCACGTAGAGCATGGTCAGGCGATCCTTGTACCTGGTGAAGTAGGAATCGTAACGGAAATCGGGCCCCAGCGACGTCGGCGGCGGGACCACCACCGGGCTGGAGTGGAACACGTCGCCCAGCGCAGGCTTGGCCGGGGTGGTGTAACTGCCGTTGGCCGACGGGGTGTCCGGCACGCCACGGATGAAGTCCTTGATCAGGTCGCCGATGGCCTCGAGACGGGCGGGATCGCCGGGAGGTGCCACGACTCCGACGTCTTCACCGGTGTCCTGGATGCACATCCAGGGATCGGACGCGTCCTTGTCGCGGATGAAGGGATACATGGCGCCCGGGTCGCCGCCGGACTGGTCGAAGGGCCGGCCGGGGTCGTGAATCTGGCTGCGCGGGTCCTCGATGACGGTCATGATGCGGCGATCCTCGAAGAGCGAGCTGTCATCCGTGGGATCCTGGTTCCTCAGGTGGTTCTCGAAGTAGATCCAGTCCGGCTCGTCGAGATCCGAGCTGACCTCCGAGACGTAGATGCCCGAATTGGGCGGGTCCTCTACCCTGATCATCTTGATGCGCACTATGTGGCCCCTCCAGAAAGGCGACTCGCGGGGCACTTCGAAGTAAGCGGCATACATGTAGGAGGCGTCGGTGGTCGTTCGCGAGGGCATGCCGATCACCTCGGTGCGCGATGCCTCGCCGGAGAGAATGGCCGCCAGCACGGCGGCGAACTGATCGTAGAGGGTGCTGGGATCGTCGGCCATGAAGGCCAATAACAGGCCGCCGGAACCTGACAGGGCGATGGCGTCCAACTCCAGCTGCAGGCTGGCGTCGCCGAAGCCGACCATGAAAGTCGGGATGCCCTTGAGCTTGTCCTGGTAGAAGGGATTGAACAGCCGGCGGATGCCGGGATTGTAGACATCCGCGTCCCACAGGTCCAGGGCCGTGTCCCAGCCATGGCCGTATACCCATTCGCCGGTGTTGCCCTGGCCGTCTGACATCAGGCAGGTGAACTTGGGATAGCACTTGTCCATCGGATCGGGCAGGTCGGCCTCGTCCGCGTCGCGCCAACCCTCCCAGTACAGCTTGGCGTCGTGCAGGGCGGGGCCCAGCGGGGTGCCGCCCGAGGCGTTCATGTTGCAGATGGCCGTGTTCACCTCCTGGGCATGGCCGATCAGGTCGAGGGGATCGTCCAGCTTGACCAGGTCGATCAGCGGGCCGTTGCCCGCGGCGCGGTTCTTGATGCCGTAGTGGCCGACGCCGTCGCCGTCCGTGGGGTAGTCCCAGTCGCTCCACGAGGTGTCGAAGGTGGCGAAGCCGAAGTGCACCAGGTCGTTGTACGAGTCCAGGATACCCGTGTCGCTGTTGTCCGGGCAAGTGGGCACGCCGACAAGCACCTCGCGGGTGGCCTGGATGCGGTTGCGGCCCGAGTAGTTGCCCCAGTTCATCGAGCACGAGGAGTCGATGATAATCAGCATCTGGGGCAGGTAGATCATCGGATCGTCTCCCTGCATGAAGCTTTCCGCCCGGGCCGGGACCGGGCCGCCGAGCAGCAGCGAGGCAAACGCCGTAATCGCCAGCATCCGATATATTTTCTTCATGGCCAATCCCTCCATATGGTAAAAAATTTACAAGCCTTGGTACGCGCAGAGCCAGGGGCCGACCATGGCCCGGGCCCGGTTGCGGCCCACCAGCGAGTCGCCGTGTTCCATTGTGTCCTCTACCGTCTGGCTGGTGCCGGTCGGCAACCCGCCGCGGGTATTGAAATCGAAAACCTGAAAGCAACCCGCCCCTTCCACGCTTTGGCCCAGCATACCCCTGGTCTCGCCGATGAAGACCACCTTCACGTCGAAGGCCACGTCCATGCGCTTGCGCACCATGCTCTCGTCGATCGCGCCATTGGGCTCGACGATCGGGATGTGCTTGTACATGCCGCCGCCGGTCGGGTCGGGGATGGCGGTCGAGAACTCGCACATATTCCACCTGCGGTCGGCGGTTCCCTTGTTGCCGTAGACACCTCTGTTTCTTTGCTGCATGCTCTCGATCACCTGGTTCAGGGAGGTAGACATCTGGGCCATGCCGAAGGCGGTGCCGTAGTCGCCGGCCGAGTGGGCCTGTTCCGCGCGGACCAGGTTGGCGGTCACCAGCAGGTCGGTGTTGGTGTTCTGCACCGATACGATACCGACGGAAGTCAGGGCCAGCAGCAGCAGCACCGCCAGCACCAGCGCGTTGCCGCGCCTCGATTGGAGACAATTGTATGCTTTCAGCATCCCGCCCTCCTCGTCAGTTGATGCACGGGTTGAGCCCCAGGTTGCGCAGCTCGACCACCGTGGTTTCCATGCGTACCCTGGCCAGCCCGTTGTCCGGGTCGCCGTCGAGATCAACGCCGTGGTTGTTGGCCCCGACCTCTGCGGGGTTATCCAGGGTGAAGGCGGGGTCTTCGACCTCGTTGCGCGCCCGGATGGTAATCACCAGGGCCCGGGCCTGGACCGCGTTCACGTCGTCGGCATCGCTCACGACATCCGGCACGCCGTCTACCACCGGCTGGCCCATCGCCTCGTTGATCACCGCCGCCGCATCCTCGTATATCTGGAAAGTGAGACCGTTGGGCGGTGCCAGCAGGAACTCGGCCACCTCCAGCTCGCGTTCCACCATCTCGCCGGTATCGGGGTCGTAGCCCATCCAGACCCGCTTGAGCACCCAGCGCTTGTTCTCCGGATCGTCGTGGGGAATGATCGGATCGTAATCGTCGTCTTCTTCGTAGCGGTACTCGATCTGGGTCAGGGGGCTTGCCCACCAGTCATCGCCGGGGATGTTCCTGTCCAGCGGCGGATCCAGGTTCAGGGTGTAAGTGCCGGCGTTGGCGCCTGTTATGCGGTGGTAGGTATAGCGCCCGTCCCCGGTGTCGAAGCGCAGCAGCGTGCCGGTGGTGAAGACTCCCCCGAATTTCGGCCCGTCGGCAAAGGGGTCGTACTGCGAATTTGATCCGGGTACTTCTGACGTCTGGACCCCCGGCGTACCGCCCTCGTCGCTGATCACCGGATCGAGCCCGTTGCGGCAGAGAACCTTGTAGTCCGAGGTGCATATGCGGTAATCGCGGGAGCTTATGAAGTTGCCGCGCAGGATCCACTTGTTGTCGCCATCGTCGAACTCCAGCGAGGTGGTGTCCCCGTCGGGAGGGGTGCCCAGCTCGTGCTGGTGGCATTCCTCGGCGCCGGGATCGGGCGAGGACATGTAGGCCACCCGCGAGAAATCGTCCTTGAGCACCTTCATCGCAAAGCGCAGGTTGGACTGCAGCTCGGTTATATCCTTGGCCCGGGCGAATGATTTCTGGATCGAGCCCGACAATGACACCAGGGCCGACAAGAGCAAAGCGCCCACTACCATTGCAACCATCAGCTCGATTATCGTGAATCCCCTCTCTCGCTTCATGGCTCTCACCATACCCTTCTCCTGAAAAGGACGCCCGAGACGACAACCATGTGGCGTTTCCAGAAGTCTTCGCCGTCGCCCCACCACTCGGCGGGATCGTACTCGGTATCGCCGAAGACCGAGTTGTCCCAGGAAACGATGATGACCACCCGAACCACGTGGTCGTCGAGGGGCGGAGCTGAAGCCCCCAGCACGGGATACGTGCGAACCTTGTGAATCAGGTAGTGTACGCGGTACTTGGCGCGGGCGTTTGCCAGGTCGTCCCCGCCACCCGCCGGCAAGCCCAGTGAATTGACCGGCAAGGCCTGGTCGGGGCTGTCGCCGCCCGAGATCTCGTTGCGATCCGCACCGTCCGCCAGATAGGTCGGCAGGGGTTTCAGGTCGTCGGTGGCAAGCTGTTCGCCGGGATCGGGCGCGGGGGTGACGACCAGGCCCGGGAAGACGTCCGCGAAGGTGTTGTCGGGCGCGTTCTGGTTGTCCACCCACTGGATCGACAAGGTGCGCATCTCTTCGAGCACACCCATGGCGATGCGCATGGCCTCGGTCCGTTCGCGGGAAAAGTTGTTGCCGCGCACCGAGACCACTCCCAGCTGCAGCACCGAGAACAGTCCGACCGACATGATTACCATGGCGGCCATCAGCTCGAGCAGCGTGAATCCCGCCTCCGGTTTCCTTCGTCTGTGATTCCCGTGCTTCATGTCAATCCCCTTGGAAAACCCTGCTAGAGATTCAGACAGTTCCTGAGCGACGTGTACTTGACCGAGCCACCGCTCGAAATGCGTACGTGGCGCGGGTGAACCTCGGAGTCTTCTCCATCGGTGGTGAATGCCTCGATGACGAAGAAGCGCTCGATGGCGTTGTCCTCGACGGTGACGTTCAGCCCGCCGGTCGGTTCGAAGAGTATCTCGGCCGGGTCTTCGCCCAGCGAGCCGCAATCTTTGTCTATCACATCGGAGATGGCGATGTCTGTGCCCACGATTCCGGCGTG
>Ga0180432_10009890_pt1 | contig 11541 bp, 6 predicted proteins | sample SS_ome_10_FD_132414 | JGI IMG/M metagenome (GOLD analysis project Ga0180432, IMG submission 132414) | Hypersaline lake sediment archaeal communities from the Salton Sea, California, USA - SS_1_MS_2 metaG | ecosystem: Environmental > Aquatic > Non-marine Saline and Alkaline > Hypersaline >... | reverse complement strand
GCAGCGTCTCGCGCCCAAAGAAACCGAGCGCCGCCCGACTGTACACGTAGTTCATCACGCCGTCGAAGCGATCGCCTTGCAGCCATTTCTCAGCGTTTTCCCAAATCTCGCCCACGAGGTAAGCGGAAGGATTGGCGGCGCGTACGACGTGCCGAAATGCTCGCCAGAAATCAGCGTCATCGATCTCCTCGGGCACGTCCAGCCGCCAGCCGTCGATGCCGAACTCGACCCAGTGGCGGGCCACGTCGAAGATGAAACGCCGCACGGCCGCCGTCTCGATGTTAAACTTGGGCAGCGCGGGCAGATCCCACCAGGCCCGGTAGCCCAGCTCCTCCAGGCTGCCATGGCTGCGGCGGAGATGGGACTCCTCTTCTGGGTCAGGGTAACCGTTCAGCCGCTCCCCGGCCCGCAGCCGCTGCTCGTCAAAATGGAACCAATCCAGGTAGGGCGAGGCGGCGCCATTTTCCAGCGCGTGGTTGAACTGGTAGAACCCCCGGCTGGCGTGGTTGAAGACGCCGTCGAGCACGACGCGAATCCCGCGGTCGTGGGCCACATCCAGCAGCTCGCGCAAGGCGTCGTTTCCACCTAAGATCGGGTCCACCCGGTAGTAGTCGTGGGTGTGATAGCGGTGATTGGCCGCCGACTGGAAGATGGGGTTGAAGTAGATGGCAGTGATCCCCAGTTCCTGCAGGTAGTCCAGGTGCTCGACCACGCCCAGCAGGTCGCCCCCCTTGAAGCCGTGGACCGTCGGTGGACTGTCCCACGGTTCCAGGTTCGAAGGCTTGGGCACCCGGTCGCTCGTGGCGAACCGGTCGGGAAAGATCTGGTAGAAGATGGCGTCCTTGACCCACTCAGGGGTCGTGATGTTCGTCAATGTGTGCCTCCACGTCGGTGGGATCGAGCCGCTGACTACCCCTTCACGGCCCCCAAGGTCAGCCCCGAGATCAGCCACTTGGACGAGTAGAGGAACAAGGTCATCACTGGGATCATAACCATGATCGAGGCCGCGGCGAAGTTGCCCCACTCCACGCGGAACTGACCGGCCAGGGTCCAGATGCCCAGCGTCCAGGTGAACATCTCCGTCTTCTGCAACATGATGCGGGCCAGCAGGTAGTCGTTCCAGGCAGTCATGAAGTTGAAAAGGAAGACGATGGCTAGCGCTGGCGTGGAAAGGGGCAGGATGATGCGGTAGAAGGTCGTCATCCGCGACGCTCCGTCGATCATCGCTGACTCCTCCAGGTCGATGGGTATGGTGTCGTAGTAGCCCTTCAGGATCCAGATGCTGAAGGGCACCGAGCTCACGGAGTAGGCGATGGCCAGACCCCGGTAACTGTTGATCAGGTTGAGACGGGCTGCCAGAATGTAGATCGGCACCATGAGCATGGCCGCCGGGATCATCTGCGTGGTGAGCAAGAAGATCAGGCCCGGCACCCGGCCCGGAAATTTCCAGCGCGAGAAAGCATAGGCCCCGGTGGCCGCCAGAATAACGCCCACGACGGCCGTGGCCACGGTGATGGTGATGCTGTTCCAGATCCACAACAGGAAGTCCTTCTCAACGATCACCGTGCGATAGGCCTCCATTGTCGCATCCTCGGGGATGATGGCCAAAGAAGTAGACAATAAACGGTCGCCGGGTCGCAGCGAGACGCTCAGAACCCGCAGCACGGGGTAGACGGCGATGAGGGAGGCCAGGATCAGGGCCAGGTGGATCAGAAGCCGCTTGAAGGGGCTGTCGCCCCGGCCGCTGCGAAAGAAGCGGGATACCGCACTTCTACGTCGAGGGCCGCTGCCGACCGCAGACGGTCGGGCTTCTTTTCGTACTGGTTTGGGTTTTGCAGTGGTGCTCATTCGTATACCCCCTGTAGCCCTCCCGACACCCGGATGTACACCACGGCGAAGACGAAGAGGATGGCAAAGCTGACCATGGCAAAGGCGGCGGAGAAACCATAGCGATTGTACTCAAAGGCCGCCCGGAACAGCGCCGTGACCAGGATGTCTGTGGTCTCTAGCTCCATCCGATTGATCAGATAGGGCACGTTGAAGTTGTTGAAGGTCCAAATCACGCCCAGGACGATGGCTGGGGTGAGCACAGGCTGCAGCAGGGGCAGGGTGATGGATCGGAATTGCTGCCAACCCGAGGCGCCGTCGATCTCCGCGGCCTCGTAGAACTCCCGCGAGATGCTCTGCAGCCCGCCCAGGATGATGACCATCATGAACGGGATACCCAGCCAGATGTTGGTGATGCACGCGGCGGCAAAGTTCCAGAAGGGATCGGTCATCCACTGGACAGCCTCCAGTCCCAGCCCGCGCAGCATCACGTTGAGGAAGCCGTACTCAAAGTGAAACTCCCCCCGCCAGGCCAACACCGCGATGACCTGAGGAATGGCCCACGGGAAGACGATCAGCGTGCGATACAGACCTCGTCCGCGCATTGGACGATTGAGCAGCAAGGCCAGGATCATCCCCCCGATCACGTGGAAGGCCACGTTGACCCCCGTCCACAGGATCGTCCGGCCCAGGACAGGGAAAAACATAGCCTGCTTCAACACAGGCTTGGTGAAGACACTGCGTAAGTTGTCTATCCCCTGGGCCAATCCGAAGGTTGGATCGCGGAAGTGGCGCAGGCTCATGTTGCTGAAGGCCAGCCGCACCTCGTAGCCGATGGGGTAGACCACCAGAAGGGCCAGGCCGACGGCGGCCGGGGCGAGCAGCATATAGGGCAATGTATACTTAGAGTTGAAGACCCTCCCCAGGACCAGGTAGATGATGACCTCCAGGATCAAAGCGCCGGCGAGAGTGAAGAAGACCATGCCCCCGATCTGTCCCAGGCTTCGGGCGATGACCTCACCGGTTAGCGCTCCCATAGTAAACCTCCCTATCCGATAACGTGAATAGGTATGGGGAACGGGAGACTTCCCCGTTCCCCATACAGGCTTGCACGATCTTCTACTCCAGGGCCCCGATGCAACTCTCAGCAGCTGTCTGCATAGCGGCCGCAGCGTCCTCCGGGCTCTTGGAATCCGCCAGCACCGCCTGCATCTCGGGCTTCATACCGTCCCAGTTGCAGCGCATCTCCAGCACGGTGGGCATAGGCGTGCCGACCACCATCTGGTCCGCCGAGCCCTTGAGGATGGGATCATCGGTGATCATTGGGTCGTCCAGGGCTTCCGCCAGGGCCGGCAGGCGACTCAGGAGCTCGACCATCTCCAACTGCTTGTCCTTGCCGGCCACGAACTGCATGAACTCCTTGGCGGCCTCCAGCTTGTCGCCCGATACCTCCTTGGCCAGCATGAAGTACACGCCGCTGGTGTAGGGCTTGGGCCACTCGCCGGTGGCGCTGACCATGGGAATGCGGGCTACGCCCAGGTCATCCCCCAACGCTTCCTGGTAGGTGCCCAGCGACCAGTCACCGTTGATGATCATGGCTGCCTTGCCCTCCTTGAAGAGGGTGTCGGCCGCGTCGTAGTCGCTCTCCGGCGGGATGATGGCAGCGTCATACTTCATGTCGTGCAGGAACTGCAGCGTGGCCACCATCTCCGGGGTGTCCAGCGTCGGCGTGACGCCGTCGTCGGCGAAGACCTTGCCCTTGAAGCCACCCAGCCAGGGCACCAGCCAGAAGGGCTCGGTCTGGTTCCACACCAGGCCGTAGGTGTCGCCCGAGGTCAGCTCCTGGCCCTTGGCGAAGAGCGCATCGGTGTCCGCCGGAGCCTCGGCGATCATCTGCTTGTTGAAGAGGAGCATCAGGTGGTTCCCGTTGGAGACGGGTACACCCCACGTCTTCCCCTCCAGCTCCACCGCCGCCAGGGCCGAATCCACGAACACACTCAGGTCGAACAAGTCGTCCACCGGCTGGATGATGTCCGCTGCGACGAAGGGCCCCGCGTGGTCGTTGACCGTCCACAGCATCTCCGGCGGCGTGCCGGCCAGACTGGCGGTCTGGAAGTCCTCGCGCAGGACCTCGACGTTCTCCTTCTTGACCAGCTCGATGGTGATGTCGGGGTGGGCTGCGTTGAACTCGTCCACCAGGGACTCGTTCCACTCCAGCGCGTCCTCACCCTCCTTGGTCCAGAGTACCAGTTTCACGGGCTCCGCGGGCGCCTCCGTCGCCGCTGGCGCACATTGGGTGACCAACAGCGTGGCGAGGGCCAACAGTGCCAGGATCGCAAACATCTTCTTCATTTGTAGGTTCTCCTTCCCTTATACTTGGATATATGAACTTTCGTTCCGGCTGTAGCACACAATGCACGTATTGTCTATCGCATCACCTCCCCTTCGCAGCAACGAGCGCTCTCGGAAATCATCGTCGGGCCAACCCAGTCGACGCCAGGTCGCCGCTATGCCCCCTCAATTTGTCAGTGACAAAGACTACGCCGGCCGACACGGTCGTTCGGTGATCGCCCCGATGAACTCGGCTGCACGCCGCACAATTTCGCCCATGGGCGCGGTGGTGGAGATCGCCGCCTCGAACATGGCCTGCAATTGACGGGAGACCTTGACGTACTCAGGGACCGCTGGCCGGGCCCGCCCGGATGGGATCATGCTCGCGACCTGTGCCGGAAGCGGCTCGGCGCTCGGATTGAGAAATGCGTAGAAGGAGGGGCAGGGCGAATGCTGCAACATGGCCCGGTATAGATCCCCGACCACGTCCGGGTCGATGGTTGCTTTGAGCAAGTCCATCACCAGTGCCGGGCGCCGGCACTGCCGTAAAATGACGTAACTGATCCCCCCCGCCGTCGATACCGCTTGCCCCCCTGGCGCGGCCGGTGGCGCCACGCAGCCGACCCGTTGTGCAAACGCTTCGTCCTCCCAGCCGCTGGCCTCACGGATGACCAGGCTTTCGTAGCTGCCGCCAAGCGCCATCGCCACCGCCCCGCTGGCGAACAGCCTGGGTGTCGCGTCCGCGTTGAAATCCACCACCTCGGGCGGGCTGAGGTGATGCAGACCCACCAACTCGCGCAAGAACTGCAGCGCACGGTGGGCGGGCGGTGCGTCGAGCACGACGCATGCCGCCTGCGCATCAAAGACCCCTCCACCGCCCGACCAGATCAGGGGCATCAGGTTGTACACCGTCGCTTCACCGCCCGCCGTCCCGCCGGGAAAGGCCAGCGCATGCGCCAGCCCGTAACGCTCCCGGATCTGTGGCTGGGCGAAATGCATAGCGACGCGCGCCAGCTCGTCCCAATCCCGCGGCGGCTCCAGTTTCTCCTGGGCGAACCAGTCCTTGCGGTACCACAGCAGCGACACGTCGGCTTTGACCGGCAACCCATATAACCGGCCACCGAAGGAGTTGGCCTCGACGAAAGCCGGGTACAGGTCCTTTCCGAATTTCGTGTGATTCCAATCGGAGCCCAGATCCTCCAGGGCGTACAGGAAACCGGATTGGGCCAGGCCAGCCACCCACACGCAGTCGACCATCGCCACGTCGGGGGCAGCGCCGCTGCCGACGGCGGTGCTGAGCAGGCTGTACAATCGGCTGTGGTCAACCATCTGGACCTGGAAGCCGGCTGTCCGGTCCGGGTGTTCGGCGTTCCAGGCGCCCGAGACGTGGTCGAGCACTCTCGGCCAATGAGGGTCCGAACTCATCATGTGGATCGGGGCATCAGGCGCGGGCTCTGCAGAGGCGCGCTCGTTGACGAAGGTGCCCCGGCCGGGATGGCGGGTCAGCACGCCCTCACGCGCGAGCTGGTTGAGCGCCTGTCGCACGGGAGAGCGGCTGATGTCATACAACTGGCACAGTTCTTGTTCGGTGGGGATGCGGTCGCCCGAGCGCCACAGGCCACTCTCAACCTGCTCCAGGATCAGCGACTTGAGTTGATGGTATATGGGGATAGGGGAATCTCGATCGATACCTGTCACTGGCCATGCTCCTCAAAAGGGCCATTCTGATGGCGCGGCACTCCTGATGGTGGATGCGTCATACAGGCGGCTGATCGGGTATAATGTTATTATATTATACCATGAAAACGGCGCTTGTCAAGTGTTTCGCTGCGGGTATTTGCTGCCAGTATAGCGCAAAAGCCAGTGAAGCACGCCCTGAGTCAAGCCGCAGGGTCGCCACTACGACCTGTCAATTCATCATTGACAAAGCACTAGGTTGGACTATACTAAAATCCAGGAAGTTTTGCCGCCAGATCGGGGGGCGCCGCTGCCGACCGCAGACGGTCGCGCTTCCCTTTATAGTGGAAGGTTATGTATGAAGAAGATGATTTCGAGGATGCCCCTGTTGCTGCTGTTGATCGCACGGGGCACCGCCTACCTGGTGTTCGAGATGGAGCATCCCCCTGGCCTTCTGTCTCTGCTCCTGGCACAGTCACCCGCGGTGACGCCCACTTCGGATTCTCCTGTACCGCTGCCCTCCCCCGAGAATCCGACGCCTCTCAGGCCAAGTCCGGTCTCCCCGACACCGTCTCCTCAATCGTCCCCGGTTCCACCGGCGGCAGACGGGACGCCCACGCTGGCGTCGACGGCCACGTCCAGCCCAGGCGAGAAGCCAGCACCTCAGCAGACGCCGACGCCAACGATGGTTATGATGCCGGAGACAGGAGGCAACGATGGCCAATGAGTGTCCTGAGCGGGATTACCTGTTCGTCAGTGATCTGCATCTTTCGCTGGGGTACGACCCCGAGCGGCGCGCCTATCACGCCCGGGAGGACTTCTTCTTCGACGAAGCATTCTTCCGCTGGCTGCGCTGGGTCGACGACACGTGCGCCAAGGGGCGGCGCTGGGAGCTGATCTTCGTCGGCGACGCGCTCGATTTCTTCCCCGTGGACCGGGCCCTGGTCGCCCAGTATTGGCGGGAGCGCAGCCGCCGCCAGCAGGAGCTGGACCTGGCGGACCCGCGGCAGGTGACCGGCTATTGGCAGCGCCAGTTCGGCAAGGCGGCATCTGGGGAACGTGCGCCAGAACGGATCCAGCGTCTCATCTTCGAGGACGACGTACGGCAAGGGCGGGTCGAGCTGGCACCCGTCCTCCCCAAGAGGGCTGCGGCGCCTCCGGATACTACCCCGGCCCCCGCCCCCGAATGGGCGGTACGCATCTACCAGCGCCATCGGACCGATCGGGCCCTGGCGGCAGCGGAGTTGCAGGTCGTCGAAGCGGAGGCGCCCCAGATCACCGTCAGGGAACGCGTGCGTCAAGAACGCGCGCGCCACTGGACCGAGGGCTTCGAGCGGCGGTACGGTTTCCTCCCGACCCCGGAGAAAAGCGCCCAGAAACTGACGTCCATCTACGAAGGGCATCCCCTGTTCTTCCGCGCGCTGGCGTGGTTCGTCGGGCGGGGTCACCGCCTGGTCTTCCTGCAAGGCAACCACGACCTGGAGCTCTACTGGCCGCAGGTGCAGAAGCGGCTGCGTGCGTTCGTCGCCCGCGAGTACCCGGCCGCCTTCGACCACGATGAGGGTACCGCTGCGCTACCCTCTCTAGTGAAAGGACACCTGACCCCTGCTGATCTCGAGCAGCGGATCGCCTTCCCGCCTGGCTGGTTCTACTACCGCCCGGGGGCCTTCTACGCCGAGCACGGCTGCCAGCACGAACTGCTCAACGCCTGTCCCAACCCGATCCGGCCGGTGATGCCGGGGGACGAGTGCGTGCTCAGCCCCGACGTCGGGTGTCTGGGGGTGCTGTGTTTCCACAACCACCTGGAGAACGAGCATCCGGAATGGGAGAATCGGGCGGATAACGGCGTCGCCCTCCTGGAAATGATCCGCCATGATCCGCTCAAGATGCTGGGCATCCTCATCTGCCACGCACCGGACTTCCTGCGGATGGCCCAGTGTCTGTGGCGGGCGGGGAGAGAGGAGAATCTGAAGCCGACCGAGGAAGACGTCGCCCGCTGCGCCGAGAGCGCTGGCCTGAAGCCGGAGGTGGTGCGCAAGATCTACCGCGCGGGCAAGAAACCGCTTATCCTGCGCCGGGGGCTGGCCTGGTTCCTGTTCAGCCCCGGGGGACACGTGGTGAAGATGCTGCTCCTGCTGGCGCTGGTCGCGGCGGTGGTGGGACTGGGCGCGTTGTGGTACCTGGTCGTCGTTCCCGGCCTGGCCAACCTGATCCCGCCCGACGTGATCTACGCGACCGTGGGGCCGGCCCTGCAGCTCCTGGCGAAGATCGTCCTATGGCTGGCGCCACCCGTTGTGCTTGCCATCGCACGCCGCCGGCGGGGAAAGGACCCCCTGGGGCCCTTCGTGTTCGAGGGCGCGCGCCGCGTACACGCCCAACTACGGGAGCAGGACCCGGCACTGCGGTATTACGTCGCCGGCCACGACCACCGACCCGACGTGCGCCCCGTAGAGCGCAGGGAGGACGGCCGCCACGTCTATTACGTCAACACCGGCTCGTGGACGCCCTGTTTTGCCGAGGGGGAGCGCCGCCTCCAGACGCTGGGCCGGGAGGTGCAGTTCACGTTCGCCCGGCTGGTGCAGGGCGAAGAGGGGTACGAGGCCGACCTGCTGCGCTGGAACGACGACGCCGGCCGGGCTGACCCGCAGGTTGTCCCGCTCTGCAGCGAACCGCGCTGACCGCGCTAGCTGCGCAACGTGGACAGGCTCTCGGCCGTGGCCACCGGCGATTTATGGCAGTGCACCAGCATCCACCGCGGCGCGTCGGCCATGCCGAAGTTGTGAAACACGCGGGTCTCGTTGTGGGACTTGTGGACCACGCCCGCGCCGCTCACCGCGCGGATCATCAGGGTGAAGGTGACGATGGCGGTGTCGCCGTAGACTTGCACCCGCGGCTGGAGGATCTCGTGCTCCACGCGGCTTTCGCCGCCCTGGCCCGAGCCTGCTCCGCCGCTGACCACGTCCCTGTGCACCCGCAGCTCGCGCAGGTGGAAGTCGAGGCCGTCGATACGTTGGGGCGAGATGTACCACTCGAAAAACGACACGTCCTCAGCCGTGGTGGCGCGGTAGGCCTTCTGGTCGCCGTCCCAGATGGACTGCAGGTTGCGGTCGAGTACGTCCAGGATGGTGTCGCTTCGGGCGAAGCCGAAGCGCCTTCGGTTCCCTTCATATTCGGGTTTCTCGGTTTCATCCATTGGCTTCCTCCCTGTGTGTTGCTCGATGTCTTCATTTGAATACCGGTGCGTCTGTGCGGCATTCTACCGCGCCCCACGCACCCGTGCAAGCTGGGGAAACGAAGCAGATCAATCAACCGTGTGTGCAGGCCGATTTTCGCATGCCAAGCTTGCAGTCCCCGTCTCAGGGGCGCCCCACGCAGGACAACAAGGCTCGACATAAGACGCTCTTGAGTACGAGGTGCGAGCATTGCGGGCGAGATAGCTTCTGAAAGTCGGGATATATTACGTGACATATACGTTGGTCACCGGAGTTGACCTGCTTCGAAAGCCCGACCGGCACCTGGGGCCTGTCTGCTCTGCCTGGGGTGCTGTAAATGCCCCCTGGTGTTTCCCCTCAAGCGCCGGTCACCTGATCGCGTGCGTATCGCCGCGGCTCCTCACGTTTCACGCGTCACGCAATACGCGAAGTCCTGGTTGTTCCCTCCCAGACTCGTTTTCTCCGCTGATTCGCTGACTCGCCGACTCGCTCACTCGTACGCCAACACCTCGCGCACAGTCAACCGCGATGCGTTCCGTGCCGGAATGAAGCTTGCCAGGGCGCTCAGGGCGACCACTGCGACGAGCCACAACCACACGCCGGTCACCGAGTAGGAAAACGTCAGCGGTGTGCCCACCATGGCCATCCCCACAGCATCGCTGAGCAGCTTGCTCAGGGGGAACGCGAGCACAGAGCCCAGCAGCCAACTGAGCAAACCGATGACGATGCCCTCTCTGACAAAGACCAGCGCCACGCCCCGGTTCGGCGCACCGACCGCGCGCAGTACGCCGATCTCGCGTGTTCGTTCGAGGACGTTGATGCTCATCGTTCCCATCAGCCCAAGCCCCCCCACGATCGCGAGCAAAATCGCCATGATGAGCATCAGGCTGATGACGATGCCATACACGACGGACGCCTCGGCACGCTCTGCGGCCATGGTCTGTACGCTGTCGACGCGCAGCCCGTTGCGCTCAAAGTGCGCTTCCAGCGCTGCGCTGGCCTTGACCACGTGCTCCGGATCGTGGCGTTCGGTCGCTACCAGCGCAGCGTCCGCCTGTCCCGCCCGCCCGGTGATGTGGGCGACGTAGGGGTAATTGCCGTAGGCCATAGGGATAAGGATCCCCATGCTGATGCCGACGACGCGCCAGGATCGTTCGCGTCCCTGGACCTTCAGCACGATCTCGTCGCCCACCTGGATGTCGGTCTCTTCCTGGATCATATTCGTGCTGACGACCACCGCGTTTTCGTCCTCAGGCAGCAGCCAGCGTCCCTGGACGATCGCAGGCGCTGCCGCAAGCTCGGAATCGGCACGCGGGGCAAACATATATACCATGCTACTCTCGCTGCCGTCTGGCCGCACGCGGCGCACGGGGATCTGAATCCAGGTGTCAGTTCGGACGACGCCTGGCACGTCCCGTGCTTCTTGCTCAATCTTATCGACGCGATACGGCCGTGCAAAGGTGATCATCGTGTCGAAGTTCCACATCTGCAGCATATCGTCGATGGTACGAAACAGCGAGTCGCGCACACTGAACACGCTGACAAAGATTGCGCTGGCCAACGTCAGAGTGATGAGCGTGAGCGCCAGCCGCCCTTTGCTGCGGAACGTGTTGCGCAGTGACAGCAGCACCGGGCGCATCAGGGCGCGGCGGGCAAACCACAGGTTTGCGCCCGAGAGCAGACGGTCCAGGAGGCTGGCCCCAAATCTGCCCTTGCCGATTCGATTGGCGCTCATCGCCGCCGCCGCCGAGACGCGCAGGTTTGCGATGAACGGGTAAAGTGAGGCCAGCACCGGCACCATCAGGCCGATGACAACTTGAAGCACGATCGCCTGTGGCGTCACGTGGCCGTTCGTAAGGTCAAAGTTGAACAGCGAGGCCATGAAGCGGCTCAGCGCGCGCGAACCGACGATGCTCAGCGGGATGGCGATGACCAGCGCGATCACGCCATAGAACATCACCATACCCAGGTATATGCCCATGATCTGGCTGGTGCGGGCGCCGATGGCTTTCATCACGCCGATCTGCCGTTTCTGCTGCGCCAGCAGCGCGGACACGGTGTTGATGATCAAAAACGTGCTCAAGCAGAGCGCCAACACCCCCAACGCGCCCATCAACAACAGAATGGCCTGCAGGATATCGTCGAGTGGGATCTGGCCTGGCTCAGCGGTCAAGCTCATGGGAATCGTCATGCCCGCTCTCTCAGCCTTGTCCTTGACCTCGTTGACCACGTGCCGCGCAAAATCCTTGTCGCTCCGGTTCCTGGCGACGACGTGCAGCTCGTTGAACCCATACGGCTCTCCGAACCACTCGAGCGTGTCGAACGAGATGTAGCCGTAGGGCGAATTATCCATCTGGGCCGGCAACTGGGCCAGGTCGTGGGTGGTGCCCGCGATGCGCAGCTCGCGTTGCTTTTCGCCGGGTGTCTCGATCAGCACCACGTCGCCCACCTCCGCCCGGATCACCGGGAGCGCAGCCCGTTCGATCAGGATCTC
>Ga0180432_10009889_pt1 | contig 11541 bp, 8 predicted proteins | sample SS_ome_10_FD_132414 | JGI IMG/M metagenome (GOLD analysis project Ga0180432, IMG submission 132414) | Hypersaline lake sediment archaeal communities from the Salton Sea, California, USA - SS_1_MS_2 metaG | ecosystem: Environmental > Aquatic > Non-marine Saline and Alkaline > Hypersaline >... | reverse complement strand
TCTTCCCCGAACAGTTCCTTCGCCCGGTAGTATTCGAGCACCCGCGGATCGCCCTCGATATACAGGTTGGTGGTCGAAGAATCGCTCCTCACCCGCCCCAGTCCGAGGCTGAATATGCCGGTGAGGAAAATGACGATCACCCAGGAAGGCCCGGGGTGGGAGACGATCCATCTCATGAGAGTCTTCACCGGTGCATCAGCCCCCTGTACGTCCGGTCAGACGGCTCCGGACTGGCCTTTCCTGTTACTCGCGTCCGGGTGGTCGCCGCAGACCCTGTTGCGTGAACAGGCTGTCGGGCAGGTCCACATCCAGTTCGCGCGACTGCGTCGTCATGACGGTTCTGGTTCCGGCGAGAACCCGCACGAAGGTGGATCGACTGGCGCGCCACAGCTGATCCCGCACCTGCTCCAGATCGTCGAAGGCGGCGGTCTTGATCAGCTTGTCGCTGTGGTTGTAAAACTCGACCTGGATGATGAAGTAGATGTCCTTCCTGACCCAGATGCGTCGCCTCCCGTACCCTGTTTCGCTCTTCTCCTTCTCGGTGCCGGGCAGGGCGTCGATCATCCAGCAGGGGTGCCCGTCGACTTCCTCTTCCCCGACAACCTCGTAGGTGTGGCTGTCCAGGTCCTCGGACCTCAGATCCTCGAAAGCCAGGTCAGTGCCCATGAACTGGCTCTTCTTGTTGCCGCCGGCGATGCGTCTCACCGACTCACCGGCTGGAAGGTAGAGCCACTGATCGTCTTCCCCGTCGCTTTCCCGGTCCCAGGTGAGCAGACCGACGTTCCGGATATCGGCCGGGGAGAGAAACTTCAGGATGGCCTTGTTGATTCCCTCCTCTCCCTCTTTGAGGAGGATACTCAGTTCCCGCTCCCTGACCCGGTCCCGTCGGTCATACAGCTGCATCAGAACCCGGGTTCTCTCGGACCGGGCGTCGTGCCGCTGTTCGATTTCCTCCATGATCTCCTGGCCCGATGGCGTCTGGCCGAGGAGCGGCGCCGGGACCAGAAAAAGGCACAGGATGGCAGGCAGTACGCTCAGTTTCATCGGCAGGCCTCTCCGCGATAGACCCGGGCCGGGTCGGGATCAGAAGCTTCCGGCAATCCACATGACGAAACGGTCGTTTTCGTCCCACCCTCCAAAGAAGCTGTCCGGCGGCCCTGCGAAGGTCTGGTAATCGACTTCCAGTGTAATACGGTCCCACAGTCGGTGCGAGAGCGCAATCCGGGAGTACCGATCACCCGGATCGAGGTTCACCGCCCCCTGCAGGTTCAGATGGGTATCATCGGAAAAGGTGAGCTGCAGATCCGCCAGCAGAGCGTTGTCCAGACCGCGACCGAAACCCGCTCCGGAGTACCGGCTGTCGGCGGGGCGTTCGCGGGTCACTCCGATGCCGGCGTACTCGAGCGTCGCGATCACTTCCCGCAGCAGGGGAAGACCGGGATCGTAGAGGGTGTGATTGATTCCCGCGACGTACTCGTTGAAGCTGTCATCCATTGCCCGGTCCAGGGTACGGTGCAGGGCGGCGCCGGCGTGAAATTCCCAGTTGCCGGCCGTGGTCGAGAAGCCGGCGGTGATCTCCCGGTACTCCGGATACACCTGCTCGATCATCAGGACGGGGGGCTGCAGTCCCGCCTCCGGATCGGCCGGCGGGAAGATCACATCCTCCAGAAACAGGACGCCATAGGCATACCGGCCGCGGAAGTACGAGAAGCTCAGATCCCAGCCCATCAGGAGGGTACTGCTGTTCAGTCTCAGGGCGTACTGTGCTTCGCTCAGGGACATAGCGGGCAGAACGCGCCCACCATCGGCGACGGTATACCAGTCACCAAAGGTCTCGTGGATCCGCGCCTCGGCCGCGGCGTCTTCGAAAGCCCAGCGGTTATCCGTTGCCGGCAGCCGGCCGGGAATGAAAAGAGGAACGAATACCAGCTGGGTGCTGATCTTCTCCCCATAGCGGAAAACAGAGAGAGCCGGAATACCGATCTTCCCGGCTTCGATCACATCAAGGAAATCATACGGATTCAGATTGTCGGCGGGGCGGAATCCGTCCCCCACGCCCCAGCTGAATATTTTCTTCCCGACGGTGACTTCCCAGACATCGCCGTACCAGGCGGCATAGGCTTCTTTGAAGGTGAACAGAGGTCGGGTCGAGGTTCTCTCCGAAAACGTGAATCCGGCCTCGGTCCGATCGGCGTTATCAAACCGGATCTGCGGTGCGAGGGTATAGTGCAGACGATCTCCGAACCGGCCCCGCAACGACCCCAGAATCTCCGCGTCCAGGAAATACCGCCGGGCCTCATTCTCGCTCTCCCGTCCATATCCGATATGGCGCAGGTTGAGTTCATAGGCCGGTTTGTCGAGGTGGTGATCGAACCGCAGGGAATCGCCTCCACCCGACGGGTTTTCCTGCCCGAACACGGCCGGCGCTTGCGCCAGGACATGAAGAATGACCAGGACGCAACCCGCGGCAGGGAGGGACATCCGCATTTTCGGGGCCATACCTTTCCTGGTAACCGGAACGTGGTGTCAGACGGCCTCGCCGCTCCGTCGTGGTGACAGGATGGTCGATCAAAGCCGGGAAACGGGTCGGGCCGTATCCGAACCGAACATAACGCCGGGCTTGCAGACGGGTCAACAATCCCGATCGATCCTTCTCGACGGCCGGAAAAACCGAACCGCAGCACGCGAAGCCGCCGGTCGAATACGGGACACGGCAGCAGGAGGTAGTCCGCCGGACCTGTTTCGAGTAGATTGTGGTTGTCACCCGTCGAAGAAGGTCGACCGCTGAGCCGCTCCTGCCCAGATAGGATGACCTGCCCATGAAGCCGAGGTCTGAACTGACACCTCGCCGCTTTTCCCCTCGCCCTGCTCTCTGCGGGACAGGCATTCTTTTCCTCTCCCTGCTGCTCACCGCAGGGACGGCCCGGGCTCAGCTGACCCACCTCTGGCCTGAAACAGCCCGCCTGTTGGCACCCGCCGGCGGATTCCGCGGTTTCGAGAGTACAATCCCCCTGCCGGTCGCCGGATGGAGCCGGGGGCACTCGGCCCGGCCGGGAATGCCCGGCGTATCGCCGATCACCGATCCCCTGCTCTGGTTGCCGGGGGAGCTTCCTCTCGTCTTCCTCGCCGAAGGCGGATCGCTCCTGTACCGCGACCGCCTCGAGGGCCGCACTCATAACGATTTTCACGGTCACACGTACGATCTCGCACTCTCGGTTCCCGTCACACGGCACCGGCTGGACCTCATGAGCGGTTGGCGCCACGAAGGGGTGGACTCGGACGCCTTCCTGACAGGCGGATCGGGTGATATCGATCGGAGCGTCACGGAAGGGCATCTCTGGATAGGAAGCCGGCTGCGGTTGCCCGGGCTGAGCGCTATTGCGGCCGTGGGACAGAAGGAAGGAAGTGCCGGGCTGACGGAGTGTGCCGTAGCGATCAGGGCAAGGATGGGCGGAGCCGTTTCGTTCAGTCTCTTCGGCTCCCGGGAGGCGGTCGCCGATGCCATCGATCTGCGCTATCGCGATGCCGGAGCGCATCTGATAGTACCGGCGTGGCGATCGGCGATCGGGATCCGAATCGAGGGACGGCTTCACGGGTGGTCGATCCGGTTCCGGGGTGATGCCGGCGAGACGACCGGTCGGGGCGACAGCGAGCCCCGTCATCGCCTCGTCCCCCGGCTCAAACCGCGCCTGGCCGAAGCACAGATCGCAACTCCGAACGACATCTGGCAGGTCGCCGCGGGAATCGAGCGGAGCCGACATCGCGCCGAACTCCGATCCCTGGGGCTTCGGTACGCCAGGATTCTGCTCGACGACCGGCGCGAGTGGGTGCGGATCGGGTACCGGCCGCCGGGGACCGCCGGCCGATGGCGGTTCTGGGGCGGCTACTCCGATACGAACGAGGAGGCGGAAGGAGGTTTCGAATTCTGGCCCTTCACCCCGACGATCATAGATCTCCTCGGCCTCAGACGTAGCGCAGACGCCGAGGCGGAGCTGTCGGTGCTGAGCTTCGGGGTTCGACACCGCTTTCCCCGGCAGGATCCGGCGGGAGGCGAGATCGGCGTCGACCTTCATCACCTGCACTCCGACGGGTCTCTGGAATCGTGGGAGCCCCTCATTCTCGGACTCGGAAAGTGGAATATCCTGACCGATGAGCTGCTTTACTCTTCGGCTCAGATTCTCGACCTCGGAGCACGGGGCAGAATAGTACTCGGCGGGCGGCTGGTTCTCGAGGCCGGAGCGGCCCAACTCGTGCCGCTGGCGGTTCAGAAGAGAGCCCGTCCCGCCGGTGCGCCCCCGAGCCAACCGGGTCCGCCAGGAGCCGAAGCCGTATGGGGGGGGCTGCGCTGGTGGTTTGCGATCCATATCGCACCGCGGGCGACGATTTCAGATTCCTCCAGGGAGGGTTGATCGATCGAACGCGATCCCTATGTCATCCGCCGAGCCCGTTCCGAGGACCGGGACGGTATCAGGAGCCTGATCCGTACCGGCGGCATCCATACCTCCGGTCTGACCCGGATCCCGTCTCGAAGTCAACCGGCCGGGAACGGGGAGCGGACCATGGGCGGATTCGCCGCACCGCGGCGATTCAGCCTTTTCCGGATGCTCTCTCCCCTGCTCCTGTCAGGTGTGGCAGGGGAGAACTCTTTCGTGGCTGTCTCGGAGGCCGGATCGGTCATCGGATGTGTGCGCCTCAAAGCGCACCGCGGGGAAATACGGGAAGTGGTCTCGGTTGCCGTCGACAGCAAGTGGCAGAGACAGGGTGTCGCCACCGCTCTGCTGCACCACGTCAAAGGGGAGGTGCCCCGCCCTCTCTGGGGTGCCTGTCCTGCCGGACTGGTTCCTTTCTATGAGGATTTCGATGCGATCGAAGTCACCGATCCCCGACGGATGCCCCCCTTCCTGCGCCGCCGGCGGCGGTGGTTCAACTTCTTCCTTCGCCTGGCCGGTCGGAAGGGGCAGCTGGCGGTGATGGTACTCGATGAGTAATCACATCCGGGGAAATCAGGTGCTCCCGCAACTCGCGAAACGCATTTCCCGATACCAGTACCGGACATCGAGACCGTACCGCCTGGTCGGCTGCTACGAAAGGATCAAAGGTCTCTTCGCATCCTATCCCACCTACCGCATCGGTCCCTTCCGCCGGTTCGCGAACCGCTCCCTCGCCGTCCGCGTGCCCGAGAACAACGCCTTCGCAACGATGTGGACGCTGGACCTCCTCCTGGAGGCTTTCGCGCATGATCCCTCGTCTCTTCATCCGATCGACCTCGAGAGCGCCGTGCGGGCCTGTCTGGAATTTCACGATGCGACCCGGGAACGGGATGACCCCCTCTTCATGTTCTGGAAGCAACAGGAACTGAACGGAATCCAGGCGGCTTTCCCCTCCAACCTGCTCCCCTTCTTCCGTTTGTTCATGTTGACCCACCGGGTACGCCGCCCGATCCGGAGCGCTTTCACGGCCATCCTCCCCGGCCGCCCCGCCCCCCAAACCGAAACCCATAGTCATGAACCGGCACGCAGTTCCGGCATGATCAGTCTGCCGGCTGATTTCGACGACTCCGCCCTCAACTGGATTCTCGGTTTGCGTTTGAAACGGTGCCGGGAGAGCTGCCCCGACGCGTGGTCGACCTGGTCGGCGCGGGATTTCGATTTTCGCAAGCTCGCCCGGCACGCGGTCGCCTGCGCCTACCGCCCCTTCTCTTCCGATCCCGCTATCAACGCGATCGATCCCCGATCCTTCTACGTCAGCCGTACGTTCCTCTGGGATATCGCCGACCGGGGCCGGGGGACCGCGGACTATGCCCTTCTGACCACGTGGGCTTCAACCCTCGAAGAGAGCCTCAAAGGTCTGCCGCGGTACTACAAGATGCCCTTCAACGTCAACAATCTGGATTGTGGAGTTCAGGCCAATTTCATTTACGCTTGCGTGGGTTCCGCCCTTGAAGGTGAGTTCCCTCACGAGGTGGCAGGCTTTGAAGCCCTGCTCGTGGACACGGCCGAGTATCTGGCCTGGAGCATAGAATCGGGGGTCGTGCTGACCCGACCGGATCTCATCCTTCTTTACTATCCCTTCCCCGCTCTCGTGTTCTTCCTCGTCTCCCGCATCATTGCGCTGCTCACCGGTCCGCACGCCGCCGAGTCCGGATCGGGAATCCCGGCGAGAGTACGGGGCATCCTCCTGCCCGCGGTGCGGGAAACGATCACGCAGTCTCTGCTGGCGTCCGCCCGGGCAACCGACGAGCACGTCTGGTGGGACATCCGACACCCCGAGCCCGGCCGGACGACAGGGCGCCGAACGCGGACAGGCCGGGATGAGCGCACTTTCATCACGGCCACAGCAGTCAACACGCTCTTCAACCTCTGGGCGATGCCTCGGGGTGCCGATATGACCTGGTCCGATCAGACGCCCGACGAGGTATTGCGGTACACGATGAATGCCCTGCGCTGGCTCGAGGTACACGCTCTGTCCCGGCGCCGTCTCGATCACAACGTCTTCTTCTCTGCCAGCGTGAAGTCAGTCTCCTCCCTGCCCTTCCGCTACCCGGCCAATACGGTCCGATACGTCGACGGGCCGGTCCTTCCGATCAGGCGTTCACAGAAGCAGCCGGCCGTGGAACGGCATGGCATCTTCGCCATGTCGGGCGTGCCCTCAACCTCAGAATACGCCCGCGCTCTCGAGACGATGGATCACCCCGAACCGGCTTCGGACGAGGTGAAGAGGTGTTACGACCTCGCCTTTCCGTACTGGTCGGCACCCTCGGTTACCGGCGCCATGGTCTGCCTCGCCCTCAGCCGGGCAAATCGCCTCGATCGATAGGGCGAAGATCAGAGCGGCAGCGTCCGGAAACCGCTTCGCTCCCTCCAGAACAGCATGGGAAACCGTTCGTGCGCCTTCTCACGAAGGGCGGCACGCTCCGCTTCCCCGGGCATACGGTCGAAGAACATGATCAGAAAGACCGGCTCCCGGGTGTCGGAGTCCATCAGGCGATCCTTGGGTTGATTCAGAATCAGTCCGTAGCTGACCCGGTCGAGTCCGCTTTCGACCGCATATCGCACCGAAGAAACAATGATGTTCTCATAGGCGTGATATGTCTGGGACAGGAATCCGCCTTCGGTCAGTTCGAGATGATTCCGGTGACGGATAAATGTCTGGGCGCCGACAACCCGGTCCTGCAGGGTAGCCGCGAACGTCACCATGTCGGGAAAGGACATCAGGAACTCTCGTACGTGTTCTCCGTACCGGTCAACATCGATACCCTTCACCGGGTGAATGTTCCGGCGGTAGGACGCCAGGCAGCAGGCGACGAAATCATCAGCCAGTTCCTCACCGACCGGACCTTCATGAACATGAATCATACCCCCCTTGTTGCGGAACCGGTGCACCTGGCGGATCAGATGCCGGTGCCGCTTGAGGAGGTTCCGCTCGGCGGCCGGATCCCGGGTTGAGATCGAACCGGTCTCCATGATTTTCTCCGCCACGATGTGGGGCACCCTCTCCAGGGCGGAACGGAAATCCCCCGCACAATCCCCGTCGATGAGACCGATGTAATACCCGAAAGGTCTCACAGCGGTCAGGGCACGGAAGATCGCAACCAGGATCTCTTCATTGCGGGCTGTGTCGGTGAAGTGGAAAGTCGAATTGGTACCGATATGATTGCCCTGGCCGAAACAGTGCTTCATGAAGAGCGTTGGAGTCAGGAGTACGCTCGTCAGCCCGAGCAGATCCCCGCTCGTGTTGCGGGCTTTCACCAGGCACGTTCGATGCGGGATGTTGGTGACGATATCGAGCAACGCGGGATTGAGGCCGCGCCGCTCCAGGCACGGCGTCAGAAGCTTTTTTTCCTCCGCAGTCAGAGCATCGGGATTGCAGATCTCAGCGACGATATCGTTGCCCATACTTCACATGTCCTGTCAGACGACACCCGGGGCTTCTCGGGTCGCCTTCCTCTCGTCCCTGTTCATCGATCGGTCGTCCTCATCGCTCCGATACTACATCACGTCTCCGTTTCGTGGAATCGCCCGATCGATCGAGCCACCCGGTATTTCAAACCGCGCCGGGCCCATTCCAGAGGACCGTCGAACTGAATTCGGCTCCACCACGAAAGGATCAGCACCCAGGCTACGGTGAGCATGACAGTGAAGACCAGAACCGCCCCCAGATTGCCCGTCCAATCCGGTACGACGGCCAATCCGAACAACAGCGCCATCAACTCGGCCAACAACCCTTCGAATACGAAAACGCTCAGGCTGAATCTGCCGAAGAGTCTGATCCGTTCGATGAACCACGAGGGCCGCAGCGATCGGGACGCATCCCTTGTCCGCCAGTCCCAGAGCCTGAGAGCCAGAAGCATGATGAACAGGAATACTCCCAGTCCGAATATGCTGATCCCCGCCCGGAGCCATCTGTCTGCGAACGAGGTGTTGTAACCGATAGCAATCAGCACAATCCCGCCGGCGCCAATCAAGGCCAGGATGACCTGACACAGTCGGGAACTGATGTCTTCGCGATCGCTCCCCGAGACAAGGAGTGTCCCGATAAACGCTCCGAAGGCTCCGAACGCCAGATGCGGGGAGATACTGTACTCCAGGCAGAGATTGCCGAGCATCCACGCCGCCAGGTACTTGCCCTCGGCATAGGCCTGCTCGTAGAGAGGAGTCAAACCGAGTTTGAGGAAAGGATAGATGAGCAGAATCCCGATACCGACAAACAAGAACGACCGGGCCAGAAAACGGCTGTCTTCGAGCCCCCGTCGGCGGTTGACTGCGGCCATGACACCGGTATTCACCAGCAGGATGATGCCGATGATCGAAAGGGTTCCCGGTTCCGTCACCAGACTCCAGCTGAAAGGAACCGGCTGCCCGTATTTGAGCCAGCCCGTGATCAAACCCGCCACGTATTCGGGCTCGCCGCCGCCGGTGGTGAAGGCGAATCCATTCCCGAAGAGAACGCGATGGACGATATTCATGAACAGGAGAAAAAGGCCGGTCATGACGTTGCGCCGGAGAACGAATCCGGGAGCCTGGCGTTTCCCTATGACGGCCCTGCAGCTGGCGTAGACGTTCACCGATCCGGAGACGACGTAGAATATCCCGCCCATCATGAACAAAATGATGGTCAGAACAATGATAGTGAGTTGGAGCCCCCCTGCCTCCATGGCACGGTGAAGCGATTCGCGATCCATCATACCGGTCCAGGTGTAGTGAACGCGGTGGATGATCACGATCGCAAACACAGCCAAGCCGCGGATGATATCGAAGGAAAGAAAGCGCTCCGTTGTCAGTGATGTACTCATTCCCGGTGGCCCGTCACGCCAGCCCTGTGGTGTCCACGTTACACTGCCTCCCGGCCATTCTGCCCCCCCCTATCCGCCGTCGTGCCGCCGGTTTGCGATCCGGCTGTTGCAATATGCAGTATGGTCGAGTTGTGTCTCTGCAGGAAATGTGAAGTTCTTCATCCGGCATCCGTCCCGGGGTACGGCGGACCGATTATCGCGATGACGGAGAAATCCGGATACCTGTACCCTCGTGATAACCGGAAAGGAGCAGCCATGCATATCCGCGGACTTCCCCGACGGCACTCGGTCACCGGACTGACGGCGACCGTCCTGGCGATCGGACTCGTCCTGACGGCCCCCTTCGCTGCCGCCGATCAGGCGCCGGATTACACCGGCCGTGACGTGATGATCCCGATGCGCGACGGTATCCGGCTGCACGCAAAGATCTTCACCCCCGTGAACCAGTCGGAGCCGCTGCCGATCATCATGCGGCGCACGCCCTACGGGGTGTCGAACTCCGGGCGCTACCTCACCGGTTCCTGGCGGGCTCTGGCGCAGGAGGGCTACATCTTCGTCTTCGAGGACATCCGCGGCAAGTACGGCTCCGAAGGAGAGTTCGTGATGCAGCGCCCGGCGCGCTCACCCGGCGACACCGAAGCGCTGGACGAAGGCACCGACACCTGGGATACGATCGAGTGGCTGCTCGAGAACGTGCCCGGCCACAACGGCCGGGTCGGCATGCTGGGCGTATCCTATGACGGCTGGACGACCATCATGGGAGCGCTCGAACCGCACCCGGCTCTGCGGGCGATCTCGCCCCAGGCCTCGCCGGCCGACATGTGGCTGGGAGACGATTTCCATCACAACGGGGCCTTCCGTCTCAGTTACGGCTTCGAGTATGCGGTGCGGATGGAGAGCGACCGGGAGCAGCGGCCGTTTACTTTCGACCGCTACGACACCTACGACTGGTATCTCTCGCTCGGCCCGCTTTCGAACGTGAACCGGCTCTACCTGCACGGCTCGATCCCGACCTGGAACGACTACGTGGCTCACCCCGACTACGACGCCTTCTGGCAGCGGCAGACGCTCATCCCGCACATCCGGAACGTGACGGTGCCGACCCTCAATGTGGCCGGCTGGTGGGATCAGGAGGACTTCTACGGCCCGATGCGCATCTACGAGGTACTCGAGCAGTACGATACCGGGGATCTCAACTACCTGGTCGTCGGCCCGTGGAACCACGGCGGCTGGAACCGTTCGGGGGAGTCACTGGGTCCGATCGAGTTCGGGAGCGTGACCGGTGAGTTCTACCGCGAGCAGGTGCAGGCGCCCTGGTTCGCGTACTGGCTCAAGGACAGGGGCAGGCTCGATCTGCCCGAAGCCCTGACCTTCGAGTCCGGATCGAACGAGTGGCGGCACTGGAACGCCTGGCCGCCGACCGAAGACACCGAGCAGTGCGAACTGTACTTCCACGCCGAGGAAGAGCTGTCGATGCAGCCGCCGGAGATGAGTGGAACGACGGAAGCATACGACGAATATCTCTCCGACCCGGCCCACCCCGTACCCTACCGGCACCGGCCGATCCAGGCGACCTACCACCGGGGGGGCTCGGGCTGGTCCACCTGGCTGGTGCAGGACCAGCGCTTCGTGGACGACCGGCCCGACCTGCTGAGCTGGGAGAGCGAGGTGCTCGAGGAGGACCTGACCATCGCCGGCGAGGTGGTGGCGCACCTGTTCGCCTCAACGACCGGCAGCGACGCCGACTGGATCGTCAAACTCATCGATGTCTATCCTGAAGAGATGCCCGGAAACTGGGAAATGGCAGGCTTTCAGCTGATGGTCTCCAACGAGGTCTTCCGCGGCCGCTACCGGAACGGCTTCGAGATCCCTGAACCCATCCGGCCCGACGAGGTGCTCGAGTACACCTTCAGCCTGCACACGCAGAACTATACTTTCCGACGGGGGCACCGGGTGATGATCCAGGTACAGAGCACCTGGTTCCCGATCATCGACCGCAACCCGCAGACCTTCGTGCCGAACATCTTCGAGGCCGAAGCCGGGGATTTCCGCGCCGCCACCCACCGCATCTACCGCTCCCCGCGCTACCCCTCACGCGTCACGGTTCCGGTGGTCAAATCGGACAGGTGATGAGTGTGAGAGCACTCCGACCTGAATCGGAGAGGTGGAAGAAAGGAGACCACATGAACCGGAGAACTCTCGCTCGCTGCACGGTCCTGCTGGCGGCCCTGTCGCTGGCGGCGGCATCC
>Ga0180432_10009887_pt1 | contig 11542 bp, 6 predicted proteins | sample SS_ome_10_FD_132414 | JGI IMG/M metagenome (GOLD analysis project Ga0180432, IMG submission 132414) | Hypersaline lake sediment archaeal communities from the Salton Sea, California, USA - SS_1_MS_2 metaG | ecosystem: Environmental > Aquatic > Non-marine Saline and Alkaline > Hypersaline >... | reverse complement strand
TTTGGATCATAACTGATGAAACATTAGCTTCAAACCACTTGGACTTTGCGCCTCGACTTTCCTTGGGCTGGCCTGTGATAGCAGCCAAAATGCCTATGCCAAGTAAGATTACCGTCCTCATTTCCGCCGGACCGAGATCTTTTGTCCTTGGTATTGTCATTGTTTCGAGGGTATATTAATAACAAAATTTCTGCAAACGTTCAGTTAATAAGATGATCTTGAAAAAACATTCAATTGCTTCTGCCAAAGTCGGCTGAATTAAAATCCGGCTTAAAAAAATCAAGGATGTTGGTCTAAAAATACGTAGTACTACGTATGGTTTAAGCATAAACTTGGACTAAACGGCCAGCACTATCGCGAATCGCCAAGCGGAAGTCAGATTTGTCTCGGCTTCTGCGGTTTTTCGGGCGGGCATTTACCTGTTTTATTCGAGGCATCGTAAAGCACGAAATGCAACGACTTGCCCGTCTTCTTGCCGTACCTTGGAGAATTCAATACCCGTCACCTCTGGCTAATCAATAAACAAGAAAATAACCGGAGAGTAAAGCGCACAAGTCACACAGGTTAGTGCCTAAATCACAAGTTGTTAAGGCTGTAATTCCACTCCCGCAAAAAATGTGGAAAAAGCTTGACACAAGAAATATTTGAGTGTACCAAGCGACTCTGACGGATGCGTTTGCCTTCAGAGATTTAGTGAACCTTTATGCAGGAGGACAGACCATGAAGCACAGCATTGCCTACCTAATGTCATTGTTTTTCGCATCGCAATTTCTTTGTATGAGCCTTGAGGCCCGACCTGCCACACCGGAAGAAGCGGCCATAGTCGTCAGGGGTTGGCTCAGAGCTGATCCGCGGCCGTTCGGTGCTGAGATGGGGCGAGATGTGGCGGTTGTCGAGGCTTTCACGACTCAAATGGGGGACGTTCTGTACTACATAGTCTCACTTGACCCTTCGGGTTTTGTTATTGTGCCTTCCGACGACCGTGTTGAGCCGATTATGGGCTTTGCTCAAAGCGGCACTTACGACCCGTCCCCTTACAATCCGCTGGCGGCTATGGTGACCAACGATGTCAAGCGCCGGATTGTTGCAGCCGTGTTGTCGGAGCAGATCGCGATGATCGAGGACAGCACCAATGGTATCTTGACTGCTACAGGAGACGGCCAACGGACCGAAAGCCAATTGAAATGGCGGCGTCTGACCGAACTGGGGATCGCTTTACGGGCCGAAATGCTGCTGGCAAGTATCACAACCGACCAGATAGACGACCTGCGAGTTGCACCTCTGCTTAATACCAGGTGGGACCAGACGACGTGCTGGACGGAGAGGACGGATTCGAAGGGCACTCATATGGCCGATAGTCGTGCCGCGTGCTACAATTTCTACACGCCGCCCAGCGATGCCGACGATCCCTGCGATTATCTTGTGCCGGCCGAATACTCAGGGGTATCCGGTACGTATGGCGATCCTGACAATTATCCGTCGGGCTGCGTGGCCACGTCGATGGCACAGTTGATGCGGTACTATCAATGGCCTCAGGAGGGTGTCGGCAAACAGGAGTTTGACATACGGGTAAGATACGGCGAACAGTGGCAAGCGGAAAAGGCCTGGACACGCGGTGGGGACGGCCATGGCGGGCCCTATGACTGGGCAAATATGTTCGCACTGCCCGAATGCGGCGATGCGAACCAACTCAAGGCCATTGGTGCTCTCTGCTACGACGCAGGCATCTCTATCGGGATGGAATATTCACCCGATGGATCGGGTCCTCCGGATGCTCTGCAAGTCTCGACCGCCCTGACCCGAACCTTCAACTACAGCAATGCAATCGCGGCGGTCAAAGCCGAGGACGGCAAAGCAGTTGAGATTGGGGCGGCTCTGACACAAATGATCAATCCAAACCTTGACGCGGGAAGACCGGTGATCCTCGGAATAGAAGGGCAAGACGGTGGCCATTCGGTGGTATGCGACGGATACGGCTTCGATTCGTCCGCCATATACTATCATCTGAACATGGGAGGATCGAGCTACCCGTCTGACTGTGCGGCGATCTGGTATCAACTCATTCCGCCCGACATATCCTACAACTGCGAATGGTGCCAATGCGCAGAAGACGATCCTAATTGTCAGTGCCCCAGCTGCTGGCTTAAGGTCAGATCAGACTGGAGCTACGACACGATTGTCACCTGTATCTACAACATCTTCCCCGAGAACAGTGGGGAGATCGTCAGCGGGCGCGTGCTGGATTCGATGGGCAATCCGGTGCCCGGGGTCACAGTTTCCGCCCAATCTGTCGACGATCCCAACGACTTGCTCGCTGACCAGACCGATCCCAATGGGATTTTTGCCTTCATTGGGTGTCGATCCGAAACTGAGTACAGTGTCAGCGCGGATCTGGCTGACGCGAACTACCCGATCTTGAAAGTGCGGACCGGAACGTCCATGAATAGAACCGCGAATGTGGGCAATGTCTGCGACCTTGAGCTGCGGGCATCAAAGTTATATGTTCCTGATGATTTTTCAACGATCCAGGAAGCTCTGAATAAATCCGGCGACGGTCAGATCATCGTGGTGCGTGCCGGAACCTACGCCGGCGAGGGCAATCGCGACCTCGATTTCAAAGGAAAGGCGATCTCTCTCGTTAGCGAAGGTGGTCCGGATGCGTGCATCATCGATTGTCAGGCATCTTCTGATGAGCGCCACCGGGCTTTCTACTTTCACACCCGTGAAACGTCTGCCAGCGTCGTTGACGGTTTTACGGTAATCAATGGCTACCATGACAAAGGAGGGGCCGTCAATTGCAGTTACGACAGTGATCCGACTATACGCAATTGTGTGTTCAGAGACAACTTTGCAGTCTCCAAGGGCGGCGCATTCTACAACTATGACAGCAATCCAACGATTGCCTGCTGCACTTTCATAGCCAACTCCGCCGGTGTTCCCGATGCCAACACTGGTGACGGAGGCGCTATTTTCAATAGCGGTAGCAGCCCAACCATCACTAGTTCCCTCTTTGCAGGCAACCACGCGCAGGGTGTGGGGGGGCGCTGTCAATGGGGACTCCTCCACGGGGTCTCGATCATGCCAACCATGGACCGAACGATGGGATCCCTACTCGGGCGACTGGATAATGTGGCATGACCCGTCTTGCAGACAAGTATGCCACGACATTTGTGTACGATGGGAACGAGACTGGCTCACGGGGCACTACTTCTGTGTTCAGTGGAATAAGTTCTGCACTTGGAGGAAATCCTATACACAGTCAAGCTCTCCCAAATTCACTAGTTGTACCTTCGTGGGCAATTCATCGGCTGAAGGTGCTGCTTTGGATCAGACCAGTGGCAGGATCATGATAGCGAATTCTATAGTCTGGGGCAATTCCCCTCAACAGGTCAAGAGTGAAGGGGCTGTTACGGTTTCGCACAGCGACGTCCAAGGAGGCTATGCTGGCAACGGTAACATAGATGCGGATCCGCTGTTCTTGGATCCTGCCAATGGTGACTACCGACTGCAGGGCGATTCACCCTGTGTGAATGCCGGTGACCCAGACAGCGTTTCGGAGGAGACCGACCTTGACGGGAATCCGCGGATTGGAGACGGCAGAGTGGATATGGGAGCATACGAATTCTGAGCCGCTTTGGACACGGGCCAGACTGACCCCCTATTGCCAAACGCCGCTGCGCCGCTCGGTGGCGCCGGTCTTCCGGCCGGGCGGGCTAGTCCAACGTCGGGAGCACTATCCGGCCTTTGGCCTGGGCGACTGTGTTTTCGTATGAGCCGTAGAACTCGCTGTTGCAGTCGAGCCAGAGCGTCAGGCGGTGAAAATCCTCTTTCGAGAGGTCTACGCCGTAATGCCGCTCATCCATGAACTTTAGCAGGCCGGATGCTCGGGCGCCGAATTTGCCCGCGATGCTCCTGCTTCCGCCGTGGACATCGTCGTTTATCGAGCCGTTGGAGACGTTGAAGTAGAAGCCGTACTTACCGGCCAGGTTGCTGTATGAGCGGCTCCAGCCGTTCTTGCCTTCTACTACGCCGGTTAAGTCGAGCGTCTTTTTCTCCTGATGGCACGAGACGCAGTTCCTGTCGAGGGCCGGCTGAACGAGCCGGACGTAGTTGAACGGATTCGAGCCGTCCACGTCCGGCCGGATCTTCGACGGCCTACGCCGCAGCGCCAGTGCCATTGCCGTCGGCTGCTTCGAGGCTCGATGCTTATGCTCGTGGCAGCCTAAACAGGTCATCTGCTCGCCCGGATGGACGTATGTTGCCGAGCGCATCGACTGGATGGCCATGCCGCGCTCGTCGAGCGCCTGAAAGTAGATCGCTTTGCCGACGGGAGCCTCAAAATAAACGCTGCCGTCCGGCTCGACCGGCACGGTCCCCAGAACTGCCCGGGCGTTGGTCTGATTGGCGACGCCGATGCGAGGCTTGTTCGGCGGAGGCGTTGTCTTGGGCAGCGCCTGCATGATGCGCAACGCGGCTACCTTTGCGCCTTCGGGCCAGTCAAAATCGCTGTCATACATGTTTACTACTGTGATGGTTTCCTGTGGTACTCGGCCGCCTGCTTTGGCAATGTCCCTGGCGGTTTGCACGGTCCCGCTGGGAATCGCCAGCGGCTTGCGTCGCGGGCGCAGCGGAATCGGGCTCAGGCAGGAGATAGCCGGATCGCGATAGAGCAGCTCTTTGTTGCCGAAGCGGTCGATCCAGTAAATGCCGCGATTCTTCGCGTCCGCATCATAAACGCACAGGTAATCGTCCTCGCTGAGCGGCCACGGCGTGCCGTACCGCATGTAATTGCGAATCGGCCTGGCCTCGGCTTCTGGAAAGGGCGTATCGGGAGTCAGTCGCGTCAATTGCGACATGGCCCGGTCGTCCTCGACGCGGGGATCGATCATGATCAGCGAGCCGAAAGCGTTGCCATGGTGCGAGCCGGTCGCGGCGATATAGCGATGCGAGCCGGGAATCGCGCGGATGCTCATTTCCATCCAGGGGCGGCTCTCGCGGCGTGCCGGATAGTTGCCGTGGAACGAACGCGGGTCGCGGCCGTCGGGATAGCTCGTCCATATATGGTGGGCGACGTTCGTATCGCGGTCGACGTAGTCCCAGCGAGTGTAGACGAGCATGCCGTCGTTGTCCACGCTCGGATGCCATTCGTGCGTCTCATGAAAGCTCACGCAGATGATGTCGCTTCCGTCCGGCTCCATGGAGTACATCGTATAGACGGGGCAGTTTCGGCCGCAGCGGAGATATCCGCCGCGACGCTCGGTGATAAACACTATCCTGCCGTTGGGAAGGAAGCACGGATCGAAGTCGTCCCACGGGCCGTCGTTCAACTGAACGAGTCCGGTGCCGTCAACGTTGACCTTGAAGATATGATAGCAGATCTCCGGATTCCACTCGTATGCCTCTTTACCCCGGTACTTCTCGTATGCTTTGGCTTGTGAGTATGCAAAGAGGATTGTCTTGCCGTCGTATGACAGTTCGGGCGAGAGGAACGTGCCGGTTGACAGGTTGTCGCCCTTGAGCCTGCCGCGCTCGACGATGGAATTCTCCAGAATGTTGGTCAGTTTTGGATTATCGCCGAAGGGGTTAGACAGGACGAAGATTCCCCCGCCGGGTTTTGCGTTGCAGCCGTAGTACTGGTCGCACATGTGGAAGACGCCGACCGAGTCGTGCCGCTTGATAAAGAGAATCTTGTCGAAATCGAGCAACGGATTGCAGAAAGCTATCCGCCGCAGCAGTCCACGGGCCTCGAAGTACAGCGACTTGCGAGTTTCTTGCGATGCATCGGGATTTAGACGCTCTTTCAGCACCGAAAGATTACCAACGAGCCTATCCAGGCGTTGCGAATCCCCACGCTGGAGTTTTAGGCGCTGTGCCAGTTGGTCGGCCCTGTCAATTACCTGCCTGGTGTGTACTAATGAGAATCTTCCCGATGCCGCTCCGTGCCGTGTTGCTTTCGTGCTGTCGGTCGAATGTTGACTTACGCTTTTTTGATCGGCGGTCTTTCCGATCGCCATGTTCTTTCCCGGATCATCCGCGGCATAGACTTCAACCTCATCGAGCGCGAACGAACACCTTCCCGGCACCGCCAGTCGAACAATGCGCGCCGATACGCCTTTGTCCCTCAGGCTCACGATCAGAGCCTCTTTGCCTCCGTAGAACACCTTGCCATCGTGTTGATAGACAACGTTGAACGCCGATTTCTTGCCGGAATCGCTCACGAGCACCTGAATACTCCGCGTACGCGGGGCCGTGCCGCCGTCGGTGCGATTGTGAATGACAATCCGATCCAGCCTGACCGTCCGCCCCAGATCGACCTGCCACCAGGGATCAGTCTCGCCGCTGGCGACGTGAAAGCCAAATCCGCCGTTCCTGACGCCGTCACACGCTCCCGAGGCATCCTGCGCCGTAGTCACTGCCCCTGTGGACACGGCAGTCTCCCCGGAACCGAATTCCACATCCGCTCGAATCCAGTCAGCCTCAACAAGCCCGCGCACCGAGTCGCCAACATCAATCGCCCGAGCCGGAGCAGAACAAACGAGTATACAGAGTATGAACAACGCCGCCAACAAACGAAGTCGAAATGTGAACCTGTCCATTCCAGAATCTCCTGTATCAACCATATAGGTAGATTATATCATATTCATAGAGATGTTCACGCAGAAATTGTCATCGCTTCTCGGGACCTCTTTAATAGATTCCTCGGCAGGCTCCTAAGAAAATAGGGCGTTTTTCCGGCGTAAGGATTGAGATTGCCGCAGTCGCTCGCCCCTTAGGGGCAAGCTTCTTCGCAATGACATGTCGGGCCTTTTTCTTTCCGACACTGGCCGCGAAGCGGCTAAACGGCTCGGAATGACAGAGTCGTATAGATTTGCCTCCAACATTTCTTAGTGTGACTTTGTCATCCCGACCGAGTCGAAGCCTTTTACCTGTGTTAACCGGTGTGAATCCTTGTCTAAAACGAATTACTGAGCGTGTTTTGTTGTTGCACAGTGCGGGTGAAATCGTCACAATACTGCAACGAATGATAACACCTTTAACGAAAGGAGTACTGATGAGATCAATACTCGGCATGGCGTTGGCCCTTGTGACGGCCATCAGCGGACTACCGGTCATGGGGCAGAATTATCCGGCTATTTCGGAGGGGCAGCGGATTAGAATGCTCAAACATCCGAGCAAAAGGCCCGTCCGTATGGTCTTCGATACCGACACCTACAATGAGATCGACGATCAGTTCGCTTTGGTGTATGCTCTGATTTCGCCTGAGCTGGACGTCAAGGCGGTTTATGCCGCTCCTTTTAAGAACAGCCGCTCTAAAGGGCCCAAAGACGGCATGGAAAAGAGCTATGAGGAGATTCTGAGAATTCTCGACAAGCTGGACCGTCCGGCAAAAGGCTTCGCCTTCAAGGGCAGCACGAGTTACGTTACCAATCCGAAGAAACCGGAACGAAGCCCGGCCGCTCTGGATTTGATCGAGAGGGCCAAAAAGAGCAGCCCGGATGATCCGCTGTACGTTGCGGCCGTCGGCGCAATCACTAACGTCAGCAATGCAATCCTGATCGATCCGTCCATCATCGAGAACATCGTCGTAGTATGGCTCGGCGGCAACGGGCACAACTGGCCTCACCAGCGTGAATTCAACTTCCGGCAGGACCTGAACGCCTCGCGGGTCATCTTCGATTCCGGCGTGCCTTTCGTGCAGTGTCCTTGTACGCCGGTAGTGACGCATTTCCAAACAACCGTGCCGGAGATGGAGCGCTACGTAGGCGGCAGAGGCCCGATCGGCGATTACCTGCTCGACATCTTCAAGAAGCACAGGAAGGACCACTTCGGGTGGTCGAAGGTGCTGTGGGACATGACGGCCATCGCCTGGCTGATCAATGACGGCTGGCTGCCCTCGAACGTCGTGCACAGCCCGATAGTGACGGACAATTACACGCTCAGCTTCGACAATTCCCGACACATGATAAGAAGCATCTATTACGTTAATCGCGACCCGATATTCCGGGATTTCTTTACCAAACTGGAAAAACAGAAAACGAAATAGAATTTCCCATTGGCAGAAGTTGAAAGGAACATTTAGATGTACAAGCAAACGAGGAGACAATTCCTTAAAGCGGCAGGTCTTGCGATAGGGGCCGCCGGCATGATCGATACGCCGCTCTTGGCGGGACGACGGGAGCGCCCCAACATCCTCTGGATAACCAGCGAAGACAATAGTCCGCTATTGGGCTGCTACGGCGACGAACAGGCTCTTACTCCCAACCTTGACCGGCTCGCCCGCGAAGGGGTGCGCTATCGCAACGCATTTGCAAACGTGCCGGTTTGTTCCGCAGCCCGTTCCACTCTAATTACCGGGATGCTTGCCTGCTCGATAGGCTTGCATAATCACCGCAGCAAGGTTGACATTCCCGATTCGTTCCGATCCTACCCGGAATACATGCGCGAAGCAGGCTATTACTGTACGAACAACTCCAAGATGGATTACAACTACACGCGCAAAGGTGGCGAGGCCTGGGACGAAAGCAGCAAGAAGGCCCACTACGACAATCGCAGGCCGGGCCAGCCGTTCTTTGCAATCTTCAATACGACTCTGAGCCACGAGGGGCAACTTACCGAGCAGGCGGTTGGAAGACGCCGCAAGCAGGGCATCTTACCGCCCAAGCCGCGCATCGCGCCGGAGGACGTGAAATTCCCGCCGTATCACGCCGATACGCCGGTTGTGCGTAGAGACTGGTCCATTTACTACGACAACGTGACGCTGATGGATAAGGAGGCCGGCCGGCTGCTCAAGGAACTGGACGACAAGGGACTTGCTGATGACACCATTGTGTTCTACTACGCGGATCACGGCGGCGCTCTGCCTCGCGGCAAGAGAAACATCCACGATTCGGGCACTCGCGTCCCGTTTATCATTCGCTTTCCCAAGAAATGGGCGCACCTGGCGCCGGCCGATCCGGGCGAATGGGTCGATCAGCCGGTTAGCTTTGTGGACTTTCCTGCGACCGTGTTTAGCCTAATGGGCGTTCCAATTCCCAAGCATTTCGAGGGGCGTGCCTTTCTGGGTGAGCAGACCGGCAAGCTCGCCGATCACGTTTATCTCTTCCGCGCCCGGATGGATGAACGTTATGACACTGTGCGAGCCGTCCGCGACCGGCGTTATCGCTACATCCGGAACTACAGCCCGCATCGGCCGTGGGGACAGCAGTACTCGTATCCGTTCCGCGTAATGCCGTCCATGGGATCGTGGTACCAGGCTTACGTCGACGGCAAGTGCAATCCGGTCCAGGCGCGCTATTGGCAGCCGAAGCCCTCAGAAGAATTCTACGACATCGAGCACGATCCGTACGAGGTAAGGAATCTTATCGACGCCCCCAAACACACTGCGAAGATCGCACAGATGCGCAAAACTCTCAAACGCGACATTATCCGGACGCGCGACACCGGCTTAATTCCCGAAGGGATGTTCGAACGATTAGCGGGGGACAAGACGCTGTATGAATACGCTCAGAGCGATGCGTACCCCATCGAGAGGATAGTTGCCGTTGCCGACATGGCGACCTCTCGTGACGCCTCGGCTTTGACAAAGCTGCTTGCCGCCTGCGAAGATCCGCATCCGGTAATCCGCTATTGGGGTGCGACCGGCTGTTTGATCCTGCAAGAGAAGGCGTCGCGGGCTAAGAAGAAGCTCAAGGAGCTGCTTAATGACGACTGGGATGACGTTCGAGTTGTTGCCGCCGAGGCACTCAGTTATCTCGGTGAGACGGAGCCGGCTCTGGAAACGATGAAGTCAATAATAGACGGCGAAGAGACATTTGCGACCCTCGCAGCGCTAAATGCTCTCGACTACATGATGCAGGCCGGCCACGTTTCTGTGAAACGCATTCAGGCGATTGTCAAAGGCAAGCGCTTCAAGAACGTTTCGGGCCGGATGGTTGACTACTTTAATGCAAAGACATAACAGATTCGAATATGAACAATACAATGGAATTCAACCATAAGAAGCTGGTTTTAGCAGTATGTGCTGGCTTTTTGATCGCGTCTGTCCAGGCGACGACATACTATGTTGATGCGGCAGGGGGGGCGGACGGCAATTCCGGACTCAGTTCCTCCGCCGCCTGGAAAACGCTGGAGAAAGTCAACGCCACCACGTTTGCGCCGGACGACCGTATTCTTTTTGCCGCCGGGAGCCGCTGGACGGGCAAGCTCAATCCAAGGGGATCCGGTGCTCCGGACAAGCCTATATGCATTGATCGGTACGGCGACGGCGCCAGGCCGATCATTGACGGCGCCGGCTCGACGGGCGACGGCGTTGTCTATCTGTACAACCAGCAGTACTGGGAGATTGCAAATCTGGAAATCACCAATGACGCTTGCGAAGGCGGCGACCGCCGGGGCGTGATGGTGGCGGCGGCAAACTTCGGGACCGTTCATCACATCCACCTGAAGAATCTCTACATCCATCACATCAAGGGGATCATTGGCCAGTCGCTAAAGGCCAAGGATACCGGAGCCGTCGGAGTCTTTATCGAAGCCGATGATGTGAAAGACACGCGTTTCGATGATGTGCTAATCGAGGGCTGCCGCATCAAGACTATCGACAACACCGGCATTTTCACACGGGCCCGTGCCGGCGGCTCCAATACGCCGGGCCAGGCGAACTGGAATCGCCGCCGAATTACCAACCTCAGAATCCGGCACAACAAGATCAACGACATCGCCAAGAACGCCATGATCGTTCGTCTGGCCGACGGCGGCGTTGTCGAGCACAACGTCTGCTGGGATACCGCCTACCGCACGGGGACAGGCAATACCATCTTCTCGCGCAGCAGCCGCGGCACGGTCTTTCAGTTCAACGAAGGATATCTCAACCGCTCGCGCGACTACGACGGCTGCCTTTACGACGCCGACCTCGAAAGCCCCGGCTGCATCTTCCAGTACAGTTACAGCCACGACAACAATCACGGCCTGTTCTGGATGTGCACCGTGCAGGAAGACGCCAACGTCATCGTCCGCTATAACATCAGCCGCAACGACAAGGGCAATATCTTCTGCATGAGCTATCCGAACACGAGTTGCTACATCTACAACAACGTGGTTTTCATTCCGCCGCATCTTTCGCCGCGCATCATTGACGAACGCAGAGACGGCGACAAGACCTATTATTTCTTTAACAACATTATCTATAACCTGAGCCCCACGGCCTCGTACAACTGGCGCAACGCCAAGCGCACCATTAGCAGCAACGTCTTCTACGGATATCACCCCGACTCCGAACCCAACGATCCGGCGAAAATCACCGTCGATCCGATGTTCGTAAATCCCGGCAGCGGCGGCCTCGGCATAGATGCACTCGCCGGATACAAACTGAGAGCCGGATCGCCCTGCATAGATTCCGGTGCGGTTATTCCGGACAACGGCGAACGCGACTTTTGGGGCAATCGCGTGCCGAACGTCGGCGGAGCCGCCGACAGGGGAGTGCATGAATATTCCGGCGGGAACAAAGATTAAGCTAAGCCATGAAGGAGTTTGGAATTATGTCGAA
>Ga0180432_10009886_pt1 | contig 11542 bp, 8 predicted proteins | sample SS_ome_10_FD_132414 | JGI IMG/M metagenome (GOLD analysis project Ga0180432, IMG submission 132414) | Hypersaline lake sediment archaeal communities from the Salton Sea, California, USA - SS_1_MS_2 metaG | ecosystem: Environmental > Aquatic > Non-marine Saline and Alkaline > Hypersaline >... | reverse complement strand
TCGCGGAACATGTCGAAGCTCGCGCACCCCGGGCTGAGCAGCACCACGTTCCCTTTCTCCGCCGCGGCCAGTGCGCGTGTCACCGCATCCTCCAGATCGTCGGCTCGCTCGGAGGCGGTGCGGGGCCAAGCACCGGCAATCCGTTCGGCCGCCTCTCCGATCACGACCAAGTGCCGCACGTTGGATGCCGCCACCTCCGCCAGGGTCTCGAACGCCCCCCCCTTGTCGCGCCCCCCCGCGATCAGCACGATCGGGACCTCGAAGCTGCGGAGCGCAACGCCGAGGGAGTCGACGTTGGTCGACTTCGAATCGTTGATCATCCGCACGCCCCCGATCGTTCCCACCTCCTCCAACCGGTGCGGCAGCCCCGGGAAGTCGCGCAATCCGTGGAAGAGACGGCGCACGTCCTCCACCAACACGGAGGCCAGGGCAAGGGCGACCATGCCGTTGAGCAGATTGTGCGGTCCCGGGAGCGGCAGCTCCGATGCGGGGAGTAGCCGAGTCTCATCACCGTCCGCCGATCGGCAGATCCACCCCTTCCGGAGGTAGATCGCATCGGCGATCCCCGGGCCCCCCTCCCGCGGATAGCAGTGGATGATCCGCCCCGCGATCGCCCGATCCCTGGGCACCTCGACCTCCGGCCCCAAGACCAGGTTGTCGCCCGGCTCCAGCGAGCCCGCGATCGCCCATTTGGCCGCGCGATAGGCCTCGAACGAACCGTGCCGATCGAGGTGATCGGGCACCAGGTTGAGAATCGCCGCCGCCCGCGGATGGAGTTCGGGGCTGTCCTCGAGCTGGAAGCTCGACACCTCGACAACGAAGATCTTCTCGGGCCCCTCTTCCAACACCGCCGCCGACAGCGCATGTCCGATGTTGCCCGCCGCCACCGCGTCCACCCCCGCCCGACGCAGTGTGTGAGCCGTCCACGCCGTCGTCGTCGACTTGCCGTTGGTGCCGGTGATGGCCAGCAGCGGCGTCCGGACATCGAGGGCCGCCACCGACAACTCCGAACGGATCGGAATGCCGCGACGCCGAGCATCCTGCAAAATCGGCACGTCCCCGGGCACGCCCGGGCTGCGGACCAGCAGCGCACACTCGTCGAGGGCATCCGCCGGGTGGGGACCCTCCACCAGCTGCGCCCCCTGCGCCTCGAGCGGACCCCACGCCTCCCGCAGGGCATCGGTCACGTTGCGCTCCAAGGCGCGCACCTGAAGCCCCCGGTGCAACAGGTAGCGGGTGACCGCGAGCCCAGACCGTCCCAAGCCCAGAACGCAGATGCGCGTCCCGGCGGTGTCGAGCAGTTCGCGGATGGTCGCCTCGGCGGGCACTCGATCCCCTCCTACTGCAGCTTGATCGTTGATAGCGTCACCAGGGCCAACAGGATCGAGATGATCCAGAAGCGGATGACGACCTTGGTCTCCGACCAGTTCCCGAGCTCGAAGTGGTGGTGGAGCGGCGCCATGCGGAAGACGCGCTTGCCGCGCAGGCGGAAGCTCACCACCTGAATCATGACCGAGAGAACCTCGGCGACGAAGAGCCCGCCGACAATCAGCAAGAGCAGCTCGCGCTTCGTGAGCACGGCGATCGTGCCGAGGGCGCCGCCTAAGGCCAAACTGCCCGTATCCCCCATGAATACGTCTGCCGGATGGGCGTTGAACCAAAGGAAACCGAGGGCCGCCCCCACGGTGGCGGAGCAGAAAACCGTCAGCTCACCCGCCCCCGGCAGGAACGGGATGTTCAGGTAGTCGCTGAACACGGCATGGCCCGACACGTAGGCCAAGCCGCCGAAGGCCGCCGCGGGAGGTACGACCATGCCGATGGCCAATCCGTCGAGCCCATCGGAGAGGTTGACGGCGTTGCTCGCGCCCATCACCACCAGGGCGACGAAGGGGATGTAGAACCACCCCAGGCGAAGGAAGGTGTCTTTGAAGAAGGGCACGGATGTCGCGTCGTTGATCCCCTCGTAAGGCGCCACCAACAGAACGGCCGCGCCGACGACCAAACCCGCGGCCGCCTGAACCACCAGCTTGTAGCGACCCAGGAGACCCTTGGGGTGACGCCGGATGACATGGAGGTAGTCATCGAGGAAACCGAGGGCCCCCAGGACGGCGGTCACGCCCAGGGCCAACTGCACCTGCAGATTGGTGAGGTCGGCCCAGAGCAGGGTGGGCAGAACGATCGCCGCCACGACCAGCGCCCCGCCCATGGTGGGGGTGCCTTCCTTGGCGATGTGACTGGCCGGGCCGTCACGCCGGATCTGTTGGCCGATGTTCCAGGCCCGCAGCCGACGGATCAGCCAGGGGCCGAGCAAGAAACTGAGCAGCAACGCGGTGACCGCTGCGTAGGCGGAACGAAAGGTAAGGTATCGGAAGACGTTGAATCCCCCGAAGTAGTCGCTCAAGGGATAGAGCAGGTGATAGAGCACCGCTCAGAATCCTCCCTCTGCGTTCGGGTCGGCGATGATCCCCATGTCGATCGCCACCTGTTCCAACCCCGCCGCCCGGGCGCCCTTGAGCATCACGGCATCACCCGGCTTCAGATAGCGCCGCAGGAACGGCACCACCTCCGATGCCTCCCCGCACCACATCACCTGATTGACCCCCGCCTTCTGAGCCTCGGGTGCCGACGTGCGCGCCGGCTCCCCCACGAAGACCGCGGCATCGCAAAAGCCGACCGCCGCGCCGACCGCCTGGTGCAGCTCCGGGGACGCGTCCCCCAACTCCCGCATGCCACCAAAGACGAACGCCTTGCGCCCCGGCACCGAAATCGAGTCGAAGAATTCGAGGTTCGCCATGGTTGACTCCGGCGAAGCGTTGTAGGTGTCGACCAGCCAGGTGACGTTTTGGGCCCGGTGGGCCTGCAGTCGGCCGACAGCCGGTGTGACCGCGGCCAGCGGCGTGGTGTCGATCGCCTCCAGGCCGAGGGCCCTCGCTGTCGCCAGGGCGGCCAGCACACCCTGGGCGGCACCCCGCCCCAAGATCGGCACGGTGATGGGTTGGTCCCGGCCTTCGATCTCGATTCGCGTTCCCTCGATCGAGTAGTCCGCGCCCAATCCGCGCACGTCCGCCCGCTCACTCCAACCGAACCGCACGATGCGGCCCTCCAGCTCGGGCGGCAGCGCCTCCTCCAGCTTCGGGTGATCGTCCGGAATCACGAGCTTCCCGGTCGGCGCCAGGTGCTCGAGGATCTCCAGCTTGGCGGCCAACACGCCCTCCGGCCCCCCCAGGGGCCCGGCGTGCGCCTGACCGATGCAGGTGATCACCGCGACGTCGGGGCGCGCCAAATCTCCCAGTCGGCGGATCTCCCCGGGGTGGTTGGTCCCCATCTCCACCACCGCCCACCGCGTATCACTCCGCACCTGAAGCAGACTCCACGGGAGCCCGAGCTCGTTGTTCCGATTGCCCACCGTCCCGACGGCGGGTCCCCGCACCCCGAGCAGGGCCAGGATCAACTCCTTGGTGGTCGTCTTGCCGGTCGAGCCGGTCACACCCACGACCGTCGGGTTGAGGCGTTGCCGCACCCCCGCTCCCCACCATTGCAGCGATTCGGCCGGATCGTCGACCAAGAGGTGGATGCCGAGAGCCCGCGCCGCCTTGCGGCGACTCCACCAGGTCCGTTTGGCCAACGCGGCCGAAGCCCCGCTCTCGAACGCTTGGGGGATGAACTTGTGCCCGTTGGTGTGCTCCCCTTCGAGCGCGACGAAAACCTCCCCGCCTCTCACCTGCCGGCTGTCGAGCGTCACGCCGGCCGCCACCAGGGATGAAACCAGACGCCAATCCTCGGGCGAAATACCCGCCACCGTCGCCTGCGTCATCCTAGCGATGGCCGCCAGCGACCAGGGGTGTTCCTCCGAGATCGCGCCTCGGCCGTTGTCTCCCTGCGGCTTGATCGGTTCAACCTGTTCCTCGTTCACGGTGCATCTCCCTCGGTGCCGGTGACCGGATGACCCTCCCGAAGCAGCTCGCGCAACACCTGGCGGTCATCGAACGGCTCGACCCGATTGTTAAAGACCTGGACTCCTTCGGCCCCCTTGCCGGCCACCACCACGATATCACCCGGACGCGCGATCTCAACCGCGCGCCGCAGCGCGCATCGCCGATCGAGTACCACCTCCCAGGTCCCGGCGGCCGTCCCGCCGCGAACCTGATGGGCGATCCCCTCCGGGTCCTCCGACCGGGGATTGTCGTTGGTCAGAATGATGTGCTCGGCCAGTTCACCGGCCACCCGGCCCATGGGGGCCCGTTTCTCCCGATCGCGATCGCCTCCGCACCCGAAGACGAGCAGGATCCGGCCGCGCCCCAGATCCCGCGCCGCCTCCAGCAGCCTGCGCAGCGCCTCGGTGGTGTGGGCATAGTCGACGATCACGGCGAAGGGCTGCCCTTCGCGAATCGCCTCGAAGCGTCCGGGGATGATCGGGGCGGAGGCGAGCGCCGAGGTGATCGCCTCCGGCCGGACGCCCACGGCGAACGCAATGGCGGCCGCCGACAACAGGTTTGCGCTGTGAAACCGCCCGGCCAACGGGGTGGAGAACGAAACCCGGCGGCCGGTGAACTCGATCGCGAGCTCCATCCCATCCGGCCGGTAGGTCATCTTCTCGAGGCGGACCTCACATCCCGATCGGTGACCGAAACGCACGGGCGTTTGGACCGCCCGTGCGATCAGCAGGCGGCCCACGGCATCGTCGGCGTTCAGGACCTCGATCACGCGATCACGCTCCAGCGCTCCCCCGCGGGTCGCGGAATCGAAAAGCCGCATCTTAGCGGCGATGTAGGCTTCGCGGGAGCCGTGGAAGTCGAGATGATCGGTAGAGACGTGGGTCAGGGCAACGGCCCGGAACTGGGTGCCATAGACCCGGTCCTGGTCCAGCGCATGCGAGGACACCTCGACGACCACATCTTGAACACCTCGGTCGCGCAAGCGCGCCAATGCCCGCTGAAAAACGGGCGATTCCGGGGTGGTCGGATGCCACGTCCGGTGGGCTTCCGCAGCCTGAGCGCGATCATCCCACGATTCGATGCGGTCGCCATCCCCCTTGATCCCGAGCGTTCCCGCCGCCACCGCACATCGCCCGTCGGCGGAGAGGATGTGACGAAGCAGCCAGGCGGTGCTCGTCTTGCCGTCGGTTCCGGTTACACCGATGACCCGCAGCGCGCGGCTCGGCTCTCCATGGATGAGCGCCGCCAGGTGCCCCATCGCCCGCCGCGCGGAGCGGGCGTTCAGCACCAGATGCCCGTTGACGCCGCCGGGGCGCTGGTCGCCCTCCACCAGGAAGGCCGATGCCCCGCGGCGATACGCGTCTTCAACGAAATGCGATCCGTCACAAACACGGCCGGGAAGCGCGCAGAAGAGATCGCCCGGTTGAACCACACGGCTGTCGTGGCAGATGCCACCCACCTCCAGATCCTGGGGAGGATCCGGCCGGATCGACCAGAGCTCATCGGGTGTGGGCCCAAGCAACGCTTTCAGTCGGACCGCCAATCTCATTCCTCCGCGCCCGAGAGGCGTTTGGGGACGCGCTCAGTCGACAGGTCGCCGGGGGCGCGACGTCGGTCCCCGCCGTCGGATACTGGCGTACGACCCAGCCGCATCCGTCCACGCCGACGGAAAACCCCGCCTCGGTCAAAACCGCCACCGCTCGCCTAAGGGAGAGTCCCCCGACATCGGGGACTTGTACGGTAGCACGCTCGGCGACACCCCCCAAGGAAAGATGTACAACCGAATGCGCTTCCAGGGCTCGGTAGGGGGGCGGCCGGAGGGCCACCACGCTCTGCCCCATCCCCTCCAGCACGGGTATGAGCCCAACCCGGCGGATGGCCCGGCGGGCGGCCTGCGCATCGAGCCCCCGGACATCAGGTACCGTGACCCGCGCGACTCCCCCGCCGGCCGCCGGGGTGACGTCCCACTCCTCCTGCTCCAGTCGCCAGACGAGGTCGCTGATGATGTGTCCAAACACCGGCGCGGCGGCATCCGAGGCGTGCAAGTCCCCCGTGCATTGCATCACGACCTCGCACAGGATCCGGGGCTCGTCGTAGGGCGCGAAACCGACGAAGCTGAGGATGTGCTCGTCCTCCGAGTAGCGCCCCGATTCCGGATCGAAGACCTGGGCGGTTCCGGTCTTCCCCGCGGGGGGAAACCAGGTGACCTCCGCCTCGGTTCCGGTTCCGCTCGCCACGACCGTGCGCATCATCTCCCGCAAGGTCTGCGCTGTCTCCGGACTCATCACCCGGCGGACGACCTGGGCGGCGGCCCCCCGGATGGGTCGGCCGGCGCCGTCCAACTCCGCCTGAATCAGCCGGGGCTTCATGAGGTAGCCGCCGTTGGCCACCGCCGCGTACGCGAGGGCCATTTGCAGCCCCGTGCAGGCAACCTCCTGGCCGTAGGCGGCGGTCACGAGCGACCGCTCCGACCACCCGCAGCCGAGAGGGTGCGGCAGGGTGCCGTCCACCTCCCCCCCCAGCTCGACCCCGGTCGCCAGCCCGAATCCCATGGCTTGCGCCATGCGGAAGACACCCTCCCACCCGATCGCCTCGGCGACCTTGCCGGCCCCGATATTGGAAGAATGGCTGAACGCATCCGCAATCGTCACCGTACCGAACGCCCGATGGTCACGGATCCGCTCTCCGCTCTCGAGTCGGCGCTCCCCCTCGCCGCAATCGAGAGAATCGGACGGGGAGATCAGACCGGCCTCCAATCCGGCCGCGTAGGGAACGACCTTGAAGGTGCTGCCCGGCTCGTATTGATCGGTGATACAGGAGGCGCGGAGGCGTTCGGGTGGGACGTCGGAGGGGTCGAGCGGATCGAACGAGGGTTCCTCGCAGATCGCAAGGATCTCCCCGGTCCGGGGATCGAGCAAGAGGACGAACCCCGCGCTGGCCCCCACGCGCGCCATCCCCCGTCGCAGGCGGTGACGGGCGATCTTCTGCATCCGCGCGTCAAGCGTGAGCGACAGCGCACCGCCCCGGCGGGCTCGCTCCAGAACCTGCGGCGGGGGGGCATTATGAACCCGCCCCCCGCCCGTGACGAACTCGAGCACCCGACCGGGACGGCCCGAAAGCAGTTCATCGAACCGCCATTCCAGGCCCGATAGGCCGTGCCCGTCCACCCCCACCAGGCCGACGATCTCGGGAGCGACCGGACCCTGAGGATAGAAGCGTTTCATCTCCTCCGTCACGCGGATCGCGGGATGGGCCGCGTCGCGGAGGCGATCGACGACGCGCGGAGAAAGCCAACCGCGTTCGACCCAGAGGTAGCGTCCCGGGGCACAGGCGGCGACGTCGGCCGCCTGCTCGGCGCTGCAAACGCCCGCGCCCCGCAGCGCGTGCGCGAGGGCCTCTCGGTCGCAATCAGCCGCGGGATGCACCGCGACCGACGGGTTCTTCATGGTGCAGGAGAGGGTAAGCCCGGTCCGATCGAGGATCGCACCCCGCTCGGCGGGCAGATCGGAGACCTGCGTCTGCTGCTCGCGCGCAACGGCCAGGATCGCGGCGTGGCGGAAGAGACAGAGATAGGCGCCGCGGCCGAGAAGAGCAAGCCAGAGTACCGCAGCACCCCCCAGGATCATCCCCAAGCGGGCTCGCTTTCCCCGTTTCATCGCGTGCGCCCTTCCGAAAGCGATCCCCGCAGCGCTTCCGCTCGCGCGGACTGGGGAACCAACAGATCCCCCAGGGTCGAAAGAAGCGGTGTCTTGATGGGATCGCCGTCGGCGGACGATGTCGGATCGACCGACCTCTCCAACGCACAGACCTGACCCGTGCGGACGGCCTCGAGCCCGCTACGGCGGGCCACCGGTTCGATGGAGGCGAAGTCGATCACCGCCGCCAATCGGTGACGTTTCTCCGCCACCTCGCGCAGCAGCAGCTGGGCGGTTGCCCGGTTGGCGGATATCCCCTTCCGGGTTTGCCGGATCCGGACATCGAGACGCATGGAGGCGAAGAGCACCGCGAAGAGGAGCGGCAGCATCCACAGCCATCCCCAAAGCCGTCCCGGCGCCCGGGAACGACGGCCGGCAACGGGGCGCCTCAGGAATCCGCCGCCGCCTCCACGCGCCGATAGGCCCGGAGACGGGCGCTGCGGGCCCGTCGGTTCCGTCGGCATTCGGAATCGGTGGGGCGGAGCGGCTTGCGCTGCAGCGGCTCCATTCGGATCGGCCCCCCCGAACGGGGATCGGTAGGCGTTGCCCTCCTCAGCGCTTTGACCCGGCGATCTTCCTGCGATTGGTAGGCAATCACGCAAAGCACACCTCCCGTCCTCAGCAGCCCGGGCAGCTCGCACATCGCCCGGTCCAGATCCTCGAGCTCGGCGTTGACCTCCATACGCAGGGCGGAGAAGACGCTCGAGAGAAGCTTGGGCGTCGCCCGACGTCCGAGGCTCTCTCGGAGACAGCGTGTCAGGTCCCCGGTCGTTTGGAGCGGCTGCCGACGCCTCCAGGTCAGCATCGCTCGCGCCAGGCGACGGGGATGGGCGCGCGTCGTTCCCCCCTCCAAGATCCTCACCAACTCGGCTTCCCGAATCCGGCGGAGAAGCTGAGATGCCGACTCTCCCACCGCCGGGTTGAACCGCATGTCCAACGGACCATCGCTCTGGAAGGCGAATCCCCGAGCCGGATCATCGAGCGCGCTCGATCGCAACCCGAGATCAAGCAGGATCCCACTGATCTCCCCCGCGTGATCCCCAACCAGGTTCGGCAGCTCGCGGAAATTGCCCGGCAGCAACCGAACCCGCGCTCCCCACCCGGCGAGGGTCTTCCCCGCCACCGCAAGCGCCTCGGGATCGCGATCGATGCCGATGACACGTCCCTCCGGCCCCAGGACCTCGAGGAGGCGGCCCGCGTGTCCCCCCTCCCCGACGGTGCCATCCACATAGAGCCCATCCGGATCCGTCACCATCGAGGTGACGACCTCCGAGACCATGACCGGTTCATGAGCCACTGCAGCGTCCGATCTTCGGATGCGGCGGCGAAGCGGGGGGTTCCCGAGAAGGACGCGAGGCTGGGAGCTCTGTGCCTGCTGTCCAAACCCCCCGCTTTCGACCGCCTTCGGACTCCGTGGACTGGCTGGGACAACTCCCCAGCCCCCGCGAGGGGCTGGGGAACAACCCCGTCAGTTCTGACACAGCACCATCGGTGGGGTCAGCACGGAGCGGCGGGAGAACGAGAGCCCGCGGGGCATCGGCCGTGGCGACCGCGTCTCCTCATCCCGCACCCGAACCCGGAGCAAGGGCCCGTTCCACCGGTGGTTCTCGACGAACTCGCGACCCTCGAGCGCGCCGCCCAACTCCATGATGCGCTGCAAGTACTCGGAGAAACCCGCCAGCCGGAACCGCCCTGCCCGCCGTTCCATCTCTCGACCGAGCATGATCAGGTCGGGGATCGCGCGGTAGTCGATGTGCCGGGCCTCGGCAAAATCGAGCACCAGCTGGCTCTCCGGAGGAAGCGCCATCGCCTCCACCACCAACCGCAGCTGCTGACAGTCCGCGAGCCCCCAGCGCGGTCCGATGTGAGCCCACAGCAGAACCGCATTCTCGTGCTCCAGTGCCACCAGATCGATCATCGACGCTCCCCCCGAGCCTCCGCGCGGCCAATGTACTGGGCCGCGAGGCGGTCGTGCTCCATCGGATCCGCGATCGGCGGGTTCTCGTCCTCGAACCGATCCGGATCCCAGATCTCGATGCGGGTGAAGTTGCCGAAGACCACCGCCGATTTGCCCAGAGCGGCCACCGACATCTGGTCCTCGGTAAACGTGATTCGCCCGCTGGCATCGAGACGGCAGAGATTGCCGTAGCGGGCGAAGGCCGAGCGCAAGCGGAGTGCCCCCTGATCACCCTGGAAGGTGTCCCGAAGCAGATCGGGGGTCAGCTCCTCCCAGCGGGCATAGGGAACGAGCATCAGACACCCCTTGTGCCCCACGGTGGTCACCAGGTAGGGGACCTCTTCCATTCCGAGGATCTCGCGGATCTTGGCCGGCAACGTCAGGCGGCGTTTGCCGTCGATCGTGCACGTCCATCTCCCCAGGAACGGAAGCCGCATACCTGTCAGGTCCTCCGGGACGGCTCACTCATCGATCAAGAGCAGAGGCGGTGATCGCGGGCCAATGTTCCCCATTGAACCTTTTCCACCCCTCTTGCCCCATTTCCCTCCACCGCGCAGTCTAGAGGCCGAAGGACCGGGATGCAACTGGGTTTTTCCAATCAGGGTCGAATTCTGTAGTCTATTTCAAAAGAACAAGTTGGAGGATCGGCGATGGGTCGCCCCCTCCCCGACCCGACGACGGAGGCCCGGGGGGGCACGGGCAGGTCACCCACCGGCTCGTCGGGGGCCAGCCCGATCGGCAAGCTGTTCGAGGACATTCGCCAGACGCTGCGCCAACACTCCCCGTTCGAAGCCATGGAGCGTCTCCGGGGAGAGCCCGGTCGGTGGCGGCCCCCCTTGCCGGAACGCCTCTACGTAGTCGCCGAGAACCTGAGCCACCGTTTCGGCATCCTCGGTGGCGCAGCAGCGTCCCGCTCCGAGGTTCGTGATCAGGTTCCAGGCCGCGCCACGGGGAAGCAAGCCCAGGATTGGCCGCCGGGATCGTAGGTACTCGAAGATCTTCCCGGGCAGAATGAGCCCTCCCCGCGGGCTGTCCTGCTCCATCAACAGCAGCAGATGGCTCTGAAGAAGCTCACCCACGACCTCCCGGTGGGGAAGCGCGGGCTCGAAGCTCACCACGTCGGAGAGACCCCATCGCTCGGCCGCCTCGGCATCCCCCGCGTAGAAGGGGCCCAGGAATCGTACCCTCAGCTCCGCCCGGGCGGCCGGGTCGATGTCGAGCAAGTGGCGAAGCCCGCGCAGGAAGGGTGCGGCGGGACGCTCGGGGTTCAACTGCCCGGCGTGCAGGATCTGCATCCGGGATCCTCGAGGCTGAGCGTCGCCCCAGCGCGTGAAGTCGGCCTCGTCGAAACCGTTGGTGAGGACCTCGATCTTGGCCGGGTCCAGGTCGGGATCGCGATTGAGAAAATCGGCCCTCGTCTCCTCCGCCGTGACGGTGATGCGGGCTGCCTCGTGGAGCACGCCGCGCTCCAGGCGCCGGTGGCAGCGGGCATGCCACCGGGTCGGCGGATCGAACGACATGCGCCGCGTCCAGGGATCGCGGAAGTCGGCGATCCACGGGAGATGGAAGCGCCTCGCCAGGGCACGACCGATCAGATGCGCGCTGTCGGGAGATGAGGTGGTCAGGATCGCATCGTGGCGCTTCGCGGAGAGGATCCGTGCTCCTTCCCGGCGGGCGAAGGGGATCCATCCCACATAGGAATCGGGTATGAACGCCCACGAGGCCGCTCGCCGCAGGCGGCCCAGGATCCCGGTCGAGCGGCGGGGACGTCCCGGTCGCCCCGCCTGCCCCGGGGCGAGGCGTCGCAGGAGCGAGAGGCCGGTCAAGGAGGCGGTGCGCACCACGGTGACATTCGGTCCCAGCTCATCGGCCAGCGACGCATCGGCCATCCAGTAGTCGCGGGATCGCACGGTGAGGATCGTGGGATGCCAGCCCAGGGAAGGAAGGTACCGGGC
>Ga0180432_10009885_pt1 | contig 11543 bp, 15 predicted proteins | sample SS_ome_10_FD_132414 | JGI IMG/M metagenome (GOLD analysis project Ga0180432, IMG submission 132414) | Hypersaline lake sediment archaeal communities from the Salton Sea, California, USA - SS_1_MS_2 metaG | ecosystem: Environmental > Aquatic > Non-marine Saline and Alkaline > Hypersaline >... | reverse complement strand
GGCCGCTGGACACGGCGGGGACGAGGTTTGGGCGGGATTGGGACGTGGGGGACAAGGTCGTGGCGAGGTACAGGGGAGAGGAGTTCGAGCCGATCGTGGAGGCGGTGCAGGTGTTTGTGACGGGGAGCGGGCAGGAGCGGGTGCTGGCGCGGTTAGAGTGGGAGAGCTAGCCGGGGAGACGAGACCTGACAGGTCGGCGCTAGAGAACAGCGCTACAGACCTGTCAGGTCGGAGGGGATGATGAGCGAGGGATTGGGGCGATTTGAACAGCAGGTGATGCGGGAGATCGGGGCGCTGCAGCGTCGGGTGGAGGAGCTGGAGCTAGAGCGGCCGAGGCTGGACGAGGAGGCGTGGCGAATCGCGGTGAGCGCGACGCTGATGCTGCCCGGGCTGCGGGGCCTGTGGACGATGGGGGTGTTCGAGGGGGGCGCGAACGCGATCGACCTGAGCGGGAACGGCCGGACGCTGACCTACAATGGGAATCCGAAATACAGATACGACGACCTGGTGCCATACCTGGATTTCGATGGAACAGGAGACTATTTGGCCCGGGCGGACGAGGCTGGGCTGGATATCCTCGGGACGGAATCGTATGTGCATAGCACGGTAAGGGGTCTGTCGATAGGGGGCCTGTTCTATTTCGACCGGGCGACGACGCTGGAATATCTGATCTGCAAGTGGGCGGGGGTCGGACAGCAGAGCTACCGGCTGATCAAGAGCGCGGCGGACGCGATCGTGTTCCGGGTCCAGGACCCGGCGGGGACGGATTGGACGCAGGGGAGCACGGATACGGTGGCTACGGGGGAGTGGTATCACGCGGTGGGGGTATTCGATCCGAACACGGCGGTACGGATATACCTGAACAACGTAAAGGGCGAGAATGTGGCGGGAGCGGTGGCCAGCATACGGAATAGCAATGCCGATCTGCGGATCGGAGCGGACGGCAGCGCGGGGAACCTGCTGGATGGGCGGGCGTCGCTGTGTTTTCTGTGCGCGGCGATGCTGAGCGATGACCACGTGGCGGCGCATTTCGAGCAGGTGCGGGCGGCGTATGGGATATTGGAGTGAAACCGGACGCAAACCTGACAGGTGCAGAACAGACCTGTCAGGTTACAGACGCCAGTTCTCGACCGGGGAGGCGCGACGGTGGGCGGACTCGATGTCAACCTGGGCGATGTGGAGGTAGCGACGGACCATCTCGAGCGAGGTGTGGCCGAGGAGGTCCTGCAGGGTGTAGATGTCGCCTCCGTTGCGCAGGTAGGTGATGGCGAACGTATGGCGGAACCGGTGGGCATGGACGTCGCTGACGCCGGCGCGGCGGCCGAGGCGATGGAGATGCTTGGAGAGGTAGTGGCGGTCAAAGTGGCGGTTATCCCGCGTGGTAAACAGGGGGGTGTCGGGCCGGCCGCCGAGGGCCTTGCGGTCGGTCAGGTAGCGCTGCATGGCTTTTGCGGTCGCGGGGGAGAACCGGACGACGCGACTCTTGCCCTGGCCGGTGTTCATGCGGCCTTTGGACTGCACCCGGGCAGACCCGCCGACCAGGTCGACGTCGCCGAGGGTGAGGTTGCAGAGCTCGGTGGCGCGGATGCCGGTGTCGAGGAGGAAGAGGAGCAGGGCGCGATCGCGGAGCTGGCGCTTGCGCGGCCGCTCGGTGGCGGTCTCGGGGATGCGTTCCCACGGCGCGGAGTGGGAGAGATTGGCCAGGAGGAGCTTGACTTGTTCTTTGGTGAATGGCTCGATCACGGGTGGCTCGGGGGTGGGGACGTCGATGCCTCGAGGTAGGTGCTCGGCGACGTGGTCCTCGTCGACGGCCCAGGTGTAAAAGGAGCAGAGGCAGGTGTGGATGTTGCGCACGGTCTTGGCGGAGAGGCGCCTGGCGGGCCGCGGGGCGACTCCAGCAGGCGCTACCCGTGAGGTCATTAGATTTCCTAGGAAGGTGCGGAGTTGGTCGGTCGTGATGTCGGCGATATCTGGATCGCCCTCGAGGGCGGCTTGAAGTCGCGTCAGGGTGAGTTTGTAGTTGCGCAATGTGTAGTCGGAGCAGCCGGAAAGACGCTTGTCGAGGAGGAAGGCCGGGATGGCTTGGCTGAGGAGAAGTGCGGTCATAGGTTGGGACTCCTAGTACGGGTGTTCTGGTTGATGACTCCTTTTTTGGTCCGTGGGCGTGGTGTGAGGGCATCGTTTTGGAACTGACGTTAAAAGGTGGGCGAGGAGGGACTCGAACCCACGGCCTCACGGATGTGAACTATGGGGGCATCGTTTGGTACCCATGGGCGCAGGGATAGCCTCCAGGATGAGCCGTGCGGGCAGCGATAGGAACGAGATGTGCGGTCATGGGTTGCAGACGCCGCAGGCTTTGTAGTCGTAGTTGGCGGCGGCTCGCCTGCTGAGAAAGCACAGGCGGTTTTCGTCTTTGATCTTTTTGGCCCAGCGGCAGCCCAGATAGTGGAACTTGTCGCTCTTGGCGCTGCCCACGTACGCGGCGCCGGCGGTGCTGCCGGGGCAACGCCAGACGCCGGGAGCGATGACGGCGGCGCCAGGCGGCGGGCCGATGGTCGCGGTGGGTGCTGGCGGTGATGTAGGTTGTGGCGTCGACGTGGGTGGCCGTGGTGTCGATGTGGGTGCCGGTGGCCGAGTGGGTGTGGCCGTGCGGGCTTTGGTCGCCGTGGACGTGGGGCGCCGGGTGCTTGTAGGCGTGGGCGGTACAGCCGTGGCGGTGGGTGTGGATGATGGGCGGGCAGTGGCTGTGTTGGTTGGCGGGATGGTGGAGGTCGACGTTGGCTCTGCGGTGACGCTGGGTGTGTTGGAAGGGCGCGGCGTGGCGGTAGGGCTGGATGTGGCAGAGTCGGTGTCGATGGTCAGCTCGATGGAGCGCTCCGCAGGGGCGTCTTTGGAGCGGCCGAGATTGGCAGCGCCGAATATGACACAGCAGAGACATAGCAGCACGCCCGCAATGCCAGCGATGATGGCGATGATGGCGGGACGCCGTTTGCGTGGTTTCTTGGCCATTATTCGATTATCCGTAGGCTCGATCTGCAGGTGACGTGGCGCCAGGTGCGAGAGGGGGCCAACCAGCGTTGGAACTGGCGCCTGAGGCGCAGAAAGCGCTGGTAGAGCAGGCCAAGCTGCAGCACGCTCACGTCGAAGCTATGGAGTCGTTTCCATTGGGGCATTGTGGCGTTCTCCGGCCCCCCTACGTTGCAGCCGTTCCATAAAGTCGAGCAATTCCTGTTGATCCTCAGGTGGCATGTCTTCCATGCCCTGGGCTATCTGGTAGGCAAGGCGTTCGGACGCTGTCTGCGGTTGGTCGTATGCCTGGCCGGACTCGTTGACGGCGTAGGCGGCCGGCCGTGGGGTCAGGCCGAGGAGGTTACGCATGGTGGCCAGGATGACGTCTCGGATCTGTTCCGGGAGGCGGCGATACAGAGTAGTCGCTTCACGCTCGCTGGCCACGGCAGGCGGCAGGGATGGCAGGATGCCAGCCATGCGCAGGAGGTCCTCGGGCGGTACGTGCAGGGCGCGGGCGACGCTGATGCAAAAGTCGCAGCCCGGATTGGTGCGATCGTTCAGCACATCGGTAACCTGGCCACTCGACAGCCCGGCGCGGCGAGCAAGTTCGCGCTTGGACCATCCTCGGTCCTCTATGGTTTTGTTCAGAAAATCGGACAATTCGCTCATCCCATCTATTATACTCCGGTAGCAGGTCGATTGGACGAACGTTTTGGTTGATTCATGCTTGACACCAGATTAAAACGGGTGTATAATGGATTCATCGAACAAAACGTTCGGCGATAAGAAGGAAGGCGGGACTATGAGCTTGAAGAAAAAGGTAATGCACATCAATCTCCACGGCACGCAAGTGGATGACTATGAACTGATGCGGTTCGAGACGGGCATCACGAACGACAATGACCTGGTGCGGCATCTGTTCCGCAAGGCGGCGAACGAGGCGCGCCAGGCACGGCAGAGGTTGGGGTTGGAGCCGACCCCCCTACAGCCGGTCATGGAGGCGTGATGATCCGGCAGGGGCGGTGTCCGAGCTGCGGGGCGGAGGCGACGCTGGAGCTGACTGGTATCCAGGAGGGCTTTGAGGAGCTGCCGGCGGTGTCGCTGTGGTTATGCGGCGTATGCAGGTCGTCGGTCTCCGGACGGCGCTTTTTGAGTCGTGCCGAGGAGCGACGGCTGGTGCAGGGAGGTAGCCATGTTCTGGGTGGGGCTGCTGGTGGGGTTGCTGGTGGGGTTGTTCGTCGGCGCGCCGCTGGGGGTGTTGATCATCTGCCTGATGAGGATGGCCAAGCGATAGGGGTATGGGGTGGATGAGGGACGGCCTCTGACCGTCCCCGTTGGGTGTAGAGGCCCAGCGGGGACGCCTCGGATGGGCGTCCCTCCTTTTAGTCCGGCGGGGCGCGGCGTGATGAACCGCGTCCTGCCGGCAGAATGGCGGAGGCAACGATGGACCAAGTACTGCAGATCGGGTTGGACCGGGTGCACCCGGGGCGATGGCAGCCTCGGAACCGGGAAGGGATGACGGAGGCGTCGTTGGCGGAGCTGGCGGCGGACATCAAGGAGCGGGGTGTGTTGAACCCGCTCTTGGCCATGGCGATGAAGCAGGATGGGCCGATCGAGGTGGAGCTGATCGCCGGCGAGCGGCGGTGGCGGGCGGCCAGGCTGGCCGGGCTGACGTCGGTGCCGGTGCGGTTGGTGGCCGGCTCGGAGGCGGAGCTGCACGAGATGGCGATCGTGGATAACCTGCAGCGGGAGGACCTGACGCCGTTGGAGGAGGCGGAGGCGCTGAAGGCGCTGCAGGAGCTGCACGAGTACAGCCAGCGGCAGCTCGCCAGCCACGTGCACAAGAGCCAGGCGTGGGTGCAGCAGCGGTTGGCGCTGTTGGAGGTGTCGGCCAAGGTGCAGGAGCTGGTGAATACGCGCGTGTTCAGCCTGGCGCACGCGCGGGCGCTGAGCGGGCTTCCGGAGGCGGTGCAGGAGGTGGTGGCGACGGGCCTCGACGAGGAGCAGGAGCGGGGGGTGCTGCTGACGAGCCGGCAGGTGGAGGGCGTGGGGAAGCGGATCCGGCGTTTTCTCGATCCGGAGCGGTTCGCCGGCGTCGAGGGGGAAGTCATGGCGCCAGATGACCGAAACTGCATGATCGTGCTCCGGCACCTTCTGGCGACGCTGCCGGAGGAGCAGTTGGCGCGGGCGGTAGCCAAGCTGGCGGATGGCACGGCCGGAGACGCGGCCTTGTTGGCTCGGCAGAAGCCGAAGGCTTCAGATGCACAGGCACTGATCGCGCTGCTGCAGGATCCGGAGGGATGGCAGGGGCAATACCACACAATGGGGTCATCGTGGTGGACGGATGAGGTGGCCACGGCGACGGGGCGAACGTGCGAGCAGTGCATATTCCACGAGGTCGCGGCGCCAAAGGGGGCGGAGGATGAGCCAGGTCTGTTTTGCCAGCGATGGAGCACAGAGGGCACGCTGGTATCGTGTTGGAATTGCCTCACGGCCGGGGACACGTCGGCGATCCCGGTGAAGAGCTGGTACCGCATCCCGGACGGTTTCGAGATCCAGGAAGGCCCGGGATATCTGCGGTACGTGGAGAGTCCGGAGGTGTACGTTGCGCTCATGGAGGCTCTTGCGAAACAGGACCGGGAGATGAGCGAGAACCGGGAGAGCGACCGGCTGGGTGGGAATCGGAAGCGGCTGGAGGCGTTCCGGGAGAGGTGCGATGCGTGGGCTAAGGCGCCAGAGGATGCACTGGTCGACGTCGACCACATGCAGGCGCATTGCTGCTGGAAGTGCGTGCACGGGTGGCAGGGGGGGGAGTGCGCGTACATCCAGGACCCGATCGGCGAGTCGTGGAATCGCCGGCCCAAGTTCGAGGCCTGGTTCCAGGTGGAGATGTTCCGGGACAACGACGACAAGCCGTATAAGGAGGTCACGCGGGTCGTGCCTCGGTGCGAGATGTTCCGGTACGAGACGCTCCCACCGCTCCACCGCACGGGTTGGGTGACCTTTTCCAAGGATAAGCGGGAGCGGCGGGGGACGGCGATGCGGTGGCTGCGTACGATGATCAAGGCGTGTGTGGACCAATATGGGCCAGAGCATGGAATCTGGTCGCCGCTGCGGTGGCTGCCGTACGAACGGGCGCACAAGAAGCACTTTGACCTGGACAAGATGATCAAGTACGTGTTGAGCGTGTGGGACGAGATCGGCGATGCGCAGGTGACGACGTTGTTGAATGCGGCGGCGAGCGAGTGCGATGCCCTGCGCAGCCGCGGCGCGCTGTCGGTGTACAACGCGGCGACGGGGGAGGAGGAGCGGTGGCTCCACGTGCGCTGGGACGGAGTTGAGGACCCGAACAAGCCGTCGAATTGGCCGGACAACGTAGAGTGGCCATTTGTTAAGGAGCAGGGGGATGAATGAGCAGGCGGAGGCAAGAGTGGCAGTGCCCCTCGAGGGCGAGATCGGCAGCAGTGGGCTGGAGCGCGTGTTTTGCCGGTTGGCGCACGAGGCTGCAGCGGGGTTGGAGGACGACGTGGTGGTCGAGGAGACCTTGGACTGCCCACAGTTGCGTCATTGCGCTTGTGGCTTGACCGGGCACCAGTGCCTGTGTCTGTTTTGGGAGCGCAGTGCTGCGGAATGGGTCATGATCCAGAAAAGCCTCGCCCTGCAGTAGACGGCATCGCCGGCCGGGGAGGGCCAGCGATGCCTCTGGGGTGATGGGTAGCGTGCTTGTATTGTAGCACGTGCGGGCGGTCTGCGGTGAAAAAAGCCGCGGACCAGCCCTGGATTAGCAGACTGGGGGTGCGGCGTGGAGTTGCGTGGAATGCCGTTTGACGTACGAGTGGTGGTCGCGGTTCTCTTTGGCCTGGTGTGTTTTGGCTGGGCCTATAACGCGTGGGTGGAGAGATTGGAGCGGAAAGGCCGCGAGCGGGCTATTGTGAGCCTGTTGGTGGTGGCGGGCGTGGCCGTCACGGGACTCGGCATCTGGCTGATCATAGGATCGTTGGCACACGTGCTCATAATGGCGGCGTGTTTCGTGGCCAGCGGCGTGCCGATGGTGGCCGGATCCCTGAAGCGGTATGTCCTGCGCAGAGAAGCCGAGGAGAGCGAGGCGACGGACATAGCGCTGGAGGAGATCGAGGAGATGTCCCGCCGGTGACGGATAAGCCCAAAGTGCACGGGTACCTCGACAGCGCGGCGCTGGATGAGGCAGTGCAGTGCAATGCTGAGCTAGTGGCCGTGCTGCAGCAGGTGGTGGGACGATTGGGCCGCGTGCCGCAGCCGGTGCTGCTGCACCTCCACCGGGCGGGTTTCTTGTTGGCGGAGCAGCGGAACGCTTTGGCAGAGATGGAACGGATCCGTGGGGACTACAAGAGCGCGCGTCGGTAGGCGCCCCTATTGGGTGCCGAGGACGTGTGCGCAGTTGCGGGAGCAGCTCCGGGCGATGGGCGTAACGCGGATCGGCGGGCGTCCGTTGGGTCGAGTGCGCAGAGCGCAACTGTATGCAGTATTCTTTGCGATGCGGGAGCGAGGGAGCCATGAGAAGCAGACTACATCAGAGCAGCGTTCTGCTGAGCGGGCCACTGACGGGGACGACAGCCGCTAAGCTGGGGCTTAGTGGAACAGGCTGCCCGTGGCGTGGAACGCTGCGGTGTTGGCAGTGCCAATATGCACTGTGCTGTGCGATGGCGTGTGGGTATAACTGTCCAGCGTGCGTGGAGCGAGAGCGATGCCCGTGTGGCTGGGCGTCGGATGATGAGCAGCGGGCTGCGTGTATGCGTGGTATAGGCTTTCGTGTAGTACTGTGTACCACAGGACTAGATCTCAAAGCCAGCAAAAGAAAACTCCGTTCCTGCCGGTCTGCTCGCGACAGAGGCAGTGGCGCTGGCCGTGGGGAAAAGCATTCTCTATGTCCGACAATCAGATATTGTCGGACATAGGAGTGAACGTAAAGGCGCGGTCTGTCGTGTTGCGTGCGTGGTTGTAGCATTGTGTATCGTGCGGGGTATGGGGGTATGACCCCCTCCCCCCGCAGCCTTGGGCGGTGGCGCTTGGGCCGTCACAGCGTCGAGGAGGTGTAGAGGAATGGCTGTGTACTTGCTGCACTTTGAGACACCGTACCGGCACGCGCAGCATTACGTTGGCTTCACGGAAGACCTGGAGGCAAGGCTGGAGCGACATCGCGCGGGCAACGGGGCCAGGCTGCTCGAGGTTGTCACGCAGGCGGGGATCGCATGGGAGCTGGTGCGGGCGTGGCCACGGGGCAGCCGAGAGCTGGAGCGGGCGATCAAGCGGGCGGGACACTCGCCGAGGTTGTGCCCGGTGTGCAATCCGGAGGGGTGCTGGCGGATGCGGAGGGGCGAGGATGGTCGATCGAGAGGCGCTGCTGGCGCGGGTGGATGTGGGGCAGGTGATCGAGGCTGACCTGGGGCCTCCTGTGCGGAGGAGCGGGCGGTGGTTGTTCTGGCGGTGCCCGTTCCACGCAGGGGGCCAGGAGCGAACGCCGAGCCTGGGGGCGACGCCGGATGATGGCCGGTGGAAGTGCTTTGGGTGCGGCGAGATCGGGAACTCGATCGATTGGGTGATGCGGCAGGAGAACGTTGGCTTCGTGGAGGCTTGCCGGAGGTTGGGGGCATCTCAGGAGCGTGGCCAGGGGGATGTGAGAAAGAGAGAGAGTGTCAGAGAAATGGCTACACGAAGCGTGCCCCTACCCGAGGCATGGCAAGAGCGCGCGTTGGAGTTCGTGTACGAGTGCCAGGCGCGATTGTGGAGAGAGGGACCGGGAGCACTGGCATATCTGCGAGGCCGCGGCCTGGTGGATGAGACGATTTGGGAGTGGGGATTGGGGTTCCAGGCGGAGGATGCGTTCGAGGAGCCGAGTGCGTGGGGGATGGATGGCCAGGGCGGCGAGCGCAGGCGAAAGGCGGTGTGGCTGCCTCGAGGGATCACGCTCCCGTGTTGGGACCGGGACCAGGAAGTGCTGCATTACGTGAAGGTGCGGCGGAGCAGCCGAGATATCAGCAAGCAGTATCCGATGAAGTACGCGAAGCTGGCGATCCCGGAGGGGTGCAGCGGGATGGGGCTGTACGGGGAGCACGCGATGCGGGGGCGGGAGGTGCTGTTCCTGGACGAGGGGGAGTTCAATGCGTTGACGGTGTGGCAGGAGGCGGGGGACCTGCTCGATGCGGCGAGCACAGGAACGGCGAGTATCCGGCCGGAGACGCTGCGACCGTATTGGGACTATATCGTGATGGCGCACCTGGTGCTGACCCGGTTTGACGTAGACGCCGCGGGTGGACGAGCTGGGGAGCAGTGGAGGGCGCTGAGCAAACGGGTGCGGACGGTGCAGGTGCCGGAGGGAGATGACCCGAATGATTTCCTGCAGCAGAATGGAAACGTGCGGGCGTGGGTGGAGCTGGAGATGGCGAAGGCCGGAGCGGGGAGATGAGATGGACAGACGTTGCCAGGACTGCGGACATTTTGCGTTCGATGTGCCATTCTACCTGGTAAAGCAGTCGGACTTTGTAACGGGCATGCACGGCGCATGCATTGCACCAGATAGACAGAAGATAGTGCACAAAGACGATGCTTGCGAGGGCGGGGCTGTGTCTCGAGTTGCTCGGCACGGCGGAGCAAAGGCATTGCTTAGTGCAGCCGCGCATAGCAAAGGCAACGCAACGTGAGGCGCTGTGGGGCTGGGCTGCGTGGTGCACCGCGGTGTGTGGTAAGGGCAGAGCCTGGCTAACCAGGGCAAAGCAGATCAAGGAGACCTGACAGTGCAAGCCAGATCTGTCAGGGCCAGCGCGAGTGTGATGGAGTTGGAGGAGTAGTCGATGGATGTGGAGGGTGCGTGGGTCGTCAGCAGGTTGGTGGCAGGGGTGGATGTGGAGGAGGCGGATCTGCAAGGGTTGGAGGATCCGTGGCGAAGCGCGGCGGAGGCACTACGGCAGAGTTCGAATGGGGGGCGGGTCAACGCGCTGCGGGCGTGGTGCGATACGCTGGACGAGGGAGACGAGATTTTCAAGACCATCCTGGCCCAGGACCCACGCAAGCAGCCGGAGCGGCGGGAGGTGTTTTTTGGGGTGCCTCCGCTGCCGAAGAAGGCGCGGGTGGCGCCGGGCCTCGGCGATGGGTGCGGCGGGTGGTTGGACATGTACGTGGCGTACGCGAAGGAGGTATCGCCGCTGACGCCGCGGTTGTTTCACACGGGGGCGGGGCTGTGGCTGGTGAGCCTGGCGATCGCGCGGAGGGTGGTGCTGCGCCTGGCACACAAGGATCTGTACCCGAATCTGGCGGTGCTGCAGGTGGCGGACACGACGTTGTATGCCAAGAGCACGGGACTGAGCATCACGCGAATGCTCGTACAGCGGCTGATGCGGCACCTACTGCTGCCGGGGGCGATGACGCCGGAATCGATTTACAGCGAGCTGGCGGGTCAACAACCAACGATGCTCAGCGCTGAGGACGTGGAGGATTGGAACAAGGGGCGCGATTTCTCGGGGCAACGCGGGGTGTGCCTGGACGAGGCCTCGAGCGTGTTCGTGGGGATGAAGAAGGATTACAACATCGGGATGAACGAGCAGTTGTGCCGGTTGTATGACTGCACAGAGAGCGATACGCGGCAGACGAAGAGCCTGGGAAGACTGACGGTGCGGCAGGCGTATTGGACATTTTTGGGGGCGACGACGCCGTGGCACCTGAAGCAAGCGGACATCGACTCGCTGTGGCACACGGGTCTATGGCCGAGGTTTTTGCTACTGACGCCGGCGGGGGATCCGCATTGGGAGCGGCCGCATCGAGACCGGTCGGACGTTCCAGGGGAGATCGTGGCGCGGCTGGAACGGTTGATCGAGCAGGACCTGCCGGAGAGCCAGTATATGAAGCCAGCGGAGCCGATCAGCATGGGGCTGGGGGAGGGGGTGTTCGACGCGTTCAGCGCGTACCTGGAGGCGACGATGCACACGCTGCTGAAGGCTCCGACGGTGGTGGATAAGCGGTTGGGTGGGACGTACGGGCGGCTGGCCGAGCATGCGATGAAGGTGGCGATGCTGCTGGCGGTGCTGGACTGGAATGGTGTGGGGGCGCCGGTGATCGGGTTGGGGCATTGGGCGCGGGGGCAGCGGTTTGGGGAGCAGTGCAGGGAGAGCGCGCACCGACTGACGCAGATGCTGGCACAGGATACGAGCAACGAGGAGGAGATGCGGGTGCTGTGCAAGCTGCAGGAGCAGCCCGGGGTGTGGTTGAGCGCGCGGGATGTGTACAAGCCGCTGAAGATGAGGAGCACGACGGCGAGGGCGGTGCTGGGCGACCTGGTGGAGGCGGGGTTGGTGGAGGAGCGGAATCCGAGTGCGAAGCGGATGGAGTATCGGTGGGTGGCGCCGGGGGAGCGGGAGCAGGAGATTGCTTCGGGGCAAGGAGCGCCGGGCTTCCCGCATAATGCGCGGGACAAGCTGCAATGACAAAAGAGCGATGTGTCTCTTTTTCAGAGACAGTGGGGACACTTTGAAAGTGTCCCTTTTGTCCCGAGACAAGAGACGGTT
>Ga0180432_10009884_pt1 | contig 11543 bp, 8 predicted proteins | sample SS_ome_10_FD_132414 | JGI IMG/M metagenome (GOLD analysis project Ga0180432, IMG submission 132414) | Hypersaline lake sediment archaeal communities from the Salton Sea, California, USA - SS_1_MS_2 metaG | ecosystem: Environmental > Aquatic > Non-marine Saline and Alkaline > Hypersaline >... | reverse complement strand
GTAGTGTGCGTTGTGATCGACCCATCGGCTCTTGTGGCCGATGCGCTTGAAGTACTCCTTGCGGCCGGACCGGTAAGCCGAATACCAGTACATGTCGTTCAGCTGCGGCCGGTCGAACTCGTCGTGAAAGGTCAGCCTCCAGCCCGGTTTCTCGGGCGGCGGCACCGGGGCCTCCGCGCGCAGGACACTTCCCATTCCCAAGGTCCAACACGCGCAGCACAGCCATATCCGTTTGCTGTTCATCTCCACAGTCCTCTCTAGTTGCATGCCGAATGTGTTCTGACCGGATGGGCCTCACTGCTTGCCTGCAGGACCCAGCGATTCAGCTCTCTGTTTCGGTAGGGCTGCCCGCCTTCCCGTGGTTTTCGGGAACCGCAACCCCGTGGATCGTCAGCCTTCTTCTACAACGTTCAGCCCCATCAGTTGGGCCAGGTGGCGGATGTTCCGAGTATGGTCGCCGTAGTAGGCCACACGGTGCAGCGAGGCGTAGTAGTCCTTGGCGCTGGCCCCGAGCGCCCCGCCGCCCCAATTGGCCAGCAGCTTGTCCCCATCGTTAACCTCGGCGACGATTTCCGTCCGGCAACCTCGCTCTTCGCCCTTGGGCACCTTGGGGACCTCGATGATCGTCCCCGTGAACAGCAGCAAGGCGTCGAGGTGGACCAGTTTGGTGAAGGTGACCTTTTGCCCGATGCGATAATGGACCTCAGTCACGGCTCCGCCACGGACCTCCGCGTGCCGGCGGAGCAGGTAAGGCGCCTTCGGACCCGTGGGCCCTTCCATTCTCAGTGGGGCGGAGCAGTGGGCCAGATGAAACGCGCTCTTGGATGTGTCAACGCCCGCGGCGTTGCCCAGGAAGCCCGCGCGGTTTATCGCGTGCCGGAGAATCAGCATCGTCAGCAAGCAGTCCATGTCCCCGTCGCACGCCGCGGGGATTCCGCGGTCATTGAGGCGCGAGAAGCCCAGGCAGGGAAAACCTCTCGACAGCCACCGCATGCACGTCCCGACGCACAGGCCGTTCGCGCGGTTCTCTGCCAAGAGCTGATCCAGCGTCAGACTCGCCCGCGCGGCCTTGACGACGTCCTCTCGGCTCGGCTCGACCACATCCTCTGCCTCGTCGAGCCAGCGCTGCGCTTCCTTCTCCGCGGCGGCGGCGTCCACCTTTGCCAGGACTTCGTCGTAACGCCCATCAGCGATCCGCACGAGCTCAACCCCCAGCCGCTTCTTCACCTGATCCGGCGCGTAGGAAGCGGGTGTGCCCTTGAACGGGGGCGAGACGAGCACGCGGCTCCGGCGCAACAGCGGGATTGTCCTCAGCAATGCCGCCGCCCGTTCCAGTTCGCCGTAATCGCTGCTGTTGAACAGCGCGATCCGGTGCCCCTCCTCACGCCACGGCTTGACGAGACACCAGTCGTGCCCGCCGAGGACGGGGACGTGAAAGACGGCTGCGGGCCGGCCTTCCTTGAAGACCGTGGGCATGACGCCGCGACTCAGGCTGAAAATGTCCGTGGCGACAGCCAGCACGGGGGCGTCCGGACCCGCTTTCGCCAGCAACCGGGCGGTCTGTTGCGCAGTGGTTGCTTGGCCGATGACGAACTCCACGTTGCCGAGGTTCGTCTCGGCCTCGGCCAGACGTTTCCGCACCGCCGCGATCTCCACTTCGGAAAGGGCCCAACTGCGATCGGCCGGCTTGCCGGCGATGATCGTGCAGATCCGGACCTTCGAACCGGTCGAGGACGGGGAGCCAGATGCGTCGCGCTCGGCCGCCAAGTGACCCGTTGCCAGCGCTATCCCACTTGCTGCACCTGCCCCGAGAAACTGCCGACGCGTGCAATGCGTACACATGGGTCGTTCCTCCCTGTCTTCATTGCCGTCCTGGGAGACGGCCGATAGCCCTTCCATCCCGAAAACCTGGACGCCAACCTACGCGGGGCCGGGGCCCTGTCAACTGGGATTCCCGTGCCTGCTGAACTGAGATTTGCGTTCGTCAGATGCGATATCGTGTCCCAGCGGCTCTCGGCGGCTTGAGGCGCTTGTGAAAGAGTTGTCGTGGCGTGCGTCGAAGGGTAACCTTCCGTTTCTCGCGTCACGTCAAGGGACGGCGTTCGGTTCGAAGCGTAGGGGTTCTCCAGGAACGCTGGGAGGGTGCCCAATGAGTCAGCCAAAAGGCAGCGAATCCCAACGGGGCATCAGCCGGCGGAGCTTCCTCGCGGGTAGCGTGGCCGCGGCGCCGTTGACGGGGGTTGGTCGCATCCCGGCGAACGCGTCGCCGGACAGGAGCGACGGAATGGCAGAGCATCGTTTGAAAGCACGGGACGTCGCGTTCGACGATTCCTGGGACGTTATTGTCGCAGGCGGGGGCCCGGCAGGAACGGCCGCCGCAGTCGCGGCGGCGCGGGCGGGCGCACGCACCTTGTTGCTCGAGGCAACCGGTGCGCTGGGCGGTATGGGCACGTCCGGACTGGTGCCGTGGTTCTGCGGCTATCACGACCGCAAGAAGATCATCGCGCGCGGGTTGGCTGAACGGGTCCTGGATGCCTGTCGAGAGGGCACGCCCCATCTCCGCAAGGCAATGCAACGGAATCGCCTGGCAACGCCGGCCATCGATCCGGAGTTGCTCAAGAGGGTCTACGACGGCCTGGTCTCCGACGCCGGCGTCAAGGTGCTGTTCAACACACAGTTCTGCGCCGTTGAGATGAGGGGCAACGGCGAGGTCGACGCCGTGGTCGTGGCAAACAAAGCGGGCTTGGGGGCATACAAGGCCCGCGTATATGTGGACTGCACCGGCGACGGAGACCTGGCGGCCTGGGCCGGTGCCCCCTTCGAGAAGGGCGACGAATCCGGCGCGATGCAGCCGGGCACCCACTGCTTCGTCATAACGAACGTCGACGAATACGCCCTGAGAAACGGTCCCCGCGTCCATTTCTTCGATCCCGAGAGCCCCATCCACAAAGCCATTCGCTCGCCGAAGTATCCCCACATCATCGAGCTCCACTCCTGCAGCATCCAGATCGGCCCGGGCGCGATCGGATTCAACACGGGCCATGTTTTCGACGTGGACAATACCGACCCCGCCAGTGTGTCGAAGGCGTTGATGCTGGGGCGGACGATGGCGCGCGAATACCGCGACGCCTTCGCGGAGTTCCTGCCCGCTTTTGGCAGCGGATTCCTTGCCGTCACGGGGGCGCTGCTGGGGATTCGCGAGACGCGCCGGATCATGGGTGACTACGTCCTGAAGGCCGACGACTACGAAGCGCGGCGCAGCTTCCCGGACGAAGTCTGCCGCAACGCCTACGGCATCGACGTCCACTTTTCCCGCGAACGTGCGCTCGAGTTCGCCAAGATGCCTATCGAGGAGGTCCGCGCTGCCATCGCCCGCCGAACCCAACCCTACGCTCCCGGCGAAAGCATGGGCGTTCCGTACCGCTGCCTTACCCCCAAGGGACTCCGCAACGTCCTGGTCGCTGGCCGCTGCATCTCCACCGATCGAGCCGCCAACGGCAGCATCCGCATCATGGCCTGCTGCCTCAACACGGGAGAAGCTGCGGGCATCGCCGCCGCGATGGCGGCTGCGCAGGCCAGCGACGTGCACGGCGTCGATACGAACGGCCTGCGGGACACGCTCCGGAAGCACGGCGCCTACCTGCCGTAGAGGAGGCGATCGCTTCTCCCGAGAGCTTTGCCTTCTCAGATGCGCCGAGACTGGCAGGTCTCACCTGTCCAGGCTGGGTTGGGATGGTTGCTCTGTGGACCGCGGCCGAGGGGAATCAAATGAGCGTTACGAGATCAAGGATGGTTTGCCCTTGCGACCCGAACCACATCGACGTGGATGAAGGGCCAGCACGTTTCGCGTTGCCCAGAACCGGTGTTCGTGTGATAGGATACCCGCAGCAACGAAGCGCAGAGGTCGAGATAGGAATGTGGTGGGTTACGATTGTGTTAATGCTGCTCTTCTCATCGGCTTCCACGGGCACCGAAGCATCCCGCCAGACGCCCGGGGACGGGAACCCTGGCACGTTCTGGTTCATTCCTCACACGCACTGGGAGGGCGCGGTCTTCAAGACGCGTGAGGAATACCTCAAGATCGGGCTGCCCAATATCCTGCGAGCGCTGAAGCTGTTGAAGGACCATCCCAGCTACCGTTTCGTGCTCGACCAGGTCTGCTACGTGAAGCCCTTCCTGGAACGGTATCCAAATGAGGAGGCCACGTTCCGGAAGATGGTTACCGACGGGCGGCTCCAGCTCGTCGGCGGGATGGACGTGATGCCGGACGTCAACATGCCCGGGGGCGAGTCGTTCGTCCGTCAGGTGCTGTACGGAAAGGGATACTATCGGCGGACGCTGGGCGTAGATGTGACGGTCGGCTGGCAACTCGATACGTTCGGGCATCACGCGCAGGTGCCACAACTCCTGAAGCTGTCCGGCTACGGGTCGTTCTGGTTCTTCCGCGGCGTTTCGGGTTGGGAGGTCCCGTCGGAGTTCGTGTGGGAGGGCATCGACGGATCGCGGATTCCCGCGTTCTGGCTGCCCCATGGCTACGCCGTCACCTACGGCTCGCCAGGCAAGATGCCTGACTTTGCGAGCTTCATTGAGGAACGGTTTGCGTCGCTGGCGCGGTTTTCGCGCGGGGCCGACCGGGTCGGGCTTGCCGGGGCAGACGTCTGCGAACCGGAGGCCCATGTTCCTGCGCTGGTCGAGGCGTTCAACGGCCGTAAGAAGCAGCCGTTTACCTTGCGGATCGGCGTGCCGACCGACTTCGAGGCCGCGGTGAGCAAACGGACGGATCGTCCCGTGATCGCGGGGGAGCTCAATCCGATCTTCCAGGGGGCGTACAGCAGTCGAATCGAGCTCAAACAGGCGACAAGAGAGAACGAGCGACTGCTGACGACTGCCGAGAAGCTGGGCGCGTTGGGCCTTCTGCTGGGTCACAAGCCCCATGAAGAGGCGCTGTGGCGGGCGTGGGAGCCGACGCTCTTTAATCACGCGCACGATCTGATGTCGGGCGTGATGACAGACCGGGTCTACGAGGACACGCTTCGGGGGTACGAATCCTCGAGGCGGCTGGCGCGGGAACTCGTTGATACGGGACTGGAGGCCCTCGCATCGAAGGTGGACACGCGGGGTGAGGGCATGCCTCTGATGGTCTTCAATGCGCTGGGCTGGCCTCGCACGGACGTTGCCATCGCCGACGTCGGTTTCTCCGATCCCGGCGTCATGGGCCTCAGACTGCTTGACCACGCCGGCAAGGCGGTTCCCGTCCAGATCCTGGCGAGCCAACGGGCCGCTGACGGCGGGCTCGTGCAGGCGGGGATCGCGTTTGTGGCCAGCGACGTCCCCGGGCTGGGATACGCGGTCTATCGGCTCGTTCCCCTACCATCGTCGGCGAGCCCCACGTCCGGCGCGACCCCGGTCAAGGGCGCTGATTGCATCGAGAACGAGCACTATCGCGTGAGCTTCGACCTGACCACGGGCGCGATGACCAGCCTCCGGGCCAAGCCGGAGAACTGGGAGGTCCTGAGCGGCCCGGCCAACGTCATCTCACGCGAGTCCGATCATGGTGATCTGTGGGAGCTGTACCGGCCGCTTGATGGGGGAAGTCGAATCGCGATGAAGCGGCAGCAGCCCGTGCCCCAACCTGGCAAGGCGCAATTCAGCAGCGAGTTCAAGGGCCAGCCGGGGTCCGTTCAGACCGGGCCTGTCGTTTCGGAATTCAGCGTTTCGCATCCGTTCGGCAAGGACGGCCTGTTCGCTACGCGGGTTCGGCTGTACGCCGGCCTGCCTCGCATCGACATCCGCACGCGGATTCGCAATCAGGACAAGTTTGTTCGCTATCAGATGCTCCTGCCCACGTCGATCCAGGGGGGCACGAGCGTGCATGAGATCCCCTTCGGGGCGATGGGGCGGCCCTTGGGCATCGAGTTCCCGGCGCAGAACTGGGTCGACTACGGCAACGGTCAGAAAGGCGTGGCCGTGCTGAACCGCGGCCTGCCTGGAAACGTCGTGACGAACGGCACGATAATGCTCTCGCTGATGCGTTCGACGAGGATCGTGGCGTACGGCTTCGGTGGCGGCTACGAGCCCGGCATGTCGTCTGATTCGGGGTTCGAGCTCGGCAGCGAGCTGAGCTTCGATTGCGCCCTGGTTCCGCATGCCGGCGATTGGCGCCAGGCGAGCGTCTACCGACATGGGCTAGAGTTCAACAATCCTCTCTTGGCTCGTCCGGTGGCCACCCATGCGGGGACGCTTCCCGATCGGTGGGGCTTGCTGAGACTGTCGCACGCCAACGTCGTGGTGTCGACGGTCAAGCCGGGACAGGGAGGCGCGGTGGTCGTCAGGGCCTACGAGGCCGCGGGACAAGCGACGCCGGACGTCAGGATCAAGGTGCACGCGGCGGTCACCTCGGCGGAGGAAGTGAACCTGATGGAGGATCCCGTCCGCAAGCTGGACATCCAGGACGACACGCTGCGGATCGACCTGCGCGCCTTTGAGATCAAGACGTTCAAGCTGGCGCTTGGCCCCCTGGCACATCAGGAGAGGGCTTCCCGAGGGGAAAGGGACTGAACCTCTGGAGCGGAGTCTCATGACGGCATCGACCATTCTGTTTGCCTGCGCGCTGCCAGTCGTCGCGCCTGGGGCTGGCCACGGCCGAGGGGACGGCGGGCCCGATCCGGTCTTCGAGAAGCCTGCGCCCCTCTCGATGGCCGAACTGGCCAAGCGCACTACCGAGGGTGTGTCGGCGATAGAGGTGAACGACTACGCGCCCGGTCACTACACGGGTGCGTTGACGCCCAGTCCGCCCCACGCCGACATGAACGCCAAGAAGGCCGTTGTCGTTTTCTGGAAGGATCACCCCCAACGGTTCGTCTTCAGTCACGAAGCCAGCTACTGCCCGCTGCTGGAGTTGCCCAGCGGCGCCGGGATGTGCAATCAGTTCTTCGAAGGCAACATGGGCGAGGCCGAGCTGTTCAACAGCATGGGGCGTAAGCAGAAAAACAGCTTCGTGGACGTCGTTCAGCGCGGCCCGCAGCGGGTCTGGGTGCGGTGGACCTATTTCGCGGTCAATATGAACGATGACGCCAGACCTCGACTGCGCGGAACGGAGGACTACTTCGCCTACCCGAACGGACTCATCCTGCGCCGGATGACCTACGAGAGCCTCATGCCCAGCAGCATTCATGCCTATAGTCAACAGCCCGTCGAACTCTTCGGCGTGGCGCCGGTTGGCAAGGCAATCAAGGACCTGTTCCCGCGCGACGCGGAACGGGGAGACTACCATACGCATGCGGTGCTCGACGTGTACGGCGATCGGCGGTACGACATCTACTGGGGCGAGAAGGGCGAGGTCCGTCGTTGTGGGGACGATTCGACGCTCGAGGTGATCTCGCGGTCGCGGGGATGTGCCCTGGTGCTGCCGTTTAGAGATGGACTGCTCTTCGCCGTGCTCGGCGAGGCGAGTGGTTTCTCACCGGACAAGAGCCAGTTGGTCGATCACTGTACGCCGGGGGCGCAAGGCGGCGTCGGTTGGGGGGCGGCATGCTGGGATCATTGGCCGATCGGTTGGTTGAATTCGCAGCAGTCCTTCTGGAAACCCGGGTCGCCGTACGCCTACAGTTTTGGATCGGTGGGGCAGTTCTTCGTCCCGGACGGGAAACGGTATCGGTCGTTCGTGAGGGACCACACGGCGTACAGCAAGGACATGGCGCTCAACCGCTGGACGGCGCGCCGGGTGTTCTATGTTCTGCTCGGCGCGGCCCGTCAGTGGGACGACGTCCGGCGCATCGCCCGAAGGTGGCTCGACAAGGGGAGGGCCTGCGCCCGTCCGGAGAGCATCGCGGATCTCAGATGATCGTGGCGGGGCGTCTTGCGGCACGAAACGCTGTTGTCGAGCGGATGAACCGATTGAGCCATTGCACGGTTGACGCGTCCCATCCATGGGCTTAGGCTCTGGTCTCTAGAGGCAGGGAGTAGGGAAGAGTATCCAGCCAGTCCCGTTGTCCCGGGCGGAGCGTCTCCCTGGTGCAATCCAAGCAAGCTGCAGAGGTAGGAGGACGAGGGGATGGTCTTGCGCAGTCGGTTTACGGCGACGACGGCCGTGATGGCCTTTTGGGCGGTCGATACGGCTCTCGGCTGGAACGTCATTCAGCTCACGGACAACGGGAACCACGATTCCCATCCTAGAGTCTCGGGCTCGAACGTGGTGTGGCAGGGGTGGGACGGGAACGACCACGAGATCTTCTTCTACGATGGGACGTCGGTCACCCAACTGACGGACAACGGCGACTCCGATCAACTCCCTGAGGTGTCGGGCTCGAACGTGACGTGGCAGCGCAGTGACGGGCACGACTCTGAGATCTTCCTCTATGATGGGACCACCGTCACCCAACTCACAGACAATGACTACGACGACTACGGCCCGAGGATCTCGGGTACGAACGTGACATGGTACGGTCGGGATGACCCGTCCAAGACCACTGATGACTGGGCCAGGGAGATCTTCCTGTACGACGGCACGACGACCAGCAGGCTCACGGACAACGCCTACGTGGACAATGCGCCGCGGATCAGTGGCTCGAACGTCGTCTGGGAAGCCAGCGTCGACGGGGAGGATTGGGAGGTCTTCCTGTACGACGGCGTCTCGACGACGCGCCTCACGGACAATGACGGCCAGGATCGACGTCCGGAGGTCTCGGGATCGAACGTCGTCTGGCAGGGATACACGGAGGGAAGCTACGAGACCTTCCTGTACGACGGCACGGCGACGACGCAGCTCACGGATCACCAGTCCAATACGCAGTACCCACATGTCTGCGGGTCGAGGGTGTCCTGGTTCGCCCAATATGTCTACGACCACGAGATATTCTTCTACGACGGTACCGCAACCACACAACTGACGAGCGACACCAGCTTCGATCAGATGTACCCGCGGGTCTCCGAATCGCTCGTCGTCTGGCGACAGAGCACTGGCGGGGCGGGCGAGACCTGCGAGATGTTCCTGTACGACGGCCAGACGATCGTGCAACTCACGGACAACGACACCTGGGACGGGGAGCATGATGTCTCCGGGTCCATCGTGGTGTGGAAGGGATACGGCGACGGCAGCGACAGCGAGATCTTCATGGCCGTTCCGGAACCTGCATCGCTTGTATTCGCAGCCCTCGGCGGGTTGGCGTTGCTTCAGAGAAAACGAAGGTGACCGATCGCTCATGCTCGGCATGCCCGGGAAGCCCGAGATGGGATAGCGCAAGACCTCGGGTAACGGCTCGAGCCGGAAGTAGAGCGAGACGGTGCGTCAAAGCGCATCCAATGGGCTCTTGCGCTTGGCGTGCCAGCGGTGGGCGCATGCCTTGCAGTGCCATATCGGGGCGTTGAAGGTCACACAGCAACCGCCTAGCTCCAGCTCGCCTCGCTGCGCTTGCTCAAAGGCCTCTAGGGTAGGCAGGCCATAGAGAATGGGCACGACTTGCTCGGCCCCACACGCAGGACAGCACTTGGGACGGAACCTGTGCGGCATGGGTCTTCGCTCCTTCGCCTTCGTGCGTGCAGCCCAGGCGTCGGGCGTCTTGACGCACCTCTCGGATCGGTAGCGTGTCCGACGAGAAAGGGTGCGTCAAGACGCACCCGACTGCTGATCGGGATTCGGATTGACAGCCAGGCAAACACGAGTATACTGCTTCGGTATCAGAGATGCGGTCCATTGGTTTCAGGAGAAAGGAATCATGAGACACCGTATCCACCTTCTCTGGGTCAAGTGCGTTCTGGCGGTCTTGGCGTTGCCGACGTCGCTGGCCTACGGCTCGGACGATTACGACAGCATTGGCCATTTCTATGCCGTGCAGTCACTCACCAACAGCTTAGAGCGGTCGCCAGAGCTCACCCTCGCTGATTGGGTGTGGCCGTGGCCGTAATCGGAGCCGTGTCGCCGGGAGGCGAGTTCTTGCCGCACAGTACCGGTTCGGCAGCCACGGTGTCGGGCACAAGTCCAGAGCGTGCATAGCGACGCGGGGGGCGCGCGGTCGCTCAGCCGTTTGGCTGACCGGCGAGCAGGTGTCGATTGACCCAAGCGTATTGCGCGGGCCGCTCGAGGATGGACGCTTCCAACGATCTGGCGACGCGGATCGTTGCCTGACGGATCCACGCTTTGCCGCCCCGTTCGAGCGGCTCGATCCAATCGCGAACGCCCAGCTCGAATTGAAACGGCTCGTCGAGCCGATGGCAGGTCACCACCGCCAACGGGCAGCGCGCCCGCCAGGCCATCAGCGCCGCGGACGGATAGAACCGATGCGGCGCACCCAGAAACGTCGCCTCTACCGCGTTTCGCTTGCTGCTGACATGCTCGCCCATGATCAGGACGAGTCGACCGTCGCGCAGTGCCTGAAAGGCGTTGTGAATCGCGTCGCCGGCCGGGTAGAGCCGCGCCAAACCGCCGCGGACCATTCCTGCCATCCACCGCTGCTGTGTGGTGTACTGTAATGGACTGACGATTCCCGCGACTTTCCCGCTGAGCAGATGTCCGAACGCCGTAACGCCCATCTGGTGGTTCCCGAAGTATCCGCCGACACCCACCACACCGCGCCCGGCTCGGACCGTCCCGGCGAGGCGCTCGACGTTCTTGCAGCGAACGTGCCGTCTCCAGGTTCCCCGCGTAAGCTTGCGATGGATGAACTCGGCCTCGAGAAAGCCGAGCAACGTGTTGGTCGCAAACTCCCGGGCGATGGTCTCGATTTGATCCGGGTCGTGCGTGGATTGCAGCGCCGAGGCAATCGTGCCTCGAATCCCTTCGTAGAGGAACGGAACGTTCTTCCATAGGAACTCGCCCGCCCGTCGCGCCACCCGCGCGGCGGTGGCGAAGTCGACCGTGTGTGCCGCCAGCATCAACCCCCATCGATAATAGACCAGGTTGATAAGGCTCGGGGGCGTCGCGGAAACATAGGTCCTGGGAATGAACGGTGACATGTGGCGGATATCCGTGGGAGGGCTACGTCGCTCCCCTGTTTCGACGCCTGGTCAACACCGCACCCAGCAACGATCCTGCTATCTCGAACCGGGACAACAATCCAGATTCTATGTTGATTCCTCGAAGGACACCATCGGCGTCGAGAAGCGACGTAGTTCCATGAAAGGCTATCTCCTTAATGTGTCAAGCCACCGCCGGACATCGTAACGTCCGGCAAGGAAATAGCCTTTCATGGAATTACGAGGCTCACGTCGGACGGGCCACGCTTATCTGGGGGCCCGGCCGTCGCGGAAGCGGGTGAAGCGGGTGTGTCAGGCCATCAGTCAGCTGACCGGCAGGGACCGCACGCTCCTGGACGTGGAAGCCGTGGTGACGCAACTCAATCAGGTTTTGGTTGGGTGGGCCCATTACTTCAGCCCGCGTCTGGGCCCGCTGACCCGGACGTATGATGCGGTCGATGCCCATTCACGGCGTCGGCTCCGGCAGTGGCTGGGGCGAAAGTACAAGCAACGTGGCACGGGTGGCTTACGGTACGCGGACACGTACTTGCACGAAACACTGGGGCTGCAGCGGCTCCGGGGTTTCCGCGTCG
>Ga0180432_10009883_pt1 | contig 11543 bp, 7 predicted proteins | sample SS_ome_10_FD_132414 | JGI IMG/M metagenome (GOLD analysis project Ga0180432, IMG submission 132414) | Hypersaline lake sediment archaeal communities from the Salton Sea, California, USA - SS_1_MS_2 metaG | ecosystem: Environmental > Aquatic > Non-marine Saline and Alkaline > Hypersaline >... | reverse complement strand
GTTCTATATCACCCAGCTGGGTTATATCTCCCAGGTGAACAGCTCGCCCGGGCGGGCTTTTGTGTCTGAGATGAATCATCCGCGTACACTGAATCACATCAGCGATGACACGGCGGAAACAAGTAAGATTGGGAGCGGTTGATTTGTGTCTTGGGGAGAACACAAGACCATGCTCAAGGTGTGGAAGCGATCAGGTGATCTCGCTCCAAGCAGCTGGTGTCGCAAACAGAGAAAATCTTTACAAATTTCTAACAAAATTTTGCTCCAATGTGTGGTATAATGGTAACATAAATCAGAGTGTAGCATTGCTGCTCCTCACTTTGCGCTTATAGTAGCGTCAAGGGGGCAAGTCTCTGTGTGACCCATAGCCGACCCTCATCCTGGGAGTGAGCCCGATAGATGGTCGGCTGTTTGTTTTCGCGCGACCTGTTTGTTCGAAACTATGCCGCGTCACGTGCTGGGAGAATGGCCAACAGAGTCCAAGGCAAACCTTGAAAGGAAAAGGGGCTGCGTTGACGTACTGCTTGACGGAGCCAGGAAGACATTGCACGATGACCATGTTGATGAGACATCTCCTCACGTGGTCAGATTGTTAACTTGCAAACGGGAAGGTGTTGTTCTTTTTGACTCAGAGGCACATTATTATTCCCTCTCTTGTCTGTTTCATCGAGCCTGCTAGCTTTTCCCCCTCTCTTGATACCTCTTCTTTATCCTTCGATCCGTGTGGCCATGGGCTTTTGATTTCCTATTTGTTTTTAAGGTTCAATTATTCTATTGGGTCAGAAGCGATTCTGTTAGGTGAAGAGTGTTATGGCAAAAGCCAATCCATTTCGACCCCACAGTCCAATTTGGCGACCAAGCGACTTTTATGGCCGTTCAAAGGAAGCACGGCGGGTATTAGGGTCTCTGAGAAAGGGGCAAAGTGTCTCTATTGTGGGACCGTCAAAATGCGGCAAGACATCGTTACTAAACTATATCTCTGACATCGAAATTTTTCAAAGGCATGCGCTGCTAGCTGGCAAGCATGTCTTTGTCCGTATTGATACCACGGATGTTCGAGGCCAGTCACTGGCCGACGTCGAGCAGGATGAATGTTTCTTTTGCCTTCGTGAGGAAATCACCCACCAAATCAAAGAGAGCAATGTAACCATTGCTGACAAGTTGAAAAAAGCTACAAGACAAGCTGTCTCCCAAAGTGCTTACTTTGGACTAACCACACTTTTCAGAACAGCGCATGAGAATGACATGAAGCCAATTGTGACGTTGGACAACTTTGATGCACTGACCAAGAACACTCGTCTTACAGAGCGTTTCTTTCAGGCCTTGCGCTTTTTTGCTACAGGCCACTATGGAATGGCTTATCTCATAGTTTCAAGGCACCCGCTTCACAAACTAGAAAAAATTCGTATTGAGGCCTCACCCCTATTTAACATTTTCCATCAGATAGTACTTGGCCCCTTTACTTCAAAAGAGAGCCACGAGTTGGTGAATGCCATTCTAAAGAGGAGTGACATCCAGTTTCCAGCGTTCGCCATTGACTATGTATTGAAACTGGGACACAATGAGCCTTACCGGCTACAATTAGCCGGCTATCACGCTTTTGAGATATGGCAGGAAAAGGGGGCAAGGTTGCAAGAAGCAGATTGCAGGGAGATAAAGAGACGTTTCGGAGTAGCTTTGAGCCAGTAACAGGCAGAGTGCACGGAATAGAGCACTATTTGACTTTCAACTCTTCCCCAAATTACCTCCAAATTCCCTCTTTTTCACCCTGGACAACATGGGCTACTTTTTGTACAATCAAATAAACATGACAGTGCCGCGAACCTGCTCGATGCAGGTGCCCAGCACTTGAAAACGGCTTCAAAATAGCGCTTTTGGCAAATAAACTGGGCTCTATCGCAACCATAATGCCGGCTCCTGAAAATCCAAGAGACAAATTTTGCGCTGCCAGGAAAGGATGGTGTTGAGAAGGATGGTATTGAGAATCAAGGATTTGGGGGGCAAGTTCAGCAACAAGCTTTGGGCAGTCAAGAGAATTGCTCGGAAGCGAGTGAAGCAACTGAGAACCGAGACCACTGTAAAGCTTTACAACATTCTTGGCAATATTCACCTGGCTCTGATCACCGTCGCAGGTCTCGTGATCGTTACAAGAGTTCCGATCCTCTTTGGCCCTCTAGTCTTTACCAAGTCAACCTCTCTTCTCTTCCTCCTGGCCTATGTGGTGTGTGATCTGATACGCATCACCTTTTTGTACGGCAACACAATCTCCTTGAGCTTCCCTTTGATCTTGTTGACGCTGGTGACAGATTCTCCTGTGGCAGCTTCTTTTGTTGCCGTCCTTGGTTCGTTATTCAGCGAAGGATTGTATAGCAGATTTGTCTCCAAGCAGCGTCTGCCGCTGACCTTTGCACTGCGCCGAGCCTTTTTCTATGCCGGTCATCACGCTGTAGCCAGCATGGTTGCGTTGTTTGTGTATTGTATAATACATCGGTTCACTGCATCGCGCCTGCTGGAAACACTTCACCTCCAGGCGATAGCCGCCTACGTTGTCTTCTATGCTTTATGTTCGATGCTTCTTATCTGGCCTCATGACTATCGCGTTCATCGTGTTCTGACTCCTGATGAAGACCGATTCGTCCGTGTTAATCTTATCACTCCGCTGCTGTTTATTCCTCCCACAGCAGTGGTTTTGTATCTTTACAACCTCAACGTGGGCCGGACGGCCAATGTGCTGGTTATCGTCGGCATTTTCCCCCCTTTATTCCTTTTACTATTTTACCTGGCCCGCAAGTTCGCTCAGACTGAGGATGCGCGCATGCGGCTTGCGGTAAAAGAGTTTGCCCGCGACCAACTTGGTTCACCGGCCAACATGACCGAGATGGTGCAGAAAATGTTCAGAGTTGCCGGTAATCTGATAACCTACCACTGGGGTGCTATTTATGAATTGAAAGACGAGAACCTCACTCTGCTGGCCACAAAGCGGGGTAGAGAGAAAATCCAGGTTTGGAACGCCGAGGTCATGGACAAGTCTACGTCTCTAGAGAAAATTTCATTGCCAGAGGAGGGAGAAGCCGAGTGGCCTGGAATAATCAAACTGGGTGAGGGCTACCTTGGCAAGATGGCAAGAGTGCTTCGGGCACAGCCTTGTTTTACCTCTGAGGGCGGCTCATTGTCCCAATCATCTGATCCCTACCTGCCGCGCAAGACAGCACTTATTCCACTCCCGATCACCGTATGGGAAAGCATGGAAGATATTCAAGAACGCCCCAGGCTTGTGGGGCTGGTGGCTTTGGCTCGTTCCAATAGAATGTTCACTATTGTTGACAAAGAGAGAGGACAACTGCTGAGTAGCCAAATGGGAAACATATTACTCAGTGTACAGCGTCTTGAGGAGGCACTGCAGCAACTTTGCCAGCGTGTAGAGGCCTACACTCAAGAACCAGAAAAGGTTCGTCTGGCAATGCAGGAACTAATGGCCATGCAAGTGGACGTGGCTCAGATCCTATCTGTTATCGCTGAGCGCTCGTTTCGCGGCAATTGGCAAACCGTTCTTAAAGGGGTGGTAGAGGAGCGAAAAGAGAGTGAATTGTCCCTCCCACGGGAGGCTCTCGAAGAGATTTATCGCCATGTGCGAGACGGGACGCCGGGAATGCCTCCTCTCAGTGACGACATCCTTCGTCTATTGCAGACAGTGACATCTTCTATCTCTCTGGCTTTTAGCCTTCCCTATCAGTGGCCTGATATGCAGATCGGAACCGAATTAAAGGAACTGTACCGATTGCTATTAGATGCTTTGGAAGCCAACACAGTCTCCCGCATCCTGGCCCTCGACTCTCGTATCACAGCCAAGATTCGAGAATTTGAAGAGAAACTTTCAAAAATGCAAGCCATTCTTCCAACTGCTGCGATCGACGCGACTCGGAGCCTACAGCATGTTATTCGAGAATTGGAAAATTTCCAGGGGACACAAGACCTTGCTGAGCAAAGGTCAGTCTTGAGTCGGGCGTTGGATGAGGTTGTCGAGCAGGAACGGGAGGTGCGAAAAAGTGTGCGGGATCCGGAGCGACTCATATTCCTCCAGGTGCTATCCAGCTGGCGTGCAACTATCACCAATGCCCTGGAAGAGTTGGCACGAGAGCCAGCTCAATTACTCATCTCACTGCGCAGTACCAATGCCTTGCCGCTGGACGAGATCGCCGTCGCGCTGGTGTTGAAAAATGAAGGGCCAGGGGTTGCGTATCGTGTTGTTGCCCGGTTGCAGCCAATGCCAGATTATAAAGTGATAGCTGGAGAAGCAGACCTGGGCAGCTTGCCGGCCGGGAGGACAAAAGAACTAGAGTTCGCTTTGCGGCCCAAAGGGAAAAGTCCTTTGCGGCTTCAGTTTATCGTTACCTATAATGACACACAACGGAAAGTAAAAGTTGAAGAGTTTGCTGATCTTTTTTACCTCTGCGAATCGCTAGCCCCCTTCACCGAAGTTCCAAATCCCTATACACCCGGACTCCCTCTGAAACCTGGCAATCCTACTTTTGTAGGTCGGGAGGATGTCTTTAGATTCATACGCCAGAATGTAGCCACTCTTGTCCGGAAAGCCATTCTTGTTCTTATTGGTGAGCGGCGCACGGGTAAAACCTCTGTACTCCAACAACTCCCGGCTCGTTTGAATGACCCAAGATACATTTCTGTCTACATAGATGGCAATGGATTAGGAATTGACCCAGGGCTCAGAAATTTTTTCCTGAGTTTTGCCGAGGCCATTGCTGACGGGCTCAAACTGGCAGGGATATCCATTCCACGCCTCACCCTGGAGGAATTGGGGGAAAGCCCCCAGTACATCTTTGAGCACCGTTTTCTCCCACAAGTGAAGGAAAGAACGGGTGAACGCACGCTGTTGCTGGCCATAGACGAGTTTGAAGAATTGGGAGTGCGGGTGCGCAATGGAGCACTGCCATCATCGGTCTTTTCTGCCCTTCGCCATTTGATGCAGCACTGCGAGCAACTAGCTTTTATCTTTGCCGGTACCCAAAAGATAGAGGATATGATCGGGGACTATTGGTCGGTGTTCTTTAATGCGGCCAAGTACAGACGGATTGGATTCCTCGAAACAGATGCGGCTGTCCACTTGATTACCGAACCGGTGCAGCCATACGGAATGAGATATGATGATTTGGCCGTGCAAGAAATGCTGCGCCTCACAGCTGGACATCCCTATTTCACCCAGTTACTTTGTAATATCCTTGTGAACCAGTGCAACGATGAAAACCGTAACTATGTAACCCTCCATAACGTGCGGCGTGCGTTGGATGAGTTGCTGGAAGCTGGACAGGCGCATCTGGCCTACATCTGGCAGACTGCCGACCAGAGGATACGCCTTTGTCTGGCTGTCCTGGCCGAGTTGCGGTCCGCGATGGATCGAATCACAGCTTCTTCCATTGCTAACCGCCTAACTGATTTTCAAGTGGCTTTGGATACTGGTCCAATCACTCAGACTATGAATACTCTGAGGTTGAGAGAGATCATAGTTGAGAGTTCAGGTAGCCCAGTGACCTACGATTTCACAGCTCAACTCTATGCGCATTGGCTGCGTCGATACAAGCCGCTCAGCAGAGTTGTAGAGGAGATTGGCCATGTTCAAAAAGAACAATGAGCCTGCATCCCTTCTACCTGAGAATCCTTATTTTCACCGGGGACCAATCAAGAATCATCGCTATTTTTATGGTCGAGTAACAGAGATACGTCAGGCACTCCAGATGCTTCATCATGGCCAATGTGTCTCTATTGTCGGCCCTCGTCGTATCGGAAAAACCTCTTTGTTGTTTCACCTCTGCGATTCAAGTGTGAGGCAAGGACTCGACCTGCCCCAGCGATGCCTTTTTGTCTACCTTGACGGTCAAGTCTTGGGCTATCTGGATCAGATGTCGTTCTATCAATGGATGTGGACCAAGCTTTTAGAAGCAAGCGAGAGCGAACTTGGAGAAACCATAGGAGACCATTATCGGGCTTTTCTTCCCAAGGAGGTGGATTGTTTCGAGGCTTTTCAAAAAGGGGTTCAGACGATTGTCCAACACAGCTCTTATATTGTCTTTTTGTTTGACGAATTTGAGGTCATAGCCACTAATCAGAACCTTGATCGCGCTTCTTTTGCTCAACTGCGAAGCCTTGGCCAGGAGTACAACGTGGCCTACGTCACGGCCTCGCAAATGCCATTGAACGAAATAACTTATCACGACCAGTCGATGTTGCACTCGCCTTTCTTTAACAATTTTGCCAATCTGGCTTTGAGCTTTCTTATGCCTGCGGAAGCTGATGAAATGGTTCGTGGTCCGGTGCGACAGATAGGCAATGGAGATTTTTTCACCCGATCGGACTTGAACTTTCTCTACGATGTGGCAGGTTTTCATCCTTTCTTTTTGCAAATAGCCTGTTACTATCTCTTTGAACGGAAAGTTGAGCGCAAAAGTCCAAGTGTAGAGGATTATGAAGGCGTGCAGCGGCAGTACATGCAAGATGTGGAACGGCACTTTCAGTACATTTGGAAAGATTTAAAAAAAGACGAACGAGAGGCGGTTAGGCTGACAAGTGTGGGGAAAATTAGCCAGTTACCAAAGAGCACAAGGCAAAAGCTGCAAAGGAAATGCGTGCTCTATAAAGACGCTTTCTTTTCCTCTGCTTTTGCCAGGTTTGTGAAAGACCAGATAGCCGATTCTCTGTTCTCAGATGAAACCAAGACAACAGTCCAGAGCAAAGAACTATGGAACGAGTCCTGCCACCTTGACGTTACGTGCACCCCGCAGGGACAGATTTACATTCGTCTGTCTGGAGTTCTCTCTTACCAGGGAGGAAGCACGACGCCCTTTGATACTGGTGCAGTCAAGCGATACGCCAGACGGGTAGCGGATGCCCGATATTTGACAAAGAGCTGGCGCTTTCAAGTCAAGGAAATCGGTCTTGAGTTATATCGTGAATTTTTCCAAAATCAACCGGAAGTGCTGACTTGTTACAACCGCGCCAAGGGGAAAATGCCGGATACCAGGCTTCGAATCAGCTTCTCCATTCCGCGCGAGTTCCTATGTGTACCCTTTGAGGCAATCTTTGCAGAAGACGAGATGTATCTGAGTTTAAGACACCCGCTCTCACGCCATATACTCGGTCATTTTACAGATAAAAAGATTTTGTCAAGTGCCTCAATCGAGAGAGTTGGGCAACGCGAGGTATTCCCTCGGGCACTTTTGGTAGCTTCTAACACATGGCATTCGCCGGTCGAGAAAATCCCAGAGGTAGACGTGGAGGTGGAGCAAGTGAGCGATCTGCTTCGACAACATGGCTTTGACGTTCGCACCCTTTTCACAGAGCAAGCCTCTCTGCAGCGAGTTCTGGATGAGCTGGAAAATGGAAACTATTGTCTATTTCACTACGCTGGACACGGCTCCTACAATGCTGATTCACCCGAAAGAAGCGCTCTTTACTTTTGGGAGGGGGCAGTCGTACAAAGCCAAGTTTTACCACTCACAGCTGCTCAATTGGAAAGCATAGTGCGCAACACTCCTTTGCTTTTTGCTTATCTGAGTTGTTGCTGGGGTGCCCAAGTAGGTCAAGATCAACACCTCCTGGACGATGACTTTATAGGAATAATAGACGCCTTGGTGATGGGAGGTGTGCCGGCTGTCCTTGGTTTCCGTTGGCCGGTCAGTGACAAGGGGTCACAGATTCTGGCCCAGAGCTTTTACACCGCCCTGTTCGAGGGCGGCAGAGAATTAGACACGGCTTTACTACAAGCCAGGAACAGGCTGGATCGAGATGAACAGGATTGGTTTTCGCCGGTTCTGATTATGCAAACGTTGTCCCCATAAGGGCAACTTGCCGGCCACATTGCATTCTATTTGAGGTTGATAAAAGTGCTCGAGAATCCATTCTTTCACCGGGGTCCCATCCGCGATCCTGAATATTTTTACAATAGGGAAAGGGAAGCCAAACGCGCTTTACAAATGCTGGGCAAAAGGCAGAGTGTCTCTGTAATTGGCCCCCGCAAGATCGGCAAAACCTCCTTGTTGTTCCATATCTCTCAGCCAGAGGTGATACAGCAGCATGGACTGGATCCCTCTAAACATCTTTTCGTTTATGTTAATTGTGAGGACCTGGGTCGACTGGATCGGGACATTCTCTACACTTTGCTGATGGGTGAAATTGCTGATCAGGCGACGCGGCAAGAGCATTATGTTAGCTTTCCTGTGCGTCCCATCTCTCACCTGGAATTTGAACGCGCTATTGGCCAGGTATGCCATCTGAACCTGAAGCTGATATTGCTATTTGATGAATTCGAGTTATTGAGCCGGAATCAGAATTTGGGATTCGAATTCTTTTCTGGATTGCGATCTTTGACCACCCGCTTTGACGTTGCTTATCTCACTGTCTCCCGTCGTCCATTGCTTGCCCTACCTCATTCTGACGAGTATTCTCCTTTCTTCAATATCTTTGTGCCATTGAGACTGGGGCTATTCAGCCAACTTGCAAGCCGAGAGTTGATCGAAAGTTCCCTGGCCAAAGCCAAAGCAAGCCTTTCTCCAACGGTAATTGACAGCGTCCTCAAGTTGGGTGGGGGACATCCTTTCTTTCTACAAGTAGCTGGATATTGGGCACTAGAATTGCAGGAGACAAAGAACGCTCCTCTGGAGAGCGAAGACATTCGCATCTTGAATCAGTCTGTACGAGGACAAATCGAATCTCACTTTACATACTATTGGAATCACCTCCACAAAAGAGAACGCTATGTGCTGGCTACCCTCCCTTTCGCTCAAGAAGAAGAAAGATTCCGAGAAGAACTGGAAGCACTTGTCAGTCTTTGCCTGATTGTAGAAAAAGACAGTGGGTATCAATACTTTTCTCCCTTGTTTCGTAAATTTGTGCGTCGCCAGGAGATTGAGAATCTTTTACAAGTGGGTCCCCTTGTTCTCGATCTGTCTGATCGTCGTGTGCTGCATCGGGAAGAGCCACTGTTCCTAAGCGCATCCCAATATACATTACTGGCCTATCTGATGGAACGTCATGGCCAAGTCATCAGTAGCGAAGAATTGGACAGAGAAGTATTATGGACATCGGGAGGAAATCAAAAGTATCAATACCTGGGAGACGAGCGGCTCAAATCGGCTATCAAGGGACTACGCAAGTCTCTGGGAGAGGACGCAGGCTGTATCGAAAACAAAAGGGGTATTGGATACGTCCTTCGAGTTCCAGCATCAGAGGATTACATCTAGTTTTTCCTATCTCTATTCTCATCTGCGCTCTTTTTAATCCAGGTCGATCCTGCACGTGTTCCCCACCCATGACGGCGTTGATGTTCCAGTAAAGAGTCATCTGGATGCAACCTCGATTTACTAGCCAGTTGGCAAGGATCTGACAGTGGTCTTGCCAACAAGGAGTCAAGATTGTGGTCGAAAACCCTTTTTTTCATCGCGGCCCCATCAAGCAGTCAGAGTATTTCTACGGGAGAGTGCAGGAAACAGCACGCTCCCTGCAACTTTTGAAGAATGGACAAAGCATCTCTGTTGTAGGACCGCGCAAGATCGGAAAGACGTCGTGGCTTCTTCATCTGGCAGATCCAAAAGTGTGTAAAGAATATGGGCTGGAATCTGAGCAATACCTCTTTGTCTACATCAACTGTGAAACCCTGGGGGGACTTGGAAGGCTGGATATCTATCGAGTCATGTTGGAGGAATTGGCGATCAGCGGAGCATGCTCGGAGCTGGAGGGAAGAGATTGGAAAAATTTGCAGTTTCACCAATTCAACAAGATCATCCGAGAACTCACAGGGCGCAATCTGAAACTGGTTTATCTCTTTGATGAGTTTGAATGTCTTGGCAAGAATCGTGGATTGAATGCCGATTTCTTTTCCAGTCTTAGGAGTCTGACTTTACACAACGTGGCCTATGTGACTGCCTCTCAGGACCCTCTTTTGGAATTGACGGTCAGGGAGGAAGTGCTGAGTTCGCCATTCTTTAACATTTTTGCTTTCCTCCGGCTAGGGCTCTTTTCCATCGACGACGCTGTCCAACTGGTTGATGGTCTGTCGCAGCTTGCAGGCATCTACCTTCCCCACAAATTGGTGGATTTTGTGTTAGAGCTCGTGGGATTGCATCCTTTCTATTTGCAGATAGCTGGTTATCATGCCTTCGAATTGGCGGCGCAGGGACACGGATTGGATGCACAAGGCTATGGCAAATTGGAGGAAAAAGTCCTGTCTGACTTGACAGATCACTTTGCTTATCACCTTAACAGACTGAGTGATCAAGAGAAGCGAGCTCTCGTCCGTCTCGCTAAAATAGGCGCGGGTGAGCTTCCCTTTGAGATAGGTGAAGAACTCGGGCGACAATGCTTGATCGTCAAGCAAAACGGCGGATACAAGTGCCTGTCTCGTGCTTTTGAAGGTTTTGTCAGACAGAAACTGGCAACCTCATGGGATGCTGCTATTGCTGAAGGCGATCGTCGATTGGTGACGGTGTTATTTGCTGACTTGGTTGGCTTTACACCTATGGCAGAAAAACTGAGGCCAGAAGAAGTCAGGCATATCATGAAACATGTCACAAAGCTTTTTAGCGATGCAGTCGAGCGTCATGGCGGCGTTGTCATCCAATTCAGGGGAGATGGTGTTCTAGCTCTGTTTGGTGTCCCTGTTGAGCGGATAGATGATGCAGCGTGTGCTGTGCAAACCGGCCTGGACATTCAAAGAAATCTCCAGGTATTCAGCCAGGAAATGGTAGACAAGCGGGGTTTGAATCTTTGTGCTCGGATAGGTCTCAATACTGGCCCTGTCGTGGTAACTGAATTGGGCAGTGAGCAGCATACAGAACATACTGCGATGGGCGACGCTGTCAATTTGGCAGAGCGCATGCAACGAGCTGCTCAACCTGGTAGTATTGTTATCAGTGGACGTACGTACCAGCAGGTGCGAAGCCACTTCAAGGTGCAAGCCATGGGGCCCATCACAGTAAAAGGCAAGGCCGGACAAGTAAAGGCCTACCGGGTGTTGGGCAAGAAATAGCTATCACTATCCTTTGATAGGGCTGATTTGACGGTTTTCTGGTCAACATTGCTTCTGCTGCCAAAGAGGTGGCAAGAGCTTGGGTGTGTAGCCTCGCCCGGTTCAACCGTCAGCGGTCGAGCGTGAAAAAGGACTCCTCGAATTCCGGCCTTCCTTCGTATTGCCTCCAAAAGAACCCCGGTACGATGTCAATGTGCTCCAGGATGGCGGGATTTACCTCGATCCCGGCCCGGTGAAAGGCCCTGACAATAGCCCGGGGGGATGGCGGGCATCCCTTCACGGCAATCATCTCCTGGATATTGGGGTCGTCCTTGTTAGCCTGGTACATGCACTTTCCGATCAGGATGGTCTTTTTCTTGCCGGGTGTGGGTTTCATGACCTTTCCGGTCAAGACTTCTACGTCGTCCCAGGGCTCTCCTTTCCAGGCATAGGCAATGGCGGTGAGGATCACTCCGTTGAGCGCAGAGCAATAAGTGCATAGAGTGAGATCGTATTTGCGATAGGAGAG
>Ga0180432_10009882_pt1 | contig 11543 bp, 11 predicted proteins | sample SS_ome_10_FD_132414 | JGI IMG/M metagenome (GOLD analysis project Ga0180432, IMG submission 132414) | Hypersaline lake sediment archaeal communities from the Salton Sea, California, USA - SS_1_MS_2 metaG | ecosystem: Environmental > Aquatic > Non-marine Saline and Alkaline > Hypersaline >... | reverse complement strand
TCAATGACCGACGGGTCCGCGTGAACGCTGACGGCGACGGTATCGCCGATGCCGTGCACACCATGGGTGAGGCCCATCATCGGTGACAATGCCGGATATCCCGCGGTCATCAGGACCCGTTTCCCGCCGAACATGAGGTCGGCCGCCCCACGGTTGACGCTAGAGACCACGGTGTGTCCGGAAACCGCGGGTGGCCGTGCCGCGGGGTCGAACCGGCCGACCGCCCAGCGCAGCACCGGGGCCGGCACCGACGCGAACGCCGCAGCAGAGGTCTGGATCGCCGGATGCCGACCGCGGCGGCGGTGGTCAGCCAATTGAGCTGTGATGCGTTCGGCACGACAGGGCCGGTCGAGTTCCGGGAGAAGATCGACGCCGACACTTCGAAAATTGTTGTTCGCCGAAGGCATTGACTCTGCCGTCTCTACCCCGAACTTTGATCCGGTAGCCATCGGAACCTCAGCGCCGAGCCGGCTGACGTCCTCGCCCCGGTCGGCGAGGTAGCCACTGAGGGCTTCGGCGACCGCCACGAGGGCGCCGACGGTGACGGTAGGCCCGGGTATCCGGGTGCGATCGAGCACCAGGGTGCGCACGACGGTTGCCCGGCTGCGGCCGGCGTTGACGCTGAGCACCGGTCGGGGCAACCCAGGTGGAGCAATCAGGCCGGCCTCGACCTCGCGCACCAGTCGCCGATGCGCCTGCGCCGCGACCGCCGCGCGCCACGGCAGCACACCGCGATCGGGCCGACTTCTCGGCGTAGCGGGCTGGCGCCGGCCCAGCAGGGTGGCAGCCAGCGATGCCGCCCGGACGCCGTCGCCCAGCGCGTGGGAAATCTGAACCACCACCACCGACCCCGCCGCCGCCGACGGAGCACCCGAACGGGCACCCGAACGGGCACCCGGCCGATGACCGCGGGAGGGAATGCCCAGCACCCGCGGGAGCACGTGGACCCGCCAGGCCATCCGACTCTGATCGAGCGGAGCCAGCCGCCGCACCGTGTCCAGACAGCCCTCCCAGTCCTGCCCGTCGCGGCTGTGCACGACAAACTGGTCATCGGTGGGCTGCACCGGTTGCCACCGCGGGTAGCCCCACCTGCGGTCGTCGACCGCGCGCAGGCAGAGATTCGGGCAACCGCGCGCCCGTCGACGCACTTCACCGATGGCGGCAGCGATATCGACGGGTGTCCCGTCGAAGGCGTAGAGCAAGAACTGATCGTTGGGAACCGTCTTCGAAAGCCAGAACAGCTGCGCGTCGGCGGCCGCCATCGGTTGCATACGGCGATTTTCACCGGGCTGCGATTCACTCATGCGGCTGGCGGCGGCTCAGGCCGGATCAGTTGAAGCCTTGAGGAACTCCACGATCCTGCGACCGACCTCGTCGGGTTTTTCGAGTTGCAGAAAGTGTCCCGCGTGCGGCACGACGGCGACCTCACTCCCCTCGGGTAATCCTGCGGCCACGTGGGGAGCGAATTTCGATGTGACACAACCATCGTCTGCCCCGTGCAGGTAAAGAGTCGGCAGTCGGGGCGGCTCGGTCCACCACCGGTGCAATTCGGCATAGCGGACCGGGGGCCGTTGGTTGCGCAGGGTTGCACGGTAGGGCCCGAGTGCGGCTCGCCAACGATCCGGCGCCCCGATGGCAGCGTCGACGTGCCGGAGATCCTGGGCTGCCGGATATCTCGGCGACCACCGCCGCCAGAGCAGCGGCACAATCCAGGACTCCGACCGCTCCGGCAGGAGCGGAAGTTGGAAGTAGGCCATGTACCAGCTCCGGATCAGCTGGCGGGGGATCAACCGGAGGGGATTCGTCCGGCCGGCGCGCAGCGTCGCGGCCGGCGGCACGGACATCACCACCGCCTTGCCGAACGGGCTGCCGGGCATCGCGGCCAGACCGGTTGCCGCGACCGCTCCCCAATCGTGCCCGATCACCACATCGCCGTCGCCCGGACCCGCGGCGGCATGCACCTGCAGGGCGTCGTCCATCAGGGCCCCGAGGTGGTACGCCCCGTCCTTCGGCAGCGAAGAGGGCACGTATCCGCGCATGAAGGGAGCGATCACCCGATATCCGGCCGCCATCAGGTGCGGCGCCAGCTTCCGGAAACCGTAGGCGGTATCGGGAAACCCATGCAGGCACAGGGCGATCGGGCCGTCGCCAGGACCCCAGGTCAGTGCGCGCAGCTGCACCGTAGGTGCGGTGATGTCGATCCAACGCGGTTCGGGCATCATCGACCCCATTCCCTTGGTCAGCGCCTTGGTCAGCGCGATGGTGAGTCCGGTAGCGCCTCGAAGCCGGAGATCAGCCAGCGTTCATCGGCCCTTTCCATACTGACCCGCACGCTTGAGTTGGCTGGGGGCGGGGCATCCTTTCCGATCGCCGTGGTCTGGTCGACATATACGAGCGCAACGGTCTGATCAGGCTCAGCCGACACCACCGCGGCAGCGGCGAGAGGACGGGGATGTTCGGGACGGCCGGGGCCGACGGTCATGAGACGAACTCGACGGCGGAGATTTTGAATTCGCCGCCGTCCCTGATGACACTGACCCGGGTGCGCCAGTTCTTGAGTCGCCGTTCGGGGGCTCCCCGGTTGGACGTTATGACGGTCAGGGCCACCAGGACTTGACCACTGTCACCGTCGCTGGACTCCAGACCGGCCTCCGCGACGGTTCCCGCCGACTTCGATCCCGCCTTGCGCGCCGCGTCCTTGAAGGACTCCGCGCGCTCGGCGAAATCGTCGCGAAGTGCGCCGGTCGAGGTGTCCAGGATGCGTTGCACATCGGCGTCGACTCGTTCATGGTCAATGGTGGTCAGGGCCAGGACGCCCGCCTGAGCGGCAGCGACCATGGATTCGCGCATCTGCTCACCGCGGCGAATGTGGATATCCCAGCCGCCCAACGCCCCGGTGATCAGCACCAATACCGCTGTACCGGCGATCACCCAACGGTGCGGCCGAGCGGTGTCGGCCGCGGAAGTGACCGCCTCGTCGCCGGCAATCGAAACTTCGCCGACCCCGTCGGCCCCGTCGGCCCCGTCAGCCATAGCGGCTCCTCCGCGAACAGTGCGGCCGTCGTCCGCATTGGGCCGTCAGGCTACCGCCGTCTTCCGGCGGTAACGTGCGGTGCACACCCCCGGAGAGGAGTCGCTCGTGAGCGTCGCAACCGTGGAGTTCCGCGGCGACCGGGACCTGACCCTGATTGCCGACGAGTGGAACCGTGGTACCGCCGACCCGGCGCGCCCCACCATCCTGATGCTGCACGGCGGGGGCCAGAACAGACTTTCCTGGAAGAGCACCGGACAGACGCTGGCCGAAAACGGCTTTCACGTCATCGCTCTTGACGCCCGCGGCCACGGCGACAGTGACCGGGCACTGAACGCCGAGTACTCCCTCGCCGCTCTGGTCGGCGATGCCGCGGCCGTGGTTGATCAGATCGGTCGGCCGGTGGTGCTGATCGGGGCCAGTATGGGCGGAATGACCGGGATCCTCCTGGCGAATCAGCTTGGCCCACGACTCGTGACCAAGCTCGTGCTGGTCGACGTGGTGCCGCGATTCGAGCACCAGGGCACCTCCCGCATCGTCGACTTCATGTCCCGCCACGTGCATGGTTTCGACAACCTCGAGGATGCCGCCGACGCGATCGCCGCGTACCTGCCGCATCGGCGACGGCCCCGGAAACTTGATGGCCTGACCAAGAATCTGCGCTACCGTGACGGCCGCTGGCACTGGCACTGGGATCCCGCATTCGTCACATCCGGCGGCGATGAACCCTTCGCCGAGGTGGAGGTTCTGGAGCAGGCAGCCATCGGCTTGAGGATCCCGATCCTGCTGATTCGCGGAAAACTCTCCGATGTGGTCAGTGAGGAGGGTGTCGCGGATTTTCTGGCGAAGGTGCCGGGCGCGGAGTTCGTCGAACTGTCCAACGCGGGCCATACCGCCGCCGGGGATGACAACGACGCGTTCACCGGCGCCGTCGTCGCGTTCCTCACAGGTTGAAACCGGCTGTGAGGCCCCGGTCCGCGCCTACGACACGGGACAGTTGAATGCGTTGGTCTGGCGGGATCTCGACCGACTCACCCGCCAACCCCGCCAACTGACGGACTGGATCGACGCCGCCGAAAACACCTCGACTCCGGGATCTACCTATACGCGGAAGGAAACGAGCCGGTCCGGGCATGCCCCGGAGGCCCCGACCGCCGCAAAGCCGCCCACGTCAACTGCTCCGGCTTCCACATAGACCTGGCGTCAGAGGCAGTGGTCGCCGAACGTATCCGCACCTATCCGCGCCTATCCGCGCACTCGATCTCAAATGCGTTGGGGTCACTGTTCGACGCGACTCGATGCGACCCGCGTGTCGCATTTGATGCCAGAGCGTGCAAATCCAACAGATTCGTTGGATTCGGGTTTCTCGGACGCGATTGAGTACCGTGAGTTGCTATGAACGACGACCAATACAACCAAGCCCTGTTCGGCAAGGTCGGCGCCCCGACTACACCGAAGGCATACATCGCCGCGCTCAGGCGACTCCTGAAGACATCGGTGACACATCTGGCGCAGGTCGACGGGACGAAAAGGCGGGTGTACTGGATTGATGGCCGCAGTCTTGGCTGGCTTGAATGCCGTGGAGTGCAGGACGTGGACGCAGCCATCTCCGGGCAAGTTATTCAACTGAGGGATGCGTACGTCGAACTGAAGGTCGAAGTCGTCGCCGACCGACTGAACGGCAAAGTCGAGTCTGGACGTCTCTTGAGAATTTCAGCGCCACACGGCGACCGGATCGAGTTAAGCGCGTCGCCGAGGTCGGTACCAGACTCCGAGGTACGGGCAAGAATCGAGACATTCATGGATCAGGTCTTGTTGGCGATTGCAGGGCACAGCTTCATTGGAGCCACTGCGCCGAAAGACTGACCACGCGGTCTCCACCTCCGCTTGTGGTGGTCATTTGATCGGCCTTTCTATTTCGTGGTTCTAGACGTCCCTCCATGTCGGAACTCGACCACATCGCCGTCGGTCATCACGTAGTCCTTACCCTCTATCCGGACCTTGCCGGCGGCTTTGGCCGCGGCCATCGACCCGGCCGCCGTCAGATCGTCGAACGAGACCACTTCGGCCTTGATGAAGCCCTTCTCGAAATCGGTGTGGATCACCCCTGCCGCCCGAGGAGCCGTATCCCCTTGGTGAATCACCCAGGCACGTGCCTCCTTGGGGCCGGCGGTGAGGTAGGTCTGAAGTTTCAGCGTATGGAATCCCGCGCGGGCCAATGCATCCAGACCACGTTCATGTTGTCCGATCGACTCCAGCAATTCGGCGGCGGACTCGTCGTCGAGCTCCTGCAACTCCGCTTCGATCTTGGCGTCGAGGAACACCGCGTCGGCCGGTGCCACCAGCGCACGCAACTCGGCGATCCTGGTCTCATCGCTCAGAACCGCTTCATCGGCGTTGAACACGTACAGGAACGGCTTGGTGGTCAGCAGGTTCAGTTCGCACAGCACCGCCGCCGCTCCCGCGGCACCGGCGAACAATGTCGTGCCTTGGTTGAGCACCTGCTGGGCAGCGACCGCGGCCTCGTGCGCGGGCTTACGGTCCTTGTTGTTGCGGGCCTCCTTTTCCAGCCGGGGCAACGCCCTTTCCAAGGTCTGCAGGTCGGCCAGGATCAGTTCGGTCTCGATTATCTCGATATCGGAGCGCGGGTCCACCGCACCATCGACATGCACGACGTCGTCGTCGGCGAAGACCCGGACCACCTGACAAATGGCGTCGCACTCCCGGATATTGGCCAGGAACTTGTTGCCCAGTCCGGCCCCTTCGGAGGCTCCTTTGACGATGCCGGCGATGTCGACGAAGGTGACCGGCGCGGGCAGGATCCGTTCTGAGGAGAACATCTCCGCCAACCGGCCCAACCGTGGATCAGGCAGCGGCACCACGCCCTCGTTGGGCTCGATGGTGGCGAACGGGTAGTTGGCCGCCAGTACGTTGTTGCGGGTCAACGCGTTGAACAAGGTCGATTTACCGACGTTGGGCAGACCCACGATTCCCAGGCTGAGGCTCACGGGGTCACAAGTCTAGGAGAACCGGTCAGTGGACCGTTGCGCATCAGCCACGCCAGGGCGTGCTGGCCACGTTCACGCTGGCGCAACCGGTACGGTCTAGGGGTGCAAAATCAGCGGACGGTCGGTGCCGACCAGGGCTCCGCGTTCGCGCACCGCGCAGGTGTGCCGTGGTGGGGCGCGGTGCTCATTGCGGTGATGGCCACACTGGTCGGCTTCGCGATCGAGGCCGGGTCCGGTCGGCAGGAACTCGGGACCGTTTTCGCGGTCTGCTACGCGCTGGGTTGCATCGCCGCGGTCGTCACAGTCCGGCGATCGGCCATCTTCACCGCCATCATCCAACCGCCGCTACTGCTGTTCGTCGCCGTGCCGCTCGCCTATTTTCTGCTGCACGGATCGGCCTTCAATGGCCTCAAGGACATTGCGATCAGCTGCGGCTACCCACTGATCGAGCGCTTCCCGCTGATGCTGTTCACCTCGGCCGCGGCGCTGCTCATCGGCTTGGTTCGCTGGTATCTCGCGATGTCGGCGCCGGTCCGGCCGCAGGGAGCCGCAGCCGCCGCATCCGGAGGGCCGGGGCTGCTCGCCGGGCTGACCGCGAAACTGTCGTCCGCCTTTTCGTCGGCCTTTTCGTCGGCCTCTTCGTCGGCCTTTTCGTCGGGCATTGCAGGGAACGGCACGCAGGTTCGGGAAGCCGGCGCGGACTCGGTCGATCCACCGGCCCGGGCCCGACACGGGATCGACCGGCCCGCGGCGGAGCGCCGCCCACGCCGGGCACGGCAGCCACGCGAGCGCACATCAGCCCGATCCCGCCAGCGCGGGCCCCGAATCGGGGAGGGGAGCGACGCACCACCCCGGCCCCGGCGGGAATCCACCCGGCGTGCCGCTTGGGACGACGACCGCGTGATCGACCCGCCGCGCCGACGGCCCCGTGAACCACGAGATCAGCGTGAGCCGCGGCGCACACCCCCACCGCCCCGCCGAGAGCCCCGGGAACGCCGGGACCATCGAGGTCATCAGGACTGGGGCCCTGAGCCGTGGGCCCCCGGGGGCGAGTTCCCGCCGCTATCGGACCGCGCCGGGGGCTTCGAGCGACGCCCGACCGCGTCTTCGGACCGGGGTTACCGGTCCCGTCCGGCTTATGACCGGCATTCGCCTGACCCGTACCCGCCTCGGGGGCCGCGTCGCCGGCCGACCCCGGAGACACCGGAATCCAATCACCACCCGGTTTCCCGGGTGCGCTATCGGGGTTCCGGGCCGGATAGCGACTACCCGGAGGATCGCCGGAACCGGCCGGTCCGCTAACCGGTCAGGAGCGCGTGCGCCGGATTTCCCGGGGTAAGGCGAACACCGTCGTCTCGTTCGCCGTGGTGACCGTCTGAACCGTGCCGTAGCCGCATTCGGATAGCCGATCGAGCACACCGCTGACCAGGATTTCCGGTACCGACGCACCGGATGTGACCCCGACGGTCAGCACGCCATCCAGCCAGGACGGGTCGAGGTCATCGGCGTAGTCCACCAGGTGCGCCGCACCAGCGCCGGCGCCGAGGGCGACCTCAACCAGACGCACCGAGTTCGAGGAGTTGCGGGAGCCGACGACTATCACCAGGTCGCACTCCGGCGCCATCGCCTTGACCGCACCCTGGCGGTTCTGGGTGGCGTAGCAGATATCGTCACTCGGCGGATCCTGCAATTTCGGGAACCGTTCCCGCAGTCGGGCCACGGTTTCCATCGTCTCGTCGACGCTCAGGGTCGTCTGCGACAGCCAGATCACCTTGTCCTCGTCGCGGACGGTCACTGAGTCGACCCCGTCCGGTCCATCCACCAACTGCACGTGCTCTGGAGCCTCGCCGGCGGTCCCGATGACTTCTTCGTGTCCCTCGTGGCCGATGAGCAGAATGTCGTAGTCCTCGCGGGCGAACCGCTTGGCTTCGTTGTGCACCTTGGTCACCAGCGGGCAGGTCGCGTCAATCACCTGTAGTTCACGCTCGGCGGCCGATTCCCGAACGGTTGGGGCCACACCATGAGCGGAGAACACCACGATCGAACCCTCCGGCACCTCGTCCGCCTCTGCGACGAACACCGCCCCGCGCCGGGCCAGCGTATCGACGACGTGGCGGTTGTGAACGATCTCGTGACGGACGTACACCGGCGCGCCGTGGCGCTCCAGGGCCCGTTCAACTGTCTCGACGGCGCGATCGACACCCGCGCAGTACCCACGCGGTTCGGCCAGTAGCACCCGCTTGCCGTCCAGGCGTGCTGGCAGGCCGGTCATGCCCGGTATCCCCATGTTGACGGATGACGACATGGCATAAGGGTACGTTCTCCCCCGCAGGGACGCCTCGCCCGTACGCTAGGGCGCATGGCAACTGCTCCGTACGGGATTCGTCTGCTGGTCGGCGCCGCCGTGATCGCCATCGAGGAGACCCGCAGGCTGCCGCAGACGATCATCATGTATCCGATGACGGTGGCCAGCACGGTCGCCCAGATCGTGATGAAGATGCAGCAGGACCTCGCCGGTCTCGCGATCAAGGGCGACACCGCCCTGGAGACCATATTTCCGCCGAAAGACGAGAAACCGGACTGGGCGACCTTCGACGAGGATCTGCCCGCCGAAGACCGGCCGCCGACCAACGGCGAACGCCAGACAGAGGGACGCTTCGCGCTGTACTCGGTTACCGACAACGTCGGCGCACCGACCAGGTCCGGCGGCGCCGGGAAGGTCACCAACAAGGCTGCAGACAGAACCACGCCGAAAGCCGCCACCGAACCGCCACCTATCGCCGTCGAGCTGGACTACGAGTCGTTGACGCTGGCGCAACTGCGCGCCCGGATGACATCGTTGTCGGTGGCCGACCTGAAGGCCTTGCTGGCCTATGAAGAGTCCGCCAGGGCGCGCGCTCCGTTCCAGACCCTGCTGGCCAACAGGATCACCCGCGCGACAGCCAAGTGAGCGAGAAGCCGGCCTCCGTGCCGGACGGGTCATCGGACAACCCCTTCCCGGTCCGCGCGGTTGCGATCCGGGTGGCGAAGTGGATCGACAGACTCGGCACCGTCTGGGTCGAGGGCCAGCTCACCGAGATCCGGATCCGCAACTCCACGGCCTACATGGTGTTGCGCGACCCGGCTGCCGACATGTCGCTCAGCGTCAACTGCGGCGCCCAACTGGTTCGGACGGCACCGGTCAAGATCACTGAGGGCACCCAGGTGGTGGTCTGCGGGCGACCGCAGTTCTACACCGGCCGGGGCTCGTTCTCACTGCGAATCAGCCAGATTCGCGCAGTCGGGTTGGGCGAACTGCTGGAGCGGATCGCACGTCTTCGAAAGCTGCTCGACGCCGAGGGCCTTTTCGATCCGCGACTCAAGCGGCCGCTGCCGTTCCTGCCGAACCTGATCGGTCTGATCACCGGCCGGTCCGGTGCCGCCGAGCACGACGTGACCACCGTGGCTGCCGCTCGCTGGTCGGGGGTCCGCTTCGCTATCCGCAACACCGCGGTGCAGGGGCCGACAGCGGTGGCGCAGATCATCGGCGCGCTGCAGGACCTGGACGGCAACCCCGAGGTGGATGTCATCGTCATCGCCCGCGGCGGCGGAAGTGCGGAGGACCTGCTGCCATTCTCCGACGAAACGCTGTGTCGGGCTATCGCCGCGTGCGAAACTCCGGTGGTCAGCGCGGTCGGCCACGAACCGGATAACCCGCTCTGCGATTTGGTTGCCGACCTGCGGGCGGCCACTCCGACCGACGCCGCCAAGAAGGTGGTGCCCGACGTCCGCACCGAATTGGCCCGGGTCGCCGAGCTGCGGCGCCGGAGTGCCCAGGCGCTGCGCAGTTGGGTGGGCCGCGAACAGCGGGAACTGGCCCAGCTGCGCAGCCGGCCGGTGCTGGCCGAACCACTGCACATGGTGACCGAACGGGACGCGGAGGTGCAGCGCGCAAGATTGACGATTCGCCGTGACATCACCCGTCTGGTGACCGCGGAGGCCGCAGGCATCGGACATCTGTCGGCCCGGCTGGCCACACTCGGTCCAGCCGCCACGCTGGCCCGCGGGTACGCGGTGGTGGTCGGCGACGGCGGGACCGTCCTGCGTTCGGCAGCCGATGCGCCGGCCGGCACCGCGCTGCGCATCAGGCTTTCCGACGGCGCGGTGGGCGCGGTCAGTACCGGAGCGCAGGAGGGAGCACCATGAGCAAGAACAGCACAGACGGCAAGAACGGCACGGACGGCACGGACGGCACGGACGGCACGGACGGCACGGACGGCACGGAAGAAGTCCAGCCGGTTAGCAGCTTGGGCTACGAGGCGGCCCACGAGGAGTTGGTCGACGTGGTGCGCCGGCTCGAACAGGGCGGGTTCAGCCTTGAGGAGTCGTTGCGGCTCTGGGAGCGCGGCGAAGAGCTCAGCAAACGCTGCGAGCAGCACTTGGACGGGGCTCGCGCCCGAATCGAAGAGGTGTTGGACACCGCCGGAGACGCCGGCGAGGGCACCGCCGACTGATCTACCTACGGCCGGTCTCGGGTCGGATCCTGTTCCCCCAGCGTGCGCTCGGGATGGTGATAGTCGTTGACACCACCGGGCAGAGGCAGCCGCGGAGGCGGGATCCACTCGGTCGTGCCGTTCGGCTGCTTCCGGGTCGCCCACCCGCCCGGGGCGATCAATCGGTGGTGGGGCTTACAGGCAAAGGTCAGCTGATCAATGTTGGTCAGTCCGCCTCGGCACCACTGCTCGACATGGTGAACCTGGCTGAGGTATCCCGGTGCGTCACAACCCGGGAAGGTGCAGCCCCGCTCCTTCGCGTGCAGCACGATGCGTTGGTCAGCTGAGGCGATCCGGCGAGTCCGGCCCAGGTAGAGCGGGCATTCCAGATGCTTGTCGAAGATGGCCAGGTAGTGCCATGAATGAGCGGCCATCCGGATCACATCGCCCATCGGCAACCGGGTTCCACCTCCGGTCGCCGCCCAACCGGAACCCGAACATAGCTGCTCGAGGGTCGCGGTGGCGATGATTGTCACCGGCAAACCATTGTGCTGCCCGAGTGCGGCATCCCCGAGCATGCTTCGGGTCAGCGCGGCCAAGGCGTCGTGCTGACGCTGCGGCATGCTGCGCGCGTCACGGTCGGCGACCTCCTGACTGGGCTCACCGCCGACGGTGGCGGACTGATCGGCTGGATTGCACATCCCCGGCGCGGCGAACTTCGCAAACAACGCGTCGATCATCGCCCGCAGTTCCGGGGTGGCCGTGAGCGTGCCGATGCTGATGCCATCGCGCCGCTGCGGACTCCAGCTGAAACCGCGCCGCCGGGAACGAAACTCGTCGGAGAACGTACCGTCCGGATTGATGTCAAGCGCCAGCCGATCGGCGACTTTCTCCAACTGATCGGGCCGCAACTCGGCCGCTTTTCCCGCCAGGAACGCCTCGGCCTTTTCAGTCGTCGACGGGTTGATGTCCACGGGCAGATCCCGGTGGAACTTCTGAATGACCCGCAGGTGTTCGACATCGAGCAAACCC